>OFPG01000063.1_pt1 | contig 13582 bp, 14 predicted proteins | sample 1542501 | NCBI WGS metagenome assembly OFPG01 (sample SAMN05503963, study PRJEB24370) | sediment metagenome | isolation source: lake sediment | place: USA: Lake Hill lake, St. Paul Island, Alaska | collected 2013
CGAGGCGGCAAGGCCCAGCGCCATCGCGGTTTGTTGCGTGTTCAGGCCGAGCAGGCGGGCGCAGGCGGCTGCGGCCCCGAGTGTGCCGGTGGAGCCGGTGATGTGCCAGCCGCGGTCGTAATGTTCGGGGTACATCGCGTTGCCGACGCGGCATGAGACATCGATGCCCAGCACCAGCGCGTCGATCAGCGCGCGGCCGCTTGCCGCCGTGTGTTCCGCCAGTGCCAGCACGGCTGAGGCGACTGGCCCGGCCGGGTGGATGATGGTCTTGAGGTGGGTGTCGTCGAAGTCGAAGGTGTGCGAGGTGATGCCGTTGATCAGCGCGGCACTGGCCATGTCGACCTTTTCAGCGCGGCCGGGCAGTGTGGCTTGCGGTGCGGGCTGCAGCATGTTGACGGCAGCCAGCGCGGCGTCAGCGGCTTCGTGATGCGCCGCGCCGACGGCGCAGCCCAGCCAGTTCATGAAGGTGCGGTGGGCTTCGTGATCCACTGCGGCGCTCCAGCCGCCGGCTAAGTAGCCGGGATGGGTGGCGACGAACTGGGCCAGGATTTGCGTGACGGGAGGGGCGTTGTGGTCGGCGGCGACCTGGGTATTGCGGGCCATGATGTCTTTCGGCAAAGGTTTTGCCAGGAGTTGATAATTGCTATAAAAAGAATAGCTGCTTGCGCCCATTCTGTGAGGGCTGCAGCCATTTTTTCGTTGATCGGGTGGTAGGGCTCTTTAGCTGTCGAGTTGTATGCCCCGGGCACGCGCGACCTGGGTCCAGCGGGCAATGTCGGCACGGATAAACTCGCCGAACTTTTCCGGTGTCATGACCAGGGGTTCGACCGCCTCCAGCGACAGTTTTTCGCGCAGGTCGGGCGCTCTGAGCACCGTTGCCAGCGTCTCATTGAGTTGCTTGACGATGGGGGCTGGCATGCCGGCCGGGCCGACCACGCCGTACCACTGCTGCGCGTCAAAGCCCTTGAAGCCGGATTCGTCCAGCGTCGGCACGTCCTTGAACTGTGGATGGCGCTGCAGGCCGGTCACGGCCAGCGGCCGCACCCTGCCCGAACGGATGTGCGGCAGCGCGGCGGCCAGACCCGGGAACATGGCCTGCGTCTGGCCGCCGATCAGGTCGGTGAAGGCAGGCGCGATGCCGCGGTAGGGAATGTGCACCATGAACGAGTTGATCTGCAGCTTGAACAGCTCCATCGTCAGGTGCGTGAGCGAGCCCTGGCCGGCCGAGCCGTAGCTCACCTTGCCGGGGTTTTTTCGCAGGTACTCGACGAATTCCTTCACGGTCTTGACCGGCAGCGCGGCATTGACCACCAGCACATTGGGTGTGCCGCCAATCATGCCGATGGGCGTGAAGTCCTTGACCGCGTCGTACGGCAGTTTGCGGGTCGCCGGGCCGGTGCCGTGGGTGGCCACATAGCCCTGCATCAGCGTGTAGCCGTCGGGTGCCGCACGGGTGGTGGCCTGGCAGGCGATCACGCCACCGCCGCCGCCCTGGTTGTCCACCACGAAGGTTTGCTTGAGCAAAGTGCCCCAGCGCTCGGTCACGGTGCGGCCCACCATGTCGCTGCCACCCCCGGCTGCCACCGGCACGATGTAGCGTATGGGTTTGGTCGGGTAGGCGGCTTGTGCCTGTGCCAAGCCGGGCAAGCCGAGCAGCGCGGGGGCTGCGTAAAGGAGGGTGCGTCGTTTCATGGTGTTGTCTCCAGTGGTGGTTTCTTGTTTCTTGTTTCGGATCGGGTGTATCAGGACATTGCTGGTGTGGCATGGACCAGGCGCTCGTAGGCGTCGCCCACATGGCGGGCCAGCAGGGCTTCGCAGCGCAGCGGGTCACCTTCGCGCACCGCCTGGACAATGTCCCCATGCTCGGCAATCGAGACCTGCATGCCGATGTCGTGCGACAGGTTTTTCAGGCGCGACAGATGCAGTTTTTGCACAATGCCGCGGTAGCTTTCAGTCAGTGAGCGGTTGCCGGCCGACTCGACAATCGCCCAGTGAAAACGCAGGTTTTCGCCGTAGTAGCGCTGCACCTCATGTCGACTGGCCGCGTCTTTCATGGCTTGAACGGAATCCATCAGCACCGCCAGCAGGGCGGCTTTCCGGTCCGCAGGCAGCTGTGCCGCCTGGCGCCCGGCAAAGCCATCGAGCAGGCCGCGCAGCTGGTACAGGTCGCGAATTTCCGGCGCGTCGAGCTGGCGCACAAACACCCCCGAATGCTTGCGTGCCACCACCAGGCCGGAACTCTCCAGCTCGCGCAGGGCTTCGCGTACCGGCACGCGCGACACCCCCAGGCGGGCCGCCACGTCGGGCTCATTGATGCGTTGCCCGGGCGTCAATACCCCCTTCAAAATCAGTGCCAGCATGTCGTCGCGCACCAGCTTGGCCAGCGAGGTGTCGCGCACATCGTTAAAGCGGTCGGCAGAAGATTCGGTCAGCCAGGGCAGCAGGGTTTGGGATGTCATTTGCTTTATATCGTATACGAAAATAAAAAAAGGCAAAATAGAACCCTATGCAGACTCTTACCCGTTCCCTGAATCTCACCGGTGCCACCAACTTCCGCGATCTGGGCGGCTACGTCGGGCAAAGTGGGCGAACGGTACGCTGGCGCCGGCTGTTCCGCTCGGACCATCTGGCGGCGCTCACGCCGGATGATCTGGCCACGCTCACCAGACTCGGGTTGTCGCGGGCCTACGACTTCCGGGGCGTGGCGGAGCGTGCGGCCGTGCCCTATGAGTTGCCGGGGGTGGCCTCTCATTCGCTGGCCATTGAGCCTACGGTGGTGCAGCGCATGAAGGAGTTGCTGGAGTCCGGCCACCAGCCGACGGCGCAGGATACGGTGGGCCTGATGCAGCAGACCTACCGTGACTTCGTGCACGACAACTCGCCGCGCTTTGCCGAGTTGTTTGCCCATCTGCTGGAGAGCGATGCGCCGCTGGTTTTCCATTGCACGGCAGGCAAGGACCGCACCGGTTTTGCCGCGGCGCTGATCCTGCTGGCCCTGGGCGTGCCACGCTCCGTGGTGATGCAGGACTACCTGCTGACCAACGATTTGTTTCGCATGCCCATAGCCTTCCCTGCCCTGGCGCCGCAGGAAGTGCTGGACGTACTCTGGCGCGTGCAGGAAGACTTTCTGGATGCGGCGCTGCACGCTGTCGAGTCCGACTATGGTGGCGTGCCGAAGTATCTGAAGCAGGCGCTGGGCCTGGGCCCCACCGAGCAGGCACGGCTGGCAGCGCTGTATCTGCAGCCTTAAGAGATCATCGATTCTGCCTCGGCCAGTGCGGGCGCCACCACCGCCTCCAGCTCGGCGCGCAGCCAGCGGTGGGCCGGGTCGTGCTGGTGGCGCATGTGCCAGATCATGTACATCGGCATGGTGGGGCAGGGGATGGGCACCCTGGTGCTGGCCAGACCGTGCAGCAGGTGGGACTGCAGCAGTCCGGGCAGGGTGGCCAGCAGGTCGCTGCCGCGGATGAACGGCGGTACGCCGGCAAAGCCCGGCACCATGACTGAGAAACGACGCTGCACGCCGCGGGCCGCCAGCCACTGGTCCAGATCGAGCGCGCGCTTGGGCTCATAGACCACGGTGACGTGCCCGGCCGCCAGGTACGCGGCGCGGGTAACCGGTGCCGCGCGTTGGGTCGGGTCGTAAAACACGCGGTATTCGTCTTCAAACAGGCGCTTTTGCAGGATGTCGGTCCCTTCGGGCGGGCGCGGGCTGATGACGAGCTGGCAGTGCTCGTGGCGCAGCATCTCCAGGCTGGGAATGCTGGATGGAATGACGCGCAGCGTCACGCCGGGCGCCTGGGCACGCAGCCGCGCCATCAGCGGGGGCAGCAGCACATCGCGCTGAAAATCGTTGGCCGCCACGGTAAAGGTGGTTTGCCAGCGTGCCGGCTCGAACTCACCCGACAGGCAGAAGCGCTCCATCGAGGACAGCAGTTCGCGCGCCTGCACCGCCAGCGCTTCCGCCCGCGCCGTGGCCACGATGCCCCGGCCGGCCTTGACGAACAGCGGGTCGCCAGTGATCGCGCGCAGCTTGTCCAGCAGGTGGCTGACGGCGGACTGCGTCACACCCAGACGCTGTGCCGCGCCGGTGACAGAGCCCGCCTCCAGCACCGCCAGCAGCAGCAGCAGCAGACGGCCATCCAGGTTGGAATAATCGAGTTTGCTCATGTGTTGCATCATGATCCATGTGTTTATCTTTGGCAATGGACGCGTAATACTCCAGCTTGACGATGGTCAATAACAGGAGAAAAACCGTGGCTTCCACCAACCCCATGCCGAAGATTCCCGGCACCACGCCCTTCGACGGCGAGCAGGCCCAAAAAGGCTACGCGCTTAACAAGATGTGTTTTTCGTTCAATTCGGCCGAGAACCGCGCCGAGTTCCAAAAAGACGAAGAGGCCTACATGCGCAAGTACGGCCTGAACGAGCAGCAGGCCGCCGCCATCCGCGCGCGCAATGTGCTGCAGCTGATTGCTGCTGGCGGCAACGCCTACTACCTGGCCAAGTTTGCGGGCATCTTCGGGCTGGACATGCAGGACATTGGCGCCCAGCAGACCGGTATGACCAAAGAGCAATTCAGGGCCAAGCTGGTGGCCGCTGGCAAGTAATCAATACAGCAATACAGGTACAGGAGAACACGCATGGCACAACTCATCGGCTGCATCGGCACGTCCCACATTCCCGCCATTGGCGGCGCGATTCACAAGGGTCTGCAGCAAGACCCGTACTGGAAACCCTTCTTTGACGGTTTTCCGCCCATCCGCGAGTGGCTGGGCCGGGTCAAGCCCGACGTGGTGGTGATGTTCTACAACGATCACGGCCTCAATTTCTTTCTCGACAAGATGCCTACTTTCGCCGTGGGCGCCGCGCCGCTGTACAGCAACGCCGACGAAGGCTGGGGCATTCCCACGCTGCCGCCCTTCAAGGGGGAACTGGACTTGTCATGGCAGATCATCAACACGCTGGTGGAGAAAGAGTTCGACATCGTCACCTGCCAGGAAATGCTGGTGGACCACGCCTGTACCTTGCCGCTGAAACTCCTGTGGCCCGAGGGCGATTGCCCCGTGACAGTGGTGCCGATCTGCATCAACACCGTGCAGTTCCCGCTGCCCAAAGCCAGCCGCGTCTATGCGATGGGCCGGGCCGTGGGCGAGGCGATCGCGGCGTGGGACAGCGACAAAAAAGTGGCCGTGATCGGCTCCGGTGGTCTGTCGCACCAGTTGGACGGCGAGCGCGCGGGCTTTATTAACAAGGAGTTTGATCTGCAGTTCATGGAAAGTCTGCAGAGCAACCCCGAGTGGGCCACGCAGTTCAGCATTCACGAACTGGTGGAGAAGACGGGCACGCAGGGCGTGGAGTTGCTGATGTGGCTGGCCATGCGCGCCGCCCTGACGACGGGCCCGGCGAGTGGCGTGCGCAAGGTGCACAGCAACTATCACATCCCGATTTCCAATACCGCTACGGGTTTGCTGGCGCTGGAAAAGGTGTCCTGAGAGAGGCCACTGCACCCATAGACGAAACAGCGCTTCATCCCCTCTGGTCAGGAACAGGCCCCTGGGCAGAGGTTCAGCGTTGTCGCACTTCGTGCAGTGCGGTGAGGTTCATGAGGGCTGACAGCACCTCGCGTTTGAACCCGATCCGCGCGTTGCCGAACCCGTCGCCACCGCTGAGGATCAATTGTTCCAGGTATTCCACGCAGTCCCTGTGGCCCCAGAAGGTTTCGATCGATTTGGCAATGCGCGGATTGTGCGCCCTGATGATGGCCAATTCATTGTCTATGCGGGTCGGCCTGGGCAGTTCGTGCAGCGGCATCGGTCGGGTGGGCTCATATTCAGCGTTCTGAATGAGGTCTGGAAAGCCAACGGATTTTTTTTCGGACATGACAGATCATTTTATTACTGTGTGAAGCCAGTACCGCGGGCTCGGTTACACAATGCAACATCTTAATGCGTGAAAAATGTCATCCGTTTCAGGTCTCTTTCACGGTGGTTGGTGCACAGGCCCAAACCAGGACGTCAGCGGTCAATCGATGTGCTCCATTGGTCGTCCCTGGCTTTCTCGATGTTGCGCCGGTCACGTTTGGTGGGGCGGCCGTGCTCAATCGTCTGCGCGGGTTCGCTGGCCAGGCGACGTTGTTCGGCGGCACCTTCCCGGTCCCGGATGCTGTCGGGGGTTTCGGCATACAGCGCTTGCGCGACCGTGGCGGGCCCGCGCTGCTGACTGATGCCCCGCACGGTGATCGTGCGGATGACCGGGCCCTGACGAATCACCACGGTATCGCCGACCTTGATTTCGCGCGATGGTTTGGCGTCCTGTGCGTTGACCTGGACCCGCCCTTTGACGATCTCCTCGGACGCCAGAGATCGGGTTTTGTAAAAGCGCGCGGCCCACAGCCACTTGTCTATTCGTAGTCGTTCCATCAGACTGTATTTTGCGCCAGCGGCAGGCGTACCGTGGTGTCCAGACCAATAATGCGACTCAGCGCCTCGCGGTTCTCCAGGTTGATGCTGCCCCCCAGTGCCTGCACGATCTCATGGCAGATGGCCAGCCCCAGGCCTGAGCCTGATCGCGTCTCGCCGGCCGAAAAGGGCTGGAATAGCCGCTCGCGCAACTCTGATGAAATTCCGGGGCCGCTGTCGCTGATCACCAGGGCCGCAAAACGGGAATCGCTGACCAACCGAACACTCAGGGCGCAATTGGCGGGCGTGTGGCGAATCGCATTGTGCAAGAGGTTGCGCGAGAGTTCGCGCAGCATCCAGTCATGGGTACGCACGAGTGATGGCATTGTTGAAATTTCAAAATCAATATCCCTGGCCGCGATCAGTGGTGATAGATCGAGGGCCACCTCCCGCAGCACCTGGGCCCAGTCGATGGTGGTGCTTGCCGGTTGCTGGACAAGTTGCGCCACTTTGGCCAGCGACAGCATCTGGTTGGCCAGAACGGTGGCGCGTTCGACCGTGTCGTTGATCTCGTGGAGGGCTTGTTGGGGCTCGATGTCGCCCCGAAGCGCCGACTGCACCTGAACCTTCAGCACCGCCAGCGGCGTGCGCAGCTGGTGCGACGCGTCTCGCACAAAGCGTTTTTGATGTTCCAGCAGATGCTGCAAGCGGGCCATGAGATTGTTGGTGGCCTCTATCAGCGGAATGAGTTCGCGCGGGGCGTCCGGCGCATGCAGGGGCGTCAAGTCGTCGTCCGGCCGGGCCTGCAATTGAGCGCTCAGCTTGCGCACGGGTCGGGTTGCACGCTGCACCACCACAATCACCACCAGGGCGATGACCGACACCAGGGCAGCTTGTCGCCAGAGTGTGTCGATGAGAATCTGGCGCGCCAGCGTGCGCCGCAATTCAAGCGTTTCGGCCACCTGCACCACGGCCATCGCCCGTGCGCGGTCCATCGCAACAGGCTGCAGCAAAACCGCCACGCGCACCGGGTCGCCTCGGTAGGTGTCGTCATAAAAATCCACCAGTGCGGCATACGGGCCGTGGTCCGGCAGGCGGCCACGCCACGCCGGCAGCTCGCTGAAGCCGTCGATCAGCTCGCCCCGGGTGCTGGAGATGCGGTACACCATGCGGCTGCGGTTGTCGGCCTCAAAAGCCTCCAGCGCCGCGTAGGGCACAGTGGCGCGCAACTTTGCTGCGTCGCCTTCGCCCTCGGCGTCAATGTGTTCGCCAATCGACTTGGCGGATGCCAGCAGGGTGCGGTCGTAGGCGGTGTTCACGGCAGCCAGTGCCTGGCGATACAGGCTGATGGTGTCGACCAGGATGAACAGGCCGATGGGCAGCAAAATGCCCAGGAACAAGTACCTTCGAAGAGAGATGGCCCCCACGCTTGTCGCTGCGCGTACTGCGCGAGGCCTTGCAGGCCGCGGCTCGCGAGACGCTTCGCCTCTGTCGCCTGTCCAAGCCTGCTCAAGCAGACTTGGAGCCGCAGGCTCCAGCCCCTCGGGGGCTAATTTTCCTTGGGGCGGCCCGGCGCTGCGGCCTGTCGCCCCCGCGCCTGTCTCGTCGTTGCTTGTCATACGGCCACCTTCAGCAGGTAGCCCAGTCCGCGCAGCGTCATCAGCGTGGCGCCCGTGGGCAGCAGCTTTTTGCGCAGCCGGTAGACCACCACCTCGATCGCCTCGTACTGCACTTCGGTTGCTCCGGGGAACACCAGTTCAAACAACCGCTCCTTGCTCACCGCATGGCCGGGTCGCGCCAGCAAGGCCTTCAGGAGCGCCAGCTCACGCGGCGTGAGCTCGAGAACCTGTCCCTGGTGGTAGATGGCGCCGCTATCTTTATCATAGTGGATGGTGCTTGTTTCACGGGGGCTGGAAGCCGATTCGGCACTGCCGTCAGGGCGGCGGCGGTGCAGGGCGCGCACCCGGGCTTCGAGTTCGTCAAGGTCGAAGGGTTTGGGCAGGTAGTCGTCGGCACCGGCATTGAGTCCCATAACCCGGTCGCCCACCGTGCCGCGCGCGGTCAGGATCAGCACCGGCGTCGTCAGGCCAGCCTTTCGGGCCTGTGTCAGGATCTGCAGACCGTCGATGCCGGGCAGGGTCAGGTCCAGCAAGACCACATCGGGCGGGTTCGCCTGCCAGCGGCCCAGTGCCGAGCGGCCATCGGCGCAGACCTCGACTGCCCAGCCCAGCCGGGTCAGGGCGCGCAAGAGCGTCTTGTGCAGCGCGGGATCGTCTTCAACCAGAAGCAGCTTCATGGGCATGAACATAGCACGCGCATCCTGAGGGGCTTGCAACGGGCCTGCGCAATGGACGGTCCGCTTCACACGTGCGCTGCGCTCAATAGGTGCCGATGTAGTCCTTCTTGCCCACGTCAACGCCGTTGTGGCGCAGGATGGCATAGGCGGTGGTGGTGTGGAAAAAGAAGTGTGGCAGCCCGTAATTCAGCAGGTAAGACTGGCCGGTGAAACGCTTTTCTTTCGGCGTGCCGGCCTGCGTGATGATCTCGCGCGTGGCGGCTTCATCAAACCTGGCGACGTCCAGCCCTTCGATGAAAGCCAGCACCGTATCAATGCGCGCCTGCAGATCGGCAAAAGTCTGTTCGCTGTCCTCCAGCTTGGGCACCTCCACGCCTGCCAATCGCGCCGACACGCTTTTGGCGAAGTCGGTGGCCACCTGCACCTGGCGCAGCAGCGGGAACATGTCCGGGAACAGGCGCGCCTGCAGCAGGGCGTTGGGGTCTATCTTTTTTCCGGTGGTGTGCGCTTCGGCTTTGCGCAAAACTTCTTTGAGTCCACCCAGCATCTGCTGGAAGACGGGAATGGAAGAGGCGTAGATGGCGTTGGTCATGGGTTCTTTCGTGTGTTTGTGTTTGTTAAATGGCGGCCAGACGCCAGAGCGAGGTCACTTCACGCGACCTGGCATCAGCCAACGGATCGCTGGCATCCGATGCCTTGGGATGTTGCGGCCGGGCGTCGATGCGGCTCACCACCCGCAAACCGTTACTCGCGAACGCCGCCAGCAATTCTGCGCGAGAGCGCAAGCCCAGGTGTTCAGCAAGGTTGGACAAGATCAGCCAACCCTCGCCTTTGGGTGCCAGGTGCGCGGTCAGACCCTTGAGAAAACCTTGCAGCATGCGGCCACCTTCGTCGTACACCGAGTGTTCAAGGGGCGAGCTGGGTCGCGCCGGGAGCCAGGGCGGGTTGCACACCACGAGCGACGCACGGCCCTCGGGGAACAAATCGGCCTGCACCACCTGCACTTTGTCCAGCATGCCTAGCTGCGCGAGGTTTTCACGCGCGCAAGCCAGCGCGCGCGGGTCTTGGTCGGTGGCCACCACCTGATCAACCCCACGCCGTACCAGCACGGCAGACAGCACACCGGTGCCGGTGCCAATGTCAAACGCCACCAGCGATTCCTGCCCGGCCAATTTTTTGGGCAAATGAACCGTGGCAACCAGATGAATGTACTCACCCCGCACCGGTGAGAAAACGCCGTAATGAGGGTGAATACGGTTGTGGGGTGCTTCGCCGAGCGCCGGAATTTCAACGCCTTTTCTACGCCATTCATGCGCGCTGGTGATGCCCAGCAGCTCACGCAGGGACGCTACCGAGGCACCCGCTGCCGCGTCCGCCGGGCCCCAGGCCTCGGTGCAGGCGACTTTCACATCGGGCGCACGGCGCAGGGGAATGCTGTAGTCGGCATTGAACGGGATCAGCAGCATGCCCAGCATGCGCGCCCGCTGCGACTGGGCCAGGCGATGCAGGTGAAAGGCGTCAGCAACCGGCACGACCTCGGCCGCTTTTTTGCGCTTGCGTGCGGGAACATTGTCGGCACGCCGCGCCAGCGCTTGCAGCAATTGCTTGGCATTCTGGAAATCGCCGCGCCAAAGCAGGGCTGTGCCCTCGCAGGCCATTCTGTAGGCGGTGTCGGCCGTGGTGGTGTCGTCGGCCAGAACGACCCGCTTGGGCGGTGGTGCGCCGCGTTCCGAGCGCCAGAGCGCAGAGCGCTCTTCGCCCGCCTCGGTCCAGCGGATGACTGGCTGTTCGCTGGCGGCAGTTTCTGTACTGACAGGGGGGGATGAATTAGGCATTGGCTTGGTAACACGCAAAAAATGGATAACAAGTGTTTTAACAGATGGGCCGGCTTGGCTGCCTTACGCGTGCTTTCCCTGGTGCGAACAGCTGCTCATGGACAGCCATTTGACAGTTAAGGGGCGCATCATCACAAGGTCAATAAAACCCCAAGGAGATACTGATGCGTCGCGTAACCTTCCTCAAATCCATGGCGGCCCTGGCCGCAACGGCAGGCCTGCCACTGTCGGCCCTGGCCGCCACCAATATCAAGATGATGATTCCCGCCAACCCGGGCGGCGGCTGGGACACGACCGGGCGCGCGCTGGGACGAGCCCTGCAGGATGCCAAGGTGGCCGACACGGTGACCTATGAAAACAAGGGCGGTGCTGCCGGTGCCTTGGGCCTGGCCCAGTTCGTCAACGGCAGCAAGGGCGACCCGAACGCCATGATGGTGATGGGCGCAGTGATGCTGGGCGGCATCATCACCGGCAAGCCGCCGGTCTCTTTAAATGCGGCTACGCCATTGGCACGTCTGACCAGTGAATACAACGTGTTCGTGCTGCCGGCCAATTCGCCCTTCAAGACCATGAAGGACGTGATCGATCAGCTCAAAAAAGACCCGGGCAGCGTCAAGTGGGGCGGCGGTTCACGCGGCTCCACCGAGCACATTGCTGCGGCCATGATTGCACGTGAGGTCGGTGTTGACCCGGCCCGCATCAACTACGTGGCTTTCCGGGGCGGCGGTGAGGCCACTGCGGCCATTTTGGGCGGCAACGTCACCATTGGCGGCAGCGGTTACAGCGAGTTTTCCGAATACATCAACGCCGGCAAGATGAAGGCGCTGGCCGTGACCTCGGGCACTCGCCTGAAAGGCGTCAATGTGCCCACGCTGAAAGAGCAGGGCATCAATGTCGAAATCGGCAACTGGCGCGGTGTGTATGGTGCGCCCGGCATCACGCCCGAGCAGCGCAAGGCATTGATCGACATGCTGCTCAAGGCTGTCAAATCCAAATCCTGGGCGGAATCCATGGAGAAGAACAACTGGACTCCGGCCGTGCTGACTGGCGCGGATTTTGAGAAATTCGTCGATGACGACTTTGCCTCACTGCGCGCGACCATGGTGAAGTCGGGCATGGTGTAACACAAGCCATGACACAAGACCCCCGAACCCCATCCTTTCTTCAGGCCCTGGTTGGGCTCGGCGTGGTCGTGCTGGCCCTGGGCCTGGCGGCAGGCGCAGTCAGCATTCCATCAGCGGCCGGTTACGCCGGTGTCGGCCCCAACTTTTTGCCCTGGCTCGTGTCCGTGGCGCTGCTGCTGTGCGGGTCCTTCATGGTCTATGAAGCGCGCAATGGCGGCTTTCGCCACATGGAGGAGGGCCCCAGTGGCGACCAGCCCTACTGGCCCGGTTTTGTCTGGATGTCGGCCGGCCTGCTGGCCAATGCCGCGCTGATCACCACCATCGGCTTCATATTGAGCTGTGCCTTGTGCTTTGTGCTGGCGGCGCGCGGGCTGCGCAATGCCGAGGGCCAACGGGCAGGTGGCCTGAATTCGTGGGTGACCGACGTCGTCACCGGCCTGCTGATTGCAGCGCCGGTGTACTGGCTGTTTACGAAATTCCTGGCCATCAACCTGCCCGGCCTGACACAAAGCGGGTGGCTGTGATGGACATCTGGAACCAACTGCTGCAAGGCTTCGCCACGGCGGGCACGCCGGTCAACCTGTTGTGGGCCTTCGTCGGCTGCGCTCTTGGCACAGCGGTGGGCGTGTTGCCCGGCATCGGCCCGGCCACCGCCGTGGCCATGCTGCTGCCGATCACGGCCAAGGTCGATGCCACGGCGTCGATGATCTTCTTCGCCGGTATTTACTACGGCGCCATGTACGGTGGCTCCACCACCTCCATTTTGCTGAATACGCCGGGGGAAACGGCCAGCATGGTCACGGCGATGGAGGGCAACAAGATGGCCAAAAGCGGCCGCGCCGGCGCCGCGCTGGCCACCTCGGCGATTGGCTCGTTTGTGGCAGGCACCATCGCCACCGTGCTGGTCACGCTGTTTGCGCCCGTGGTGGCCGACTTTGCCGTCAAACTGGGCCCGCCGGAATATTTCATGCTGATGCTGCTGGCCTTCACCACAGTGAGCGCGGTGCTGGGCCAAAGCACGGTGCGCGGACTGACGGCGCTGTTTGTCGGTCTGGCAGCCGGTCTGGTGGGCATGGACCAGATCACCGGCCAGGCCCGCTATACCGGAGGTGTGCCGGAACTGCTCGACGGCATCGAGATCGTGCTGGTGGCGGTGGGCCTGTTCGCGGTGGCCGAGGCGCTGCATGCCGTGCTGTTTGAGGGCAAGGTAGTCGAGTCCGAAAACAGGATGAGCCGGGTCAGCATGACCCGGGAGGACTGGCGTCGCTCGATTCCGGCCTGGCTGCGTGGCACGGCCATCGGGGCGCCATTTGGCTGTATTCCCGCTGGCGGCACCGAGATACCGACCTTTCTGAGTTACGCGGCCGAGAAGAAGCTGGCCAAAGGCAGCCATCAGGCCGAGTTCGGCACCAAGGGGGCCATTGAGGGCGTCGCCGGGCCGGAGGCGGCCAACAACGCAACCGTGACGGCGGCCCTCATTCCGCTGCTGACACTGGGCATTCCCGTGTCCAACACCACCGCCATTCTGTTGGGTGCGTTCCAGAACTACGGCATCCAGCCGGGGCCACAACTGTTCACCAGCTCGTCGACGCTGGTGTGGGCCTTGATCGCCTCACTGTATATCGGCAACGTGATGCTGCTGGTGCTCAACCTGCCGCTGATCGGTTTGTGGGTCAAGCTGCTGAAGGTGCCCAAGCCGCAGCTCTACGCCGGCATCCTGATCTTTGCCACGGTGGGTGCCTATGGCATGCGCCAGAGCGCATTCGATTTGTTCCTGTTGTATGCCATTGGCGTGCTGGGGCTGGTGATGCGCCGCTTCAACTTTCCGACCGCGCCGGTGGTGGTGGGCATGATCCTGGGCCCGCTGGCCGAGGCCCAGCTACGCAACGCCATGTCGATCGGCGAGAGATCGGAAGAGCGTCGTGT
>OFPG01000064.1_pt1 | contig 13568 bp, 23 predicted proteins | sample 1542501 | NCBI WGS metagenome assembly OFPG01 (sample SAMN05503963, study PRJEB24370) | sediment metagenome | isolation source: lake sediment | place: USA: Lake Hill lake, St. Paul Island, Alaska | collected 2013
ATGGATGGTTGCTTTAAGGACGATTCAAGGGTCATCCTGCGCCCCTCCTTGGGCCGATTTGCGCCCCCCTCACTGGTCGCATTTGCGCCCCCCCGGGGGTCATATTGCGCCCCCCCTTCCATCATCACTTGGTAGATGTGAGTTCCTTGTTTTGACGTCCCTGTTTCCTTGATCGACTTGGATGCCTCTAGCTTTCTGAGGCAGCGTTTTACTTGCGATTCGGACATCCGGGCCTCATGGGAAACGGTCGCAATCGAAGGCCACGACGAAGACCCATCCTCCTTTGCGTGGTCGGCCAAGACCAACAGCACCAACCGCTCACCCAGCCGCGCCTCTGAATGCTTCAGAACCCAGGACATCACGTGGATGCTCACAGGGAGGCACTTCTCCCTTGAATACCGCTGATATGTCCTGTATCGTCCGCGATGGCGGCGACCTCCTGGTACGAGGTTGTACGAGCGGTCCGGGGTGTGTGTCCCTCGGGCCGCTCGCCTTTCCACGAAGTATGAGGTCGCCACTCTACGCTCTTCTTTGGATTCTTGCAAGGGGCTCACTCGTCGTCCCCGGTGCCGGTCATCTTCTTCAGGATCTCGGTCATGTCGTTCATCGCGAAGCCGGAGCGGTTATGGGATGCCGCTGCTGCTTCGTTGGCTGCCTTTGATGCCTCTAGTGATTCAACGTAGGCAATCTCGGTTGCCACCTTCATCGGGCAGGGTTGGCCTTGTCCGTGCGGCGGTGCCCCTAGGGAGATCGCGTGACAGTAGGGGCAGTTCACCCAACCGGGCGCGGTCATGTTCCAGCCTCGTCCAAGATGCGGAAGGCCTCGAGGTGCAGCGCCGGCGCGAATACCTGGCTCTCCTCATCCTCGAGCACTTTGATCGCATCCTGGATCTCCAGCTCACTCGGCGGCTCCGGTTTGGGCTGCATGTAGATTCGTCTCTGGCGCCGCTTCCAAACCGGCCGCATCGAGATGCTGGTGCTGACCGGAATGGTCATCGTTTCAATCCAAAGTCACGCGTTTTGATTTTCGCCAAGCGTCGTCCGTCCTCGTGATGGAAGACGATCCCCTCAATTCCTGCCCCCTCAAGGAATGACCGAAGTCGGTCGAACGTGCGAAGTTCTACCGGTAGCTCGAGCACCTGAGCACTCGCGTGCTCAACCAAGACGTGTTCGTTGAAGCCCTCTGGGTTTCCCTGCACCTTGGGCCCGCAGAGCTCGTAGGTTCCCGGTGTGAACCCCCCTTCCTTCGGTCTGTCCAGCGCTTCGCGGGCGAACTTCGCAAACGACGACTGCTCGATTGGCTCCCACCCTACGTTCTTCAGCGTGATGTGGTCATGGCCCGAGGAAACAAATCCCGGCGGCGTCGGCTTCCCGTCCTTCACCTCCCGGCGGGCCCACCAATGGGTGCCGTCAAACATGCAGCACGTCCCGTCGTACTTGCGAAGCGCGCGCCCCTCGCCAGCGATCACCCACTCGCAACCAGGTGCGACCTGATCGGTGACGCGGGAACGGTCTCCCTCCCAATCACGCTCGAACAATGTTGGAATCTTGTTCATGTCTTCCCTCCTTCGTCTGATGGCTTGTCTCGGGAAACACTAGGCATTGCGCCGCGGGCCCTCCTGACGCCCCAGCGGATGCCGAGGAACGTCAGGACGCCACCGACGGCGTTCAGGGCTACAAGGAACTCAACGATCCGACCCATCGAACCCCTCCCTCTTCATCAGGACTCCAAGTAGATCCGTCGTCCTCCGATTCGTCTTGGCGCCCCAGAGCACGAAGCAGCTCCCGATGAGATTCAGCGCCCCAGTAACCAGTACGATCAGCCACGCCCAACTCATGACCGTAGTCCCACGAGGATGAACACGACCACGAGGATGACCGCGCTCACGATGAAGGCGATGTTGACGTTCCGGCGCAGTCGCGGGAACATCAGGGACTCGTCGGGTTCGGGATCACGCCTGCGTTCGGGATACAGACCGACGCGGGCGGGCAGACGATCACCTGCACGTTCGGGTTCAGCTTCTCAATTGCCTGCTGCTGCACGAGCAGCTTCGTCAGCGACTGCCGGCGCAGCCGGTTCGCCGTCGCCTCGCCTCGAGCTTCGGCCACGTTCGCCCTCGCAGCACCCTCGGCAGTCGCGACCTTCTGCCTCGCTTCTGCCTCGACCTGGGCGACCTTCGCCTGCGCCGTCTGGGCGTCCTGGGCCTGCTTCTGCTTGCGCTCGATCGCGTCGGTGTACGACTGGGAGAAGCCGATGTTGCGCACGAACACGTCCACGACTTTGATGTCGTAGGGCGCGAGCTCCTCTGTCAGCCGCGTCTTGGTGTCGATCCGCAACTGCTCTCGCTTGCGAGTCAGGTCGGGGGTCGCGAAGGTCGCCGTGACCTCCTTGAACACCTGCGGCACCCGGGCGTCGATGATGATCGTCTTCCACGACGCGCCGACGCGCTTGTAAAGGTCAACGACCTTCTCGGGGTCGATCTGGTAGTTGACTGAGATCACGGACGTGATCTTCTGCTGATCCACCGACACCGCCGCGTTCGCTTCATCGAACTGCCACTCGTCGTGCTGGATGCCGATGTTCTCCTTCTTGACGTGCTGCCAAGGCCAAGTGTTGACGACGCCGGCATCCTTCTTCCCGGCGATCGTCCCCGAGAAGTTGTAGACGATCGCGACCTCCCGCTGGCCGACGGTGTGAACGCTCATCGCGGCCGAGGCGATCACCCAGACCACAGCCGATGCGCCGGCGACGGCGATCCCCCAGCCTGCCACACTCGGCTGTCCATCGCCCGGATTCCGGGTCACACCCCACCAGATGACGCCGCCCCAGAATGTGATCCCGAGCAGCACTGTCAGAATTATCCATCCCATTACGATGCTCTCCTTTCGTTGGTGCTACTTGAGTAGGTTTGGAACCTTGATGCTGAGCGGTGCGTCCGAGTAGAGCCAATCAAGCGTTGTCTCAACCATGACGCCGCCCGAGGTGAAGAAGAAGACTCCCTTGTCGCCGCCCTCATTGGGGCCAAACGAGCCATCGTCACCCATCGATTCCACCACAGCCGTGCAGGGATCTCCGCAGTCCCACGTCTGATCCGCATTCGTCATCTGAGACTGCGTCGAGGAGACCTTCCCCCTCACAACGTAATACCCCACGAACTTCCCGAACGACATGACGTAGAGGTATCCGACCTTGTTCGCCTTGTTGAACCTAATCAGGCGCTCCCGGAGATTTCTCCGCTCGAGCGAGTCCTTCATCTGGGCCTCGGGATACGGGACCGAGTTGAGCTGCTGCTGGGCGATTCGATCCGTTGTCTTCTCGAGATCCTTGTACCAAGACGGCTGCCCCGCCAGGGCGACAGCCGCGAAGACGAGGGCCACCAGGGCGGCAACCGCGATTGCGATCCGCTTCATCTCAACACTCCTTCGGGTCTAGGGATGCCGGAAGCCCCGCGGACTTCCAGACACGGGAGGTGTACTTCTTGCTTTCCGCGTTGAACTGCTGGGCTGCGTCAACGCAGATCTGCTGGACGCCAAGTAGCTCGGTCGTCCTGAGCTCCTTGTCGACCTCGCTGCTCGTGGTCGAGACGACCAGCTTGAGCTGGCCGATCTTGACCAGGTAGCCGTCGTAGTCGGCGGCCAGCTGCTCGAACAACTCCTGCTTCTGGACGCGGTTGACGGTCGAGTTGCGTTGCTTGATCGCGCCGCCGGCGCCCCGCACATCGGACGTGAAGACGCCGAACGCCCACGCCCCAATCCCAATCACGGCGACGATCACGACTACGACCGCGATCCAGAACCACGTCTCTCCCACGAGACGCTTCCTCGAGACACCGTAGATGTCGCTCATTTTCCAATCCCCTCCAGTTGCTTTAGGGCTCGGCCGATTGCAATCGTGAGCCCGAGTTTCCTGTTGTAGTTGTCGCGATTCGAGCAGTACGCGATCCCAGTTGCGATAATCGTCTCCGGATTGTCCGGACAAGAGATCCGAACCCTCGTTGCTCCACCCGTGGGAATGATCCGCACCTCGCCTTCTGGGAGCTTCTCAAACCTGCGAAGGTGGCCTACGGCCACCCTGTAACCGGCCTCCTTCAACACAGCCAACTGCTTCGCGCCTGTCATAGCTCTCCTTTCGTAGATTTTCGTCCTCAATCTAGAAATTCCCGGGCGCAACCTGGAAGCACGGGAGCCCGATCGAGCGCCACATTTCGACGACCTGGTCTCGATCGTCAAGAACCCCGACGACGCTCCACACCTTTGAGATCTCGGTGAGAAGCTCGCGCTTCACGACCGAGTCCTTCCGCATGTCTCCCTCCGGGCGCATGTAGAGCGCATGGGAGCCGTAGCCGTGGAGGTCAAGCCACTCCTCTGTCTCGGGCCGGCAGACCGAGTCGCGACCGGAGGCGAAGACGATCTCGAGCCCGACTCTCTGTAGGCCGCGCGCAACGATGTCGACCGCCGGGTTGAGCGAGTCCTCGCCGACTCGATGCCAGTCGTATGGTGATCGATCCGACTTGAGGGCCAGAGTGCCGTCGATGTCGACGATCCACGCTCCCGGGAGATTCGGGTTCCGGACGTAGGGGAGAGCAGAGCCGACGACTCCAGCGTCGTCGCTTGGGGGATCCACCGGGAGCGGCAATGGGTACTTTTTCCCGGCCAGCTTGCCGGCCATCCGACGGATCACTTCCTCGCCGACACTGTGCTCTCTGTTCTTGTCGCGCTCGAGGCAGACCTCGGCGGACACGTTCGTCATGTCAAGAACCTCGATCGTCGCGCCGACCTCACGACCGATCCTGGCCAGATCCCGAGCCACCGACTGGGGAAGGTTCGTGTCGTCGTTGACGACGCTGATCCCCTTGCGCAGGAGCTTCCGGATCATGTTGTCGCGAATCATGTTGATCGTGTTCTCGGTGTCCCTCCCGAGATAGACGCCGTCGTGCATCAGCCGACGCAAGTCATCCTTGTTCACCCGGGCCCGGTTCGCCGTATCCTCGGCAACCCAAGCCTTGGCAAGGGTCGTCTTTCCGGAGGCTGGGAGGCCGCGGCAAATCAAGAGTGTGGTTTCCGTCAAATCGTCTTCTCCTTTGGTTTCCATCGAATCATTTCGCCGTCCAATTCATACCTCTGGGGATGCCGGCTGATCTCAGATTGCAAGGCCTTGCTGGCCAGAAGAAATGAGCCTCCTCGTATCGCTTCCTCTCTCCCGTAGGTCTGTTCCCTCTCTCTTGCATATCCGTGCGCCTGTTCGCTCTTCCATTTCCTCTTGTATTCCACATGTTGGAGTGCTTTTACTGGCGGAATAAGAGCAGCCCCCGCCATGATTACAGATCGCTTCGAGTGCCATTTCTGGTCCAGGAGAGCGAGCCTCATCGCCAGCAGTTCCGAACTAGCACGACCCGACATCAACCGCCCCCCCGATTGCCCGCCCTCCTTACCGCCTCCGCAGTAAATGCATGGGCAGCCTCGAGCTCTCCGAGGGTCTTGTGCAGAATGATCTCGTCCATCTTCTCGAAGGCCTTGGGCGTTGCGAGGCGCGCCACTGATCCCCGGAGCATCCCGAGATATCCGGCCTCCTTTTTGTTGGTTGCCCTGTCCTTTCCGGCTGTTTCAACACGGGGGCGATAGATCTCCCACGAAGTCTCGATGATCTCCTCGCGGATGACGTCCGTGGGAGCGGCATTGATGTCCTTGACTAGCCGGTGAACCTCCTTGCTCGTCAGCTTGCCAGCCACCGTCAGATCACAAGCCTTCTTCATGAGATCGTCTGACTGGATGGAGTCCAGGCGCTTCCGGAAAGCCGGATGAATCTGGGCCCACTTCGGGGTGAGCTTCTGCGTGCGATCATCCGCCCTCATCTGCGTGATCCGATCACTCACCTTTGATGGGGAGATGCCAACAATCCGCGCGGCGGCGGCGCCACTCTCTCCCTGCCGGACGAACCTCAGGGCCGCCTCGATCCGGGCCTCCTCGGACATTCCGTATCCAACCTTGCGATTCGATTCCGTGGTGACGTAAAGCCGCTGGGGATCAGAGAGCGTGTCAGTAGTGAATCCGGGGAGATACTTCCTCCCCGCCTTTAAGGCGCCAGCTACCCGGTGGTGCCCAGAGACAACCAGCAGCTTGGCCGCCCTCGGTCCAGCCTTCATGCAAATGATCGGCGGCAGCTCCTCCTTGTTCCTGTACGCGAGGCCGTAGGTGTCCACCCAGTAGTCGTTCAAACCCGTCCCGTCCTCCCGAGCGTTCCACATCAGGGACCGGGAGAGATCGATGTCCTTCAGCTCGATATCACCGAACTCCCAGTCGATGTTGTATGCATCGAGTGTCTCGCGAACCTCGTCCATGCCCCTCACGGAATCAACCACGCTCATGCTTCCTCCCTCTCTGGTAGAAGTCCTCGCGCCCTAAGCGCTCCTGTCAATGATTGGGCGACTGCAATCTGCAACGCCCCTCGCACTTCACTGCTGCCAAGCAATGCCGCAACCTCCTCACGGATGATCTCTTGGACGATGCTTCCGAGCTCTATGCGGATCGCGTCATCCACGTCGTTGTCGATCCGCCAGTCGTCAAGGACGCACTTGAGACGTTCTTCCACGACCTCCCGGATGACTCCCTGGTGGCTGGCAAAGGCATGTACCACCTGATGGCGCATTCCTTCGACCTCGAGGTGTATGCGAACGTCTTCCATTACTCGCCCTCCTCCGGCTTGTAGGTCTCATGCTCTGGCTTGATCGCCCTCCACGCGAACGGCCGAATCGACTTTCCGTCCAGAAGTGCAAATAGCGATCCCTGGATGTCCTTGGCTTGCGCCTGGATAAGCATCGCCGCCTCCCTGCGGTCAGCCGGCTGTGATGCGTCCACAACGCCATAGGCCAGCTGGACTTGGCGCTCCCATGCGATCAACTCCTCGAACAGGCGGTCACGAGTCCTGATCGCCCAGGCGGCAAACTCCTCCGGCACGATCTGTAAGAGCTCGGCCATCCAGTCGCCGTCCGGAGCCGCCGTGAGAACGCCCTCCACATCGCTGGGATCCATCTGGAGCGCGATCCCGATCTGCTTTGTGCCAAGACCACCCTGATTAAGATCGTGAACCCCAGAGCGCTCCCAGACGCGACGGGCGGTGAGGCCGAAGACGAGCCGGTGGATTGCGACGTAGTCCTCCTGCTTGATCTTGAGTCGCTCTCGGCTATCTAGGAAGAAGACGACGAGTCCTTCCTGGCCCGGCCGCGGCGGCGCCTCGAGCGCCTCCCGGAGCGTGGCGTACGGGTGCAGCTCGGCGGATGGCCCGGGCCATTCTAGGATCCTAGAATCCACCTCGTCGCCGGTGGCGATGTCCCGTGCTCCAAGTAGAATCAGATCATCGAGATCTCCGTAGTCGACGACGATTCTGTTGGCCGGATAGCAAATCTCGAAAATGCAAGTTGTTCCCGCCGGCGGTAACCAAGCAGACTCGTAGCGCTCCCTCCAGACGTCTGTTGCGTGGAGCGCTTGATCTGACGTGAACGATCCTCGAGTAGCGAACGTCCAAGCCGTCCCGTCATAGAACAAGGTGCCCATTGATCCGTCCAATTTGTCGGTCACAGTGACGGGCGCATCCAGATCCAACTCGGGCGCATTGGGCTCTCCGTAGTTGAAGAACTTGCGGAAAGGCCTAGCGACCACGTTGCCGGACAGGTCAAGAATGAGCCCCCGGCACTGCCGGGTCGTCTCGTTCCACAGCCCCTCGTATGTGCATTGCTCTGAGTAGTTGTAGAGCTCGAGCCGGCCGTGTGGATGCACGACCTTGCGCACGTAGCCCTGCTCCACCATCGCTGCGAGTTCGACGAGGTCGATCACGGCGCCTCCCCGAGGGCTTCCCAGCTCTCCTGGTCATGCGTCCTGATTTCGATGGGCCCCATGAGGGTCACAACCGCGACGGCGAAACCACCCGATTCATGACGAGTTCGCACCCGCATCACTTGCGGAATCTCGGTTCCATCTACGAACACACGGGCATAGATCTGCACGGATGGCTTTTCGCCGATCTTGTCATCAATCGCGTGGTCGCCTTTCCAGCCAAGCGTATGAATTTCGATCATGTCGCCACACTTCCTTCTATCTTGAGCGGCAGGAAGGCTTTCTCAACCTCGCCAGATTCGATGGTGATGATGACCACCCTGGTTACCCACCCGTTCCGGTCGGCGTTCGCCTTGGCTGTCTTGAAGGCTGCGTCGCACCGATCGGGATCGCCCTCATACGAGAACTCGTCCTCGGCATGGAGCATCCAGAAGGCGCCCTCGTCTTCGACGAGCGCTGCCCAAAGAGTGTGGATACGGATCTTCAAAGCTTGTTCTCCTTTCGTGCGGGATGAATGCGGAGTATATACCTATTCATGTGACCCAGCGCAATACTTCACTCCCCAGCCTCCGGGGCAACCAAGACGGCAAGCTCGCCGTAGTCCAGCTTGGCGCAGATCTCACTTCCATCTCGAGTGATGTATGTCCCGTTCTTGAGCCGTGCATCCAGGTGTGCCCAGTTGACGCCGATACCGTGAAGCATCTCGTGCATGGCTGGGATGTTCTTCTGGTGGCACTCCTTGTGGGAGAAATGAGACCGGGCGAGCATCTGGACGGAGTTCCGCTCCCAATCCTGCTGTCGCCAGACGAAGACGTTGGGCACGTCGTCCGCGGGCATTGTGTAGGCCCGGGCGTCGAACACACCTCCTTGACTTGCGCCGTAACGATCATTGAAAGCCACTGAAAAAGTGGATGCTGCGATTGAGACGACCTTACTCAAGCGGTAGTCGAACCATCCCTGAGTATTGAGGTCGTCGTAATCAGTGAGGACAAAGGTGCATTCATCTGATTGAACGTAGGCCAATTTGAATCCCTGCATTTCCTTTGCCGTCGCCTTTGCCGCGTGAACCATTGAACTGATAACCAAGCTGTCAAATGGTCTTTCGGCGTGGCGTAGGAATGTGTGAAAAGATCGTCCGTCTACTCTCACAACCAGTGGTGATCGGGGGGTGAGGCAATAGTCGTAGGCGGCCTCGTATTTCTTCATCCTGTCACCGAGCGAGGCGTGCTGGCTCATGATGTTGTCCGAGTCTGATAGCTACTAGGACCGTATCCCACAATCGACACCGGCAGGCCTGCGATCTGTTCGATCTCGGCCAGGATCCCACCGGCAGGAATCTCATCAATGAGCGGCTTGCAGCCGAAGAGAACGCTAGTCATCTGCTCTCCTTGGCCAACCTCGATTTCCGTGATGATGTCTCCTCCATTTCCATTTTCGTATGAACGCACGATCGGCCATTCAGTCGGGAAACGATCGAGGTGCGTAACTGCGATCGAATCCGGGTTAGTGCACTTGACTGCGTACTGGAACGCGACGGAATCAAACGGTCCGACCTTGAACTGGCCCTGCTCCCCATCGCTTGGATTATGGGGCTCCGGCCAGTGGTATCCAGGTGACCCAGATGGGAATGGGCCAGCTCCATGCCTTGTCGAGTAGGCGCGGGTCACCCCAACGGTATGGATCTCTTCGGTTCGCAATCCCGCCCCGGCGAGCTCGCGACGCGCAATAGCAGGAGTCACGTCGGCCCATGTTGTGTGAGGGTTGAACCCGTGATACTCGTCAAGCAGCAATCCCTGGGCACCCTCAAAGATGACGGTTCCTCGCTCGAGTAAGCCCAACAGGTGCTCGTCTCCGACGATCTGCGCCTGGGAGTGCCAGCGATGGAGATCCCCAACCATGGCGTCCATGATTTGGGGGTTCCCCTCGAGCAGAAGGCGGAGCAGGAGAACTCCCTCGTCGTCCGACTCCTTGATCTCCTTGCCGAGCATGCTCCAGAACGGCTTGTAGTGTGAGACGAGCCTTCCCAGCTTGCGCCTCGTCTTGTCCTTGTTGCCAAGATCACCAACGCGAAGTGCATCATCCCCGAGGGCGATCGAGGTCTCCACCGTCTCCCCGATTCCCTTGTGACAGGAACCGTGCGCTCCGGTCCCGCGCAGGAACTCCCGGATGATATTGGCTGCTGCGTGAATCGGAGTCGTTATCCGGCACTCCCGATGAACGGCGAGCTTCCCCCATGCATCACCCACTCCAAAGTCATCAAGGTGGGCGAGCTCGTTGAACATGTCGAACGGGTTGACCATCATCTCCCGGTCAAGGAAGGTCTCGGCGCCGGCGAATGTCCCTGCTCCGAACTGGGCGAAGGTGTGGTGCCTCCCATCTGGAGCTATGACATTGTGAGCGGCCTGAGACCCCCCGCAGTACCGGACGACCGCGCAAGCACCGAGCTCCCTAGTGAGGTGGTCGACACACTGACCCTTCCCCTCGTCGCCGTAGCCAAGGCCTACGCAAATAACCGCCCTCATCGTGCCCTCGCGTGCCGGCGCGTTGTCGCCATAGCGGCGGAGATCAAGTCGGATGCCTGACCCTTTGTTAGCCCGTTCGGTATCGGGATCCTCTTGTCCCTCATGATCTCGAGCTGCTTGTCACTTGGTGAACCTTTCCTCCAGGGTGCAGTTGGGTCTATCAGTGATCTCGTGCGAGATAGGGTCGGCCGCACGATCTGATCCTCGGCTATCCCCATCGCCATACCGAGGTCGTATCCCTCGGCCACCATGCGAACAGGGATGCTTTTGTCATATGGATGCAAGGTCGCGTCCCACTTGTTTTCCCCCCTGTTGTCCAGATGCAATGCGCCCTTGGCGCCACTGAGAACCCAACTACCGTTCGCCAGTGGGAGCCAGTTGATCTTCTTCCGGTCAAAGAGATTGGCCTCCTCTGCCCTTAGTGCGATGTCGTCCATATTCGCGAGGCCGGCACGGATGTGCGCCAGTCGCTCGGGCTCCAACTCCTTCTCGAGGTTCGCGGCCGACAGGCCCTTCTCCTTGAGCGTTCCAGCCTTGACGCCGAAGAGCTTGGGTACGGACACGATGTCATGGCGCTCCTCGTTGCCCACGAGATCGAGCACGAGTAGATCCGGCTTGCCTGGGTAAAGGCGAGTCCCCCGTCCTACCATCTGGATGTAGAGCGGCTTTGATCGAGTTGGCCGCGCGTTGATGATGCACTGGATCGACGGCTCGTCGTACCCCTCCGTGAGGACGAGGTTGTTGCAGAGGATCGTGTACTTGTCGTTCTGGAAGTCCAAGAGCCTCTGTCGGCGCTCATCTGTGTCAAGGGCCCCGATGATGTAGGTAGACGGGATGCCGGCGGCGTTGAAAGCGGCTGAGAATTCCATGGCCGATTCGACACCCGGGGCGAAGATCAGCGTCTTGCGCTCCTCTCCGTACTCCTGCCAAGCCTTCACGGCGACCCGGTATGCCCCCGCGGCTTTAAGCGCCTCCTCGACATCTGACCCCTTGAAGTCGCCGCGTACGATCTTCAGCTGGTTGACGCGAAAGTTCGGCACCCGGACACCGAAGGCACGGATATCGACGAGGTATCCCTGGTGGATCATGTCAAGGATCGACTTGTGGTAGACGACCTCGTCGATGACTGCGGACAGGGCCCTCCTGTCACTGCGCTCCAGAGTCGCGGAAAAGAACGAGTGCATATCCACATCCTGGAAGAAGTCAAGGATCCGCACGTACGAGTCGGCGGTGGCGTGGTGGCCCTCGTCCACGATGACGGTCTTGAAGTCGGTCGGCATCTTGTTCAGGCGCGCAGCTCGAGCAAGCGTCTGAACGGATGCAACGACAACGGGGAGGTCAGCCTGATGCAGGCCCGCCTTCACGATCCCGATGGGGACGGAAGAATCCACCATCTGGTACTTGCTCACAGCCTGCTGGATCAGCTCATCACGGTGGGCCAAGATCAGCGTGGGGTAGCCGCGCTCCTGCGCGAGCTGGCTGAAGACCAACGTCTTACCAGTGCCCGTCGGCAAGCCCACGGCGAGTTTCTGGACGCCGCGCTCGTTCGCGTCGTGCGCCGCCTTGACCGCCTCCTTCTGATATGGCCGAAGCTCCACCGTCATTTGGGGAACCTCTCGTACTGGAGTTTCGACTTGGACCGCAATCTTTTGTTCCCCCTCAGGACGGCGTTGCTGGCACTCCTCGTCCACCAGCCATGCCAGTGATCTTCCCAGGAGAAGCTGCCAAACCTGCGCTCCAGCACCCAGCGATACCGTGGTTTGCCGAGCCGCTCCTTCTTCTCGATGGCGATACGCCACTCGTGCCAACCGTCGTAGATGGTGCTTCTCTCCAAGTTCTCAAGTGCTGGGTCTGAATTCTCCATCCTTCTCCTTTCTTCAAGTGGGCGGGCGGCCCACAATCCTGTGGGCCGCCCGAGGTTCCTAGGCTTCTTCCTAGGAGGTAGTGCCTTGCACGTCAAGGGTGACAAGTGCCAAGAACTCCTCGAATTCCTTAAAGCGATCGAAGAGCTGTTTCCATTCGCGCTCCATTGAGGTGAGGAGCAACTTGCGAGCGAAATCGTCTGTGGCGATTCTTTCAACGGGCTCGTAAATGAATCCCTCCTCAGTTTGGAGGGCATGGAAGGCCCGCACACTTCGTTCGGGCCCCGAGTCGTCAGCCTCCTTGTAGACGATCTTGACACTCGTGATCAGCGCGTGGGCTCGGTACTTGTACCACGCCTCCGCCGCCTCATTTCTAGGGCGGTCGAAGACGTGGCTATGGAGGGGATGACTCTTGAGGCGGGCCTCTTCGACAACCAGCTCGGGCGTGAGCCTGCCATGGGCAGAGTAGATCGCCTGGAGCTCATCTCGGAGGTTCACGTAATGACCTCGACTTCCAGGTCGGGGTTGACGCAGTAGGTTCCGAACTCCCCGCCCTTCTCGGGCCTCCACTCCCCGACCCCCACGCCCATGCCGCCGGCGTCGACAAGAGATAGAACCGACTCGCGGGTGAGGGAGGAGATTGGATATGTGACGGTAAGGGTCGTTTTCCACTGCAGGAACTGAGGGCGATAGCGGAGATCAGTGCCACCGCGGCCGACGCGCACGACGTCCTCGCGCATGTTGGGCTCACCCTCGATTGGAACCATCATCCGTCCGTCATTCCCGAGCTCGCCGAGGAACCAGAGGAACGACTTGATCTCCGTCATCTTGACGGCGTGATAGAACCGTGCCCCTCCGACCGTTGCATCCTTGAACGCGCCGGCGATCATCCCGGGCCGACCATCGTCAAGGCGGTAGAAAGCGGCTTCGTACTCAGCTTCTGGGTTCTTGGCCTGCTTTGGAGACTTGCGTCCCTGCATTGCATCGAGCATCTGCCGCTTCGCCTTCTCTGAGAAACGGTGGACGATCAGCGGCGTGATGCCCAGAATTGGAATGATCAACGTTTCCCTCGCAATGCGAGAGATGTGTAGCTCTGCACTCGCCTCAACGGGTGCGGTCTTGGGTGCTGCGCTCGATCCGTTCTGTGATATCGCTTTCTTTGGTGCCATTTCTGTTTTCTCCCTTCGTTGTTTTATAGCCAGCCAATGTGTTTCCCGTGCCACGCCTGCCCTGCCCCGCCGGGCCTAGCCCGGCCATGCCGCACCTCGCCAAGCCGTGCCCTGCCTGCATCGCCTCGCCGCGCCACGCCTTGCCCTGCCACGCCCAGCCGTACAACGCCTGCCGAGCCAAGCCC
>OFPG01000065.1_pt1 | contig 13552 bp, 14 predicted proteins | sample 1542501 | NCBI WGS metagenome assembly OFPG01 (sample SAMN05503963, study PRJEB24370) | sediment metagenome | isolation source: lake sediment | place: USA: Lake Hill lake, St. Paul Island, Alaska | collected 2013
TCTCTGTGACTGGAGTTCAGACGTGTGCTCTTCCGATCTGCTGTTGAGCAGCTGGATCAGGAAGGTGGGAAAGTCCATTGCGTCGGGAAAGGTCAAAAAAAACGGGAGGTCTGCCTCCCGTTTCTGGTGGGGTATCAGTTTAAGCCAGCTTGCAGCCCGCACCACTGTCGGCCAGTGCCTTGGCCGCAATGCCAATCACCTTGTTTTCCTTGTTTTCGACCACGCGCAGGTAGATGTCCTGCACCGGGTTGTGCGCCTTGCTCATCGTCCACTTGCCGCGCGGGCTGTCGATGGTGGCGGACTCCAGGGCCTTGTACAACGCTGGTTTGGCGCTCAGGTCGCCCTTGACGGCATTGGCGCCCTGCACCAGCAGCAAGCCGGTGTCATAGCCCTGCACGGCGTAAACGTCGGGTTGCATCTTGAATGCCTTGGCGTAGTCCAGCCGGAATTTCTTGTTGCGAGGCGTGTCCAGCGAGTCGCTGTAGTGCATGGTGGTGATCACGCCGTCAGCGGCCGGGCCGGCGGCGTCGAGCACGCCCTCGGTGAGGAAGCCCGAGCCATACAGCGGAATCTTGCCCTTGAGGCCGGCAGCCGCGTAGTCGCGGATGAACTTGGCCGCGCCGCCACCGGCAAAGAAACACGCCACGGCGTCAGGTTTGAGTGCAGCGATCTCGGTTAGCAGCGCCTGGAATTCGACGTTGGGGAAGGGCAGGCCCAGTTCCTTGATGATGGTGCCGCCGGCGGCCGTATAACTTTCCTTGAAGCCCTCGAACGCTTCATCGCCAGCTGCATATTTCCAGGTGATCCAGACGGCCTTCTTGTGGCCCTTGTCCACCATCACTTTGCCGAGCGCGCGCGTGGGCTGGCTGTTGGTGAAGCTAGTGCGGAATACGTTGGGGGCGCACAGGGCGCGCGTGGCGGCATGCACGCCGGCGTTCGGGATGAGGGAGAGCACGCCGGAATCGCGCGCCACCTTGTGGATGCCCATCTGCACGCCCGAGTGCACGGTGCCGATCAACACGTCGACTTTGTCGCGCTGCACCAGCTTGCTGGCATTTTCCACACCCTTGGATGGGTCGGACTCGTCGTCGACCTTGAACCACTCGATTTCGCGACCGCCGAGCTTGCCGCCCTGCTCGGCAATGGCCATGCGCACGCCGTTTTCAATCGCCACGCCGAGTTGGGCAAATGTGCCGGTGTAGGGCAACATCAGACCGACGCGGACCTTGCCGGACTGCGCCCGGGCAATTTCGGGCAACAGCAGACCAGCGGATGCAGCGCCAATCAGGGCGGCGCTGCGGGACAGGACAAGACGGCGTGAAGTGGAAAGTGATGTCATCGAAAATTCCTTTTGAAGTGAATCAAACTGCTTTTTTAAAAAGTACATGCAATATAGTGCAAATTCAAAGAAAATGATGAGGCGTCGAGCGTCTCAAGTGCGGTGTAATCCCCAGCTTGACAAAAATGAAATCGAAAGAAAACTGTGACCGACCAGCAACTCCAGCTTGGCTTTGACATCGCTGATGTGCCTGTGGCACTCGGGGCCAAGCCAAAAACCCGGACAAAACCCCGACCTGTTCCGGCTCCACAGGCTGTAACCGTGCCGGACGCCGAGACCATGGCGGCAACGCTCGCGCGGCATCCCGACTATCGGGTACTGCGCCGTCTGGTTCCTGTGCGTCACTTTGACCGCACGCCGCAAGGACCGCTCATTCGGGTTCTGGTGCTTGATACGGAGACCACCGGACTGGATCATTCCCGCGACAAGATCATCGAGTTGGCCATGTTGCAGGTTGATGTCGATACCGCGACGGGCTTGCCGGTGGGGGCTGTAGCGATCTACGACGGGCTGGAAGACCCTGGCATGCCCATCTCCAGCGAGATACTGGCCATTACCGGCATATCCAACGAAATGGTCCGGGGCCAGCATCTGGACGAGGCGCGCATTGCCGCCATGCTGGAAGGCGCAGACCTGGTGATTGCCCACAACGCCGGCTTTGACCGTCCGTTCTGTGAAGCACGCCTTCCAGCGTTTGCTCAATTGCCTTGGGGTTGCTCCTTTGCTGATATTGACTGGAAGAAGGAAGGCCACGGTTCTTCCAAGCTGGAGTATCTGGCCCTGGAGAAAGGCTGGTTTTATGACGCCCACCGCGCCGAAATGGACTGCCACGCGCTGCTGGCCGTATTGGGTGAAAAGTTGCCCGCTTCCAGTCAGACCGGGCTGGCACAACTCATTGCGGCAAGTCGCCTGCCCAGCTACCGGCTGCAGGCGACCAGCGCACCCTTTGAAGCCAAAGACCTGCTCAAAGCCCGGGCCTACCGCTGGAACGCGGAACAAAAAGTCTGGCACACGCGGCTTGATAGCGAGGCTCAATTGACGGCCGAATTGGAGTGGCTCAAATCGGCCGTTTACGGCAGCCGTCTGGCGCGTGTTCAAGTGGAAAAACTGGACGCCGCCGTCAAGTACTCAAGCCGCGCAGGGGAATTGTCAAACCGGCAGATTTGAAAATCAGGCGGGGTAGAATTCAGGTCACGCAGGGCCGGTCTGGCTTGCGATTATCTGTTCTCCCTGGGCTTGCTTGGGCCGTCGGCCAAGAGGGTCGCCAGGGGTGGCGGAGTGCCCAAGGATTTTGATGAAACGTGTAGATGACTTTCGCCTGAAGTTCGGAAAAAAAGAGTTCGTACCTATTGTTGTCGGCGGCATGGGGGTTGATATTTCAACTGCCGAACTGGCCTTGGAGGCCGCGCGACTCGGCGGCATCGGACATATCTCCGACGCCATGGTGCCTGACGTTTCCGACAGGCGCTTTGACACCAGTTTCGTCAAAGACAAAACCAAGTTCTACAAGTACAACCTCGACAACGCCGACAAGTCCACCATCAAGTTCGATCTCGGTGTGTTGGCCGATGCCACCCGGCGACACGTCGACGCCACCATGCAGGCCAAGCGTGGCGAGGGCCTGGTTTTCGTCAACTGCATGGAAAAGCTGACCATGAACGCACCGCGCGAGACGCTGCAGGTGCGGATGGCGTCTGCGCTGGACGCTGGCATTGACGGCATTACCCTGAGCGCTGGTTTGCATCTGGGCTCATTTGGGCTGCTGGCAGACCACCCTCGGTTTCGCGATGCCAAGTTGGGCATCATCGTCTCGTCGGTGCGGGCTCTGCAACTGTTTCTGCGCAAGAACGCAAAACTGAATCGTCTGCCCGATTACGTGATCGTGGAAGGTCCCCTGGCAGGTGGCCATCTGGGTTTTGGCATGGACTGGGCGCAATACGATCTGGCCACCATCATTGCTGAAATTGTGCAGTACCTCAAAGCCGAACAACTCAATATCCCGCTGATTGCTGCGGGCGGTATCTTCACCGGCAGCGACGCGGTCTCATTTCTGGAGCATGGCTCGGCTGCGGTGCAAGTCGCGACGCGCTTTACCGTGGCCAATGAATGCGGTTTGCCGGACAAGGTCAAGCAGGAGTATTTCAGGGCTAGTGAGGACGACATCGTCGTCAACACCATCTCGCCGACCGGCTACCCGATGCGCATGCTCAAGAACACGCCTGCCATTGGCTCGGGCATCCGTCCGGGTTGCGAGTCCTATGGCTACTTGCTCGACGGCAACGGCAACTGCGCCTACATCACGGCCTACAACCGCGAAGTGGCCCTGCACCCGGACGCCAAGACGATCTCGGTCATGGACAAGACCTGCCTGTGCACCCACATGCGCAACTACAACTGCTGGACCTGCGGGCATTACACCTATCGCCTGAAGGACACCACACGCCGTCTGGAAGATGGCAGCTATCAGACTTTGAGTGCCGAACACATCTTCAAGGATTACCAGTTCAGCGTCGACCAGAAAGTCGCCTTGCCGGACTAATCGGCTGGTAGACAAGTAGAAAGCAGGCGCGTTGGAGAGGCTGGCCGGCAGCGACTGGGGTGCCTCGGGGATGCCAAGGGAAAACCCTTGGTGCCGTAGTAATGCGCTGTTACCTGTCCGGTTCGTCCGCGCCGCAAACTGGCATCTCCAACTTTTCAGGAGATTGTGATGACCAGGAAAATCCTTATGCTTTGCGGCGACTATGGTGAAGACTACGAAACCATGGTGCCGTTCCAGACCCTGCTGTCAGTAGGCTACACAGTGCACGCGGTATGCCCTGATAAAAAAGCCGGCGACTACGTCATGACCGCGATCCACGACTTTGAAGGTGCGCAAACCTATAGCGAGAAACCGGGTCACCGCTTTGTTCTGAACGCCAACTTTTCTGACGTCAACACCGCCAACTATGACGCGCTCCTGATTCCGGGTGGGCGCGGACCGGAGTATTTGCGACTCAACGCTCGCGTATTGGCCATCACCAGGGAATTTTCCGACGCAGGCAAACCGATTGCCGCGGTTTGCCATGGCGCACAAGTGCTGGCCGCCGTGCCCGGCATCATCCGGGGCAAGCGCATCAGTGCCTACCCGGCCTGCCGTCCGGAAGTGGAGCTGGCGGGCGCCATCTTTGCCGAAATTGCCATCGACGCCGCAGTCACCGACGGTCAATATGTCACAGCACCCGCCTGGCCTGCCCACCCGGCCTGGCTGTCCCAGTTCATGGCCTTGCTGGGCACCAAAATTTCCCACTAGCTGTCAGCTGCTCCCGCGCTTATGCTCGGGGGCTACTGTTCCTGATATGCGAAGGAGACTGGAATGTGTCAAATATTCGTCCGCGCCAATCCGCAGAGTTATGAAGCCACCACGCGCAGCATCCGTCTGCACGGCGTGGTCACCAGTGTTCGACTCGAAAACCTGTTCTGGGACACGCTGGAAGAAATTGGGGCGCGCGATGGCATGAGTGTGCCGCAACTGCTCTCCAAGCTCTATGACGAATTGCTGGAGCACCGCGGCGATATCCCCAATTTTTCAAGCTTTTTGCGGGTCTGTGGCCTGCGTTACCTGGCCTTGCAGGTGGACCAGCGCATCCCCAGCGATGTCAGCATACCGATCAGGTCGCTCAACGCGCATGCAGTGCTCCGGGGTTTGCGCCCCAGCCTGGTGGAAGCCAGCGCGCGCTAAACCTTTTTGGCGTCTGTGCGGCGGGTCTCGCGCAGCATGAAGAGGTAGAGACCTTCCACCTTGTCACGGGCCCACGGCGTCTTGCGCAGGAATTTCAGGCTCGACGCGATGCTTGGGTCGCTGGTGAAACAGCGAACCGGTATGTGCTCACCCAAACCGGCCCAGCCGTAATGCGCGACCAGCGCGGTGACGATGGTCTCCAGCGTCAGGCCGTGCAGGGGATTGCGGGCTTGGGCGGGGGGCTGGCTGGGTGGCGAAGGAGGGGCTTGCATGCTGCGATTTTGGCACCGCTCGACCTCGCCTGATCCAGATCGCCTGGAAATTTTGTCTTGAGGACGCATACGTTCCAGCATTCAGGGGCGTCGACAGGATCGAATGAAGCGCGCAGGGCAAAATCATCAACTTCAAACTCATGGTGCGACCTCTCAAGGCCATGAACAAGCGGCATGAAATGATGGGCAAACGCCTGAGGAAAACACCATGAACGATCTGCTCCAACACGAATTCGGGGTCATCACCAACCTGATCCGCCTGCATGCGATCAACTCGCCCCGGCGGCGTGCGTTGATCGAAGGCCCTCGTGTGCTGGACTACGGCACGCTGGACCTCCTGATGGACCGGATCGCGACTGCGCTGCAGCGTGACGGCCTGCAAGCGGGCGACGCCATTGCCATTTGCGCCAGCATGTCGATCGAATATGCCGCCGTCTTCCTGGGCGCGCTGCGCGCCGGCGTGGTGGTGGCACCGCTGGCGCCGGGCTCCACGCCGGATAGCCTGAAAAGAATGATGACGGACGCGCAGGCGAAGATTGTGTTCACAGACGCAGCCAGTGCTGAGGTAGTAGGTGCCCCCGAGACCTGCGGCATTGTCCGCATTGCACTGGATGGATCATCGGTTGGCCGCACGCTGGATGACTGGCTGGCTCCCGCCGGCCAGAAACCTTTGCCCGTGCACTTTGAGCGGCAATGGCCTTTCAACATCATTTATTCATCCGGCACCACGGGCGAGCCCAAAGGCATTGTGCAGTCGCACGGCATGCGCTGGACCCATGTGCGCCGCGGCAAGACCTACAACTACGGCCCCGACACGGTGACGGTGCTGTCCACGCCCCTGTACTCCAACACGACGCTGGTGGTGTTCTTCCCCACCATCAGCTTCGGCGGCACCGTGGTGCTGATGCCGAAGTTCAACGCAGCTGAATACCTGCAACTGGCGCAACAGCACCGCGCGACCCACACCATGCTGGTGCCGGTGCAGTATCAACGCCTGATGGCGCAAGCCGATTTTGATTCTTATGATCTGTCCAGCTTCCAGGTCAAGTTTTCCACCAGTGCCCCCTTTACCGCCAGTGTGAAGGCGGACGTGCTCAAACGCTGGCCAGGTGGTCTGGTTGAGTTTTACGGCATGACCGAGGGTGGCGGCACCTGCATTCTGGAAGCGCACCGGCACCCGACCAAACTGCATACCGTGGGCCAGCCGGCCGAGGGCCACGATATCCGCCTGATTGACGATGCTGGAGTGGAGGTGTCCCCTGGCGAGGCCGGTGAAGTGGTGGGTCATTCGCCCGGCATGATGAACGGCTACCACGGCCAGCCGGCCAAGACGCGTGAGGCAGAGTGGTTCGACCCGACCGGGAAACGCTTTATTCGGACCGGCGACATCGGCCGCTTTGACGGTGACGGCTTTCTCACCTTGTTTGACCGCAAGAAAGACATGATCATCTCGGGTGGCTTCAACGTCTACCCGAGTGATCTGGAGGCGGTGCTGCGCGAGCACGGCGCCGTGGCTGAAGCGGCTGTCGTGGGCGTGCCCTCGGTGCAGTGGGGCGAAACGCCGGTGGCCTTTGTGGTGTGCAAAGAGGGTAGTGCACCTGTGGCCGACGAACTGCTGCAGTGGGTCAACCAGCGCGTGGGAAAAACGCAGCGGCTGGCCAAGCTGCATTTCCTGGACGAGTTACCACGCAGCGCCATTGGCAAAGTGCTCAAGCGCGAGTTGCGGGACGTCTACCTCGCGAAGCTCTGATGCCCCTCACCCTTCCGCTATTAATTTAATAGCGTCTTACGCTGATGGGATAAGGGCTGAATGCCAAAACAGCTTCATACGTGTGACCACCGATGTGCTTGCCGTTTGTTCGCTCTGTCGCGTTGGGGGCAATCGCGGGTGTGTTGCGTCGCAGCATTGAATTTGATTGACGGGGCGCTTTGTTGATCGAACAATACGTTTGTCGGACAAACGATCGACGACAAAAATAAGCGATAGGAGACACGTCTGGAAGCCTCAGTCAAGGCGACAACACGCCTCAAGCCATCAGCTGGTACGACCCGCCATGCGCGGGCTACCCAGCCGCCCCTTGCACGGCCCCAAGCCGCCAGGGTCGCGGCGCCGGCTGTGCCCGTGACTGACGACACCGCTGTATTCAGACAAATCCGGCTTGAGCCCGCCTACAAGGCGGTGTCGGCCGAGATCGAGCGCAGCATTCTCGACGGCGCGCTCAAGCCCGGCATGCCTTTGCCCACGGAGCAGGCCCTGGCTGAGCATTTCGGCGTGCACCGCTCGACCATCCGCGAGGCCATCCGGCAGGTCGAACAGGAAGGGCTGCTGCAAAGGCGCGAAGGCCGCCGGCTGTTCGTGACCTTGCCGGGTCTCTACGACATGGCCCCCCGTGCTGCGCGCCTGCTGCTGCTGCAACAGACCACCTTTCACGAGTTGTGGCAGGTTGCCGTGACCATCGAACCCCTTGCGGCACGGCTCGCGGCAGAACATGCCGACGCGTTGGACCTGGAGGCGCTGGGCACGAATACGGCGACAACCGCCGAGCTGACTGCCAAAGGCGCCCACACGCTGGAGGAAAATACTCGCCTGGTTGAACTGGATGTGGAGTTTCACGCCCTGGTCGGACGAGCCAGCCACAACCGCGCACTGATTTTGGCGCGCGAGCCGATCAGCCTGCTCTACAACCCGACCTTGCTGCGGATCCACATGCATCTGCCGCAGTCCAAGGCGCGCAACCTGGCGGCCCATCGGGCAATTTTGCGGGCGCTGCAACAGCACGACGCCGTGGCGGCTGAAGACTGGACCCGCAAGCACATGATCGATTTTCAGCGTGGATTTGAGATGGCCGCGCTGGACATGAGCGCCCCCATCACGCTCACCCTTTAGCTTCCATTCAACCCAAGGAGACAAGCATGAAAGAGACAACGAAGAAAATGGTTTTTCCACCCGCGCTTAAACGCCCGGCGCTCGCCGCCATGGCTGCCGCGCTGGCCTGTATTGCCCAGGGCGTGCAAGCGCAGGAGACCTTCAAGGTCGGCATTGTCAGCTTTCTTTCCGGCCAGGCAGCCGAGAGTTTCGGCATTCCGGCGGTCAATGGGGCGAAGATACTGGTCGATGCCTTCAACAAGGGGGAGGGCCCGGCGCCGTACAACAAGCAAGGGTTCGGTGGCTTGAAGATCGAGCCGGTATATGTCGACGAGAACGGCGGCGCGACCAAGCAGGTACAGGAGCTGCGCAACCTGTACGACCGCGAGAAGGTGGATGCGGTGGTCGGCTACGTCGGCTCGGGCGATTGCCTGGCAGTGGCACCGGTGGCCGAGGAAATGAAGAAATTCCTGATTCTCTACGATTGCGGCACACCGCGCATTTTTGAGGACGGCAAGTACAACTACGTGTTCCGCACTGCGTCGCACGCAACGATGGACAACGTGGCGCTGGCCCGCTATATGAAGGCCCGTAACGTCAAGGCCGAGAGCTTCAACATGATCAACCAGGACTACGCCTGGGGCCAGGATTCACGCAAGGACTTCATCTGGTCGATGGAAAAGATCTACCCCAACGCCAAGCCCGGCGAGGACCTGTTGCCGAAGTTCGGCGCTGGCCAGTACGGCACTGAAATATCGGCGCTGATGGCCAAGCCGGCTGATGTTACCCACTCCAGCCTGTGGGGTGGTGACTTGCAGGCGTTCATCCTTCAATCGGGTCCGCGCGGACTGTTCAAGCGCTCGCAGGTGGTGCTTTCGGCGGCTGATCACGTATTGCCCGCGCTGGGCGACAAAATGCCGGACGGCGCGATCCTGGGCGCGCGCGGCGCCTACGGCCTGATGTCACCCAAGTCGGCGCTCAATGACTGGTGGTGGTCGATCTATCAGAAGGCCTACACCGTGTACCCGGTACAGGCACCGTACCGCATGGCGCAGTCGCTTTTGGGCCTGAAGCTGGCGGTGGAAAAGGCCATGGCCGCCAACGGTGGCAAGAAACCCAACGCGGAACAGCTGGCAGCGGCGCTCAAGGGCCTGGAGTGGGATTCGCCCGCCGGGAAAATCCGCATGGCGCTGGGTGATGGCCACCAGGCAATCCAGGACACCGCCATCGGCAAGACACGCTACGACGCGGCCAGGAAGATGGTGGTGCTTGACGACATCCAGCGCTTCCCGGCGGAGTGCGTCAACCCGCCGGCCAATATGAAGTCGGAGGACTGGATCAAGGCCGGCTTCCCCGGGGCAAAGTGCAATTGAGCCTGCGTTGACCTGCGATCCCCGCTGCCACGGCGGCGGGGCCTTATTCATCTTCAAGGCACGCTCACATGCATACCCTGCTCACCATCCTGATCGACGGCCTGACCTATGCATCCTGGCTGTTCATCGTCGCACTCGGGCTGACGCTCGTCTTTGGCGTACTGAAAATTCTCAACATGGCGCACGGCAGCTTTTACGCACTGGGCGCCTATGCGGCGGCCAGCTTCGTCAGTTGGGGCGCAACCATGAAACTGGCACCCGTGTTTTCGCTGGTGGCCATGCTGATGGCGGCCGTGGCAGTGGCGGCGATCCTCGCGCCGCTCACCGAGCGTGGGTTGATGCGTTTTTTCTACGGCCGCGATGAAGTGCTACTGGTGCTGGTCACCTATGCCATGTTTCTGATTCTGGAAGACGTGACCAAGTTGATCTGGGGTGCCAATCCGTACTATGTTTCAGAACCCTACAGCCTGTTCGGCAGCATCGATATTGGTCGCCAGACCTACGTGGGCTATGACTTTGCCCTGGTCGCGCTTGCCGTGATCGTCGGGCTCGCCGTATGGTGGGGTCTGAATCGTACCCGGCACGGCAAGGTCGTGCTGGCCGTCATTCACAGCTCGGAGGTGGCCTCAAGCATGGGCATCAATGTGTCGCGGGTTTACATGCTGGCGTTCACGGTCGGCATTTTCCTGGCTGGCATTGGCGGTGCATTCACGGCGCCCATGATCTCGGTGCAGCCGGGCGTCTCGGTCGGTGTGATCATCGTCTCGTTTGCCGTTGTGATCATCGGCGGGCTTGGCAGCATCGAAGGCGCCGCCATCGGCGCCTTGATCGTCGGGCTGGCGCGCTCGCTGGCGGTGCATGTGGCGCCGGTGGCAGAGCTGTTTTCGATCTATATCGTGATGGCGCTGGTGCTGATGTTCCGCCCCGAAGGGCTGTTCCAGCGCATCCAGGCACGAAAGATCTGACATGGCGGTATCTCTACCTGCATCCGCCCTGCGACCGGCAACGGCAGCGTCATCGCGCTCACGAATTCCGCTGATCGGCATTTTGTTCACGGTTGTGCTGGCGGTCGCCGGTCTGGCAATGCCCAAATGGCTGACCTTCCTGGTCACGATGGCCGCCGCACAGGGCCTGGTGTCGCTGGGCATCGTGCTGCTGATGCGCGGCGGGGTCGTGTCTTTTGGGCAAGGCATGGTGTTCGCGCTCGGCGGCTACGCGGCGGCGCTGGGCTACAACCGGCTCGGCTTCACCGACGCGCTGGGTCTGACCTTGCTCGGTGGCGTCACTGCAACGCTGGTGGCGGCACCGTTTGCACCGATGCTGGCACGCTATCGAGGCATCTTTTTTGCGATGCTCACACTCGCCTTGTCGATGGTGACCTACGGTCTGCTGATGAAGATCGAGCTTCTGGGCGGCTCTGACGGTTTCAACATTGGTCGGCCCACGCTGTTGGGTCAGAAACTGCCTGATGCCCGTGTTGGCTACGTGATGTATGTGTTGACGATCGTCATCGCTGGTGTGATGGCACTGCTTTCGCGTGTGTACTTCGACTCCACCCGCGGCCTGGTGACCGTGGCGGTGCGCGACAACGAGTTGCGCGTCGAATACCTTGGCGGCTCGGTCCGTCAGGCCATGACGATCAACTTCATCCTTGCTGCCTTTGCCGGTGGCATGGGCGGCGCGCTGGTGGTGATGTCGCTGGGTCACATCGACCCCAACTTCAGTTACTGGACCACCTCCGGCGAGTTTGTGTTCGTCGCGATCCTGGCCGGCTGGCAGAGCGTGCTGGCGGTGTTCGTTGCGTCCACCGTGCTGGAAGTCGTTCGCTCGTTCTCCAGTTCCTATTTTCCCAACACCTGGCAGTTGGCACTCGGGCTGTTCCTGCTGTTCGTCATACGATTCCTGCCACGCGGTATCGGTTCGTTGTGGATCAAGGAGAACCAGCGATGAGCAACAACCCGATGCTGCAGGCCCGGGGCGTGGGCAAGCGCTTCGGCGCAGTGGTTGCCGCCGCTGACATCAACATCGAGATCATGGCGGGCGAGCGTGTCAGCCTGATCGGCAGCAATGGCGCCGGCAAGACGACATTCGTCAACATGATTACCGGTTATTTGAAACCCGACGAGGGGCAGATTACGCTGGGCGGGCGTGACATCACCCAGTTGGCACCGCGCACCATTACCCGGCTCGGCGTCGCGCGTTCGTTCCAGATTCCGCAGCTGTTTGGCGACCTGTCGGTGCTGGAGAACATGCTGGTGGCCACCGCCTGCCACGACAATGGCTTGAGCTTCTGGGAGGCCGCGCGCCGGCCGGCGGCCATGGACCGCGCCGACGCTCTGTTGCAGCGCTTTCGCCTCGATGAACACCGCGCACGTCGCGTCGCCGAGTTGCCGGGTGGCGTGCGCAAGCTGCTGGACATCGCGATGGCCATGACCGGCCAGCCGAAGCTGCTGCTGCTGGACGAGCCGACCAGCGGTGTCTCGGCCGACGAGAAGTTCCCCATGATGGACATCATCATGGGTGCGCTTGGGCAAGAGACGAGGGCAGGGGAGATGACCGTGTTGTTTGTCGAGCACGACATGGATATCGTTGAACGCTACGCCAGCCGGGTGGTGGCTTTCTATAGCGGTCGCATCATTGCCGATGGCGTGCCGAAGGTGGCCCTCGCCACCGATGATGTACGACGTTATGTCACGGGTGAGTTGGTCCAGTGAACCGCCAGGAATGAAACTATGCTGAAGGTTGAATCGATCCATGTTGCGATCCAGTCGGTGGTCGCGCTGCGCGGGCTGTCGCTGGAAGTGGCCGACGGCTGCATGGTTGGGCTGGTCGGGCGTAACGGCGCTGGCAAGACCACGCTGATGCGGTCAATCATGGGGCACCTGGTGCCCAGCCAGGGTCGCATCGTTTTCGACGGCCAGGATTTATCGAGCCTGCCGAGCCACGCCCGCGCGGCGCTCGGCATAGGCTACATGCCCGAGGACCGAGGCCTGGTGCCGGAACTGACGGTGGAAGAAAACATTCTTGTGCCTGTGTGGGTCAGCAAGACACTCAAAGAAGCCGAGCGACTGGCATTCATCTACCAGGTGCTACCCGAGTTGCATGAGATGCGCGAACGTCGCGCCTTGCTGCTGTCAGGCGGCCAGCAAAAGCTGGTGGCGCTGGCGCGGGCGCTTGCGGTCGGAACACGGCTGCTGCTGTTGGACGAGCCCTTCGAGGGCGTGGCGCCGGCACTGTCCAAGCGCCTCGCCGATGTGATTGCTGGCCTGAAAGGCAGTCAGATCTCGGTGCTGATCGCGCAGTCCGACCTTAACCACTCGCGCCGCATTGTCGACAGCGAGTTTGTGGTTGAGCGCGGGGCCAACGTGACTCCCTTGGCCGCCTGAGCGATGAAAGAGCACTGGTCTGGCTATCCGGTGCCGCCAATGCGGCACGAGGCGCTGCACGGCGACCGCATGGTGCGCTGCTTTGACGGTCGGCCGGCCAGTTTCTTCGCGATGTTTGCCGCCAGCGTGGCCGCTCGCGCCAATCAGGATGTGGTGGTTTGCGAGGGTCAACGCTGGAGCTACGCACAGACCGATGCCGAAGCGGCTCGCATTGCCACCGGCCTGGCCGCGCGGGGCGTCGTTTGCGGCGAGCGGGTGCTGCTGTTCGTGGGCAATCGGCCGGAGTTCGTGTTTGTTCTCCTGGCTTTGCAGCGCCTGGGTGCCATCGCTGTGCCGGTAGGGGTGCGCGAGCAACGCCCGGGGCTGGCCTACATTGCCAACCAGTGCGGCGCGCGGGCCATCGTGTTTGATGCTGAACTGGCTGACCGTATTCCCGACGCCGACGAGGCGCCTGCGCTGGCGCTGCGTGTGGTGATCGGCGGTGTCGGCAGTGACAGCCTGGCTTCGGTCACCAGCGGCTCCGGGTTTTCCGGCGGCATGTTTTCAATGTGAACATTGATTTGAAAGTGGCTGCCCTGGGGAAACTCCATGGCCCAAC
>OFPG01000066.1_pt1 | contig 13551 bp, 8 predicted proteins | sample 1542501 | NCBI WGS metagenome assembly OFPG01 (sample SAMN05503963, study PRJEB24370) | sediment metagenome | isolation source: lake sediment | place: USA: Lake Hill lake, St. Paul Island, Alaska | collected 2013
CACGACGCTCTTCCGATCTAGCCATGATGTGTCTCCTTCAGGTTTGAGGGGGTTCAATTGGAGTGGGCAAGGGGAGTGTTCGCGTCCGCGCGCGACTCCATGCGACGCCGGAACAAAGCGTAATAAAGCACCGGTATGACCACGAGCGTGAGCAGGGTTGACACCAGAATGCCAAAAATCAGGGTGACAGCAAGGCCGTTGAAGATCGGGTCATCGAGAATGAAGAACGCGCCGATCATGGCGGCCAGGCCCGTCAGGGCGATGGGCTGGGCTCGCACCGCAGCCGACTGCACCACGGCGTCCTTGAACGCCAGGCCCTGACTGACTTGCAGCTCAATAAAATCAACCAGCAAGATTGAATTACGCACGATGATGCCTGCCAGCGCAATCATGCCAATCATGGAGGTAGCGGTGAATTGCGCCCCCGTCAAGGCGTGGCCCGGCATCACGCCGATGAGCGTGAGCGGAATCGGCGCCATGATGACCAGCGGTGTCAGGTAACTGCGAAACTGTGCCACCACCAGCAGGTAAATCAGGATCAGGCCCACGCCATAGGCCGCGCCCATGTCGCGGAACGTCTCGAACGTGATCTGCCATTCGCCATCCCACTTGATGGCGTACTGACGGTACGGGTCGGCCGGCTGGCGAATCCAGTACTCGCCGAGCTCACCGGTGCCCGGTATCGCCGCGTCCTTCAGCTTGCTGCGGATGGAAAATAGGCCATACAAGGGTGAATCCAGCTTGCCCGCCATGTCACCAAACACATAGCTCACGCCGTGCAGGTCTTTGGTGAACAGGGGTTTGTCAATGACACCCCGCTCTACTTGAACCAACTCCGACAAAGGCACCATCTGGCCGTTGGCGGCGCGCAGTGGAACGGCCAGCAGGGCATCCAGACCGATCTGGGATTCCAGTGGCAGCTGCAGGCGCACCGGAACCGGGTATTTGGACTGCCCATCGTGCAGATAAGCTGCATCCGCACCAGACAGGGCCATAGCGGCAGCTTGCGCCACCACCGCCACGGGGATGCCCAGAGACTCGGCACGCTGACGGCGCACACGCAAATATGCCCTTGGCGCATTTTCCTTGAGCGAGGTGTCGACACCGACGATGTCCGGGGTATCGGCAAAAGCCTTGGCAATGCGGCTCGCCACGTTTTGCCTCCCCGCTTCGTCGGGGCCATAGACCTCCGCCACCAGGGGCGACATCACCGGGGGACCGGGCGGCACCTCGACCACTTTGATACGGGCATTGTGTCGCAGGCCAATCTTTTCCAGATCCGGGCGCAGGCGCTGGGCAATCACGTGACTCTTGTCACTGCGATGGTGCTTGTCCACCAGGTTCACCTGAAGGTCGCCCTGCTCAACTTCGGCGCGCATGTAGTACTGCCGCACCAGGCCATTGAAGGTGATGGGTGACGCCGTACCCGCGTAGGCTTGCAGATTCAGCACCTCGGGTTGTTGCGCCAGGAACGCACCCAGTTCATGCAGGGTGGCCGCCGTGTTTTCCAGCGCTGTGCCGGCCGGCATTTCCACCACCACCTGGAACTCGCTCTTGTTGTCAAAGGGCAGCATCTTCATGACGACCCATTGCACCAGCGTCAGACCCACCGACAGCATGAGGGCCACCAATATGCCCCCCAACAGTAGCCAGCGCTTGCGCGCACTGTCCAGAAACGGTGTGAGGACACGGGTAAACAGGGTCTGCAGTTTGGGGCCCAGCCCTTTGGGGGCACCCTGCTCAGCCGGGGCATGACCATGCGGCTTCATCAATTTCAGCGCAAGCCAGGGCGTGACCGTGAACGCGATCGCCAAGGACAAGGCCATACCGAGGCTGGAGTTGATCGGAATCGGGCTCATGTAGGGCCCCATCAAACCAGACACAAAGGCCATCGGCAACAAGGCGGCAATCACGGTCAGGGTGGCCAGAATGGTCGGGCCGCCGACTTCATCCACCGCGCGGGGAATGATGTCCTTGAGGGTGGCGTCTGGTGTCAGCTGCTGGTGGCGATGGATATTCTCCACCACCACAATGGCGTCATCCACCAAAATGCCGATCGAGAAAATGAGCGCAAACAGCGACACACGGTTGAGCGTAAAACCCCAGGCCCACGACGCAAACAGCGTGGCGGTGAGCGTGAGAATGACCGCTGCACCCACAATCACCGCCTCCCGCCGACCCAAGGCGAAGCCCACCAGCAGGATGACCGAGCCCGTCGCAAATGCCAGCTTCTGGATCAGCTTGTTGGCCTTTTCGGCCGCGGTCTCACCGTAGTCGCGCGTGATGGTGGTCTCGATGTTGGAGGGAATCACCGTGTTGCTCAGGGCATGGATGCGCTCGCGCACAGCCCGCGACACATCCACGGCGTTTTCGCCGGGCTTTTTGGTGACCGTGATCGTCACCGCCGGGTACACGCTGCCCGCTGGCGCCACGGCCGACGCCTTGTCGGACGTTGATTCGACCGGCTGCGCCGCCGCACCCCCAGGGGTAAACCACACATAGCGTTGCGGCAACTGCGCGCCGGTCTCAATACGCGCCACCTCACGCAGGTAGACCGGCAACCCCCGGCTCACACCCACGACCAGGTCACCGACGTCTTGCTCAGACCGCAAGAACTCTCCGGTCTCTACGCTGAGCATCTGGGCAGATTTGCCTGCCGTGTCCAGCACGGCCCCTGACGGCATGCCAAAGTTGGACGCTGCCAGCGACTGCTTGAGCGCCTGGATGTCAACACCGCGTTCGCGCAGGCGCACCGGATCCAGCCACACATGCACGGCCCGGCCCGGCCCCCCAATAGTCTGAACCTCACGGGTGCCGGGGACACCTTTGAGTTCGTTCTCTACCGCATGCGCAACCCGCTCCAACTCAAAGGCGGGCAAGGATTCACGACTCCACAAAGTCACCCCGAGTACCGGCACGTCATCAATGCCCTTGGGTTTCACGATGGGGCTGAGCGTGCCCAGTTCGCGCGGCAGCCAGTCCTGGTTGGCGTTGAGCACGTCGTACAGACGCACCAAGGCCTCGGTGCGCGGCACGCCAACTTTGAACTGGACTGTCAGCACGGCCAGCCCGGGTCGCGCTACGGAATAGGTGTGCTCGATACCCGCGATCTGACTCAGCACCTGCTCCGCCGGACGCGCCACCATGTTCTGCACATCGACACTGCTGGCGCCCGGGAAGGGAATCAGCACGTTGGCCATGGTCACATTGATTTGCGGCTCTTCTTCGCGCGGCGTCACCAACACCGCAAACAAACCCAACAGCAAGGCGACCAGCGCCAGCAAGGGCGTCAGCGCATTGGCCTGAAATGCCGCCGCAATGCGGCCGGAAATGCCCATGGATGGTTTCTCGTTCATAGCCATCTCACTTAACCGCAGCAGGCGGTACCGCCGGTTGTGCTGCAGCTTGTGACACGGCTTGTGCGCCCGCCAGACCCGCCTTGACCGGGTCCAGTGCGACGCGGTCACCGTCCATCAGGCCCGCCACCACCTCCACGCCGTCAAGCCCGTGTTCAGCCCCCAGGCGAACCGCCTTGAGCGCAAAGCCCTTGCCCGAGACCACATAGACCGCTGTCAATTCGCCGCGTCGTAACACGGCGGACATCGGTACCACCATGCGAGTTGCCTGACTCCCGGCAAAACGCACCCTCACCTGCTGCCCCGGCAACAAGGTCTTCGCGGCCTCCGCAGGCAATTCAAGACGCCACTCAATGGTTTGGGAAACCGGATCTGCCGTGGGCACGGTGCCCACCGACACCGGACGAATCCACCGTGCGCCTCCCTGGCCGTTCTGCAGCAACACCTCTACGGCACCAGCCGCACGCGCTACTCCGGAGCGGGATACAGGCACCTGGACGACTGCCCGTATCGGCAACGGAGCGTAGAGTGTAAGAAGGGGTTTGCCCGGCACAGCCAGATCGCCCGCTTCGACGTGCGTCTGGAGCACCCAACCCTCAAAAGGCGCGGTCACGCGGGTAAAGCCCTGCGCCAGGGCCGACTGCCTCGCCCCTGCGCCGGCTTGGTCTCGCCCGGCCTGCGCGCCCTTGAGCTGGGATTCGGCTGTATCCAGTGCCGCTGCGCTGACAAAACCCTTGGCCTGCAAGTCACGCGTACGATCAAAACTGGCCTGTGCATTGCGCAGCTCGGCTTGCGCCTGCGCCACCTGCGCCTGGCTGCGCTGAACACCGGTCTGCGTCTCGCGGTCGTCAATGGTGGACAGCAACTGACCGGCCCGCACTTTATCCCCCGCCTTGACCACCAGCGTGGCAATGCGTCCGCTAGTCTGCGCCGAAATCGTGCTCTGCTTGACCGGCTGGATCACGCCATCCAGCTCGAACCCGGTCGCCACCGACCTGGCCTGCACTTGCACCGCAGGCACTTGAATACCGCCCTGCGCCACGGCGACTGACATGACAAACGCACCGAACCACGGTATTGCGTGACGGGCGGACCGGAGAAAGTCGGGAAAGGCAAGTGGACTCATGAGGCACCTTAAAAATACTGTTAGGAGTATATATGCATACCCCCCACAGTACAAGAGCCCATGAAAAAAGCCCTCGCAACCTGAGCGCTGCGAGGGCCTGAATGACTATCCCGATAGCCTTTAAAAAGGAATATCGTCGTCCATGTCATCAAAGCCGCTTGACGGCTTGGCCTGCGCCGGGGCCTGACGCGGCGCCGGGGCAGGCGCCGAAGGACGTGACGCAGGCGCCGGGCGCGAATAAGCACCGCCACCCCCGCCACCCCCGCCGCCTTCATCGCCACCGGGTCCACCCATGCCTTCACGCTTGCCCAAAAGTTGCATCTCGGTGGCAATGATGTCCACCGTGTTCTTTTCCACGCCGGCCTGATCGGTGTACTTGCCATACTTCAAGCGGCCTTCGACGTAAATCGGCTGCCCTTTCTTGACATACTCGCCCGCAATTTCAGCCAGTCGGTCGTAAAACGTCACCCGATGCCACTGGGTGTCTTCGATGCTTTCGCCCGTGTTTTTGTCTTTGCGGCGCGAGGAGGTAGCCACGCTGATATTGGCCACTGCCTGGCCCGAAGGCAAATAACGAATTTCAGGGTCCCGGCCGCAATTGCCGACCAGAATGACTTTGTTTACGGATGCCATGGTTTCTTCCTCCAGAATTTAAATCGATTATCCCGCCTTTGGCACCAGCCCCGGCGCATTGGCTACAGGAGCCCGCATCGGCCAGGCCACCAGCAGCCACAACAGCATGCCCCCGGCACAGGCTGCGAACAAGCCTTGCGCGCCAACTTGCTTCACCAGCCAGCCGCCCATCACGCCACCGGTAAAAAGACCGAGCGACTGCAGCGTGTTGTACACCCCCATCGCTGCGCCGCGGGCGTGGGCCGGCGCCACGCGCGATGCCATGCTCGGCTGGCTGGCCTCCAGCACATTGAAACCACAGAAGAATACAAACAGCAGGGCCGCGAGCGCGCCCACGCCGGGTGTGCCCGAGGAGGCCACGACCAAAAAACCCACCTGCACCGCGGCGATCAGGCCCACCGCGGTCAAAAAGACGGCCCGCAGATAGCCCCGCTTCTCCAGGGGGAACAAACTGGCCCCCATCACAAAGAACGACGCCAATACCGCCGGCAGGTAGACCCACCAGTGGTGCTCACGCGGCAAGCCCGCCTGCACCAGCAATGCGGGTACAGCCATCCACATGGCCAGTTGAACCGCGTGCAGCACAAACACCCCAAAATTCAGGCGCAGCAACGCGGGCAGGCGCAACACCTCCAGCAGACGGCCGCGCGGCATCTTTTTGTGCTGGCGGGGCTCGGGCGGCACCCACCAGATCACGACAGCGATGCCCAGCAGGGCCAGCCCGCCGGTCAAGGCAAACAGCCCGGCCAGCCCGGTATAGGCCACCAGCAACGGCGCCGCAACCAGCGACAGCGCAAACATCAGCCCGATGCTCGCGCCCACCAGCGCCATGGACTTGGTGCGCACCTCATCCCGGGTCTGGTCCGCCAGCAAGGCGGTCACGGCCGCCGAGACGGCACCGGCGCCCTGCACCGCACGTCCAATGGCCAGCCAGGTGAGGCTGGGGGCCAGGGCCGCCACAAAACTGCCCACGGCGAACACAGCCAAGCCAAACACAATGACCCGTTTGCGCCCCAGCCGGTCAGACGCCATACCAAAAGGGAATTGCAGCAGGGCTTGGGTCAAGCCATAAATACCCATGGCCAGACCAATCAGGGCCGGATCGTCACCGCCCGGGTACTTGCCAGCTTCGATCGAAAAAACCGGCAAAATCAGGAACAGCCCCAACATGCGCAGGGCAAAAATGGTGGCCAGCGAAAAACTGGCCCGCCGCTCCACAGGCGTCATCACGCCGGCCGCAAAAGCGTTTTTCTCCGTAGGCGGGGCATCAACTTTAGGCAAAACTGGGGTCTCCAACACACAAAGCCGCGAACAGCCACGGCAACACAAGCGCTGAATTGTCCCCGATCTGACCCACGCCACACCATAAAGGCGTGTCAAAGAGGCGATCTTTAACTATCATGGTGGGTTTTCCCGAGCACATTCCACCTTGAACTCCCCCACCGACGGCACCGGCCTCGAACACCATCCGGATGGCAAGTACCTTGCCATGGCCCTGCAGCAGCAGACGATCAGTATTCGCGGTGCGCGGACCCACAACCTCAAGAACATTGATCTTGATATCCCGCGCAACCAGCTGGTGGTCATCACCGGCTTGAGCGGTTCCGGCAAGTCAAGCCTGGCATTTGACACCCTGTACGCGGAAGGTCAGCGCCGCTACGTGGAGAGTCTCTCGACCTACGCGCGCCAATTCCTGCAGTTGATGGACAAGCCCGATGTGGATGTGATCGAGGGCCTGAGCCCCGCCATCTCGATCGAGCAAAAGGCCACCTCGCACAACCCGCGCTCGACCGTGGGCACCGTGACCGAGATCCACGACTACCTGCGTTTGCTGTTTGCCCGCGCCGGTACGCCCTTCTGCCCCGACCACCAACTGCCCCTGCAGGCCCAGACCGTGAGTCAGATGGTGGATGCGGTGCTGGCCCTGCCGCTGGACACCCGGCTGATGATTCTGGCGCCGCTGGCGCGTGAAAAAAAAGGCGAATTCCTCGACGTATTTGCCGACATGCAGGCGCAGGGCTACGTACGCTTCCGGGTCAACGGCCAAGCGTACGAATTTGACAACCTGCCGCAACTCAAGAAGACCGAGAAGCACGATGTCGACGTCGTGATTGACCGCATCAAGGTGCGCCCGGATTTGAAGCAGCGCCTGGCCGAGAGTTTTGAAGCCGCCCTGCGGGTAGCCGGTGGCCGCGCCATTGCCCTCGAAATTGATAGCAACCCAGCCAATGAAAACGGAGGCCACAACCCAAAAGAGCACTTGTTCAATGCCAAGTTCTCGTGCCCCCTGTGCAGCTACTCCATCAGTGAACTGGAGCCGCGCCTGTTTTCGTTCAACTCGCCCGTGGGTGCTTGCCCGGCCTGTGATGGCTTGGGCTCGCAGGAATTTTTCGACCCGACAAGGGTCGTGGCCTTCCCGTCCCTGAGTTTGGCCAGCGGCGCCATCAAGGGCTGGGACCGGCGCAATGGCTACTACTTTGCCCTGCTGGAGAGTCTGGCCAAACACTACAAGTTTGACATCGAGCAGGCTTTCGAATCGCTGCCCCCCGAGGTGCAGCAAGCCGTGCTGCAGGGTTCGGGCGAAGAAGAAATCAAGTTCAGCTACGTGATGGACTCCGGCGCCTCACAGGGAAAGAAGCTCAGCAAAAAGCATCCGTTTGAGGGCATCATTCCCAACATGCAGCGGCGCTACAAGGAGACCGATTCGGCCCTGGTACGGGAAGACCTGTCACGCTACCGCAGCACCCAGCCCTGCACCGAATGCGCGGGCTCCCGGCTGCGCCGCGAGGCCCGTCACGTGAAAATTGGCGACGGCACGCAGGCCCGTGCCATCTTCGAGATCAGCCACTCCACCTTGCGCGAAGCCTATACCTACTTCAACACCCTGCAGATGCAGGGCGCCAAGGGGGAAATCGCCGGCAAAGTGGTGCGCGAAATCGGCCTGCGCCTGAAGTTTCTCAACGATGTGGGCCTGAACTACCTGAGCCTGGACCGCAGCGCCGAGACCCTGAGCGGCGGCGAGTCGCAGCGCATTCGGCTGGCCTCGCAGATCGGCTCCGGGCTGACCGGCGTGATGTACGTGCTGGACGAACCCAGCATCGGCTTGCACCAGCGCGACAACGACCGCCTGATTGACACCTTGAAACATCTGCGCAACATCGGCAACAGCGTGCTGGTGGTAGAGCACGACGAAGACATGATGCGCGCGGCCGATCACATCATCGACATGGGGCCCGGCGCGGGCATCCATGGCGGGCGGGTCATGGCGCAAGGCACCTTTGATCAGGTCAAGGAGAACCCCGATTCACTCACCGGCAAATACCTGGCACAGACGCTGAAGATCGCCGTGCCGCAACGCCGCACGCCCTGGCTGCCCACCGTGCAGGTACCGGCGGGCGCCGGAAAACACAAGGCCTCCCACTTTGCGCCAAGCCCGGCGGCAGTGCGTCGCGCCGAGCGCGAAGCCGTCCACCTGGCCACCCAGGGCGACATGCAGTCACTGCGGGTGATAGGCGCCACCGGTCACAACCTCAAAGGCGTCGACGTTGAATTCCCGGTGGGCCTGCTGACTTGTGTGACCGGCGTGTCGGGCTCGGGCAAATCCACGCTGGTCAACGACACGCTGTACACGGCCGTTGCGCGCACGCTGTACCGCGCCCACGACGAGCCGGCCGCTCACGAATCAATCGAAGGCATTGAGCATTTCGACAAGGTGATCAACGTCGACCAGTCCCCCATTGGCCGCACGCCGCGCTCCAACCCGGCCACCTACACCGGCCTGTTCACGCCGATCCGCGAACTGATGGCCGAAGTGCCGATGGCGCGCGAACGCGGCTACGGCCCCGGGCGCTTCAGCTTCAACGTGGCGGGAGGCCGCTGCGAAGCCTGCCAGGGCGACGGCATGGTGAAGGTGGAGATGCACTTTTTGCCCGACGTGTACGTGCCCTGTGACGTCTGCGCCGGCAAGCGCTACAACCGCGAAACGCTGGAGGTGCTGTACAAAGGCAAGAACATCGCGCAAATTCTGGACCTCACGGTCGAAGCCGCCTATGAGCTCCTCAAGGCGCTGCCCAACATTGCGCGCAAGCTGCATACGCTACTGGACGTCGGTTTGAGTTACATCCGGTTGGGCCAGTCGGCCACCACGCTGTCAGGCGGCGAAGCGCAGCGCGTCAAACTGGCGCTCGAACTCAGCAAACGCGACACCGGGCGCACGCTCTACATCCTGGACGAACCCACCACCGGTCTGCATTTCGCCGATATTGACCTGCTGCTCAAAGTCCTGCACCAGCTGCGCGATGCGGGCAACACCATCGTGGTGATTGAGCACAACCTGGACGTCATCAAGACCGCCGATTGGGTGATCGACATGGGGCCCGAGGGCGGCGCCGGGGGCGGCACGGTGGTGGGTGTGGGGACGCCGGAAGACATTGCCGCCAACCCGGCCAGCCATACCGGGCGCTACCTGAAGCGGCTTCTGGAAATCTGACCACATTTGCCGACACCTGCCGGCGTACTCGGTCACCGCGTCGAAAGGTACGTCAACCGCGCTGCCATACGACCCATCGCGGCCACAGCAGGTTCAATGCCAGCCCCCCCATCACCAGCGCGGCAGCACCGAGCTTCCAGACGGGCAAGTCCTCGCCCAGCCACAAGGCCGCGCCGCCCATGCCAAACAGAGGCACCAGCAGCGCCATGGGCGTGATGGTGGCCGCCGGGTAACGCGCCAGCAACCAGCCCCAGGCGGCGTAACCAAACAGCGAGTTGGCCCAGGCCTGCCACGCCACGGCAGCCCAAGCGAACGCGTCAGCCGCGCGCACACCGGCCGACACTGCGTCCCAGCCTTCGGTCAGCACGGAAAGTGCCGCCAGCGGCGGTACGGCGAATAAGCTCGACCACACCACATAGGCCACCATGTTCACCCGCCCGGCTTGGCGCGACACGATGTTGCCACCGGCCCAGGACAGCGCCGCCAGCAGTATCAGACCGAGGCCCAAAAGGGTTGTGCCGCCATCGGTATGCATGACGATGATGCCAATGCCGGCCGTTGCCAATGCCAGCGCCAGCCACTGAACGCCTTGCAGCCGTTCACCCGACAGGCGCATGGACAGCCCGATGGTGAAGAACACCTGAATCTGGATGACCAGCGAGGCCAGACCCGGTGAGATATGGCCGTTCATGGCGACAAACAGCAAGCCGAACTGACCCACGCCGATCAGCAGGCCGTACCCGGCCAGGTTGCGCCACGGCACGCGCGGGCGCGGCAGAATGAATATGGCGGGCAGTACCGCCACGGCGAACCGCAAGGTGGCAAACAAGAGAGGTGGCATGTGGCCCAAGGCAAGCTTGATCACCACGAAGTTGGTACCCCATACGGCCACCACGGCCAGCGCCAGCAGGAAGTGTCTCAGGGAGAGCGTGCTTTTCATGGGCCTATTGTCGGGGCGGCCACAGGGCGTCATTCAGTCCGGTTCATTTTGTCCACGTGGATCGAGTTGATCGATCTTGATTTGCACCTTGGCCGCCTGGTCAGCCTCTGCCAGGGCACGTTTGCTTTTGCTGATCACGGGCCACTTGTGCGCCAGCCTGGCGTTGATTTCAACAAAGGCCTGTTGCCCGGCGGGCACATCCTCTTCCGCGAAGATCGCGTTGACAGGACATTCAGCAACGCATACGGCGCAGTCGATGCACTCGTCAGGATCGATAACCAGGAAGTTTTTGCCCTCGCGAAACGCGTCCGTTGGGCAGACATCGACGCAGTCCGTGTACTTGCAACTGACACAGGCTTCGGTGACGACATAAGTCATGGTTGACAACTCCTTTGATCAAAACATCCTGCGCCCCCGGCCCAGTGACTGGCTTGCGCGGCTTCCTGATTTTTCGAGGCAATAAGATGTATATTTAATGCATCTTATAAAACGGAGAAAACGATGTCAAATCCTGCTGACACCGTCCCTGCGCGTGCAGGGGTCATCCGTCAAATCCGCTGCAGCTACTGTGCTTGGGCCCGGAGGGGACTGGTTTTCTGTCTCAGACGGTTTTGAGCATGCCGCGCACCAGCGTCCTGAGCGTATCCGCCAGAAACGACTCAAAGTCAATGCACATCGATTGCAGGCTGGCGTCCGCAGCGATGACCCGCGCGATCACCGGTGGCGGGTCGGCCAGCTGGGTGATGCTGATCACCAGGGCGTGGGTTTGCAACACGAAGGTCACGGCCTTTGCAACGCTCAAGCCCGGAATTTTGTCTGCCATGGCGGCGCCCGCCTCGGCGAGCAAATCACGCAGGAAGCGCTTGAAATCGCGCGCCGACGCCTCATCAATATTGGGTTCGATGACAGTATGCAACAGCACCAGCAGGCGGCGCAGCGCGGGTCGTTCGGCCAGGCTCCGCGCCACTGCGGTCGGCACGGCGCTTGCCGGCTGGGTGGAGCGCAGGCGTTTGAGTTTAAGGGTGAGGTCGGCCAGCCACTGCGTCAACTCCGCACGCACCAACTCCAGAAACAGGGTCTCCTTGGTGGCGAAGTAGAGGTAGGCCGTGCCCTTGGCCACGCCCGCAGTCTCGGCCACCCGCGCGATTGTGACGGCCTCGAAACTGGCGTCAGCAAACAGGCGCGTGGCGGCCTCGATCAATTGTGTGCGCCGCACATCCTTGTCGGCCTGGCTGCGTGCGCGCTGTTTACTGACGACTTTCTTCGCAGGCGTGGGCATGGGGAACCGCGGGCCGCGCCAATCAGGTGGTGAGTGGCAGCGCGCGCTGGCGCTTGCCCGTTAGCGCAAAGAGCGCATTGGCAAGCGCGGGTGCCAGTGGCGGCACGCCCGGCTCACCCACACCACCCGGCGTGCGCGTGCTGGGTACTATCCAGGTCTCCACCACGGGTACCTCGGCCAGCGTCACCATGGGGTAGCTCGGGAAATTGCTTTGCTGCACGACGCCGTCCTTGATGTCGATCCTGCCATACAGCGCAGCCGTCAGGGCGAAGATCACCGCACTCTCCATCTGCTGCGCCACCGTGTTGGGGTTGACCACGGTGCCGCAATCCACCGCGCAGACCACGCGGTGCACGCGCGGCTTGCCGTCATGCAGCGACACCTCGACCACTTCAGCCACGATGGAACCAAAAGACTCATGCAGGGCAACACCGCGCGCACGGCCGGCGGGCAACTTGCTGCCCCATTGCGCCTTTTCTGCCGCGAGGTTGAGCACCGCCAGGTAGCGCGGCGCATCCTTGAGCAGGGCGCGCCGAAAGGCGACCGGGTCCTGCTTCGTCTGCGTAGCCAGCTCATCCATGAAGCCTTCAGAGAAGAAGGCGTTATGCGAGTGGCCAACGGAGCGCCAAAAACCAACCGGCACCTCCATGCGGGTGGCCACATGCGACATGTGCTGATGGGCAAAGCCGTAGGGCAGATCAAACAGACCCTCGGCGGCAGTTTTGTCCGGCATGTCGAAGGGACCGGACAAGGCCGGCAACCCGCGCGCCATCCAGCGCGGCGTGATGGCGTCTCCGGCCGACTTGATGCGCAGACTGCTCACCATTCCCTGTGCATCCACCGCCGCACGCAGGCTGGCCACATGCATCGGGCGGTAGAAATCGTGCATCGTGTCTTCCTCACGCGTCCATGCCAGTTGCACCGGTCGGCCAGCGCAATCCATCGCGACGCGCACCGCCTGGGCCACGTAGTCGACTTCCAGGCGGCGACCAAAACCACCGCCCAACAGCGTGACGTGCAAGGTGACGTTGTCGATATCAACGCCCACCACTTTCGCGGCGATGGCGCGCGCCATTTGCGGCACCTGGGTGGGTGCCCAGACCTCCACCTTGCCGTCTTTGACTTGCGCCGTGCAGTTCATGGGCTCCATGGTGGCGTGTGCCAGATAGGGCGCGCGATAGGTCGCCTCGATAACCCGCGTCGCCCCGGCTTCGGCCTTGTCGGCTTCGCCCTTTTCATAAAAGGTGAAACCGCCTTCTGACTTCAGCATCGCGAGCAGCTTGTCTTCAATCTGCTGCGAATCGAGTGCGCCCTGCCCGCGCTGCTGCCACTTCACATCCACCGCCTGTGCGCCCTGACGCGCATGCCAGGTGGTCTGGCCCACCACTGCAAAACCGGCGGTCGACCCACCCAGTGCATCCAGCGGCACCAGCCGCTCCACACCAGGCAGGGCCAGCGCCGCCTTGGCGTCAATGGCCGCGGGCGTCCCGCCCAGCATGGGCGACAGGCGTACTTGCGCGAACACCATGCCGGGCAGGCGCACGTCGAGCCCAAACTGCGCGCTGCCATTGATCTTGGCCGGGATGTCGGTGCGCGGCGCAGGCTGCCCAATCAGCTGCCAGTCTTTGCGGTCTTTGAGAATGACTTCACCGGGGGCGGTGCCCGCCGCCAGCCGGGCAAGCTCGCCATAGTGGGCCACCCTGCCTGACACATGTGACACCACGCCGT
>OFPG01000067.1_pt1 | contig 13504 bp, 12 predicted proteins | sample 1542501 | NCBI WGS metagenome assembly OFPG01 (sample SAMN05503963, study PRJEB24370) | sediment metagenome | isolation source: lake sediment | place: USA: Lake Hill lake, St. Paul Island, Alaska | collected 2013
CCCTGTGCCCGGCCGACAGCGATGCCTGGGTGATCGGCGGCGCAGAGATTTACGCCCAGGCGCTGCCGCTGGCCAGCACGGCAGTGGTCACCGAGATCGACGCGACCTATGAGGGCGACGCATTTGCGCCACAATTCGGGCCGGAGTGGACCGAGATAGCACGCGACCGGCAGGTTTCGTCCACGGGATTGAGTTTCAGTTTTATCACCTATCGCAAAAACACAGGAGTTTGAAATGTCGGAACATGGATTTCACGTACACGGCCCGCACGACCACGAGCTGGAGCACGCCCAGGCGGGAGGCCACGGTGGCGAACACAGCGGCATGATCAACCAGATTGCCATGTTCACCGCCATCATCGCCACGGTAGGCGCCATATTTGGCTACATGGGCGGGGCCACCCAGGCCAATGCCGGCTTGTACAAGAACAACGCCGCCATCAAGAAGACGGAAGCGTCCAACCAGTGGAATTTCTTCCAGGCCAAGAGCACCAAGCAATCGCTGGCCGAAGTTTCGCGCGACCTCACGGCGCGGGAGGACGAGAAGGTCAAGTACCAGGCCAAGATCGACCGCTACGAGAAGGAAAAGAACGAGATCAAGGTCGTGGCTGACAAGATGGAGGCCGAGGCCACGCAGTGGGACAAGCAGAGCGACGAACAGATGCACCAGCACCACCGCTGGGCACAGTCCACCACCGTGCTGCAGGTTTGCATCGCACTGGCAGCGATTGCCCTGCTGACCAAGAAAAAGTGGTTGGAGTACGCCATGTTTGGCGCAGGCGGGATTGGCCTGCTTGTTGGCGCCTTGGCGGCGCTACATATTTGATAGCTTATTGCGCATAAAGGACGGGGGCTAGCAGCCTATTTCATCATGAAACTTGCGACCTGGAACATCAACTCGCTGACCGTGCGGCTGCCGCAGGTGCTGGACTGGCTCAAGGCCAATCCGGTGGATGTGCTGGCGTTGCAGGAGCTCAAGCTGACAGACGACAAGTTCCCGTTCGATGCCTTCACACAGGCCGGCTACCAGGCCCAGTGCTTCGGCCAAAAGACCTACAACGGGGTGGCCCTGCTGTCGCGCACACCGGCCACCGACGTGGTGAAAAACATTCCGGGATTCTCGGACGACATGGCGCGGGTCATCAGCGCCGATGTCGATGGCATGCGCGTCATCGGTGCTTATTTCCCCAATGGGCAAGAACCGGGTTCAGACAAATTTGAGTACAAAATGAGCTGGCTCAAGGGCTTGCGCGACTGGGTGCGTGAAGAGCTGGTCAAACACCCCAAACTGGTGCTGATGGGTGACTACAACATCACCTTTGACGATGCCGATGTATGGGATCCGGTGGGCCTGAAGGACACGATCCACTGCACCGAAGAAGAGCGCTACCACCTGCGCGCCCTCATCGCATTGGGCCTGCATGACGCCTACCGCCTATTTGAGCAGCCCGAGAAAAGCTATTCCTGGTGGGACTATCGCAACTTCGCCTTTCCCCGCAACCGCGGGCTGCGCATTGACCACATCCTGATCAGTGACGCGCTCAAGCCCCTGGCAAGCGGCTGTGTGATTGACAAGGCACCACGCAAGAATGAGCGGCCGAGTGACCATGCACCCGTGGTGCTGGAACTTGACTTGCCCTGATTTTTAATTCCAGACGCAGTTCCTGAATCTGGTGTTGGATGGCATGGGAGCGGCATGAGCGTGCCGCCCCCAGCCGCCTGAGGGCGTCTCCCTCATTCCTTGATCGGCTGCCAGTTCGGGTGATCGAAATAGTTACCGTACTTTTCCAGGGCCGCCACCACCTTGACCGCGCCAGCCTGGCGTTTGACCTTCTTGGCCTTGCCTTCCATTACCTCGATCCCATCAAGCATGTCCGCAATGACAAGGTGCAGCTGCGCATCAGCCTTCGGTTCGAGCTTGCATTCGGCCACGATACCGCCCACCTCCGTCCCTACCTTCTTCGCCAGTTCGTTGTATTTGGCGGCAGGGAGTTTTCCTTCATGGATTTCGTGCAGGGACGCCTGCATTTCTGTGCGGATATTGCCCATGCCCTTGCGCAGCGCCTCATCGGTCGCCCATTTTTTGCCATTGTCCAGCGTCAGCTTGACGGCATCGGCGCCGTGCTTGTGCGCGTCCTTCTCCGCGGCGGCCACGCCCGTTGCGACGAGCCCCAGCGTCAGGCCGGCGGCAGCGATCAATTTCCAGATTCCAGTGGTAGCAGACATAAGTCCTCCTAAAGTTGTGAAGTTGCCCGAATTGGCAATAGGAGTATCTTCAATGCATCTTAATTGAACCTTAAGAGGTCTCAATGCCCCGTAGCTGGAAACGAAACCTCCACCGCCAACCCTCGCCCACCTGATCCCTGCGACAGGCGGAGGGTGGCGTGATGCAGATCGGCAATGCGTTTGACAATGGAAAGTCCCAGGCCGCTACCTTCCTCGGCGCTGCCGATGACGCGATAGAAGCGATCGAAAACGCGATCGCGCTCGCCGTGCGGAATACCCGGACCGTTGTCGGTGACGCGCAGTGTGACCACGCCGTGCGCAGGCGTGATGCTCACTTCCACCTCGCTCGCGGCGGGTGAGTAGCGGATGGCGTTGTCAAGCAAGTTGCGCAGCAGCACCGACAGCAGCGTCTGGTCCCCGAGAACGACCGCCTCATCGGCCGATTCCAGTGCCAGATCGACACCCTTGTCAGCAGCGGCCTGGGCCTGCTCCGCGATGCATGCAGCGGCCAGCTCATGCAGCGCCACCGGCATCGCGCCAGGCAAGGCGGCCTGCGGGTCCAGGCGCGCCAGAACCAGCAACTGCTCGACCAGGTGCGTGGCGCGATCGACACCCAGCACCACATTGGACAGGGCCCGTCGGCGCTCCTCCCCCGACGATGCCGCCAGCGCCACCTGCGCCTGGGTCTTGACGCCAGCAAGCGGCGTGCGCAGCTCGTGCGCAGCATCTGCGGTAAATCGGCGCTCCTGCTCGAAAGAGGCACGCAGGCGAGCGAACAGGGCGTTGAGTGCCTGCACCAGGGGTGACACCTCACGTGGCACCGCCTGCTCACCCAGCGGGGCCAGATTGTCGGGTGCGCGTCGCTGCACCTGGCGCGCCACCGCACCCAGGGGTAACAACCCGGCATTCACGCTCAACCAGATCAGAATCGCCAAAACAGGCAGGGCGACCGCCAAAGGATGCAGGAGATGGCTGGCCACGCTTTGCGCCAGTTCATCGCGCAACTCAAAACGTTCGCCAACCTGCACCACATAACGGCCACTTTCATCCCAGCGGCTGAAGATGCGCCAGCGCTCACCATCAATGGTGGCGTCCGAGAAACCTTCGTCCTGCGCGCTCAGGTGCGCCTGGGGTGCGTTGGCCGACCGCCATCGCAAAGCTGCGCTGCGGTCCCACACCTGAAAGGCGATCTTGGACTCCTGCTTGTACTGGCGAGGCACGGTCATCAGGTCGGCGTCGCCAGCGATCTCGTGCTCCGTTTGCGCGGCAATCAGACCGGCTGACTGGACCAGATGCGCATCAAGCATCTGGCCGATCTGCTGCCTGGCATCGAAATACGTGAACAGCGCGGTGGCCCCCCAGGCGACCAGCACGGCGCCCGAGAGCAACAAGAGCAGACGACGACGCAAAGAGGGTTTCATGGCGCGGCCTTCGCGATCATGTAGCCCACGCCGCGAACGGTGCGAATGAGTTGAGGCGAAAGCTTGCGGCGCAGGTGGTGCACAAAGACCTCGATCGTATTGCTTTCAATCTCCTCACCCCAGCCATAGAGCTTTTCCTCAAGCCTTGCTTTTGAGAGAACGCGCCCGGCGTTGAGAAGCAATTCCTGCAGGATGGCGAACTCGCGTGCCGACAATTCGACCGGTTGCCCCTCAAATGTCACGCTGTGTCCCACCGAATCAAGCCGCAATGCACCGTGCGTCATCACCGACTCAAGCTGACTGTTGGCGCGACGCACCAAGGCACGCAAGCGTGCCTGCAGTTCACCAAGATCAAACGGTTTGACGAGATAGTCGTCGGCGCCGGCGTCCAGCCCGGCAATGCGGTCCCCCACGGTGTCGCGCGCCGTCAAAATCAGGATCGGCACCTGGTTCTTCGACGCCCGTGCGCGGCGCAGCACGTCCAGGCCCGGCAGGCGTGGCAGGCCGAGATCAAGCACCACCGCGTCGTAGGCCTGAGCGGTCACTGCCAACTCCGCCTCGCGACCGTCTTTCGCCCAATCAACGGCAAACCCGGCCTGCGCCAGGCCGGCACGAATGCCGTCGCCCAGCAGCATGTCATCTTCAACGAGAAGAATTTTCATGCCTGAACCTCAGCACGGAAAGGCTACTCAAGCCCCAGCTCCTGAATCTTGCGCGTGATGGTGTTGCGACCAATGCCGAGTTTTTGTGCCGCCTCAATGCGCCGACCACGGGTGGCGGCCAGGGCAGTAAGAATCAGCCTGGATTCAAACCGGCGCGTCAACTCGTCCCACACATCGTGCCGACCGGACGCCAGCAAGGCGATGGCGTCCGCCTCCAGCCCCAGCTCCCAGCCGCCACCACTGGTGTGGGACAAAGGGGTCGCAGCAGGTGTATCGGCCTGCGCCACCACAACGGGCACAGACTCAGGCGAGGGCTCCTGCAGGGATGGCGTGGCTGGCGGCACTGGCGCGCAAAGCGCGCCCGAATCACCGGAGATCACGCCCACCTCGGGGGGCAAATCCTTGGGCTCAATCAGCTGCGCCGGGGCCATCACCGTCAGCCAGTGGCAGATGTTCTCTAACTGACGCACGTTGCCGGGAAAACTGAAGTTGCCCAGCCACGCCAGTGCTGCATCGGAAATCCGTTTGGGCTCCACCCCGAGCTGCAATGCACTTTGCTGCAAAAAGTGACGGGTCAGCATCGGCACGTCCTCTTTGCGCTCGCGCAGCGCCGGCAAACGCAGGCGGATGACGTTGAGCCGGTGAAACAAATCCTCACGGAACACGCCATCCTTGACGCGCTGCTCCAGGTTCTGGTGTGTGGCGGCAATCACGCGCACATTCGTTTTGACGGCACTGTGACCGCCCACCCGGTAGAAATGGCCGTCGCTCAAGACCCGCAGCAAGCGGGTTTGCAGGTCAAACGGCATATCGCCGATTTCGTCCAGAAACAGCGTGCCCCCGTCCGCCTGCTCAAAGCGGCCACGGCGCATGGTCTGCGCACCCGTGAACGCACCACGTTCGTGCCCGAACAGCTCTGATTCGAGCAAGTCTTTCGGAATGGCCGCGGTGTTGATCGCCACAAAGGGGCCGTTGGCGCGTGGCGAGTGCTTGTGCAGCGCACGCGCCACCAGTTCTTTGCCCGAGCCGGACTCGCCCGTGATCATGACCGTGACATTGCTCTGGCTCAAGCGGCCAATCGCGCGAAACACATCCTGCATGGCAGGGGCCTGACCCAGCATCTCTGGCGTGTCGGCCATGCGTTCTTCGGCCACTTCTTCGCGCTGGCTCTCTTCCACCGCACGGCGAATCAGTTCCACCGCCTTGGGCAAGTCAAACGGCTTGGGCAGGTATTCAAACGCACCGCCCTGAAAGGCTGATACTGCGCTATCCAGGTCGGAATACGCGGTCATGATGATCACGGGCAGCCCAGGGTATTTCTCCTTGACCTTTTCAAGCAGGTCCAGGCCCGAGCCCCCCGGCATGCGAATGTCACTGACCAGCACCTGGGGTCCGTTTTCATCGTTTGCGGTGTTCAGGGCGGTCAGGACATCGCGCGGATTGGTAAAGCTGCGGGTGGGAAGGTTTTCACGCAACAACGCCTTTTCCAGTACGAAGCGGATGGACTGGTCATCATCTACGATCCAAATCGGCTTCATATGTTTTGTCACCTCAGGTCAAGGGTTAAGGGAGCGGAATCAATATCTTGAAGTCCGTATGGCCCGGCACGCTGTCACACTCGATCAATCCGTGGTGCTGTTGCACAAAGGTTTGCGCCAATGTCAACCCCAGCCCCGACCCCCCCTCCCTGCCAGACACCAGCGGATAGAAAATTCGGTCCTTGATCGAGTCTGGTACACCAGGCCCGTTATCGATGACATGCAATTCCAGTGCCAACCGGTAGCGTTGTTTGCCAAAAGTGGTCTGCCGCGCGACGCGGGTGCGAAAAGTCAGACGCGCATCACCTTCGGCGATCTGCTCCGCGAGAGCCTGGCAGGCATTGTGCGCAATATTGAGGACCGTCTGGATCAGCTGCTCGCGGTCGCCACGGAACTCCGGAATCGAGGTGTCATAGTCGCGCACGACCTTCAGGCCCTTGGGAAATTCGGCCAGTATCAGCGAACGCACACGTTCGCACACCTCATGAATATTGACGTCACCGACCAGATGCGGGCGTCGGTGCGGCGCCAACAGCCGATCCACCAGCGTTTGCAGACGATCCGCCTCATGAATGATGACCTGCGTGTACTCCGTGAGCTCGCGGGACTCAATCTCCATCTCCAGCAGTTGGGCCGCGCCCCGGATACCGCCCAGCGGATTTTTGATCTCGTGCGCCAGATTGCGGATCAGCTCCTTGTTGGCCTGGGCCTGCTCCGACAGGCGCTCTTCGCGGTCCTGACGGGCCTGCTGCTCCAGCGGCAACAACTCCACAATGATTTCATCCGCCTTTTCGGTCTGCGTCACGATCACGTGCACGGGCAGTTCGTCGTGGTTCAAACGCTTCAGCCAGGCGTCATACCGCAAGGCCGCGAATTGATTGCCGCCCGCTCCCTGCAATCCGTTTTGCAGATGGGTCGGTTCGGTAAAACTGTCGGGAAAATGAGACCCAACAATCGCCCGCCGGGAAATGCCCAGCGCATCTTCCAGTGCAGCATTGGCAAACAATACGGCCCCATTGCTGCGCACCACGGCCACCAGCGTAGCCAGTAGATCAAACGACTGAAAACGGACAGCCGCCGAGGCGGCAGAAGAGGAGACGACGGACTTGTTCAAGTCGCCTATTTTGCCGCAGGCGCAGCAGGGGCCGGGGAGAGGCGCCCCAGTTCACGGCGTATTCCTGCAATATCGCTTTCATTGCGTGCCAGACTGGCCTTCAATTCGGCAACACGGTCCAGGTACTTCTGGTAATTGCGCGCCTCACCGCCGATCTTTTCCGGCTCGCCGTTGTTGTATTCCTTGAGCAACTCAGCCTGGCGGGCCTCCGCCTTCTTCAGCTCTGCTTCGAGAATCCGGCGGGCATCCGAGTCGCGTGACTTCTGGTCACCGGCATCCACCCGCTGCCCCGCGGCAGGCGCCGATGACGCCGCCGCACGAGCCGGCGCGGACGCCGCTGGACGGGTGCCCTGCACCACGGTCACATTGCCGCCACTCACAAGCTTGCAGCCGCGCGTCTGGGCATTGGGCACCGTATTGGTGTACTCATTGCCGCACCGGTAAATGCGTTCCTGGGAAAAACTGTTCACTGCGAAAACGGCAGCGGCCAATGGGATCAATAAAGCATATTTCATACGTTTTCCATGCGTCAAAAATGCATGGATAATTTTGCCAGTATGCGCCAATTGCACGCTTGTCAAAGAACTTCAAAGTCTCCACAACGAAAAAGGACGGCTTTCGCCGTCCTTTATTTGCGACAAACTGTAACAGCTTGTTGCCAGTGCGCTTCGCCTGATTACAGCGAATAGTACATGTCGAACTCAATCGGGTGTGTCGCCATGCGCAAGCGCGTCACCTCGCCCATTTTGAGCTCAATATAGGCATCCAGCATGCTGTCGGTGAACACGCCACCCTTGGTCAGGAAGCCGCGGTCGGCATCCAGGCAGTCCAGCGCCTGGTCCAGGCTGTGGCACACGGTTGGCACTTTGGCATCTTCCTCGGGCGGCAGATGGTACAAATCCTTGGTGGCGGCTTCGCCGGGGTGGATCTTGTTTTCCACGCCATCCAGCCCGGCCATCATCAGCGCGGCAAAACCCAGGTACGGGTTCATCAGTGGATCGGGGAAACGCGCTTCGATACGGCGACCTTTGGGGTTGGCCACATAAGGAATGCGGATCGAGGCAGAACGGTTTTTGGCCGAGTAAGCCAGCTTCACCGGTGCTTCGTAGCCGGGCACCAGACGCTTGTAGCTGTTGGTGCCCGGGTTGGTGATGGCGTTCAGGGCACGAGCGTGCTTGATGATGCCGCCGATGTAGTACAGCGCGAAGTCCGACAAGCCTGCGTAGCCGTCGCCAGCAAACAGGTTTTTACCGTCTTTCCAGATCGACTGGTGCACGTGCATGCCGGAGCCGTTGTCGCCCACGATGGGCTTGGGCATGAAGGTGGCGGTCTTGCCATAGGCATGGGCCACGTTTTGCACCACGTACTTGAGGATCTGCGTCCAGTCAGCGCGCTGCACCAGCGTGCTGAAGCGGGTGCCGATTTCGTTCTGGCCGGCGCCTGCCACTTCGTGGTGGAACACTTCAACCGGAATGCCCAGGCTTTCCAGAATCAGGGACATTTCAGCGCGCATGTCTTGCGTGCTGTCCACGGGTGGCACAGGGAAGTAACCGCCCTTGACGGTGGGACGGTGGCCTTTGTTGCCGCCTTCCATCTTCTTGCCCGAATTCCAGGGCGCTTCGCCTTCGTCGATCTTGAAGAAGGTGCCCGACATGTCGGTGTTCCAGCGCACATCATCAAAAATGAAGAATTCTGGCTCAGGACCGAAAAATGCCGTATCGCCCATGCCGGAAGCCTTGAGGTAGGCTTCAGCACGCTTGGCGATGGAACGCGGATCGCGGTCATAGGCCTTGCCATCACTGGGCTCGACCACGTCGCAGCTCAGGAACATCGTGGTTTCTTCAAAGAACGGATCGATGTTGGCCGTGTTGGGGTCAGGCATCAGCTGCATGTCAGAGGCTTCAATGCCCTTCCAGCCCGCGATGGACGAGCCGTCAAACGCATGGCCCGAGCTGAATTTGTCTTCATCAAAATGGGAAACAGGCACGGTGACGTGCTGTTCTTTGCCACGGGTATCGGTGAAGCGGAAGTCAACAAACTTGACTTCGTTTTCTTTCACCATCTTCATGACGTCTGCGACGGTCTTGGCCATCAAATACTCCTGGTTGGGTCGTTGTTGAAAAGGTTACGGATCAGCGAATGCAGTTTTTGTGCCAGTCCCGCCGACGGGACTTATACGCCTAACCCTATATTTTGCCCTGAGTTTCAGCGAGTTTGGGTGCCGGGGCGAGGAACATGTCATAGCGCACAAGAAATTAATGCACCAATGCAGTGCAAATCAGTTCAGCACCAGATTGGCTCATTTAGTTATGCACCAATTCGGGGCCCAATTTGGCATTGAAGCCACGCAAACCCGCCAGAAGATCTGGATATGCCTGCTCCACCAGACCAGGCTCGCCTTTGACCCCCAACTCAATGTGACGACCATATTGCGGGTGATCCACGCTGGGCAGGCTGAAAACCTTGACACCGGTGTAGACCCGCTCAATCTCTTCCATCAAGGGTGTCAGCGTGGCTTCCATGGCACCAAAGACGATGACCGATTTCTCGATCCAGGCAGAGGTTTGAAATAAATGGGGGTAATGCGTGTCCAGCACCCATTCGATCATGGGCCAGGCCATTACCGGAAAGCCCGGCACGAAGTAGATACCCCCACGCTCCCCCACTACGCGTGAGTCGCTGCCCCCCGAGGGGGCTAATTCTCCTTGGGGCGGCCCGGCGGCGAGTTCGCCCCCACGCTTCCCCACTTCGTGTGGGTCGCTGCCCCCCGAGGGGGCTAATTCTCCTTGGGGCGGCCCGGCGGAGAATTGCCCGCCTTCCACTGACGCATCGCCCATGCAGAAGAAACCGGGAATCTTGTTGAATGGATTGGGGATGATTTGCGCCCCCACCGGAAAAACGCCCATGTTCAGCCGGTGAATGTTATCGGGCCGATCGGCCTCGTACACCGTGCCCTGCTCTTTGGCCAGGTCCTGCATGCGTTGTCGAATCAGGGCTTCGGCTTGTGGGTGCAGCACCAGATCGCGACCCAGCGCCCTGGCTGCGCATTGCCGGGTATGGTCGTCGGGCGTGGCACCAATGCCCCCGCATGAAAACACCACGTCGCCAGACGCAAAGGCACGCTTCAGGGTGGCCGTAATCCGCTCGGGCGAGTCGCCCACGTAGTCGGCATAGTCGAGTTGCAGGCCACGCGCTTTGAGCAATTCGATGACCTTGGGCATGTGCTTGTCGGCACGCTTGCCGGACAGGATTTCATCACCGACGATGATCAGGCCGAAACGTGGCGCAGCACTAACGGGAGGTGTTGGAGCCGAAAGGTGTGTCATCCGGCGATGTTAGCGCTTCCAAATCGATCAGCGCCGGCGCGGGGGCGGCAACGGAGGCCGCCGCCAGGGCCCTCTCGGCCCGCAAAGCCTGCAATGCGGCCAGACAGTAATGCGCAAACCACAGCGAGGAAAGCGCAAATATCAGCGTATAGAGCCAGATCGCCAGCGGCACCAGAATCACAAACATGGTTGCCAGGAGCGCACCGGACGCCCATATCAGGCTGGGCGCTGCTCCCAGATACCCGCAAAAGACGCCCATGCCCAGCAACCAACCCCGGTGGCGGCGAAAGATCTCGCGGCGCTCCTCCGCGCTGGCATGCTCGGACAGGGCATCAAACGCCATCACGCGGTAGGTGAGCCAACCCCAGATCAGCGGCGGCAGCACCAGAATCAGGGGGGGCACCAGCCACAGGGGAATTGAAATAAATATCGCAACCAAGGCCAGCAGGGTCGAGCCGAATGACCACAGCACGCTGGCCGCCAGCGAGCCACCCCGCTTGCGCTCCAGTTGCGGAAAACGCCGCTCGGCTACCAGCAGCGTCAAGGCCGGCGTCATCAAAACCGCCACCATCAGCAGCGACATCACCACAATGACCGGCGTTACCGCAAAAATCACAATCAAGGGCGCCAGTACCATCTTGAGGCTGCCCGCACCAACGCTCTGCAACCATGCCCACACACTGTTGACGACGGATGATGCCTCCAGTGCCCCGCGCACCCAGTCCAGCGCGTTTTCCCAATAAAAATACCCCAAACCCAGTGACAGTGCCACCATCAGCACCAGTGGCAAAAAAGACAGTGCGATCACGCGCGGTCGCATGCAGTACGCCACCGCCCGCCAGAAGGAATCAAGAAACAGGTTCATTGGGCGATTGTGCCGCAGCCACACCCTGGTAGCCGCGCAGTGCGCCCATCCAGCTCATGTTGGCCAGCGCCAGCACAGCGATGGCGCCACCCGCTGCGACGATGGCGTGGGCCGCACCCAAACCATAGACCAGCGCACCGGCCACCAACCCCGACACCGCAGGCACGACTTGCGAAATGATGGTGTACATGGCCAGCACCCGGCCACGCACACCGTCCTGCACCTGCCCCTGGATGCCCCCCACGATCAGGCTGATGGCCATGCCGCCCGCGGTGCCAGCGGCCACCAGGAGAATGGTGGCCACGAGGGGGCTGCGCGTCAAGCCAATGGCCCCAAAACACACACCTGCGGCCAGGGTTGCCGTCAGGATAGCGCGACCGTTTGCCACGCGCCGGGCCACCAGCATGGCCAGCACACCACCAGCCATCAGGGCCGGGGCCAGTGCTCCCAGAAAAGCGCCACGGCTGAGTTCGGACAGGGCCAGCACCTGGCGGGCAAACCTCGGCAGCATCACCTGCATCGGGCCCATCATCATGTAGCCAAACACGGCCGCCAGCAGCAACTGCGACAGCAGCGGCGAGGCGCGCACCGCCTGCAGCCCCTCAGCCACTTCCTGATGTACCGGCCGATGAGGCTTGTGGCTGGCCATGGACGGCACCGGCAGCAGGCAAATGGACGACACGACAAACAGCGCGGCGGCCATCACAAACACCAGCGGCCACCCGCCTTCCGTGCGCAACACCGAGATAGCCAGCGGCCCCAGACCAAAGCCGGTCATGACCAGCAGGTTCAATACCAGCGCCGCCCGCGGCAACTGCCGGGGCGCCACAATTTGCGCCAACGCCGTCATGCGGGCAGGCGCCACAAACGACCAGCCCACGCCCGCGAGCAAGGCAGCCCCCAGAACAAAAGCCGTCCGCGATGCAGGCACTTCGGCCAGCCAGTGCCCCGTTGTCAGCGTCATGGCGGCGGCCAGCAACAGCAACTGCGCGACATGAATGATTTTGACCGGCGCCATGCGGTCGCACAGCACACCAGCATACCAGCCCAGCACCAATGGCGGCCCAAAGCACAGGGCAAAACCCACGCCCGACAGCAGATCGGAGCCCAAGACCTCCTGCGCGTAAATGATGACCGAATAGTTCACCATGTGCCCACCGGTAAACGAGAGCAGGCACGACAAAAAGAACAGCCCCAGGCGTTGCGGCCCTATGCCTTTGGGTTCGGCACTCACCTCGGCTCCACGCGGATCAGGGTCGGCTCGGCATTTTCGGTATGCCAGCTCGGAAAATTGGCGTTGGACGTGTACACCGCGCCATCGGCGGCGACTTCAATGTCGCGCGTGAAGCTGACACGGTGTGGCAAAGGATAGCTGCGCCAGGTTTGTGTCGCCATGTCCAGAGCGTGCAACATGTCTGACTGGTTGCCATTGACCCAGACTACACGGCGCTCTTTGTCCACGTTGAGCGCATACGGTGTGTCGCTACCTTTGGGCCGAACCGGCAAGTCGAACAGGTCAAACTTGCCACTCGATGGTGTGTAGCGCGCCAGTCTGGATTCGGCAAACGCCACGATCCACAGATTGCCGTCAGCATCCGTGCGCAGGCGGCGCGGGCCTTTGAAAGGCGTGGCAATCATCGTGATCTTGCCGGTGGCCGGGTTGATGCTGCCAATTTCATCGGTGTGCAAGCGCGCAAACCACACCATGCCATTGGGCGCGATGTCAATTCCGTAGGGCAGCGGCGTGCCGGTGGACTCAGCGTCAATCGGCAACCAGCTTGAGAGCGGCAAGCCCCAGCTCATGAGCTTGAACAGGGCACCGATGTAGCGGGTGATGAAGCGCTCACGCAGGCCACGCGCCGGCAAGTCGTAAAGGGTGAACTTCTGCGCGTCGCGGTCGAACATCGCAATCTGGTTGGAGAGGGCCAGCGTGAACCAGACGCGATCCTGGGCGTCGACCCGGATGGTGTGCGGGTAAAAACCCTCCTCCATGGTGTGCAGCGTGAATGCCTTGGTGTCCGGATTGAACTCCACCAGACGGCGCTGGGCCGAGGGTGTGATGAAGATGTGACCATCGCGTGGCGACTCGGCCAGTGAATGCGCATTGGACGTGCTGTCATGCCGCGGAAAATTCTTGAGCCGCGCCGACAGCAAGCCGCCCGGCGCATCGCCCGGCAAATGGGGAATCTTGTACACCGTGTAGGCACCGGTGGCGGGCTGTACCTCATAAATCCGGTCCTGGATGTTGTCGGCCAGATAGAGCATGCCATTGCGCGCCAGCAGCATGTCATGCAGCTGCGACATGGCGTCGCCCAGGGGCCATTCCCGAATAGATCGGAAGAGCACACGTCTG
>OFPG01000068.1_pt1 | contig 12878 bp, 12 predicted proteins | sample 1542501 | NCBI WGS metagenome assembly OFPG01 (sample SAMN05503963, study PRJEB24370) | sediment metagenome | isolation source: lake sediment | place: USA: Lake Hill lake, St. Paul Island, Alaska | collected 2013
TGCTGCCGATGGCGCGCACGATGTCTTTCCCCTGCGCCTTCAGCGCAGGAAAATAGTCTTTCTCGGCAAGCGGTTTGCCGCGCTGCTTTTCCCAGGTCTCCATGAACAGCTTCTGAAATTCGCCCACCACCGGGCCTTCGATCTGCAGGTCGGTATCGCGCCATGCGACCGTGTTCCCAGTTGCCTTCCCGGTTCGCCTGACGATCGAACCCGACGAATAGACGCTGCTGATGTTGATGCCGCCGATGAAGGCGGTGCGCCCGTCCACCACCAGCAGTTTGCGGTGATCGCGGTTATTGACCAGCCACGGCGTCTTCGCCGCGAGTGGGTTGATTGGATTGAATTCGAGCACCTGAATCCCGCCTTGTACCAGCCGCTCGAAGAAGGCCTTCGGCGTGTTGAATCCACCGACACTGTCATAGATCAGGTTGACCTGCACGCCGCGGGCTTGCTGCGCCAGCAACAGGTCGGCGAACTGCCGCCCAATTTCATCATCTTCGATGATGTAGGACTCCAAGTTGATATGGTCCCGGGCGTTGCGGATGGCAGCGAACATGGCCGCGTAGGTTGCCGCACCATCCTGCAACAGGGTGACTTTGTTTCCCAGGATGAGCGGGCTGCCAACGATGGCCTGTTCCAGCACCATCTGCTTTTCCAGAATGTCGATATCGCCGGATTTACGTTTGAGCTCTGCGAGGATCGCGGCGCTCCTTTGCGCGGAGACCGCACCGCGCGCGGTTTCAAAGCGGGCCGCTTGCCCGCTGTGTCGCTCTATCAGGGCCTCGGTGTCCGGCAGCGTCGCGCAAGCCGCCGCGGCGAACAGGAAAAACGCCGTCACCGCAGCCAGCCTAAGCGTGCGAATCACCATCATGTTCATTCCCTTGCATTTGCTTCATTATTGGCTGAACGCGGCAAGGCCCTGGCATCCCGCACCAATTGCCGGCAATCGCTGTCCTTTCCCGGACCGGCGTCGATCAAGGGAATCAGCGTCAGCAGCGGATTGACCAGGCCCAGCGCAATCGCGCCAATCGCCCGCGCGGCGACGCGCCCTTTGTCGACCTCGACCGTGGGTCGGACAAAGCTGCCACGAACATAAATCGGGCTGCGCAGTGCCAATGGACTGGTGTTCTTGGTTTTCTGATTCAGCGTCAGATCCAGCTTCTCCTGCCCCAGATCGATGCTGCCTGTACCGATGATGGTGGTGACCTCGGTGTCGAAGACCAGCGCGTCCGTGAGCATGACGCCGTCCTTGACATCGAAATCGGCCACCCCGCAACGCAGCTTGACGAGCTTGTCGCCGGTCAGGTTCAGTTCCAGTATTTCCCACAGATGCAGGCCGGCTTTTTCCATCATCAACTTGCTTATCTCGCCGCCGGCGATGACCAGTCCCACCTTGCCACTGGAACTCGCAAGCATGCTCCTGACCGAATTGCCTTTGCCCACCAGATCGAACTCGCCGTTGATCTGACCGACGCTGGTCTTGGTCAGATCGACCGTTGGAAACAGCTTCGCCATGAGAATTTTTCTCGCCCGCACCTTGGCGTGCGCCTGGATTGGATCCTTGCCCCCATCGAGCAAAATCACGGCATTGAGGTGACCGCCAGCCACGCCGAAATCGAGCGGATCGAGCGTCAGCACGGAATCGCGCAAGCTCAAATGCGTCTTGAGATCTTCAATCGGCAGTTCCTTGCTGCGACGGATGGTCTTGGCCTGCAAGGTCACCTCCGCGTCGACGCTGTTCCAGCGATCCGTCTTGAATGGCAGAGCGGGCAGCACACGTGCTTCCACCGACGTAGGTGCGGCAGTCAGAGACGGCGGTGGAGGCGCCTGTTTGGCGGCTTGCACACTTCCGGGTCGCGCACCAATCATCGGCCCGAGATCCCCGATATCAAGCAGCCTGGACACCAGCTCGGCTTTCAGCGTCGGGCGTTTGCCACCGATATCAATCTGTAAAGCACCTTCGATGTCGCTCGCGCCGATGCGGCCAGAAAACTTGTCGTAGCGCCACGTACGCCCGCTGTGCAGCAGGTGCCCTTCGGTCGCGTAGGGTCGTGTTGCCGGCAGCGCGATGCCCAGCAAGGGAAAGAGCTGGTCGAGACTGTCCCCGCGCAAGGCAAGACGCATGTCGATGGCGGAGAATTTGAGCAGGCTGGTGATGGCGCCGTCTGCCCGCACGCTCGTGTGTCCAACGGTAGCGTCAATTTTCAGCGCATAGGGCATTTTTTCGTCGCGCAAGGCCAGCACGGGCCCGCCGCTACCCGATGCCTTGAGGGGCAGGCCCTTGTATTGGCCGTGGGCGCTGAAGACGACACCTGCGTCGGTCGTGGCCCCCGGTTCCGCGTTCAAGGTCGACAGATCAGACCGTATGCTGGTCTTTTCCTCTGGATCATCGTAGCCGAGCGTTCCATGATCGAGCATCAGGCGGTCGATCTGGATACGCGCGCCTTCATCCTGCTGGTTGCGATCCAGCAGCCAGCTCTTGCGACCTGCAGTGCCTTGCTCCAGAAAGACTGCCGGACGCGTCAGCCGCACCTCGGGAAAGAGGATGTTTTGCCGCAGCAGTTTCGGCAAATCGATGGTGACGTCGACGGCGTCGGCTGTGACCATCTGCCTTTCCCGGGCCCAGCCCGGATTCGCGAATGTCACGGTATCGGCGTGAATGCGCGGCCAGGGCCAGCCAACTTTCACCTGGAGGTCGCCGTTGATGGCCAGTACACGCCCGGTTTTCTCCATCGTCATGCGCTCGATCGGACCCCGCAGCCAGTTCCAGCCAAAGACGGCGATGAACAGAACCGCCAGCACGATCAATGCGAGCATAAATCCGGCGGTCCATTTGAGAGAACGACGTAGCGTCATGGCGGTATGGAGGGCGATGCAGACATGTTTTTTCCAAGGTCAGCGGGCTAAGGAACGCCCGGGAATTCCGGCCATCCTCCGCACCGGTCAAGCACTACCCGGCGCGCTGCATACGGTATCCCCCGCAAGCACGCCCACCTACTGAGTTTCCATGTCGGGAGACCGGAAGTCTGTGCGCCAGCCAACACAACATCCGGCAAAGGCCCTCCTGGTGAAGGCTTCACCATGTTCGGTATCGCACATACGCCTGTGCGACGTCACGCTAGCCTTGTCAGCATGGGGCCAGCTGTCTTGCCCTTGACCCTGGCTGAGAAGCCATTTGTGAAGCCATTGCCATGCAAGCACCGCACTCTCCCAAGCAAAACCGCCTTCTGGCCTCCTTGTCGGCCGAGGACTACCAACGCCTGTTGCCCGATCTGGAACTGATGCCGATGCCGCTCGGCTGGGCCGTCTGCGAAGCGGGTGGCCCTTTGGGCTATGTATATTTCCCGACCACCAGCATCGTGGCATTGCTCTACAGCAGAGGAAACGGGAGCTCGGCAGAAATCGCGATCGCCGGCAATGACGGCGTGGTCGGCATCACCCTGTTCATGGATGGCGAAAGAACGCCAAGCCGCGCGGTGGCGCACAGCGCCGGCTACGCCTTTCGAATCAAGGCGGCGGCTCTGAAAAAGGAATTGGGACATGGCGGACAGCTGCAGCAGCTGGCGGTGCAATATGCCCGGACCTTGATTACACAAATGGCACAGACCGCGGTGTGTGCCCGACACCATGCAGTCGAGAAGCAATTGTGCCGCTGGCTGCTTTTGAGCGTGGATCGCTTGCCCTCGAACGAATTGATCGTGACACAAGACCTGATTGCACACATGCTGGGGGTCCGTCGCGAGGATATCGCCGAAGCCGCAGAAAAACTGCAGGCGGACGGTTTGATCAAATACGCACGGGGTCGCATCACCGTGTTGAATCGCCCACAGCTGGAAACGCGGGTCTGCGCTTGTTATGCAGTCATCAAACGGGACTCCGATCCGTTGCGCTGTGTGGGCCAGCGCACAGAACATAAACGCGCATCATGCGAGCATCAAACCGTTAACCATAAATGGAGTGAATCATGAAGCGTAGCAACGTCGTTCGAAGTCTCTTGCTGTCCCTGTTGATGGTCGCCGGTACCGCAGCAGCACCGGCCTTCGCGCAAGTCAGTATCAACATCAACATCGCACCGCCTGCGACGCTGTATGAGAGTGCTCCAGCGATGGCGCCGGGCTACGTTTGGGCGCCCGGCTACTGGGCGTGGCACAGCGACCGATACATCTGGGTGCACGGCCGCACCGTTGCGCAACGCGTCGGCTATCGCTGGGAGCCTGATCGTTGGGAACAGCGCGACCATGGGTACTACCGGCTGGCGGGTCGCTGGGAACGCGATGCAGACTACAAAGTCGTCAAAATGAAAAAGGAAAAGAAACCCAAGCACTGGGATAACGACCGCGACAATGAGCAGCGTGACCACGGCAATTCCGGCAAGCATGGCAAAGGCCACAAGCAGGATCGATAAGGCCTTGTACTCGGGGCAGAAGGCGCTCCCGTGCGGGCCGGATTAACTTGTAGGAGCGGGGGCAGGGCACGGGCCCCTAAAGATGTTTGAGTAATTAGGAACTGAGAATTCAGTAGTTCCCGTTTTAAGCATTGACTCCCAGAATCCAATTCATCGCAGTTTTGCAATGAATTCAAGGAGTCGAACATGATCACCCGCCGTCGCATTTTCAATTTCACGCTAGCGGCCGTTCTGACAGGTGCTGCACTGACAGCCAGCGCGCAGCAGCCGGTCTCGCTGCTCAACGTGTCTTACGACCCCACCCGCGAGTTGTACGCCGAGTTCAACACCGCGTTTGCCAAACACTGGAAGGCCAAAACCGGCCAGGACGTGACCATCAAGCAGTCGCATGGCGGCTCGGGCAAGCAGGCCCGCTCGGTCATTGATGGCCTGGAGGCGGACGTGGTGACGCTGGCTTTGGCCGGTGACGTGGACGCCTTGTTCAAGAACGGCCAATGGATTGCGCAGGACTGGCAAAAGCGCCTGCCGCACAACTCGGCACCCTACACCTCGACCATTGTGCTGGTGGTGCGCCAGGGCAACCCCAAGGCTATCCGCGACTGGGATGACCTGATCAAGCCCGGCATCAGCGTCATCACGCCCAACCCCAAGACCTCCGGCGGCGCCCGCTGGAACTACCTGGCCGCCTGGGAGTTTGCCAAGCGCAAATTCGGCAGCGAAGCCCGCGCCAAAGACTTCGTGCAGGCCCTTTATAAAAACGTGCCGGTGCTGGATACCGGCGCACGCGGTTCGTCCATCACCTTTGCCCAGCGCAACCAGGGCGATGTCTTTATCTCCTGGGAAAACGAAGCTCACCTGCTGGAAAAAGAATTTGGCGGCAAGGTGGACATCGTCTACCCATCGCTCAGCATCCTGGCCGAGCCGCCGGTGAGCGTGGTGGACAAGAACGTGGACCGCAAGGGCACGCGCGCCGTGGCACAGGCCTACCTGGAGTACCTGTACAGCGACGAAGGCCAGGACATCGCCGGCAAGAACTTCTATCGCCCTTCTTCAGAAAAAGCGCAGGCCAGGTACGTCAAGCAGTTGCCCAAACTCAACCTGTTCACCATCGAGCAGGCCTTTGGCGGCTGGACCAGGGCGGACAAGGACCACTTTGCCGACGGCGGCAGCTTTGACCAGATCTACCTGAAGAAGTAAGCGCAAGCGCTGTCCCACTTTTAGAGCCATCACCCTTGTCTTGTCGGCCCCTATTGCAATTCAGACGTTGTGGGCCCATCTGCACAATAGGTGAGAGGAATGATGGCCATGCAAGTTCATGCAGGACAAGGCGCTTGGGTCGACGGAGCAGCAAGCAGCGGCGATGAGCGCGTTTCGCTGCTGACGGAGATCGATTTCAAATGGTTAATGGCTGGACAGGGCTGGTGGATCGACACGACCCGCTTTCATCGTGACCCCTCGTATGCCGCCGGGTTTTTGCGCCTGGCCCTGGCATCGCCATCTAGCGCCTTGCGCGAGTGCGCGGCGTTGTTGCAGGCTCAGCTTGGCGGCGGCGCTCCAGGCAGCGCAACGCCTGATACCTGACGAGTTACTCGCGCAGCCAGCACAGTCCTGGTACTTCTGGCAACGCCTGTGGGCCTGCCGCGTGGCGGCGGTAATCATCTGCCATTCCAACCCTACGGGATCTCTTTCTCCGCCCGGATCCTGGCGACCAGGTCGGCGACAGCGCGGTTTGCCAGCGCTGGCGCATCCGGGTTCTCGATCTGCGCACGAATCAAGCGCTCCAGCATTTCGACCTGAGGCGTCAGGGGTCCAAAAAAGCGGGGCACGTCGCCCACGGCAATCAGCAGGGTGGGAAAGTTCTCCACGTCCAGTGGGTGCAGCAGATCCGCCTCGTCTTCCACGTCGACCCAGAGAAATCGCACCTGCGGGAAGCTGGACTGCACCTGTGCGAAACGGTCGCTGTAATCGCGGCAGACGCCACACCACTCGGCGCACAGGCAGACAACGAGAACTGAGGCTGGCAGCGCCGGGTTTTCAGGGTTCATGGGGTGATGATCGCAAAAATCGTTATATCAATTTAGCGATAAACAAATTGGAAATAAGTAGTTTGAGTTTTAAAGGACGCCGCCCACAATCCGTTCAAACCCGTAACCCGACTCAACCACCGACCGCCCCCAATTACCCCAACCCGCTATCAACATGGTCAGCATCATCATCGTTCCCGGCTGGCGCGACTCCGGCCCAGGTCACTGGCAAAGCCTGTGGGCTGAACAGTTGCCCGGCGCGGTGCGGGTGCAGCAGGACGACTGGATCACGCCATCGCGCAGCGCCTGGGTCGCTTCAATAGCCCGCACGATTCTGGCGCAGCCGGGCCCCGTGGTCATCGCGGCCCACAGCCTGGGCTGCATCGCCACCACGCATTTGCCACCCGAGGCGACCGGGCGCATCCAGGGCGCGCTGCTGGTAGCGCCGGCCGACCCGGAGCGCCGCAGCATGCTCGCCGACTTCGCGCCGGCGCCTTACCAGCCACTGCCTTACCGCAGCATCATCGTGGCCAGCAGCAACGACCCCTATTGCCCGGTGCGCACGGCCGGGGCCTATGCCCGGGCCTGGGGCAGTGAGTTCGTTCGCCTGCAAAAGGCCGGGCACATCAACATCGAATCCGGCTTCGGCGCCTGGCCCTTGGGGCTGGCACTGCTGCAGTCTTTGGTTGGCGAAAGCGTTGCCCCCTCTTTTGTTACGTCTTCCTCTCTTCCATTCGTTTCAACCTCCCTCCAGGAATCAGCATGAAATTTAAACAAAAAATGACTCTAGCCCTCGTCGGTATTGCGTTGACAGCTAGCAATTTGGTAGCAGCCCAGACCACGCTGCTGAATGCTTCATACGATGTGGCGCGCGAGTTCTACAAGGACTACAACGCCGCCTTTGTGGCGCACTACAAAAAAACCACCGGCAAAGACGTCAAGATCGACCAGGCCCACGGTGGCTCCAGCGCCCAGGCGCGCGCGGTGAACGACGGCCTGGACGCCGACGTGGTGACTATGAACACCACCACCGACATCGAGTTTCTGGCCAGCACCGGTGTGGTGGCCAAAGACTGGGCCAGGCGCTTCCCCGGCAATGCCTCGCCCACCAGCTCCACCATGCTGTTCCTCACGCGCAATGGCAACCCGAAAAACATCAAGGATTGGGACGATCTGGTGAAGCCCGGCGTGCAGGTGATCGTGGTCAACCCCAAGACCGGCGGCAACGGCCGCATGGCTTATCTGGCGGCCTGGGGCTATGTACGCAAAAAAGGCGGCACCGACGCGCAGGCCGCCGAGTTCGTGGCCAAGCTGTTCAAGAACGTGCCGGTGCTGGCCAAGGGCGGACGCGATGCCACCACCATCTTCCTGCAACGCAACATTGGCGACGTGCTGGTGACGTTTGAATCTGAGGTTGTCTCGGTCGACCGCGAATTTGGCGCCGGCAAGGTCGACGCCGTGCACCCCTCGGTCAGCATCGTGGCGGAGAACCCGGTGGCGGTGGTGGAGCGCACCGTCGCCAAAAAGGGCACGGGTGAACTGGCCAAAGCCTATCTGGACTACCTGTACTCGGATGAAGCACAGGAGATTGCCGCCAGGCATGCGCTGCGTCCGCGCTCAGCCGCCATCCTGAAGAAATACGCCAGTGTCTTCAAGCCGATTCAGCTGTTCACGGTGAACGAATACTTCGGCTCCTTGTCTGAGGCGCAAAAGGTTCATTTCAACGACGGTGGCCAATTCGACAAGCTTTACACGGTCAAGTAAATGACAGCGGCGACCCTTTCCACGTCGCAATTGGCGGCGAGCGCGCCTGTGCGCAAGCGGGCTGGCCGACAGGTGCTGCCGGGCTTCAACCTCACGCTGGGTTACACGCTGCTGTACCTGAGTCTGATCGTGCTGATTCCGCTCTCGGCCCTGGTGTTCAAGACCTTCACGCTGACCTGGGAACAGTTCTGGCTGGCCGTGGCCAGCCCGCGCGTGCTGGCCTCCTATCGGCTGACCTTTGGCACCTCGCTGATCGCGGCGCTGGTCAATGTGGTGTTCGGCCTGCTGGTGGCCTGGGTGCTGGTGCGCTACACGTTCCCCGGCAAGAAAATCATCGACGCGCTGGTCGACCTGCCGTTTGCATTGCCCACCGCCGTGGCCGGCATTGCGCTCACGGCCCTGCTGGCGGATAACGGCTGGGTAGGCCAGGTGCTGGCGCCCTATGGCATCCAGCTGGCGTTCAACCGCAACGGCATCGTGATCGCACTGATCTTCATCGGCCTGCCATTTGTGGTGCGCACCGTGCAACCGGTGCTGGAAGACGCCGAGAAAGAACTCGAAGAAGCCGCCAGCTGCCTGGGCGCCACGCGCTGGCAGACCTTTCGCCATGTCATCCTGCCCACCATCGCCCCGGCCTTGCTGACCGGTTTTGCCATGGCCTTTGCGCGGGCGATCGGCGAATATGGCTCGGTCATCTTTATCGCCGGCAACATGCCGATGGTGTCCGAAATCACGCCACTGATCATCATCGGCAAGCTGGAGCAATACGACTACGCCGGTGCCACCGCCGTGGCCGTGGTGATGCTGGGCATTTCCTTCGTGTTGCTGCTGGTCATCAACGCCCTGCAAGCCTGGCAGCGCCGCCGTTCGGGAGCTGGAATATGACCCCCCTGAGCCAGCCCCACGATGTGGGTCTGTCACCCCCCCGGGGGGGGCAACGCCAGCGGCCCGGCAAAGCCGGTTCCACGGCGTTCACCCGCGAGGTCCAGCGTTGCAGAGCCGGCTTGGGTGAAATGGGCGTTGATTGCCAGTGCGCTGGGCTTCATATTTCTGTTTCTGCTGCTGCCACTCGCCGCCGTGTTCACCGAAGCCCTGCGCAAGGGTCTGGGCGCGTATCTGGAGGCGCTCCAGGAGCCCGACGCCTGGGCCGCCATCCGCCTCACCTTGCTCACCGCCGCCATTGCCGTGCCGCTGAACCTGGTGTTTGGCGTGGCGGCCGCCTGGGCTATTGCCAAATACGAGTTTCGCGGCAAGGCCTTTTTGACGACGCTGGTGGACCTGCCGTTCTCGGTCTCGCCCGTGGTGGCGGGCCTGGTCTATGTGCTGCTGTTTGGCGCACACGGCTGGCTGGGCCCGTGGCTGCAGGCGCATGACATCAAAATTGTGTTTGCGGCGCCGGGCATCGTGCTGGCCACAGTGTTTGTGACCTTCCCGTTCATCGCGCGGGAACTGATTCCACTGATGCAGGCGCAGGGCACCGAAGAAGAGCAGGCGGCCATGGTGCTGGGCGCTACCGGCTGGCAGACCTTCTGGCATGTGACGCTGCCCAACATCAAGTGGGGACTGGTCTATGGCGTGATTTTGTGCAACGCACGCGCCATGGGCGAGTTTGGCGCGGTATCCGTCGTGTCGGGCCACATCCGCGGGCAGACCAACACCCTGCCGCTGCATGTCGAGATTCTCTACAACGAATACCAGTCGGTGGCTGCTTTTGCCGTGGCCTCGCTCTTGGCGCTGCTGGCCGTGCTGACGCTGGTGATCAAGTCGGTGGTCGAGTGGCAGTTTGAAAGGGAACAGAAGGCCGCCGCCGCACTTCCGCCCGAACAACCATCCTCGCCTTAAAGAGAACTGAGTAGAAAAACATGAGCATCGAAATCCGCAACGTCAGCAAAGACTTTGGCAACTTCCACGCGTTGCGTGATGTGAGTCTGGACATCAACTCGGGCGAGCTGGTGGCGCTGCTGGGGCCCTCCGGCTGCGGCAAGACCACGCTCTTGCGCATCATTGCCGGGCTGGAAACCGCAGACCACGGCAGCATTCTGTTCAGCGGCGAAGACACGACCGAGGTGCATGTGCGCGATCGCAATGTGGGTTTTGTGTTTCAGCACTACGCCCTGTTTCGCCACATGAGCGTGTTTGACAATGTGGCCTTTGGCTTGCGCATGAAGCCGCGCGCCAGCCGTCCGAGCGAAGCGCAGATCAAACAAAAGGTGCATGAGCTGCTGAGCCTGGTGCAACTGGACTGGCTGGCCGACCGCTACCCCGCGCAACTGTCCGGCGGGCAGCGCCAGCGCATTGCACTGGCCCGCGCCTTGGCGGTGGAGCCCAAGGTGCTGCTGCTGGGCGAGCCTTTTGGCGCGCTCGATGCCAAAGTGCGCAAGGAACTGCGTCGCTGGTTGCGCCGCCTGCACGATGATTTGCACGTGACCAGCATCTTTGTCACGCACGATCAGGAGGAGGCGCTGGAAGTGGCGGACCGCGTGGTGCTGATGAACGCGGGCCAGGTGGAGCAGGTCGGCTCGCCACAAGAGGTCTGGGACCACCCGGCCAGCCCCTTTGTCTATGGTTTTCTTGGGGATGTGAACTTGTTTCATGGCCGCGCCCACGAAGGCGAGATGCTGATCGGCGCCGACCAGCAGGGCCTGCGCCTGGTCACGCCCGAGCACCAGGACGCGCAGGACGCCAAGGCGTTTGCCTACGTGCGCCCGCATGATCTGGACGTGCAGCGCTACACGTCGGGTGCTACCGGTATCGTCGCCAAGCTGGTACGCGCCATTGTGGTGGGGCCAATTGCGCGCCTGGAGTTGTTGCCTATTGACGCATCTGCGGCGGGCAACGGCGACATCATCGAGGCCCAGATTCCCGCACAGCAGTTCCATGACCTCGGCTTGCGCCCAGACGAGACACTGGTGCTGAGGCCGCGCAAGGCGCGGGTGTTTGTCGCGTGACAGAGACCGGCTGCAATCTTGTTCACACGCCGATCACCGGCGTATATCATGGCAGTTGTTTGCATCATTTTGCAGGAGCTAATCCATGGGCACGACGACCAGTACACCGGTTGAGGAACGCGGCGACGCGCCGATCACCAGCTTCTCCCAATGCCATGTGGGCATCCTGTCGCATCTGAAGGCTTTTGGCGACTTGCCCGCGCTGTTGGAGCCAGCGGCGCGAGCGCGGAAAATTGCTGAAGAAACACTCAGTTTCTTTCAGGATGTCGTCCTGGAGCATCACGCCGAGGAAGAGCGGGAATTGTTCCCTGCCGTTCTGGCCAGTGCCGCCCCAGGCGACGAATTGCAGCGGGTCAAGTCCATTGTTGACCGTTTGACCCGGGAGCACAGACAGGTTGAGTCGACATGGGCCAAGCTGAAACCGCACGTGAAGAAGATTGCCAGGGGCGAGACGGCCGAGCTGGATACGTCGGCAGTTGAGGTGCTCGTTCGCGATTACGGGGCGCACGCCGCCTTTGAAGAAGCAGAGTTTCTGCCCCTGTGTCGCACCATTCTCGGCCGCAACAGCAATCACATGGCGGCCTTGGGCTTGTCACTGCACATGCGCCATGTACCACCCGCGGTGGGCTATATGTGAAGCGGGTTAGCCCGTCACTTTGCGCACAATGGCGCGCGCCCCAGCCGATGAAGAAGCCCGGACGTCTTGCGCTTTTCAGGGCGCGATTGCGCGCTTGAGCGCCCGCGCAATCGGCTGCGGCAGGTTGGCCAGTGACTGCAGCAGGTGCGGCAGCACGCGCAGCTTCAAGCCAGCCAGCGTCGGCGGCACGATCGCCTCGATGAGGTGCGGGCCCGGGGTGCGCAATGCATGCTCGAAGGCCGCCAAAAATTCCTCGGTGGTGGTGGCGCGCCTGGATGCCACACCCATGCCTTCGCCGAGGCGCACGAAATCGATCGGAGGCGTGCGCAGGTCGAGCTGGGCTTTGGCCTTGTCACTGGCACCGACCGCACCCACGCGCTGCAACTCGACGTTGAGGATGGCGTAGGAGCGGTTGTTGAAGATGATGTTGATGACGTCGAGCTTCTCGCGCGCCATGGTCCACAAAGCCTGGATGGTGTACATGGCCGAACCGTCACCGGCCAGCGCAATCACCTTGCGGTCCGGGCAGGCAATGGCCGCGCCCACGGCGTTGGGCAGGCCCTGGCCGATGGCGCCGCCCGTGAGCGTGAGCACATCGTGGCGCGGGGCACCCGCGGTGTACATCGCCAGCATGATGCCCGAGGTCTGCGCTTCGTCCACGAGGATGGCGTTTTCGGGCATCAGTTGGCCGATGGCCTTGCACACCTTGTCGGCGGTGAATTTGCCACGCGGCAGACCCGGGCGCTTGAGTGCCTGCAGTACAGGCGTGGCCTGCCCGGCTCCGACGGCCTTGGACAGCTTGTCAAGACTGCCGGTCACGTCCTGGGTGTATGCCGCCAGGGTGTGCAACTGGCAGCCGTCGGGCACCAGGTAGCTCTTCTTGCCGGGGTAGGCGAAAAACGAAACGGGCGCCTTGGCATCCACCAGGATCAGGTGGTCCAGCCCGGTCAACTGCACCGAAGCCAGTTCGGCCAGGTAGGCGATGCGTTCGACCGGCGGCAAACCGGCGCCGCGCTCAAGGCGCGTGGGGAAGACTTCGGCAAACAGCTTGGCACAGATCGGAAGAGCGTCGTGTAGGGAAAGAGTGTAGATCTCGGTGG
>OFPG01000069.1_pt1 | contig 12854 bp, 13 predicted proteins | sample 1542501 | NCBI WGS metagenome assembly OFPG01 (sample SAMN05503963, study PRJEB24370) | sediment metagenome | isolation source: lake sediment | place: USA: Lake Hill lake, St. Paul Island, Alaska | collected 2013
GAGTTCAGACGTGTGCTCTTCCGATCTGCTGGGGATGGCGCGGACCCATCCCGATGATGCCGCCATGCTGGAGACCCTGATGCCCGTTTACGACGCCCTGTACGCCTGGTGCCGCGATGCGGTGGCCGGACAAGATGAAAAACACACCTGGAAACCCGTATGAGTACGAACCCTTCAAGCAAAACGGCTGCTGCCAGCGCCATGTCAAGCCAGCAGGCGGCGCCTGTGGTGTCGTTTTTCCAGGCCCTGCAGTTCTGGCTCCGCCTGGGGTTCATCAGCTTCGGCGGGCCGGCCGGGCAGATTGCCATCATGCACCGTGAACTGGTGGAAGAAAAACGCTGGATTTCCGAGAAGCGTTTCCTGCACGCGCTGAACTACTGCATGCTGCTGCCCGGCCCGGAAGCACAGCAACTGGCCACCTACATTGGCTGGCTGATGCACCGCACCTGGGGCGGTGTGGTGGCGGGCGGGCTGTTTGTGCTGCCCTCGCTATTTGTCCTGATTGGCTTGAGTTGGGTCTATGTGGCCTTTGGCAGCGTGCCCTGGGTGGCCGGGCTGCTGTATGGCATCAAGCCCGCCGTGGCGGCCATCGTGTTGCAGGCGGTGCACCGCATTGGCTCCAAGACATTGAAAAAACCATCAACAGCCCCCGTGTTGTGGGCGGTAGCAGCTATCAGTTTCATAGCGATTGCCTTTTTGAACGTGCCCTTTCCGTGGGTGGTGCTGGCGGCGGCGCTCACCGGCTGGGTGGGTCAGCGTCTTGTGCCCCGGCAATTTGCGGCGGGGGGCGGGCATGGCGCGAGCAAAGTGCATGACGGGACGCATCGCCCGGCCCTCATCGACGATGACACACCGACGCCGCCACACGCGCGTTTCAAGAAATCCCGTCTGGCTGCGGTACTGGCGGTGGGCGCGTTGCTGTGGTTGCTGCCCATGGGGGTGCTGGTCGCCTGGCAGGGCTGGAGCGGCGCTGTCACGCAAATGGGCTGGTTCTTCACCAAGGCCGCGCTGCTGACGTTTGGCGGGGCTTACGCCGTGTTGCCCTATGTGTACCAGGGCGCCGTGGAGCAATTCGGCTGGCTGACCGGGTTGCAGATGATGGACGGCCTGGCCCTGGGTGAAACCACGCCCGGCCCGCTGATCATGGTGGTGGCGTTTGTCGGTTTTGTGGGCGGCTGGGCCAAACAGGTGCTGGGGCCGGAGACGCTGTTTCTGGGTGCTGCGCTGGCCGCCACGGTGGTGACCTGGTTCACCTTTCTGCCCTCCTTCCTGTTCATTCTGGCGGGGGGCCCGCTGGTGGAGTCGACGCACGGCAAGCTGCAGTTCACCGCACCGCTGACCGCCATCACCGCCGCCGTGGTCGGGGTGATTGCCAGTCTTGCTCTGTTTTTTATAGTGCATATCGCATACAAGACGGGGGCTACAGGCACATTGGCTTCAAAAATAGATTTCACGGCACTGGCCCTGGCGGCCTTGGCGGCGCTGGCGCTGCTGCGTTACAAGCTGGGCGTCATTCCGGTGATTGCGGCCTGCGCGCTGGCGGGGCTGGCCGTGCGGCTGACGGGTCTGGGCTGAGGCCGGACGCGCTCAGCGCGTCACATAGCCCATGGTTTGCGGCAGCCACAGCACAATTTGTGGAAACAGCGTCAGCAGCAGCAGCGCAAAAATCAGCAGCGCCGTGAACGGCCAGCCTTCGCGCACCATGTCTTTGAGCGGAATGCCGGTGAGCGCATTGGTCACAAACAGCAGCATGCCGAATGGCGGGGTGATCAGCCCGATCATCATGTTGACCACCACCACCACGCCAAAGTGCACCAGGTCAATGCCCAGCAGCCTGGCCGTCGGGATCAGCATGGGCACGAACACCAGCAGCATCACCGACACATCCAGAAAGCAGCCCAACACCAGAAACACCCCGTTCACCAGCAGCAGGAATTCAAGCTGGCCCAGGTGCAGACTGGCCACCCACAGCGCCAGGTTGCCGGGCACGCCCTCGGTGGCAAACGCGTAGTTCAGCAGATAGGCCGAGGCGATGATCATGGTGATGACCGCGCTGGAACGCAGCGACTCCAGCGTCACGGCAAACAGGGCTTTGGGCGTGAAGGCACGGTATACCCCGCCGGCCAGAATCAGGGCATGCAGGGCCGCCACGGCCGCTGCTTCGGTGGGGGTGAAGGCGCCTGAGTAAATGCCGGCCAGCAGCACCACCGGCAAGGTCAGGGGCAGAAAGCCGCGCAGCAGAATGCCGGGCAAGGCACCGGCTGGAACCGGATCATCCTGCGGCATGTTGCGCCGGGTGGCAATGAAATGCACGCCCACCATCAGCAGCGCGGCCATCAGCAGGCCGGGCAGCAGACCCCCCAGGAACAGTGCTCCCACCGAGGTGCCCGACACCAGGGCGTAGATCACCATCGGAATCGACGGCGGAATGATCGGGCCGATGGTGGCGCTGGCCACCACCACCGCGCCGGCAAAGCCCGGCGTGTACTCCGGTTTTTTGAGCATCTGCTTGATGGTGACCAGGCCGGGCCCGGCGGCGTCCGCAATGGCGCTGCCGCTCATGCCGGAGAAAATCACACTGACCAGAATGTCCACCTGTGCCAGGCCGCCGCGCATGCGCCCCACCAGCACGCGCGAGAACTCGAACAGCCGCTCGCTGATGGTGCCGGCGTTCATCAGGTTGGCCGCAAATACAAACAGCGGCACGGCCAGCAGCACATAACCGTTGTACAGGCCGTTGAGCACTTGCTCCGCGGCCAGCCCCAGGTCCTGCCCCTTGACGACCAGGTAGGCAATGCCGCTGGCCAGCATGGCAAAGGCGATCGGCGCGCGCAGCAACATGCCCACGACCAGCACCCCGAACAAGGTGATCAGCGCCGTGCTCATAGATGCCTTCGCCAGTTCTTGCCCAGCAGGCGGTAGATGCGCAGGGCGTAACGCACGATGAGCGCCAGCAGCAACAGCGCAAAGGGCGCAAAGACCCAGTGGAACGGCAGGCCCATGACCGGGGTGGATTCGCGCCGCATGAAGTAGATGTAGTCCAGCGAGCCGGGCAGGCCCCATGCCGCCAGAACGCCGATCAAGGCACAAGCGGCCAGTGCCATGGCCCGCTGCACCTGTGGACTTGCATGTTGGTAGAGCAAATCAAAGGCCACGTTGTCCCGGTCCTTGCACACCAGCGCCGCGCCCCACAAAATGGCCCACAAATACAGGATGACGGCGGCCTCATCGGTCCAGGCCAGCGGCCGGTTGAAGCCGAAGCGCGCCGTCACCTGCACGACGAACACCAGGAACAACAGGGCGAACAGCAAGACCCCGAAGGCATCCGCCCCCCGGCGTAACAGTTTGAACATGGCGCGGCCTAGCGGGTGGCGTTGATGCGATCCAGCAGCCCCTTGGGCCAGACCTTGGCGTAGTCGGACTGGAGGTAGGTGGCCTGTACCGATTTGCGGAACGCATCCACGTCCGGCGTGGTCACGCTCAAGCCCTGGCGCTTGAAGTAGTCCACCATCTGGTTTTCATCGGCGATGCGGTTTTCGTTGTTGTAGCTGGCGGCGGCCTGGGCCGCGCTTTTGAGCTTGCCTTTTTGTTCCGCGTTCAGCGTGGCCCACAGCTTGTTGGAAACGCCGATGAACAGCACATCCACCAGGTGGCTGGTGAGCGTGATCTGTTGGGTGACCTCATAGAATTTGGCACTTTTCACCGTGGGCAACGGGTTGTCCTGCGCGTCGATGGTGCCGGTTCTCAGGCCCAGGTAGACCTCGCCAAACGCCAGTGGTGTCGGCGTCGCACCCAGCGCCTCGCCCAGAAACAGCCACTCCTTGCTGCCGGGCATGCGCAGCTTGACGCCCTTGAGGTCGGCCGGCGTTCTGACGTTTCGGCGCTCGCGCAGATTGAGCTGGCGTGTGCCGTAGTAAATGGGTGCCAGCACCGTGATGTCCATCTTCTCGCTGACCCGCTTGAACAACTCTTCACCAATCGGGCCGTTGAACACTTGCATCAAATGGGCCGGGTCGCGAATCACGTAGCCGGCGGTGAAGATGGAAAACTCGGGCACCAGTTTGGCAATGTCAAAGGCTGACAGCGTTGTCATTTCCAGATTGCCACGCGCCATGGCAACGGGCTCGGCCCCCTGCTTGAAGAGGGAGGCATTCAGGCTGATTTGCACATCGAACTGGCCGGGGGCCGTTTTTTCCAGCTGGTCCTTCATGACCGTCCACATCCTGGCGTGCCAGTCGTCCGGAACGGCGGGCGTGGCAATACGCAGCAGGTGGTGGGCCTGTGCGAACGCGCGGTGCGTCGCCAGACCCAGCGCCGTCGCCAGGGTCAACCAGGTGCGGCGCCGGATGATTTGAGTTGTTGACGGGGTCATAAGCTTATTTTTGTGCAGGAGTCGGGGTTGGCAAAGGCGACACTATCGCACGATACGCTCCCTGCATTTTTCACACCTCCGAGTTATCCAGAGGGTCGCTCATCGCCGGCCACACGTGGCATGATGTGCGGCAGTTTTGATAGATCGCCCAATTTCCCTGATGAAGCAAGGCAGTTGAAGCCGTTTCAACAGTCGTTAAGTGATGGACTTATGAATACCGAAAGCACACTCTCCACCTTCGTTGCAAGCGATGGCGACAACGTTGCGATTCAGGACTGGCCGCTGGACCCGGGCAAAACCTTGCGGGGCGTGGTCGTCCTGGTGCACGGATTGGGTGAACATGCCGGTCGCTATGACCATGTAGCCCGGCAGCTCAATAACTGGGGTTTTGCCGTGCGAGGTTATGACCAGTATGGCCATGGCGAGTCGGGCGGGCCACGTGGCGGCCTGCCCACCGACAACCGTTTGCTGGACGATCTGGCCGATGTCATCGACAGCACCCGGGCGCGCATGGATGCCAAAACGCCGCTGATCTTGCTGGGGCACAGCCTGGGCGGGCTGGTGGCCGGGCGCTTTGTGGCGCTGGCCATTCGACCGGTGGAGGCCCTGGTCATGTCCTCACCCGCGCTGGACCCGGGGCTCAATGCGGTCCAGAAACTGCTGGTGGCGGTACTGCCCAAAATCGCTCCCAATTTGCGCGTCGGCAACGGCCTGGACCCTTCGCTCATTTCACATGACCCGGCAGTGGTAGCCGCTTACCGCGCTGACAAACTGGTGCATGACCGCATTTCAGGCCGGCTCGCGCGCTTCATCGCAGAGGGGGGTCCGGCCACGGTGGCGCTTGCCGCCACCTGGAAATTGCCCACGCTGTTGATGTACGCCGGGGCCGACAAACTGGTCAACCCGGCCGGAAGCCGGGCTTTTGCGGCAGCGGCCCCGAAGCTGGTGGTGAGCTCACGCTGCTTTGAGACGCTCTACCATGAGATCTTCAACGAGCTCCAGCCCGCGCCAGTTTTTGCCGAGCTCAAGAAGTGGCTTGATGCCCGGTTTTAAATCCGGCGCCAGGCCACCCCAAGACGGATCAGCCCCTTGGGGGGCAGGGAGGACACGAGGTGCCGAGCGTGGGGGCCCTAAGTAGCCAGTGCGCGTCGCTGCTGCGTCCAAAGCCACACCAGCGACGCCGCCGTCAATGCGACCGGCACCAGCGAGCCGTAATTGAGCAGCGTCCAGCCGCGTGTGGTGACCAGCACGCCGGAGGAAAAAGAGCTCAAGGCCAGCGTGGCAAAAACGAAGAAATTCAGGGCGCCCTGTGCCCGGTCTTTTTCTTCGGGCGAGTAGGTTTGCAGGGACAGCGTGGTGCTGCCCGTGAACAGGAAGTTCCATCCCACGCCCAGCAAAAACAGGGCCACCAAAAACTGGCTCAAGTCAACGCCCGACAGCGCCACCACGATGCACAGCGCGTTGAGCGCGACGCCCACCCCCATGATGGGCAGCGTGCCAAAGCGTTTGATCAAATGGCCGGTGAAAAATCCCGGCGCGAACATGCCGATCACATGCCATTCCAGCACCAGCGCCACGTCGGAAAAAGGCAGGCTGCACTGCTGCATGGCCAGCGGCGTGGCCGCCATCAGCAGATTCATCACGCCGTAGCCCAGGGCGCCGGTGGCCGCTGCGACGATGAATGCGGGCTGGCGCATGATCTCGCTCAGGGGCCGGCCTCCGCTGCCGGATTTTTTGGGTAGCGGTGGCGGGAAATCAATGAAACTGAGAATTGCCATTGACAGCAGGGCGACGACAGCGAGGGCGATGTAGGCGCCTGCAAAGGGCGCACTCATCAGGGTGCGGGTTTGCTGAGCCAGATTGGGGCCCAGCACGGCCCCAATCAGGCCGCCGGCCATCACCAGAGACACTGCCTTCTCGCGCCAGGCGGGCTCGGCAAGTTCGGCTGCCGCAAAGCGGTACAGATTGGCATTGGCGTTGTAGTAGCCCGCGACCACGGTGGCGGCGCACAGCAGCCAGAAATTCTGCTGGACGGCGGCGTACGCGCACAGCAGGGCAGACGCCAGCGCCACCGCCAGGCCCAGCTGAAACGACATCTTGCGCCCAAAGCGGTGCTGTGTTTTGGCCACCAGTCCGGTGGACAGGGCGCCACCCACCACATAACCCATGACAGGCAAAGTTGCCATCCAGCCAAGAGGTGCCAGGCTCAGGCCCACCAGGCCGTTGATGGCGATGAAAGTGACGTTGTTGGTCAGGAAAAGTCCCTGGCAGATGGCCAGCAGCCAGAGGTGTCGGTTCATGGGGGGTATTTGATGCGGCGCAAGAGTGATCTGCATTTTCGCCGTTTTGCCGCTCCCCGCATTCAAAGATTCATTCAATAGATTGCTTTTTTTGTTTTTTGCGATTACATTAAAGAGGCATTATTAGTGCATCTTTAAAACCATGTTGTTTGATAAAGCAAATCCAGTTGAAAGACCATCCCATGTCCGTACCCTTCGCAAGCACCATTGATCTGCGCCAGATCGCGCCGCCACAGCGGCATTCCTTGATATTCAACAGTTTCGAGGCCCTGCTGCCAGGCCAGACGCTGGAACTGGTCAACGACCACGACCCGCAACCCCTGAATGAGCAGTTTCAGATGCGCTCGCCCGGCCTTTTCAGCTGGAGTTACCTGGAAAAGGGTCCCCAGGTGTGGCGTGTGCAAATCGGCAAAAGTGCCAAGGCTGCGAGCGCGCCATCTGGCGGTTGCTGCGGCGGCGGCTGCGGTGGCTGATTCCGGGAAGGTCACCCATGGTCGGGCGAGTTCAGTTAACTCCGATTTGGTTGACCTACATCATCGGACTTTTAGATGAGGTCTGATACCTTCGCTCCATGAAAACTTGCCTGTCCATCAGGGCGCGCAGCGAGACACCTGGCAAAGGTGACCCAATTCCAAGCCCAAGATGAATTCCATCGTCGACCGTTCCCTTGCATCCCCGGCGGGTGCAGCTGTCACAGCGTCCATGGAGCTGGTCTGCCCGGCAGGCAGCCTGCCTGCGCTCAAAGCCGCTGTCGACCATGGTGCGGACTGTGTTTATCTGGGCTTTCGCGATGCCACCAATGCACGCAATTTCGCAGGCCTCAATTTTGACGAAGCGGCCATCAACACCGGTATCCGCTATGCACATGACCGGGGTCGCAAAGTGTTGCTGGCTCTCAATACTTACCCCCAGGCGGCCAGTCCGCAGGTGTGGCGCAACGCCATTGACCGTGCCGCCCAAAGCGGGGTGGACGCGGTGATCCTGGCGGATCCGGGCTTGATGAACTATGCCGTCGAGCATTACCCGGACCTGCGACTTCATCTGTCGGTTCAGGGTTCCGCTACCAATTACGAGGCGATCAACTTCTACCATCGACACTTTGGCATTGCCCGCGCCGTGCTGCCACGCGTGCTGTCGCTCACCCAGGTCGAGCAAGTGGTCGAAAAAACCCCGGTGGAAATCGAAGTGTTTGGCTTTGGCAGTCTGTGCGTAATGGTGGAAGGGCGCTGTGCGCTGTCTTCCTATGTGACGGGTGAAGCGCCCAATACGAATGGTGTGTGCTCGCCGCCCAAAGCGGTGCGCTGGCAGGAGACGCCACAAGGGCGGGAGTCACGTCTGAACGGTGTGCTGATCGACCGCTACGCCGAAGGTGAAAACGCTGGCTATCCAACCCTGTGCAAGGGGCGCTTCGATGTGGGTGAAGAGAAAAATTACTACGCCATTGAGGAGCCCACCAGCCTCAACACGCTGGCCTTGCTGCCTCAACTGATGAAGATGGGTGTGCGCGCCATCAAGATTGAAGGTCGCCAGCGCAGCCCGGCCTATGTCGCGCAAGTCACCAAGGTGTGGCGCGAAGCCATTGACAGCTGTCGTGACAACCCGCACCGTTACTCCGCCAAGCCGGCCTGGATGAGCGATCTGGACAAGGTGGCCGAAGGGCAGCAACATACCCTGGGGGCCTATCACAGACCATGGAAATAATAGACAAAACTTTGCGGGACGGACCGCAGCGTTGCTGCGCGAGCCAGCTCTGTTCTCAACATCTCAAGCTCGCTTTGGGGCCCCTGCTGTACTACTGGCAGCGCGACACGGTGTTCGACTTCTATGAAGCCATCGCCGCCACGCCGGTGGATATTGTGTACCTGGGCGAAACGGTCTGTTCGCGCCGCCATGAGTTGCGACTGGCCGATTGGTTAAGCATTGCCGCGCGCCTACTGGAGGCTGGCAAGGAGGTGGTTTTGTCCACCCAGGTGCTGATTGAATCGGGTGCCGATGTCACGGTGCTGCACAAAATCGCCGACATGTCGGTCAATGGTGATTTCACGGTCGAAGCCAACGACATGGGCGCCGTGCATTGCCTGGCGGGCAAAGCCCCCTTCATCGCCGGCCCCCATCTCAACATCTACAACGTGCCCACGCTGCAATGGATGGCGGGTCTGGGTGTCAAACGCTGGGTGATGCCGCTGGAGATGGGGCGTGACGATCTGGCGCTCATGCACGAGGGTCGCCCGCAGGGCGTGGAAACCGAGGTCTTCGCCTATGGCCGGATGCCGCTGGCGTTTTCCGCACGCTGCTTTACGGCGCGCCACCGCAATCTGCCCAAGGATGACTGCCAGTTCAGTTGCCTGGCGCATGCCGATGGATTGATGATGCGGACGCGCGAAAGCGAGGGTTTTCTCGTTCTCAATGGCACGCAAACCCAGTCGGCCCGCGTGTACAACTTGCTGCCCGAATTGGGTGCCATGCGTGAGTTGGGTGTTGATATCGTGCGTATCAGCCCGCAGTCGCAGAACACCCCCGATATTGTCAATCTGTTCCATGGCGTGCTGGCGCAGCAAACGACGGTCATTGATGCCATGCAAGCGATGGCGGGCCTGATGCCGGATCAGTCGTGTAACGGCTATTGGTTTGGCAAGCCCGGGCTGGAGCAGCTCGTGGCCCAGCCAGCGCATGCGTAGAAACCGGGGGACTCCAACATGAACGCAAGCCCGTTTCTGCTACCCCAACCCGTGGGACATCTCTTGTCCCGCCTGCCGGCCTATCCGGGGTCCCTGTTATTTGTGACCGGCTTGAATCTGGCGCTGGCACGGATGCTGGCGCCCGATGTCACGCAACTGTTGCTCGGCAAAAAGCTGCGTCTGCGTGTGACCGATGCCCAATGGGCATTTGACTTTGAATGGGTCAAGGGCCGCTTTTTGGCCAGCCAGAACAAGGGTGCGGCCGACCTGACGATCAGCGCCAGCGCTTATGACTTTGTCTTGCTGGCGCGTCGCCAGGAAGACCCGGACACGCTGTTCTTCAGTCGCCGGTTGTCCATGGAAGGCGACACCGAGCTGGGTTTGCTGGTCAAGAACACATTGGATGCGATTGAGCTGCCAGTGCTCAATTTCGAGCAATTCAAGCCAGCGCAGGTGTTGGCGCGGTTGAAGGCAAGGCTGGCGTCCCGTTGAGATAAGCAGAGTGATGATCATGCTCATGCGCCCAGACAAAGACCATCTGCCGCTTGTGTATTCCTGCTCCGGTTGCTCCAGCGCAGCGCAGCTGGCCAATCATGTGGCCCTGCAACTGGATCGGCGCGGGGTGGCCGAAATGTCGTGCATTGCCGGTGTGGGGGGTGACGTGCCTTCCCTGCTGAAGATCGCCCATTCGGGTCGCCCCATTGTGGCGCTGGACGGCTGCCCGCTGGCGTGCGTCAAAAGCTGCCTGTCCCGCCATGGCATTGAGGCCGACCGGCACTACCAGTTGAACCAGTACGGCGTGAAGAAACGTTACCACGCCGACTTTGACCTGGGTGAGGCCGAGGCCGTGATGACCCAGGTCATGGCGGATCTGCATGCTCCCAGCCAGCCCGTTAGCCAAGCGATGGACCGGCCCCTTCCTGCGGGACCTGCCTGCCTGTGCAGCTAGTTCAGTCCTCCGTTCAGAAGCGGATCATCGTGGCCATCTCCGGTGCCAGCGGCGCCGTGTATGGGGTCCGCCTGCTGCAAGTCTTGCGCGATGTAGGCCATGTGCAAACCCATTTGACGGTGTCTGACGCGGGCTTGCTGAATTTGCAGCAGGAGCTCGGTATGAGTCGCGCGCAAGTGGAGGCATTGGCCGATGTGGTGTACCCGGTGCACGATGTGGGCGCGGCAATCGCCAGCGGTTCATTCCAGTGTGACGGCATGGTGGTGGCGCCCTGTTCCATGCGCACGCTGGCAGCCGTGGCGCTTGGCCTGTCTGACAACCTGATCGCGCGGGCCGCCGATGTCATGTTGAAAGAGAGGCGCCGACTGATTTTGATGGTGCGCGAAACACCCCTGAATCTGGCACATTTGCGCAATATGACCAGCGTCACGGAAATGGGCGGCATCATTTTTCCGCCACTACCCAGTTTCTATCACCGACCGCAGACCCTTGCCGACATGATCGACCACACCGTGAGCCGGGTGGTCGACTTGCTGGGACTGCCGCAAACGAACGCGCCGCGCTGGAATGGTCTCACGGTCGCGGTGCAAAGCGGCGCTGGCGCTGACTAGTCGATCATGGCGTACCGCGACTTGAGGGACTTTATCGCCCAGCTGGAGCAGTTGGGCGAGCTCAAGCGCGTCACAGCGGCAGTCTCGCCGTATCTGGAGATGACCGCCTTGTGCGACCGCACCTTGCGCGCCGGCGGACCGGCCTTGCTGTTTGAAAACCCGAGTGGACACAGCATGCCGGTGCTGGGGAATCTGTTTGGCACGACGCGCCGCGTCGCCTTGGGCATGGGCGTGGCCGATGTCAGCGAGTTGCGAAAATTCGGCCACGTGCTGGCCATGCTCAAGGAGCCCGAGGCCCCCAGGGGTTTCAAGGATCTGGTGGGCTTGAGCACCATGGTGAAAACACTTTGGAATATGGCGCCCAAAGAGCTGCGCAGCGCCGCCTGCCAGGACGTGGTGTGGGAAGGCCTTGACGTCGACCTGGCCCGCCTGCCCATCCAGCATTGCTGGCCCGGCGACGTGGCCCCGCTCATCACCTGGGGCCTGGTGATCACCAAAGGGCCGCACAAGGAGCGGCAGAACCTGGGCATTTACCGCCAGCAGGTGCTGGCCCGCAACAAGGTCATCATGCGCTGGTTGCCCCAGCGCGGTGGCGCGCTCGATTTTCGGGAGCACTGTGCATTGAACCCCGGCCAGCCCTATCCGGTGTGCGTAGCGCTGGGTGCCGACCCGGCCACGATCCTCGGGGCGGTTACGCCGGTGCCCGACAGTCTGTCGGAATACCAGTTTGCCGGTTTGCTGCGCGGCAGCCGTACCGAACTGGTCAAGGCCCTGGGCAGTGAGTTGCAGGTGCCGGCCTCGGCCGAAATCGTACTGGAGGGACACATTTACCCGGATGCCTCGCACGCCAGCGGTTTCGAGCACGCGCTCGAAGGCCCGTTTGGCGACCACACGGGTTATTACAACGAGCAGGCCTGGTTTCCGGTTTTCACCATCGACCGCATCACGCTCAAACGCGAGCCCATCTACCACTCCACCTACACCGGCAAGCCGCCCGACGAGCCCGCCATGCTCGGCCTGGCCTTGAATGAGCTGTTTGTGCCGCTGCTGCAGCGCCAATACCCCGAGATTACCGATTTTTATCTACCGCCCGAGGGCTGCAGCTATCGGTTGGCCGTGGTGCAGATCAAGAAGTCCTACCCCGGCCATGCCCGCCGCGTGATGTTTGGCATCTGGAGTTTTTTGCGCCAGTTCATGTACACCAAGTTCATCGTGGTGGTGGACGACGACATCAATATCCGCGACTGGCAGGACGTGATCTGGGCCATCACCACCCGGGTCGATCCCACGCGCGACACCTTGCTGGCTGACAACACGCCCATCGACTACCTCGATTTCGCCTCACCCGTGAGCGGTCTGGGCAGCAAGATGGGCATTGACGCCACCAACAAATGGCCGGGCGAGACCAGCCGCGAATGGGGGCGCACCATGCAGATGAGCGCCGAGGTGACAGCCAAAGTGGACCAGGTTTGGCAGACTCTGGGCTTGTGACGCTGATTCCCCTGGCGCGGCAGCGCTGAATCGTCGCGCTGGAAAAACCGTCGCTTCACCAGAAAGGCAGGCTATGGATTTCGAATATTCGCCGAAGGTGCAGGCTTTGCGCCAGCGTCTGGAAGACTTCATCGACCGTTACGTGTTGCCCTACAACGGCGCGTGGCATCGCTCGGTGGCTGAAGGTGTCTATCCGCCCCCCTTCATGGAGGATCTCAAGGCATTGGCCAAGTCTGAAGGGCTGTGGAATCTTTTTTTGCCTGGCCTGCACGACGACGAGCCCGGTGAGCGGCTGAGCAACCTGGAGTACGCGCCATTGGCCGAGATCATGGGGCGGCTGCCCTGGGCCTCGGAGGTGTTCAACTGCAGCGCGCCCGACACCGGCAACATGGAGTTGTTGCACCTGTTTGCCACGCCTGAGCAAAACCGGCAGTGGCTGCGCCCCTTGCTGGA
>OFPG01000070.1_pt1 | contig 12837 bp, 11 predicted proteins | sample 1542501 | NCBI WGS metagenome assembly OFPG01 (sample SAMN05503963, study PRJEB24370) | sediment metagenome | isolation source: lake sediment | place: USA: Lake Hill lake, St. Paul Island, Alaska | collected 2013
GGAGTTCAGACGTGTGCTCTTCCGATCTGTGCGAAAACTCTGCGCCTTGAGGCGACCCTGGGACTGGATGCGAATACCACCGGCCACTTCCGTGACGATGGCCCCGGCATCACGCAGTTTTTCCACCAGGGCTTCGAGGTGACCCGCCCGGCCATGCTTGAGCACCACATCACCGCCCGTGGCCGCCACCGCACACAAGAAGGTGCCGGTCTCAATGCGGTCGGCCACCACCTGGTGCTGGCAGCCATGCAGCTTCTCGACGCCCTGAATGCGAATACGGCTGGTGCCATGGCCTTCAATGTTCGCACCCATCTTGATCAGCATTTCGGCCAGGTCGGGAATCTCGGGCTCCTGCGCGGCATTCTCCAGAATGGTCTCGCCTTCGGCCAGCGCAGCGGCCATCAAAAAGTTTTCTGTCCCGGTGACCGTGACCATGTCAGTTGCAATCCGTGCGCCCTTCAGGCGCGTCCAGCCTTTGGGCAACTTGGCGATCATGTAGCCATGCTCGACCACAATCTCGGCGCCCATGGCGGTCAGGCCCTTGATATGCTGGTCCACCGGCCGCGACCCAATGGCACAGCCTCCGGGCAAGGACACCGTGGCCTCGCCAAAACGCGCCAGCAAGGGACCCAGCGCCAACACCGAAGCCCGCATGGTCTTGACCAGCTCATAGGGGGCCTCCGGCGAGCTGAGCGACCCGGCATCCACCCGGACCACACCGTCCTCGCTGCGCTCAACACCGACACCCATGTTGCGAATCAGCTTGAGCATGGTGGACACATCCTGCAAGCGAGGCACGTTGCTCAGGGTCACAGGGTCCGCCGTCAGCAGGCAGGCACACAACTCTGGCAAGGCAGCGTTCTTGGCACCGGAGATGGAAACCTCCCCGTGCAACTGCCGGCCGCCGCGAATCAGTAATTTATCCATGCGCTCAGGCCTGCTGTGCGGCCCACTCGGCCGGCGTGAAAGTTTTCATCGACAGGGCATGCACTTCATCGTTTTGCATCTTCGTCCCCAGCGTGGCGTACACCTGCTGATGCCGCTGGATGGCGCGTCGGCCTTCAAATTCGGCGGAGACAATGGTGGCGTACCAGTGACGGCCATCGCCTTCAAGCTCGAGGTGCTCGCATTTGATGCCAGCCGCAATCATGTCTTTGATCTGGTCTGCAGTCATGTCAACAATCCAAAAAGTAAAAAAAGCGGTTCAACCGCGAATTTTGTAGCCCGTGCGAAGCAGGTACACCGCAATCACGCTCACCAGAGCCAGCGCGACACCCACCACACTCAAGCTTAACCACGGCGACACATCGCTCACGCCAAAAAAACCGTAGCGAAAACCGTCAATCATGTAGAAAAACGGGTTCAGGTGGCTTACGTTCTGCCAGAAAGCCGGCAATGAATGGATGGAGTAAAAAACGCCACTCAAAAAGGTCATGGGCATGACAACAAAATTTTGAAAGGCCGCCAGTTGATCGAACTTTTCTGCCCACAAGCCCGCTATCAGACCCAGGGTGCCCATCAGCGCGGCCCCCATCACGGCAAAGGCCACAATCCACAGCGGCGCCACGAAGCTGACATCGGTAAACAGCGCGGAAACCGCAAACACGCCCAATCCAACAACCAGGCCCCGAATGACAGCCGCCCCCACGTAGGCCACAAACCAGTTCATGTACGAGAGCGGCGTCAGCATCAGAAACACGAGGTTGCCCATGACTTTGCTCATGATCAATGACGACGAACTGTTGGCAAATGCATTTTGCAGCAGGCTCATCATGGCCAGACCCGGCACCAGAAAAGAGGTGTAGCTGATCTTGTCGTAGACCTTGACGTGGGCCTCAAGGGCGTGCCCGAAGATCAGCAGGTACAGCATGGCAGTCAGCACCGGACCCGCGACGGTCTGAAATGCCACCTTCCAGAAGCGCAGCACTTCCTTGTACAACAAGGTTTGCCAGCCCGTCATTTGGTGCTCCCCACGCTTGCCGCTTCGCGTACTACGCTGCTCGTCGAAGGGGTGGGTTCGCCCTGGAGCGGCCCGGCGGCGAACCGCTCCCCGGCCTGCTCATGGTTTTTGTTCATCACGTCCAGAAAAACATCTTCCAGATCGGCTTTGCGTATCTCTACGTCGTGCGCCACCAGGCCGGCCTCGCGCACCGCGGCCAGGTAGTGTTCAATCTCCAGGGCGTCGTGCGCGGGGAACTGAACAATTCGCCCTGTAATTCGGGCCTTGTCCGCCAGCACCTTGGGTAGCTCGCTATCAACTTTGAAGCGCAGCACGTTGCTGGAGGCCGCCTTCAACAGCTCGCTGGTGTGGTCCAGGGCCACGATCCGGCCCGACTTGAGCATGGCAATACGTCCGCACAACGCTTCCGCCTCCTCAAGGTAATGGGTTGTCAGCAAGACCGTGTGCCCCAGCTTGTTGAGCTTGGCAATGAATTGCCACAAAGTCTGGCGCAACTCCACGTCGACACCGGCCGTGGGCTCATCCAGCACGATCACGGGCGGCTTGTGGACCAGCGCCTGCGCCACCAGTACCCGGCGCTTCATGCCACCTGAGAGCTGACGCATGTTGGCACCCGCCTTGTCGGTCAGGCCCAGGCTGTCCAGCAGTTCATCAATCCAGGCATCGTTGTTTTTGATGCCAAAGTAGCCCGACTGGAAACGCAGCGCTTCACGCACATTGAAAAACGGGTCAAACACCAACTCCTGCGGAACGACCCCCAGGCTGCGCCGCGCCTGGGCGTAGTCAAGCTGGACATCATGACCCAGCACCGACACTGTGCCTGAATTGGCGCGTGAGAGACCGGCCAAAATGCTGATCATGGTGGTCTTGCCGGCGCCATTGGGACCCAGCAGACCAAAAAACTCACCCTCTTCAATATCGAGGCTCACGCGGTCAAGCGCAAGAAAAGTGCTGCCTTTGGGTCCGCGTGGAGAGGGATAGACCTTGGAGACGGACTGGAAGGAAATTGCGGGCATGAGAGTCCGCTATTTTACGGGTGTCAACGAAGTGGCTGGCAGCAACTCATTAATCCCGTAAAGGCTGGCCAGATCGCCCAGGCGGGCGGGCAAACCACGGATCGAGAAACGCTTGCCGATGGCCAGGCTTTCGCGCCGGAATTCAAGTAAAACGGCCAGCGCCGCCGAATCGAATCGGCTCAGTGCTGTGGCGTCAACCACCACTTCCGGACCCGACTGGGCGCGCAGGCCCTGCACCAGCATACGCAGGCATGCGGTGGCTTGGGATTGCGTCAGCTCATTCGGCAAGACCAGCACAGTCACCCCTTCTTGGCGTTCGCGTTGGCGTTGGCCTTGTTGCGGTCTGCCAGGGTAGTAATCAAGCCACTGAGGCCCTTGGCATTGATTTCCTGGGCAAACTGGCTGCGGTAGGTTTCCACCAGCCATACACCCAACACGTTCAGGTTGTAAATTTTCCAGCCGGCACCCTCGCCCGGCGTTTTTTCCAGCTTGTAATCCAGTTGAATGGGGTCGCCCCGGCCTTTGACCTCGGAACGAACCACCACCTCTTTGTCTTCCGCTGCCGCACGCAGGGGCTTGACGACAATGACCTGATCACTGACCTGGGTCAACGCGCCGGCATAGGTGCGCACCAGCAAGATCTTGAACTCATCCTGCAAGCGTTTTTGCTGCTCAGGCGTCGCTTGCCGCCAGGCCGGTCCGACTGCGGAGGCGGTCATGCGCGGGAAATTGACGTTCGGCATGATTTTGCTGTCCACCAGCGCAACGATCCGGGACACGTCCCCGCTCTGGATGGATTTATCGGCCTTGATGCTGTCCAACACGTCTGTCGACAGGCGTTTGATCAAGGCGTCGGCAGTTTCTTCTGAAGCACTCACGGGCAGGGCAAGGAGGCTTGATGCGCTCAAAATAAGCCCGGCAAACAGGCGACTCAAAAAACGACGATTCATGGCTTTACTTTCTCATCTCCGGTAACTCCGGGATTATTTAACGTTTCAGTCCGTGGTTGGGCTACATCTTGCTGCGCCGGCACAGTTTCCAGGGTTTCTTCATCTGGTGGGTTGCCATCGAAAATCGAACTGCGGCGGCTCTGAAGAAAGGCGTCGCGGGTGAACGTGTACTTGTCCAGCGCAGCCTCTTCCAGCATGGTGGTGACTCTGAGCAAACCCGCCCGGTTGTCAACGGCTCGCACCGCTTTGGCAGTGTTGCGCGTGGGGACATGCGCGATGTTGGAGACGATATCGCCCTTCATATCCACAGGAAGTGCCACCGTATCGCGCACGGTTGAAGGCCCAAGCAAGGGAAGGACGAGGTAAGGGCCAGGCGCGACACCCCAGTAACCCAGCGTGTGCCCGAAGTCTTTGGTGTGTTTTTCGATGTTCATCTCGCTAGCCACATCAAGAATGCCACCCAGACCGATAAAGGTATTGACGCCAAAACGGACCAGGCTTTCTACCGCAGCTTGCCCCTTGAATTGCAGGGCATTGTTCACAAACGACCAGGCATCTTCCAGATTGGCAAAAAAATTGCCAACGCCCTGACGCACCGGCGCCGGCGTGACATCCCGATATGCGGTGGCAACGGGCTTGAGGACTGCCGTATCGACCGCATCATTGAATTTGTAGACCCCGCGATTGAAGGGTTCCAGCGGATCGCGCGGATTGGCATTGGGCCCACTTGCACAGCCACCCAGCAGGAAAAGGACCAGCAGCATGCCGGTCCACAGGGCAGACCCGGGCACTCGATGATCGACACGACGCATGCGCAAATTGACTGTCATTTCTTGGCTTTGCTGGCGTTAACCGTGTTTGTATCAGCAGCCTTGCTGTACAAAAACTGGCTGATCAGGTTTTCCAGCACAACGGCCGATTGCGTACTGGAAATGGTATCGCCCGCCACCAGCGTCTTGTCGTCGGCACCAGCTTCGAGTCCCAGGTACTGTTCACCCAGCAAGCCGCTGGTCAGAATTTTCAGGGAGCTGTCTTTGGGGAACGTGTAGCGGCTCTCCAGGGCCAGGGTCACGCGCGCCTGGAAGGATTTGTCATCAAAGACCATTTTTTCGACGCGGCCCACCACCACGCCAGCGCTGCGCACCGCCGCCTTGGGCTTGAGGCCGCCGACATTGTCAAATTTGGCGTTGACCTGATAGGTTGATTCGAAACTCAAGCTCAACAGATTGGCTGATTGCAGGGCCAAAAACAGGATGGCCACCGCACCAATCAGCACAAAAAGGCCAACCCACACATCATTCTTCGAGCGTTGCACCACACTCTCCCTAAATAGTAAACATCATGGCAGTCAGGATGAAATCCAGACCAAGAACTGACAGAGACGCGACCACCACGGTTCGGGTGGTCGCGCTGGCCACGCCTTCGGGCGTGGGTTGCGCTTTGAAACCCTGCAACAGCGCGATAAAAGTCACGGTAAAGCCAAACACAATACTCTTGAGGACGCCGTTGCCCAAGTCTTGCCAGACATCGACACCCTCCTGGATCTGGCTCCAGAATGACCCACCATCGACGCCGATCATGAGCACGCCCACGACCCAGCCGCCGATGATGCCCATGGCGCTGAAGACGGCTGCCAGCAGGGGCATCGTAATGACGCCGGCCCAAAACCGGGGTGCCAGGACCCGTAGCACTGGATCCACCGCCATCATCTCCATGACGCTGATTTGCTCACCGGCTTTCATGAGACCAATTTCGGCCGTCAGCGACGTCCCGGCGCGACCCGCAAACAGCAGGGCAGTCACCACCGGCCCCAACTCGCGGACCAGGGTCAGCGTCACCAGCAAGCCCAAGGCCGAAGATGAGCCATAACGCTGCAAAGTGTAGTAACCCTGCAGGCCAAAGACAAAGCCAACAAACAAGCCGGACACCGCAATGATGGCCAGCGAGTAGTTGCCCAAAAAATGAATCTGGTCGCGGATCAGGCCAAAGCGTTTCAAGCTGCTGCCCAGCGTTGTCAACAGACGAATGAAAAGACGGGCACCCTGCCCCAAGTCGACCAATTGGCGGCGAACGGCAAACCCGATATCGGCTGGTTTGTACCAGCTCATGGCGTCGCTCCCCTCGGCTGCGGCCGTTGCACGGCCACTGCGCCCAAGCCAAAATCGTCCTCGATCGTCGGGCCCGGATAGTGGAAGCGCACCGGACCGTCCGACAAGGCATTCACATACTGGTAAACCAGCGGATCGGTGCTTTGCCGTACCTGCTCGGGGGTGCCCTGCGTCGCAATTTTTCCATTGGCCAGAATAATCACATGATCGGAAATCGCAAAAGTCTGTTCCAGCTCATGAGAGACAAAAATGCTGGTCAGCCCCATGGAATCATTGAGCTGGCGTATCAAGCGAGCCGCCGTGCCAAGGGAAATCGGATCAAGTCCGGAAAACGGCTCGTCATACATCACCAATTCGGGGTCTAGTGCAATGGCACGCGCCAGGGCAATACGCCGTGCCATGCCGCCTGACACTTCACTGGGCATCAAGTCACGCGCCCCGCGCAAGCCCACGGCATTGAGCTTCATCAAAACAATATCCCGAATCAGGGCCTCGGGCAAATCCGTGTGTTCGCGCAGCGGAAACGCCACATTCTCAAACACCGACAGGTCCGCAAACAAGGCGCCAAACTGGAACAGCATGCCCATGCGGCGACGCGCGGCGTACAGGCCTTTTTGGTCCAGTTGGCCCACGTCCTGCGAATCAAACAGCGTCTCCCCGGACTGCGCCCGATTCTGCCCGCCAATCAGCCGCAAAATGGTCGTCTTGCCCCCGCCGGACGCACCCATGAGCGCCGTGACCTTGCCACGCGGCACGGACAGTGAAATGTCGTCCAGAATGACCCGCTCACCATACCCAAAGGTCAGGTTGCGCAGTTCGACAAGAGATTCTGGAGTGGATGAAGAGGCCATATTAAAAGAAAGGCCGGGGGGTGCCCGGCCCTTGGATCATACGGGATTACCCGAGCTCAGGCCTGCGCAGCCCACGCAATGACAAGCGTGGGGGCCATCAACGAGGCAGGTCGCTGAATCCCATCAGGAATTCATCCACCGAGCGCGCGGCCTGACGGCCTTCGCGGATCGCCCACACCACGAGGCTCTGGCCACGGCGGATATCGCCGGCGGCAAAGACCTTGGGCACGTTGGTGGCGTAGCCGCCCGTGAACTCAGTGCTCGCTTTGGCATTGCCGCGGGCATCCTTGTCGATGCCAAAGGCTTCCAGTACCGTGGCCACCGGATTCACAAAACCCATGGCCAGCAAGACCAGGTCGGCCTGATAGGTTTTCTCGGTGCCAGGAATCTCAACCATCTTGCCGTCCTTGAACTCAATGTGCACGGTCTTGAGGCCGGTGACTTTTCCCTTTTCGCCCATGAACTCTTTGGTGGAAATGGCGAACTCGCGCTCGCACCCCTCTTCATGGCTGGAACTGGTACGCAGCTTGAGTGGCCAGTAAGGCCAGGTCATGGGGCGGTTTTCTTCGACCGGGGGTCGAGGCATCACTTCGAACTGGGTCACGCTGGCCGCACCGTGGCGGTTGCTGGTGCCGACGCAATCCGAGCCGGTGTCGCCACCGCCAATGACGATGACGTGCTTGCCGTCGGCACGCAGCTGGCCTTTGAGCTTGTCACCGGCATTGACCTTGTTCTGCTGGGGCAGGAACTCCATCGCAAAATGAATACCGTCCAGGTCGCGGCCCGGCACGGCCAGGTCACGCGACTGCTCGGCGCCGCCGGTCAACACGACCGCATCAAAGTCCTTTTGCAGCTGGGCCGGCGTGATCGTTTCTTTAGACCAGTTGGTGACTTTGGAGCCTTTAGGCAGCTCACCCACCAGCACGCCGGTGCGCATGGTCACACCTTCGGCTTCGAGCTGCTTGACGCGGCGGTCGATGTGCGACTTCTCCATCTTGAAATCCGGAATACCGTACCGCAGCAAGCCGCCTATCCGGTCGTTCTTTTCGAACAGGGTGACATCGTGGCCGACGCGTGCCAGCTGCTGCGCCGCTGCCATGCCGGCCGGCCCGGAGCCCACCACCGCGACCTTTTTACCGGTCTTGTGCTTGGCCGGTTGAGCCCGTACCCAGCCCTCCGCCCAGGCACGATCGATGATGGCATGCTCGATGGACTTGATGCCCACGGCATCGTCATTCACATTCAGCGTGCAAGCCGCCTCGCAGGGCGCGGGACAGATGCGCCCCGTGAACTCGGGAAAGTTGTTGGTGCTGTGCAGCACCTCAATCGCATTCTTCCAGTCGCCGCGGTACACGAGGTCATTGAAGTCGGGAATGATGTTGTTGACCGGACAGCCGTTATTACAAAAGGGTGTGCCGCAGTCCATGCAACGTGCTGCCTGCACCTTGGCCTGGGCTTCATCCAGACCGACGACAAACTCTTTGTAATTCTTCAGGCGCTCCGGGACGGGCTTGTAGCCCTCCTCGATGCGCTCAAACTCCATGAAGCCAGTGACTTTTCCCATGATTCTTATCCTTTGTTCCTTTGCGGGACAGACCTTCAGCTCTGTCCCCGACACTTTAAGTTTCTATTCACTTATTTGGCTGGAGCTGCTTCTTTTTTTGTAGCTGCTTGCGCACGACTGGTAAGGGCTAGCGCCTCTTTTCGTGCATGAATCTCGCCGAGGGCGCGCTTGTACTCAAGGGGGAACACCTTGACGAATTTCAGGCGTGCGCTGTCCCAGTTGTCCAGCAACTCGCGGGCGCGCTTGCTGCCAGTCCAGCGGTTGTGGTCTTCCAGCAGCTTCTTCAGCTGCGCTTCATCGCTTTGGCCGCGATGCCACAGGCTCGCGTCCATGCTGGCTTTCTGCTCCGCCGTTGTCAGCACTTTCTCCATGGACACCATGGCCGTGTTGCAGCGTTTGGCAAACTGGCCATCTTCGTTATAGACATAAGCAATGCCACCGCTCATGCCGGCGGCAAAGTTGCGGCCGGTCGCTCCCAGCACGGCTACCGTGCCACCGGTCATGTACTCGCAACCATGGTCGCCTGTGCCTTCAACCACCGTGGTCGCCCCTGAGAGGCGCACCGCGAAGCGCTCGCCGCCGACGCCACTGAAGAACGCCTCGCCGCTGGTCGCGCCGTACATCACGGTGTTGCCCACGATGGTGTTGCGGATCGCTTCGCCACGGAAGTCAATGCTGGGGCGAACCACCACACGGCCGCCACTCAGGCCCTTGCCGGTGTAGTCGTTGGCGTCACCGATCAGGTACAGGGTGATGCCGCGCGTCAGGAAAGCACCAAAGGACTGGCCGCCAGTACCTTCAAGCTGGATGCGGATGGTGTCATCGGGCAAGCCTTCCGGGTGAACCTTGGTCACGGCGCCCGACAACATGGCACCTACCGAACGATTGACGTTGCGGGCGACTTCCATGAACTGCACACGTTCGCCCTTGTCGATGGCGGCGCGCGACTTGGCAATCAGCACGTTGTCCAGCGCGCGCTCCAGGCCATGCTCCTGACTCTCAATCTGGTAGCGCGGCACGTCAGCGGGAACATTGGGCAGCGCAAACAGTCGGCTGAAGTCCAGTCCGCTGGCTTTCCAGTGCTCAATGCCACGGCGCATGTCGAGCAAATCGGCGCGACCAATCAGTTCGTCAAACGTGCGGATACCCAGTTGGGCCATGATCTGGCGGGCTTCTTCGGCAATGAAGAAGAAGTAGTTCACCACATGCTCGGGCTTGCCGGAGAACTTCTTGCGCAGCGCGGGATCTTGCGTGGCCACGCCCACCGGGCAGGTGTTGAGGTGGCATTTGCGCATCATGATGCAGCCTTCCACCACCAGCGGCGCGGTGGCAAAACCCATCTCGTCGGCGCCCAGCAAGGCAGCGATCACCACGTCGCGCCCGGTCTTCATCTGGCCGTCGGCCTGCACGCGGATGCGGCTGCGCAGGCGGTTAAGCACCAGCGTCTGCTGGGTCTCGGCCAGACCGATTTCCCAAGGGCTGCCCGCATGCTTGATGGACGACCAGGGCGAAGCGCCGGTGCCGCCGTCGTGGCCGGCGATCACCACGTGGTCGCTCTTGCACTTGGCCACGCCCGCCGCGATGGTGCCGACGCCAATTTCACTCACCAGCTTGACACTGATGCTGGAATGCGGCGCCACGTTCTTCAAATCGTGAATCAGTTGCGCCAGGTCTTCAATCGAGTAGATGTCATGGTGCGGCGGCGGGGAAATCAGGCCAACCCCCGGCACCGAGTGGCGCAGGCGGCCGATGTAGTCAGACACCTTGCCACCCGGCAGCTGGCCGCCCTCGCCCGGTTTGGCGCCCTGCGCCATCTTGATCTGGATCTGGTCGGCACTGTTCAGGTACTCGGCCGTCACACCAAAGCGGCCAGAGGCCACCTGCTTGATGCGCGAGCGCAGTGAATCGTTGGGATTCAGGGGAATGTCCACTTCAACCACGTCGTGGCCGATGATGTCGGCCATCGTCTGGCCTTGTTTGATCGGGATGCCCTTGAGCTCGTTGCGATAGCGCGCCGGGTCTTCCCCGCCCTCGCCCGTATTGCTCTTGCCGCCAATGCGGTTCATGGCCACGGCCAGCGTGGCGTGCGCTTCCGTCGAAATCGAGCCCAGCGACATGGCACCGGTTGCAAAGCGCTTGACGATTTCCTTGGCCGACTCGACTTCTTCCACCGGAATCGCCTTGGCCGGATCAATCTTGAACTCGAACAGGCCGCGCAGCGTCATGTGGCGACGGCTCTGGTCGTTGATCAGCTGGGCGTACTCTTTGTAGGTATTCCAGTTGTTGGAGCGGGTGCTGTGCTGCAGCTTGGCAATGGCATCCGGCGACCACATGTGCTCTTCGCCACGCGCACGCCAGGCGTACTCGCCGCCGGCATCGAGCATGGTGGCCAGCACCGGGTCGTCGCTGAATGCGGCCTTGTGCATGCGGATGGCTTCTTCCGCTATTTCAAAGACACCGATGCCTTCGACGCGGCTGGGGGTGCCGGTGAAGTACTTGGCGACCGTGTCGCTGGACAGGCCAATGGCCTCAAACAGCTGGGCCCCACAGTAGCTCATGTAGGTAGACACACCCATCTTGGACATGATCTTGGACAGGCCCTTGCCCACCGCCTTGACATAGTTGTAGATGGCCTTGTCGGCACTCAGGTCGCCAGCCAGGTCCTTGTGGATACTGGCCAGCGTTTCCATCGCCAGGTAGGGGTGCACAGCTTCCGCGCCGTAACCGGCCAGCACGCCAAAATGATGCACTTCACGCGCGGTGCCGGTCTCGACCACCAGACCCGCGGTGGTACGCAAGCCTTCGATCACCAGATGCTGGTGAACGGCGCTCAGGGCCAGCAGTGCGGGAATAGCCACCTGGGTGGCGCTCACGCCGCGGTCGCTGATGATGAGAATGTTTTTGCCGCCCTTGATGGCGTCCACCGCTTCGGCGCACAGCGAGGCCAGTTTGGCCTCCACACCCTCGTGGCCCCAAGCCAGCGGATACGTAATGTCGAGCGTGTAGCTGCGGAACTTGCCCTGCGTGTGTTTTTCGATGTCGCGCAACTTGGCCATGTCGGCAAAGTCGAGCACCGGCTGGCTGACTTCCAGGCGCATCGGCGGGTTGACCTGGTTGATGTCCAGCAGATTGGGCTTGGGACCCACAAAGGACACCAGTGACATCACAATCGCTTCGCGGATCGGGTCGATCGGCGGGTTGGTCACCTGCGCAAACAACTGCTTGAAGTAGTTGTAGAGCGGCTTGTTTTTGTCCGACAGCACAGCCAGCGGGCTGTCGTTGCCCATGGAGCCAATGGCTTCCTCGCCCGCTGTGGCCATGGGCGCAATCAGAAACTTGAGGTCTTCCTGGGTGAAGCCAAAAGCCTGTTGGCGGTCCAGCAAGCTCACCACGCTCTCAGACGCGCTGGCGGGTTCACCGCCGCCGACCACGTCATCGAGCTTGATGCGCAGGTTCTCGATCCACTGCTTGTAGGGCTTGCTGTTGGCCAGCGTCGCCTTGACTTCCTCGTCGTCGATCATGCGGCCCTGCTCGAGGTCGATCAGGAACATCTTGCCGGGCTGCAGGCGCCACTTGCGCACGATCTTCTGCTCGGGCACGGGCAGCACGCCGGATTCCGAACCCATGATCACCAGGTCGTCGTCGGTCACGCAGTAGCGGGAGGGGCGCAGGCCGTTGCGGTCGAGAGTGGCGCCGATCTGGCGGCCGTCGGTGAAGACGATCGAGGCCGGGCCGTCCCAGGGCTCGAGCATCGCGGCGTGGTACTCATAGAAGGCTCGGCGGCGCGGGTCCATGGTGGCGTGCTGCTCCCACGGCTCGGGGATCATCATCATCACGGCCTGGCTGATCGGATAGCCGGCCATCGTCAGCAGCTCGAGGCAGTTGTCGAAGGTGGCGGTATCGGACTGGCCCGGGAAGCTGATCGGATACAGCTTCTGCAGGTCGGCACCCAGCACCGGCGACGACATCACGCCCTCGCGCGCCTTCATCCAGTTGTAGTTGCCCTTGACCGTGTTGATCTCGCCGTTGTGGGCGACATAGCGGTACGGGTGGGCCAGCGGCCATTCGGGGAAGGTGTTGGTCGAGAAGCGCTGGTGCACCAGGCCCAGCGCCGAGACGCAGCGCTTGTCCTGCAGGTCGAGGTAGTAGGTGCCGACCTGGTCGGCCAGCAGCAGGCCCTTGTAGACCACTGTGCGGCTCGACATGCTCGGGACGTAGTATTCCTTGCTGTGCTTGAGCTTCAGGCGCTGGATGTTGGCGCTGGCGGTCTTGCGGATCACGTAGAGCTTGCGTTCCAGCGCGTCCTGCACGATCACGTCGTTGCCGCGGCCGATGAACACCTGGCGCAGCAGCGGCTCTTAGATCGGAAGAGCGTCGTGTAGGGAAAG
>OFPG01000071.1_pt1 | contig 12692 bp, 17 predicted proteins | sample 1542501 | NCBI WGS metagenome assembly OFPG01 (sample SAMN05503963, study PRJEB24370) | sediment metagenome | isolation source: lake sediment | place: USA: Lake Hill lake, St. Paul Island, Alaska | collected 2013
CAATATCGAAGTCTTGTCCGGTGGAATCTGTCATCGGTTCTTCCCGCAAGTGGAATCAACATCACCAATGCGCAGTTTTATCTTTATGTGGTTTCCGCTCCTGGCGGCGGAACGAACCTGGAAATCTGGAACACAACAACCGCGACCTGGGCTGAAGGGACAGTCACCTGGAACAACCAACCGACCGCAGACACTTTGCAGACAAGCATATCACCTCCTGGGACTGGTTGGTCGAACTGGACCGTCTTAAATGCCGCACAAGCGTCACAGAATACTGGCGGGCTATTAAGTCTGTTATTAAGAAGGAACACCGAATCGGCGGATGGTTATGGCGCGACCTATGGTTCGAAAGAAGGGACTGCGGCGCAAAGACCTCAGTTGAATATTACGTATACCACTTTAAATTCACAACCTGCAACTGGTCTGGTAGGATATTGGAAGTTTGACGAAAACTCAGGAAAGTTTGCACTTGACTCATCAGGAAACGAAAATCTCGGAACGCTTGTGAACTCCCCGACCTGGACGACTGGGAAGAACTACCAGACACCTTATGCGTTGAATTTTGCGAGTGGCAGTTATGTCAATGCAGGGAACAGTTCTATTCTCAATCCATCAGGAAACTATATTTTTTCAGCGTGGCTTCGCAGGACTGGAACAGAAGCATATCCAATTTCAATATACGGAATTGTCACCAAAGGTGCGGTTCAATACGGTATGTGGCTTTATGGTTCTACATTATACGTAATGAACGGAACTACAGGTGTAAATGTAGGCGATGGAGATATCATACTTCCACTGAACACTTGGACACACCTCGCACTAATCTTTAACGGTTCTTCGATGATTTTATACGTTAATGGAGTACCATACTGGACAGGGACAGGCTCTTCGGTATCGAGTGGAACAGGAAACGTGCAAATAGGTTACATCAACCAGTATATGTTTAACGGCACAATAGACGAGGTTAAAATCTGGAATAGGACACTCTCGGCTTCGGAAGTGATGTCGGAATACACGCACTACTGCCCGTTGAATGTAATCAGCATCCTTACTTACAATGAGAGCTCAACTTCATCAGCAATCTGCTTCACTCTTATTGTTACGAATGCAACAAGCACGTTCTCCTACGGCTTCAACTGCTATTTCACCGAGTACTACTGCAACTCGACATTCCCAACTGGCTCGGCGATGATTGCCATAAGCAACACATCGTTCTACTCCCCGAGATATTATTATGCGACTTTGACGTATGGGGGAAGTTACGGATTGAATGCCTACCTGCTCCCGCTGACAGACACCTATCCGATAACAACTTCTTTCATAATAATATCCGGAAGCTTGACAGTCACAACCGCAACAGTCACAGTCCAAAAGCTGATAGGAAGCACATGGACGACCATGGCGCAGAAGCAGGTGGATTCCACAGGTTCAGCCACATTCAACCTTGATTATCAGACCCAGTATTATGTAATCACAAATGCGACAGGATATTCGACAAGATATGACTACATCACCCCAAGCTCGGGTACCTATTACCTGACAATGCAGTCCTCGGGGAGCGGAATACTGCCATTCTGGGAGTACTTCAACCAATACACTTATGCCTGCTCAATAGATAACAGCTCATGGCCCGCAAGCATGCTGGTGAACTGCTCGGTGAACGATTCAAGCGGGCATTTCGATACAGTAACCTTAACAGTAATGGCAACTGGATACTACGGAAGCCAGACACTATGCACCAACTCATCCAGTACCGCGAACTTCACGGTAAGCTGCAATCTCACCGCCCCACCAAACCAGACCATAACTTACAGGCTTACAGTGAACACCCATAGCGATCCGGGGCTTTACACAATCGCAACAGGGATAATTGACTGGTTCCTGACATCAACTGCGAAATACGGAACTTACGGCATATTGGTCGCCATGATGATAACGATGGGGTTGGGCTTGATCGGAATATTCAACCCCGCACTCGGAATCGTGGGGGCAGGAGTGGGATTATTGCTGTCAGGTCCGGTATTCGGGCTCGTGAACATACCGACAGCAGCAATGATGGCGATACTTGCGGTATGCGTAATACTGGTATATAGGATAAGGACGTGACGACATGGCAAGCATTGGAGGACTCATATACAGCGTAATCTTCGCAGGAGTCATACTCATGGGCTTCGTAATCTTCTTTAGTGGATTGCAGTCAAACTATTCCACAACGATAGCGAACTCAAGCACCATAAACAGCACGTTTTCAAACAGCCTGCAGATGTTAAACAATAACCAGTCAGGGTTCTATAATACAACAAAAGACATGGCAAACACAACGAGTGGTAATGATCTGGCAGGGCAGATAGGGAATGCTTTCCTGTATGTCATCCCGGGAGGGCAGTGGGCATGGACCACCATGTCTGCGATGATAAATTATTCCACCGCAGTCGGATCGCTGATTACTGAATTGATAGACGTTTTCAACATCCCGGGCTTCCCGGTAAGCGCATCGCAGATAGTCGGAATGCTGGTATCAATATTCATGGGTCTTGAATTGCTAAGCTGGTATGGAAAATACAAAATGCAGGGGACTTGATAATATGCCACAACCATTTGCATGGTTAAATGACTCGAACATCACTTCGATAGAGGGATTCATGGGATACAACAACACCGTGACGCAGGGAATCTATGCCCCGATACTCGTGCTGAGCTTCTTCATCATAGTGCTGTTCGCTACGGGCAACTGGGCGAAGAACAAGGCAATACTGGTGTCAGCGTTCCTGTCAACTATCTTCGCGTCATTCCTGTGGATTCTTGGAGTGCTCGCCTGGTATTATGTCGGGCTATGCTTGGCTGGGACAATCCTGAGCTTTTTAATGGTGTCAAAGGACTAAGCATCCCTCGGACAGACTTAAATACGGACTGAGTAATACTATTAGCATGGTTTATTCCATGCACTTCTTAAAGTGCCGCCACGACGGCGTTGACGCAAAGGACTTAGTGTCCGCTCTGTGAGGTGAGAAAATGGCCGTTAGAATTGGTGAACTCCAGGCGATTGTCATGGTATTCGCACTTGTGGGTATCATAGGCATGATTGCGCTCTACGTTATGGCTTCGGTCTACGGACAGATACCAGCATCAGCACTGTCAGGTTCGGCAGGAACCTACATCAACAACTCATACACCAACAGCACAAGCTCGATAAGCACTCTGGTATCGTGGCTACCTATAATTGGCATAGTAGTGGCTGCCGCAATAGTCCTCGGACTGCTGATATACGACATGTTCAGCAATAAAGGTTCAGTATCTCAGTAGACAGGCACATTGACTTGGGTAAGGGGCGCGTGGCTTCCCCCCAACATCATGATTTATATATGATTTGACGGAAAGTGCAAAACATGACGGTAGAAATAACGATTACTCTTGGGCTTGTTTCAATCTGCTTCTTCTTCATATACTCCGCTTTCAGCTTTGACAGGAAGTACTGGCTAATCCGGTATATGCTATTTATCGTCAGCATCATATTCATCTATTCAACTCTTGCGGTGGAAAAGATATTTGCCGATTCCGTTCCAGCATACCACGGAATCTCGAACATAATCTCGATACTCATGATAGTCGTCACATGCGTTACAGGTGCAATCCTGATTTATTATCTTGTGCCATTATTGCCGTTAGTTTTAAGTAGGATAAAACCACGGGAGGTGAAATCGTGAAAATGAAATATGGGATAGCAGGACTGCTTCTGTTGATTCTGGCGGGAGTCACGGTAGCTCAGGGAGACAAGCCCGCCATCGTAGCAGGAACAGGCTGGGAAGCTACGGGTTGGTATGGCCCCGTTCCAAGCTATGCCCCAGCAGTTGCGCCTGTGATAAAAGAAGCTCAGCTCGCCCCAAGCGCTGCAGGACCGACAAGTGAGTTGGACTGGGCGGGTATGGTCTGCACCACAATAACCCGCAAGAGCGGGACAGTGGAGGACAACGGATGCAACCACAACCTGATAACGAATGGCGGGAAGGACATGGCAATAGGCAACCTGTTCAACATTACGGCGAATGGGACTGCCAATGTCTGGAACCAGCTTGCATTAGGGCTGAACGTGACTCCGATGGCCGCTACCGACACTGCGCTGAGCGGAATATACACAAACTCAGGTCTGGCAATGGCTACGGCTACCTTGACAAGAGTAGGGACAGGAAACGTATCCTCAGTATATACATGGACCTGCACGGCTGACGGGAAGACAATAACCGCTGCGGCAATGTACAACGCAAGCAACAGCATCCTTGCAGCTGAAGCGGTTGTGACTTCGGCAACCCTGAACACCGGCGACAAGTTGACACTGACCTACTACGGAGCGCAGACTTAGGGAGGCGGTATCCCTGTGGACATCAAGGAGATTGCCTTTTGGGTAATACTGATTTTGTTATTCTTAATCAGTTCTGCGAAGGCATCTTCATCAACATTAGACACATCCGCTGGTTTCTCCAGCATCAGTATCGTCAGCCAAACCTATATCGACACGGTGTTCGAATGGAACTTTATAAATATTAACGGCACCCGTTGGATTGCCACGTTCAGAATTGACCCTGCCTTCTGGAACAGCACAAAGACCTGCCTCGGTCAGACTGGTGCTTCTCGGAATGCCTGCTTTCAGAACCTATGTACAAGCAATCCGGCTTTGCAGGTAAACTGCAGTAATCTAAACAACAGGACGAAGCTGGCTGCCGACCTTGCGAACATGTCCAGTTATCCATTGACGAACCTCACCGGCAACATAAAATTCTCTGGGTTTGTTATAGATACAGCAAACGGAAACGGGACGTTTTATATTGACTTCACCAATGGTTTCAAGACTGGGCAGTCAGCAAAGTTTGGTTTTGGCTCGACAGTAGTGAATACGACAACCCAGCCATACGAAGTTACTATGAGCTCAAATCAAAGATATTTCTATGTCTCCGAGACTGGTCTGCACTGGGCGTTTTACAGCAATACCACCGTTACGAATGCAATGAAATACTCCACCAGCCCTGACGGGACAACATGGACTTTTAGGGGGATGGTGGCTAATGCCGGAGTAGGATGGCAGGCCGATATCTGGGTGAACGGGACGAACATAAGTTATGCGAGATTCAATTCAAACACTCAAAATGGTGGTGTGCAATACAGGCTGGGGAACCTGAACTCCGACGGGACGATAACATGGGCGGCTGCAGAACAGACATTCGCCACCACTGCCACGTATATAGGCATGGGAGGCATTTCCATTACATTGAACAGCACCGGACATCCCTGGGTGGAATATAAAAATACTACTGCGGGGGGAGGCAGTGGGACTCCCTGGGTAGCCAGCTCATCAACCAATAACGGGACATGGACGACTGATGTCAGTTACCAGGTTTCCACAGTCAGCAAGTATCATGGACTCCGTATCCTGCCGTTGAGCAACGGCAAGATGCTGGCGATTTATGCACAGCCAGGGGCAACCATAGGGGCAAAATTATGGAACGGAACTGCCTGGGGCTCATTGGTGAACACAACAAGCAAAGCATCATCCGCTTGGACAAATTTAAACACCAATGGAGTGGAATTTGGCGCAGTGCAGGATCCAACCAACCCAGACCTTGTGGACATGGTGTTCGTAAATAACACGCAGTACAGCCTGATATTCACGCAGTATAACTCTACCACAAACACATGGAATGCCACGGAAACTGTCGTCAATACGTCGCTGACCTCGACTTCCGGAGTGGCATTGTCTTCAGTATCAAACGGGGACTTGTACGCCTTCTGGATAAATTCAACCACCAAGGTAGTGTATAACAAATATACCGCAAGCTCGGGGACGTGGGCAGCAGCCACAACACTCGTGAGTGATACAGGCATAACGGCGACATTCAACATAATGTCATCCTACAACGCCTCGGATTACAACATAAGCGTCGTATATATGAACAACTCGGCAAGCCCGTATAACATCAAATACAACATTCTTAATATATCAACTCCAGCAACGGTAAATTACACTCGAAACTGCTCGGATTCCATCATCTATTCCGATTCGGATTCCAGAAATACCACCCTTATCCGCTCCTCATCGGATTACTTCACATTCTCAGACACGGATGCAAGGAATACAACCCTCATCCGCTCATCGTCGGATTACCTTATTTTCATAGATTCAGATTCAAGGAATATCACCCTTATCAGGATAGCCTCGGATATGTGGATTTTCATAGACTCAACAAAATACAATGGGACGTATTCCAGGTTCATATCCGAATATCTGGCTTTCATTGACACCACATCGCGCAACACTACGTCGTTACGCTCAGTGGCAGACTACCTCGCATTCATAGACAGCGCTTCCCGTGGATTTGAGATTAACAGGACAATTTACGACTCAATGGTCTTCTCCGATACCGCCTTGAGGAATGCAACATTCGCCAGGAGCTCCTCGGACTATATTGTGTTCATTGATTCAACAGCAATCAACGGGAGCTATTCCAGAATCATCTCAGATTTCTTGGCTTTCCAGGACGCTACAGCAAGGAACGCCTCATTATCAATCACAACTTCGGACTTCATTGCATTCGTAGATTCAACATCAGAATACAGGGAACTATTAAGAATCGCATCGGATTTCATGACGTTCATAGATTCCACAGAGCGCATAAAGGAGATGCTCCGCATGGCATCAGACTATCTCGTTTTCGCAGATTTGACCAACCGCACAATAGAGGTCCAGCTTGTCAACATAACGTATGTTGGAAATTCGGTAATCCTGACCTGCAATGCGACTTCGGCCCAGAACCTGACAAACGCATCCCTGTACATTACCTTGAACGGTAGCTGGGTGGCGGACCAGACAGTTAATGTTTCCGGGACTTCCGCACAGGCAAATTTCACCAAGACGTTGGATAATGGGGTATATGTCTGGAACTGCGAATGGTGTACCGCAACCAACTGCTCACTCGCACCAAGGAATAATACCTTACTTTTCAATCTCCCGCTGCCAACTGGTGGCGGGCTTACGCTCAATCCAGAGGGAGGTGACGTATCTATGATAGGTGTATTGGCTTTCGCAGCATTGGCATTAGGGTTCGCGTATTTCAGCGTGAACCAAAAAGAGGATACATGGCAGATGTTGTTCTTCTTCATCAGCCTTTTCTTTATGTATGCAACACTGAACATGGCAATAGTGACTCTCGCGGCATCAAATAAGGTTGTTACAAGCAGCGTATATAACTCCTCGACAAACTCCTACAACTTTACTTATGGGAACGTAACAGACACCGCACCGCAACAGGGAATGCTCGCGACGATGATAAACCCCGTGGTATGGGTGATAGTCATCATCCTTGCCTTCACCATAATCTTCCTGATATTCAGTGCAATAAGGTATATGGCCAATAGAAGGAGGAAGTAAGCATGTCATATAATGCGGTTAAGCGCGACATCGCACCGGAGCTCGCGGGATACATAGACAACCTGCACTCGACACTGGAAGGCATGGGCAGGAAACTAAGCAAACAGGATGTGCAGCGTATCATGGTTCAGAAGCTCGAAGGCAACGGCAAGCCGGTATTCATAATTATAATCGAGTTGAAGAACAACACAAAGAACAAAACCCACAAGCTCCTTGAAAAGTCAGATGGCTTCATGGAGTTGATTAATATATGAACGAGTTCTATGATCCTGAGATTGATAAGCGAGTTCAGAAGCTTATGATAAAGAAGGATGACATAGTTAAGAAGCTTAACCGGCTTCGGAGGATGAGAAAATGAATAACCCAGTAACTAATTTCTATGCGAGCATGACACCAGAACGGAGGCTTACCTTTGAGACTTACCTGACGGTTGCCTTGCTGCTGCTTGTCCTGCTGCAGTTCTGGCTATTTACTTGGATGCCTGGGGAAGCGCAGAGGCTCATGCGTGAGGTCAACCAAGCAAGGAAGGATTCAAAACAGTGCCAGGAACTTCCGATATCACAATACGTCAACATAACAAATATCACAAAATAGGATCAGGCTCCAGTATGTTGAACTTCCGGAACAGGTCACGCCAATTCTGCTGTATGTAGGTAATAGGTCTTTTCGGATCAGTCCAGCCAAACCACTGCATGTAATCATATGGATTGTTCCAGCCATGGTAGACTGCGAAGTGCGTGGCCCTGCAATGCCTCAGGTAATGCGGATGGATCTTCAAATCAATCTCAAGGTATTCATTGCTCGGGGCTATGGCCCGCACATGCACAACCAGCTTTTCAAGAATGTGCGCTGCCCGGGTCCTTGAGAAGTGAAAGAGTTTTTGTGATGGGTCTATTACCTTGTCCATGTACTCCCAGGCAGCCTCAGCCATCTGCCCTTCATACCCTTTGATTGGAAACCCAAGCAGCCTGCGCGGGAACATTGACTTAGACTTGCTGGTGACAACCTCAAACACCATACCTGGAACCCCATCAACCCCATCCTTGCGGACATCCCTGCGCGGAATCTGCAGCGCCTCGCTCACCCTTGCACCTGTTAGATACAGCGTATAGAACATTGCGCGCTGCTCCTCATTCAAGAGCTTCTTTCCGAGTTCGTATATCTCTGGCCGGGTAATCGGGAACGGAATCGGCTTGACAAACTTCCCCATGGCAACCGTATTGTGACAAGACATATAAAAAGGTATTAGTCTTGCCTCTGGACTGTCACATTTGCTTATATTTTGTGTCTACCTCTATGGTGTGCGCGAGAAATGGCTATTTTACATATACTAATAATATTTATCATATCTATAGAATTTAGATACGGAAACAATAACGTCGTATATAACAATGTTTATAAATGTCTTGATAAACATACCACACTATGGAGGCAACATCTACTAATCCTAACATCAACTATATCACAGCCTCAAGCCCGCAACAGCTTGATATCACAAAATACTCTCTTGAGTTCGAGTTCGAGCAGTTCGAGAATAGGTTGCGCGGAAACAAACTTGTCAAAGATGAAGCACTTGGAACAAAACAATGGATAAAAGATGCTGCGAATACACCGATGATGAATGAGAAAGGGATAAACTGGCTCGTTTTTATGATGTCTCCCATAGTAGGTTCAAATGCGATGCAGTCCAACATCACCAGGGAGGAGGCATATCATATCGGAGAAGATACCTGCTTTAAGATTCTCGAAGGCCTCTACCTGAACCAGAAGACCTTTAACTTAAAGACCGTGGACTACAACACAATTATGACGATGGCAATAAACATCATCCACTTCGCAGTCACGCGCCCAATCGAAGGCGAGGAAAGGCGGCTCATGCACGAGAGCAGACAGGTCTCAGAAGTGATAACAAACCAGCCACAGCAGCAGAAGCAGGGAGGCTTGCCTTCATTATCAAAGATATTAGGAGGTCGTTGATATGCCAGATGTACCAAGTCTTAATGTGAATGCAGGAGACATCATAGGTCCGATTGTTGGATTCCTTTTCTGGGCCGGGCTTTGGATAATCGCGGGTGCTACGTTCATCCTTATTCTTGCGATGTGGAAGGGCTGGTTCCAGGACTGGCCGGTGATAGGGAATTTCACAAGGAAGTATCACCGCAAACTGACTGTCATAAGGCAGGACGGCAACAACCTGAAGATGGTGCAGGACTCTGGCAGGGACTTCATCAGGAAGGAGGAAAGGCTCCTGGAAATAAAGAGCGATAGGACTGAGATACCAGGAGGCAGGCGGGGGGACATCCTGCTCTATTCCCCGAAGCCTGGAGTATATGAATATGCAACTCTCGAGCTTGCAGACAAGGCTGCTATGATGTTGAGGGCACTTTATGATGACGATGCAGCCAGGCTTATCTTCGTCACAAAGATGGCAGACATAAGGAACCGCTTCAACATCAAGGGCTGGTTCGAGAAGATCATGCCATACGCATTCGCAATCGGGGTGCTTTTCGTAATGTCGCTTCTGATATGGCAGACCTGGGGCAGCATAAGCAATTCGATAACTGTAATGTCAAGCATAAGCGAACAGCAGGCACAGACTTCCGCACAGCAATCAAACACCACAATGTACATGACCTATATGATGAACAGGACTTACGGGTATGTCCCGCCGATACCAGGAGGGGGATAATGGCAATGTCAGACGTTATGCAGTATATACCCATCATAGTGTTGGTTCTTGTAATAGCTGCAATCAGCTACTACCTAATCCAAGAGATAGATCTAAGCATAGCAGACTGTCAGAATGATATGGCTTCATATGGGGTATCCTGCAATGTGACGGGAGGATGGGATGCCTACTCGTTCAACAAGACATTAGAAAAGACATATCATGCCTGCTGCTTTACTGATGCGACTGTATAGGCGACATGAATGGGAGAATCACAAGTCCAGACGAAGTTCAACATGTCTACATTGGACTTCGAGAGGATGAATATTTTCATGACTGCAGCAAGTTCAATTATGATGCGGGTCAGAAGCAAAAGGGAACTGCTTGCAGACACCACGATAATCCTGCAGGCCTGCGATGCGATTAACGAGGTTTACAGGATACTGAGGGCGAAGCTTGAATGGCACAGCAGGATAGGCAGCTACAACCAGAAGCTCATTGAAATGGATGGCAAGATGGATGTCCTGTGGGACCATGCGAGGGCGCTTGTGACAAGGAACGAGAACCTCGTAGTGGAGGGGAACTTCAACCTCAATACCCTGTACCGGAACAAGGACGGGAAAATATTCGACCTGTTCAACGAGATGAATGATGTTTACAATGACGTGATGCTTGTGCGCGCAATGCTCGGCTATGATGCGAGTGTTGATGTCAAGAAGGATGTGGCAAGCGATCTGAACGAAATGGAGGCATTGAAGTGGGAGGAGAAAGTAGAGTAGAGCAGTTATTAAAAAGGCTGCCAGGAAGCGAGAAGTACATCGTACCGCTAAAGAAATTCGGGAGAATAATCAACAAGAAGCAGAAGGAGAAGAAGGATGTCTGCATAATAGTCACGGGGGACAAGGGGGATGGCAAGACCACATGCGCATGGTGGGGCGCAGGATTCACGGATACGGACTTCTCGCTTGAAAGGAACTTCATATTTAACCCGACTTTCAAGGCAGTCAGCGAAAGGATGTGGAACCTGGAGTATTCTTCGCCAATACTTGACGAGGGCATAAAGGCGTTCTACCGCCAGAACTGGTTCAAGGAGACGCAGAAGACGCTCTACCAGATGCTTAACACGACAAGGATAACGCATAATGCACTGTTTGTCTGCATCCCGGACTGGCATGACCTGAGGGGCGGATTCATGAAGACACTGGTTAATTTCTGGGTGCACATACCGACAAGGGGGCTGGGCATAGTGATGATGAAGTCGCCGAATGAGTTTGAGGCTGACAGGTGGAACATCAAGGAGAACATGAAAATCTTCCGGGATAACACAAAAGGAATGTCATACGCAGACCTGAGCGATGATACAAACACGCTTATCTCGGTCCATAAGAAGATGCCGAACTACATCGGCTACATCCTGTTCCCGCAGATGCCGCCGGAAGAGGAAGCAGCATACAAGGCTATCAGCGACCCGACAAAGAAGGCGATGTGGAACCTGCAGGAGGATATGGCGACTGAATCGGAAAGGACGAAGAAGATTAGGGATTCGTTGATAAAGGCGATTTACCTTCTGAACACAAGGACTGCGAAGATGACGCAGGCAGACATCTCGCGGGAGCTGGGGCTTAATGACGCAAGCGTGTCGCAATGGATCAAGATAATAAAAGACGAATTGGAGAAGCAGAAGCAGGTAACTCCTGCGGAGGCGGTTGTGAATGAAAATACAGAGAGTGTTATGCCAGATAAACGAGAAGGGCCAGTGGGATGAGCCTGAAGGGGATAAGAAATTCGCAGGCTTCATCAAGTCGGAAGTTACCGAGGATATTGACGGAATAAAAAGAACTGCACGAGTAGACTATGCAGTATACATCACTCCGGTGAAGGAAGATGCAGCTCCCAAGGATAAGCAGTAACTTCATCCTGGCAGCAGCCATTTTCGTAGTGCTGCTGTTCAGCATGGCGGATATGCTGATGCTGCTTTCGTATTCTGGGCAGACAACCGCATATCTCCTGTTCCTGAACCAGAAGGCGGACATGATGGGCCAGGCATACCCGAATGATACTTACAAGGTACAGGTCGCGGGATACCTTGCATATCTCGACACCCGGATAAACACCACATCTCAGTCATACAATATCGCCTTGCAGGATAGCCTTCAGGAGATAAACACCTTAAAAGAATCGAACAAGATAATGAACAAGACCATAGGCAACCTGACAATCTACATCATCAAGCTGAATGAGACGTACCAGGCATTGGGGATGCGGACTGCGGACAATGTGACAGAATACTACATCAACAACACCTACGTCCCAGAAAAGAATGTCACGCAGGTCATAGAGCAGTTGTCCTGCAGGCAGAAGTTGATAAACGAGCATGGCCTGGGGCCTATGTTCGATGTCGTCTATTGCTGCGAGTCAAGGGCATACGGCTTTGCCGACGAGTGCTGCGCCTGCTACAGATGAAGCATTGGTTCTTAAATTTATATTACCGCCCAAAAAAAGAACACCAGAGGAGCAGGCAGCATACGACAAAAAAATTGCTGAGAAGGAAGCTGAAAGGTATTTCAAAAGAAAGCATGGCGAAAGATCGGAAGAGCGTCGTGTAGG
>OFPG01000072.1_pt1 | contig 12560 bp, 10 predicted proteins | sample 1542501 | NCBI WGS metagenome assembly OFPG01 (sample SAMN05503963, study PRJEB24370) | sediment metagenome | isolation source: lake sediment | place: USA: Lake Hill lake, St. Paul Island, Alaska | collected 2013
GCGTCACGGTTGCAGTGGCGGCCAGGGCCTCGTGGGTTTTGCCTGCGGGCAGGGGCACGCATGGCGACAGAGTCCTGTGTTGCCTGTGGCGCTGCAAGTTGCACCGTGCGCTTGGGTTAACGGGGGCTCACAGTAAACCAATTCCGCGAGCACAATAGTGCAAAGAATATGGAGAAATAGATGAAAAATCCGCCGTGCATGGATTGACAGGCAGAGGCTCACGTCGGCCCGATTTTGATCATGTTCTGCGAACCGCAGCCAGGAGCATCTGATGAATGACAAGAAAACAATGAACTTCAATGATCTGGAGCAATGGCTCAACGAGCGACGGGTCACCGAGGTGGAGTGTCTGGTGCCCGACTTGACCGGTGTCGCACGTGGAAAAATCCTGCCACGGGGCAAGTTCACCGAAGACCGTGGCATGCGCTTGCCACAGGCCGTTGTGGCCATGGGTGTCACGGGGGAGTTTCCCGAAAGTGGTCCTTATTACGACGTGATTGATCCCACGGACAAGGACATGCAATTGCGTCCCGATCCGTCAACCGTGCGCATCGTGCCCTGGGCGACCGACCCGACGGCCCAGGTGATTCATGACTGCTTTGACCATCAGGGTAACCTCGTTCCCTTTGCGCCCCGGTCTGTGCTGCGCCGGGTTTGTGAGCTGTTTGCAGCCGAAGGCCTGCAGCCGATCGTGGCGCCCGAACTCGAGTTTTACCTCACGGCCCGCAACACAGACCCCAACACCCTGTTGCGTGCACCAGTGGGCAGAAGCGGGCGTGCGGAGACCTCACGCCAGGCCTACAGCATTGACGCTGTGAATGAATTCGATCCGCTGTTTGAGGATATTTACGACTACAGCGACAAGATGGAACTGAATGTCGACACCTTGATTCACGAGGTTGGCGCGGGCCAGATGGAAATCAATTTTTTTCATGCTGAACCGCTGGGTCTGGCAGACGAGGTGTTCTTTTTCAAGCGCACGGTGCGTGAAGCTGCGCTGCGTCACGACATGTACGCCACCTTCATGGCCAAGCCGATCGCGTCGGAGCCGGGAAGCGCGATGCACGTGCATCAGAGTATTTTGAACGCGGCGACCGGCAAGAATATTTTCAGCAATGACGATGGTTCGCCGTCTGAGGCCTTCATGCATTACATCGGTGGCTTGCAGCGCTACATTCCAGCGGCCATGGTGCTGGTGGCGCCGTACGTCAACAGCTATCGTCGGCTGTCCCGCAATACCGCGGCCCCTATCAACATTGAATGGGGCTACGACAACCGTACCGTGGGCATCCGGTCTCCGATTTCGTCGCCGGAGGCGCGCCGCGTTGAAAACCGCGTGATTGGTGCCGACGCCAATCCCTATGTGGCACTGGCCATGACCCTGGCTTGCGGCTATCTGGGTCTGAAAAACAAGATCAAGCCCAAAGCTGAAATGAGGGGCGATGCTTACCTGTCTCCCTATTCGCTGCCGCGCAGTCTGGGCGAAGCCCTGGACTGGCTGCGCCGTGAGTCGGATCTGCATGAGGTGTTGGGCAAGGAGTTCATCACGGTTTATTCGGAAATCAAGGAGCTGGAGTTCGATGAGTTCATGAAGGTGATTTCACCTTGGGAGCGTGAGCATCTGTTGCTCCACGTCTGATCGCCAGCTACTGAATAGAAAGGAATAGTTGATGAATAGCGTTGTTGATACAGCCCTGATCCAGGCTCTGGACAGTGCCCACTTTTTGCATCCCTTCACCGACTTCAAGGATCTCTCGGCCAAGGGCGCACGCGTGATAGTCAAAGGTGAAGGCATCTACGTTTGGGATTCCGAAGGTGTTCGCGTGCTGGATGCCATGAGTGGCTTGTGGTGTGTGAATGTCGGCTACGGACGCAAAGAGCTGGCCGATGCCGCTCATCACCAGATGATGACGCTGCCCTACTACAACAGCTTTTTCCAGACGACCAATGTGCCCGCCGTGCAGCTGGCGGCCAAGCTGGCCGAACTAGCACCAACGGTGGGCGAACGCAGCTTCCAGCATGTGTTTTACTCATCCAGCGGCAGCGAAAGCAACGACTCCAACGTGCGCATGGTGCGCCGGTACTGGGACTTGCTGGGACAGCCGCAACGCAAGGTCATCATCAGCCGGTTGAATGCCTACCATGGCAGCACCCTGGCGGGCGCCTCGCTGGGGGGCATGAGCGGCATGCACGCCCAGGGCGATCTGCCCATTCCCAACATCACGCACATTGACCAGCCTTACTTTTTTGAAAATGGCCTTCCCGGCGAGTCCCCGGACGAGTTCGGCGTTCGTGCCGCCGGATGGCTGGAGGCGAAAATTCTCGAACTCGGACCCGATAAGGTCGCCGCGTTCATTGCCGAGCCGATCCAGGGCGCGGGTGGCGTCATCATTCCGCCGGCGAGCTATTGGCCCGAGATACAGCGCATTGTTGACAAGTTCGGGATTTTGCTGATCAGCGACGAGGTGATTTGCGCCTTTGGCCGTCTCGGGACCTGGTTTGGTTATGAAAAGTTTGGCTACAAGCCTGATCTGGTGACCTTTGCCAAGGCCATTACCAGTGGCTACATTCCCCTGGGTGGCGTCATGGTCGGAGACCGGATTGCCAAAGTGCTGATTGAGAAAGGTGGCGAATTCACCCACGGCTACACCTACAGCGGACATCCGGTGGCCTGTGCGGTAGGTTTGGCCAACCTGGACGTCATGGAGCGTGAGCAACTGCCGCAGCGGGTGCGGGATGACATTGGCCCCTATCTTGCCCGACGCTATGAGGAAATTGGCGAACACCCGCTGGTCGGGATGGCCGAAACATGCGGCTTCATGGCGGGTCTGGTGCTGGTCAAGCACAAGGCGCGTCGTGAGCGCTTTGCCGAGAACCTGTCGGTGGGCATGATTTGCCGGGGGCATTGCTTTGCCAATGGCTTGATCATGCGCGCCGTGGGCGATCGCATGATTATTGCGCCGCCGTTGACCATGACGCATGCCCAAATTGATGAAATGGTTGCGTTGATCATTCGTTGTCTTGACCTGACTTATCAAGATGTCAAGAAGAATGGCTGGTTGGCATAAGGGGTGCATGGATGGGGGCGTGACGAGGGCGTTACCATTCGAGTTTTCACCATGTTCGATCGATTTTCAGGGGGAATGAGTTGGGCAATGCATTGGGTAGCAGGTTGATGGGCAAGCTTACGGAAGGCAGTGGGAATCAGGTTGCAGCGCCGTTTTTACAGATCAAACGTGTTGTCAAGCAATTCGATGATGTGTTTGCGGTGGACGATGTTTCCCTGGATATCCAGCAGGGCGAGATTTTTGCCTTGCTGGGCTCCTCCGGCTGTGGCAAGTCCACCTTGCTGCGCATGCTGGCGGGGTTTGAGCTGCCTACATCCGGGCAGATCATGTTGGCCGGGAGGGACATTGTCGGACTCGCGCCCTACGAGCGTCCGATCAACATGATGTTCCAGAGTTATGCATTGTTTCCGCATCTCAGCGTGTGGGACAACATTGCGTTCGGCCTGCGACGGGATCACTTGCCCAAGGCGGAAATTGAGTTGCGCGTTGATCAGATGCTGGCGCTGGTGGAACTGAAGCCCTATGCGAAACGCAAACCGCACCAGTTGTCGGGGGGGCAGCAGCAGCGGGTCGCGCTGGCGCGCAGCCTGGCCAAGCGGCCGCAGTTATTGCTGCTTGATGAACCCCTTGCTGCGCTGGATGCGAAGTTGCGCAAGAGAACCCAGCTTGAACTGGTGGAAATCATTGAGCAGGTCGGCGTAACTTGCGTCATGGTCACACACGACCAGGAAGAGGCCATGACGATGGCCTCCCGAATTGGCGTGATGAATGAAGGCAAGATTCTGCAAATCGGACCGCCTTCCGAGGTTTATGAAACACCAAACTGCTGCTTTGTTGCCGACTTTATTGGTAACGTCAACCTGTTCAAAGGCACGGTTGAGGTCGAGGAAGCCGATCATGTGGTCATTACTTCACCCGAGTGTCAGCATTACGTGAGCCATGGCATCACCGTGACAAATGGTATGTCGGTACACGTCGCCGTGCGCCCCGAGAAGATGGCTATCCAGCAGGAAGCGCCCAAGGAGGACGAGCGGGAGTCGCCGGAGCAAGTCGGATTCAACATCGCGCAGGGGGTTATCAAGGATTTGGCCTATCTTGGCAGTCTTACCACTTACCACGTTCAGCTTGATGAGGGCGCCACCCTCGTCAAGGTGACGCATACCAATGCTGCCCGGCACGAGGCCATCCAGCTTACCTGGGGCGACCGGGTATATGTATGGTGGTGCGGCAGTGATGTTGTGGTTTTGACAAGGTGAGGGCGCCATGACCATGTCCGCCACGTCGACATTTTCTTTACATCACAAGCTCACGGGGGCGTGGGGGCGGGGAGTCGTCATTGGTTTTCCGCTCGCATTTTTGCTGCTCTTCTTCTTGCTGCCTTTTCTTGTGGTATTCAAGATCAGCGTGTCTGAAATGGACAACTTGGTTTTCAGATACCTTGTGGTGTGGACTGATGGCGTACTGCAATTCAGGATCAAGCTTGGCAACTACATATTTATCGCGCAAGATGACCTCTATCTGGAAACCTACCTCAGTTCACTGAAGTTTGCGGGCATAACCAGCGGGATTTGCCTTCTGATTGCCTATCCTTTCGCCTACTTCATGGCACGAAGCCCGGCGGACAAGCGCCCGGCTTTGCTCATGCTCGTGATGCTCCCGTTCTGGACATCATTCCTGCTGCGCGTGTATGCATGGAAAATGCTATTGGCCGACAACGGGGTTTTCAATAATTTTGCGATTTGGGCGGGTCTGATTTCGGAGCCCGTGAAGGTGATGAATACACCGTTCTCTCTGGTGCTGGGCATGGTGTACACCTATCTCCCGTTCATGATTCTCCCTTTGTATGCCAATCTCGTGAAAATGGACTTGCGCTTGTTGGAGGCGGCTCAGGATCTCGGCGCCACGCCGTGGCAGGCGTTTTGGCGGATCACGGTCCCCCTGTCCAAGAGCGGCATCATGGCCGGTTCGATGCTTGTCTTCATCCCCTGTGTGGGGGAGTTCGTGATTCCCGAACTGTTGGGGGGGCCGCAGACCCTGATGATTGGCCGGGTGTTGTGGGATGAATTTTTCAGCAACAACGACTGGCCTATGGCTGCCACGGTGGCTGTTGTCATGGTGTTGCTCATCATCGTTCCTCTTGCCTTGTTCAACAAGTACCAGGCTGAAAACACAGCGGGAGGTCGCACATGAAGCTCAATGCCGGTCGTGTGACGTCCAGGATATGGCTGGGTGCGGTGTTTGCTTTCCTTTATCTGCCCATCCTGACACTTGTTGTGCTGAGTTTCAACCGCAGCCCAATGGTCACGAGCTGGGGAGGATGGTCCTTGCGCTGGTATGAAGCCCTGGCCAACGATGTCGAGATCATTGCCGGCTTCAAGCTGTCGCTGGAGATTGCGTTTTTAACGGCCTGTGCGTCGGTGGTTCTCGGTACCTTGGCCGCATTGGCCTTGACCCGTTTCAAGCGCTTTCCGGGCCGAACGCTCTTTGTCGGCATGGTGAATTCACCTCTGGTCATGCCGGAAGTGATCATTGGCTTGTCATTGCTGCTGATGCTGGTGTCGGTCCAGCGTGCCTTCGGCTTCCCGGATCGTGGCTTGATGACGATTTGGTTCGGCCATACCCTGCTTGGCATGGCGTACGCCACGGTGGTGGTGCAGTCGCGCCTGCAGGAGATGAGTCCCCAGCTGGAAGAGGCGGCGCAGGACTTGGGCTGTCGCCCGTGGCAAGTGTTTTTTCTGGTGACGCTGCCGTTGATTTCGCAGGCCATCGGTTCGGCCTGGCTTTTGACTTTCACCTTGTCGCTGGATGATGTGGTGCTTTCTTCCTTCCTCTCGGGACCGGGTTCCACCACTATGCCAATCACCATTTTCAGTCGTGCCCGCCTGGGTTTGAGTCCCAGTGTCAACACGGTGGCGACCTTGACTGTTGCAGTTGTCAGTCTCGTGGTGGTCCTTGCAAGTGTCTGGATTGCCCGCGCGCAGCGCAGGCGTGCGCAAGAGATGTCGGCGGCGTTCAGGAGCGCCGGCACCGGAATTTCTTGAATATTTTTTGGAGCCAGGAATGCTGAAAGCAGATACCACCCAAAAGTTGCAGTTTGACGGTCGCTCACTCATCAACGGCAAGCGAGTGCCCGCCATAAGTGGCGAGGCCTTTGACTGCATTTCCCCTGTGGACGGACGCCTGCTGACCACGGTGGCGCGGTGCGGCGAAGCCGACGTGGATGCTGCCGTTGCCGCGGCACGGGGCGCCTTTGAAGATCGGCGCTGGTGTGGTCTCGCTCCGGCTCAGCGCAAACGCATCATGATCCGTTTTGCCGATCTGTTGCTGGCCCATGGAGACGAGCTGGCGCTGACCGAAACACTGGACATGGGCAAGCCCGTCAAGTATGCCCGTGCGGTGGACGTCAACAGCGCTGCCAATTGCATTCGATGGTACGGTGAGGCGGTGGACAAAATCTATGACGAAATTGCCCCGACAGCCAGCACCGCGCTGGCACTCATCACACGCGAGCCGGTGGGTGTAGTGGGTGTGATCGTGCCGTGGAATTACCCGATGATCATGGCGTCGTGGAAGATCGCACCGGCCCTGGCTGCGGGCAATTCGGTCGTACTGAAGCCCAGCGAAAAATCTCCTCTGACCGCCTTGCGTATGGCTGATCTGGCACTTGAAGCGGGTATTCCACCCGGTGTCTTCAACGTGGTGACCGGCTACGGCCCTGAGGCGGGTTCACCGTTGGCGCTGCACATGGATGTCGATTGCATTGCGTTCACGGGCTCCACCCGCGTGGGCAAACAGATTCACGTCATGGCGGGGCAAAGCAACCTCAAACGCGCCTGGACCGAACTGGGAGGGAAATCTCCCAATATCGTGTTTGCCGATTGCCCGAACCTGGACAAAGCGGTGGAGGCTGCGGTGGGCAGCATCTTCTTTAATCAGGGCGAAAGCTGCAACGCGCCCTCGCGTCTCTTTGTCGAGGCCAGCATCAAAGAGCAATTTCTGGAGAAAGCGCTGGCGCTGGTGCCAGGCTATGCGCCGGGCAACCCGCTGGACCAGGCCACCGTCATGGGCGCGATCGTCGATCAGACGCAGATGAACTCTGTCTTGCGCTATATCGAAAGCGGCAAGAGTGAAGGAGCCAAGTTGCTGGCCGGTGGTGAACAGGCCCTGCGTGAGACGGGTGGCTGCTATGTTCAGCCCACCATTTTTGACGGTGTGCGCAACGACATGACGATTGCTCGGGAAGAGATTTTTGGTCCGGTTCTGTCCGTGCTGTCGTTTGCCGATGTCTCCGATGTGGTGCGCCAGGCCAATCAGAGTGTGTACGGGCTGCAGGCGGCGGTCTGGACCTGTGACATCAACAAGGCGCTCGGTGTTGCCCGCGCATTACGCGCCGGAACGGTGCATGTGAACCAGTATGACGAAGACGACATCACGGTGCCTTTTGGCGGCTTCAAACAAAGCGGAATCGGGCGCGACAAGTCGCTGCATGCCTTTGACAAATACACCGAGACCAAAACGACCTGGATACGAATCGACAGTCCGGTCTGAAATTTTAGGTTCGCTCGAAGGGTTGGTGGTTCATTTTTCACAATGCGGAAATTAAATTTCATTTTATAAAAAATCAAATTGCTGCGTCGCCACAATTTTTCTCAAGGTGAAAAATTGTTTTTCGCATTGCGAATTTCGAGCTGTAAGTTGTTGATTTTGTTCAATTTAAATTATGTCTTCTATAAGACATAAGATTGATAATTGGTCTTATAGAAGACTTAGAATTAATTCATCGACGCCGATCTCAAATAGCGACCGGTGCAGACTGTTTTAATCAACCCAAGGAGTGATCTCATGCCGCAAACCTTCACCGAGCAACTGAGCCGCGAACAACAAATCGCCGCATTGGAAAAAGACTGGGCTACCAACCCCCGCTGGAAGGGTATCAAACGTGGTTACAGCGCTGCTGATGTGGTGCGCCTGCGCGGTTCATTCCCCATTGAGCACACACTGGCGCGCCGTGGTGCTGAAAAGCTCTGGAATCTGGTGAACACCGAGCCCTACGTCAATTGCCTGGGCGCATTGACCGGTGGCCAAGCGATGCAGCAAGTCAAAGCTGGCGTCAAGGCCATCTACCTGTCCGGCTGGCAAGTTGCCGCGGACAACAACTCGTATGCATCCATGTATCCCGACCAGTCCCTGTACCCGGTGGACTCGGTGCCCACCGTGGTCGAGCGCATCAACAACACCTTCCGCCGTGCCGATGAAATCCAGCACTCCAAAGGCATTGACGCTGGCGACAAAGGCTACATCGACAACTTCGCACCTATCGTGGCCGACGCGGAAGCCGGTTTCGGTGGCGTGTTGAACGCGTTCGAATTGATGAAGGCCATGATCAAGGCTGGCGCGGCTGGCGTGCATTGGGAAGATCAATTGGCTTCGGTCAAGAAGTGCGGCCACATGGGCGGCAAAGTGTTGGTGCCTACCGCTGAAGCCTGCCAAAAGCTGATCGCTGCGCGCATGGCAGCTGACGTTTGCGGCGTGCCTACGCTGGTGATTGCCCGGACCGACGCGGAAGCTGCTGATCTGTTGACCAGCGACTACGACGAAAACGACAAGCCATTCCTGACCGGTGAGCGCACGGCTGAAGGCTTCTACAAGACCAAAAAGGGCATGGACCAAGCCATCTCCCGCGCCATTGCTTACGCTGAGTACGCCGATCTGGTGTGGTGCGAGACCGGTACGCCTGACCTCGAATTTGCCCGCAAGTTCGCAGAAGCAGTGCACGCCAAGCACCCCGGCAAGATGCTGGCCTACAACTGCTCGCCATCGTTCAACTGGAAGAAGAACCTGGACGACGCCACTATTGCCAAGTTCCAGAAAGAACTGGGCGCCATGGGCTACAAGTACCAGTTCATCACGCTGGCTGGCATTCACTCCATGTGGTACAACATGTTCGATTTGGCGCAGGACTATGTCAAGCGCGGCATGTCGGCCTACGTTGAGAAAGTGCAAGAACCCGAATTCGCCGCCCGCGACCGTGGTTACACCTTTGTATCGCACCAGCAGGAAGTGGGCACCGGTTACTTTGATGAAGTGACCACGGTGATTCAAGGCGGCAAGTCCAGCGTGACCGCGCTGACTGGCTCTACCGAAGAAGAGCAGTTCCACTAAGCCGCAGGGCTGATTCAACAAGGGCCTGTGTCATCCAGCAATGGGTGGCACAGGCCATTTTTGTTAAACTAGGCGACCGACTGAAATAACAAGAGCGAGAAAGGCATTCTGGTTATGACACCGCGAACTACAAGGGCGAAGTTTATACAGCTTATAGGCCGTTAGCCCGCGCGCCTTGTGCGCTGGTAGCTACAAAATTCATAGTAAAGCGCGGCAGGTTCCGCGCTTTTTGTTTTGCTCCCCATCTTTCTGGTTTTTCATCATGATTCAAATCACACTCCCTGACGGCTCCAAACGCGACTACGCTGGTCCGGTGACGGTGGCCGAAGTGGCCGCCTCCATCGGTGCAGGACTGGCCAAGGCGGCGCTGGCCGGCAAGATTGACGGCAAGGTGGTTGATACAAGCCACATCATTGACGTGGATAGCTCCTTGTCCATCATTACGGCCAAAGACGCGGATGGTCTGGCGGTCATTCGACACTCAACAGCCCACTTGCTGGCTTACGCCGTCAAAGAGCTGTTCCCGGATGCACAGGTGACGATTGGTCCGGTGATTGAGCATGGTTTTTTCTACGACTTTTCGTACAAGCGTCCCTTCACGCCGGAAGACTTGACTGCCATCGAGAAAAAGATGGTCGAGCTTGCCGCCAAAGACGAGCCTGTCATGCGGCGTGTGTTGCCCCGCGACGAGGCCGTGGCCTACTTCAAGGGCTTGGGCGAGCATTACAAGGCCGAGATCATTGCCAGTATCCCTGCCAACGAAGACGTCTCCTTGTATCGCGAAGGCAAGTTCGAGGACTTGTGCCGCGGGCCGCATGTGCCCAGCACCGGCAAGCTCAGGTTTTTCAAGTTGATGAAACTCGCGGGTGCTTATTGGCGCGGTGACCATCGCAATGAAATGCTGCAGCGCATCTACGGCACGGCCTGGGCCACGAAGGATGAATTGCAGCAGTACCTGACGATGCTCGAAGAAGCCGAGAAGCGCGATCACCGCAAACTCGGGCGTGAACTCGACCTGTTTCATATTGACGACCATGCACCCGGATTGGTGTTCTGGCACCCCAAGGGCTGGACGCTCTGGCAGGGGGTCGAGCAATACATGCGCCAGGTCTACCGCGACAACGGCTACCAGGAGGTCAAGGGCCCGCAGGTCATTGACAAGACGCTTTGGGAAAAAACGGGCCACTGGGACAAGTACCGCGAGAACATGTTCACGACCGAATCGGAAAAGCGCGAGTACGCCTTGAAGCCGATGAACTGTCCGGGTCATATCCTGATCTTCAAACAGGGCATCAAGAGCTATCGTGATCTGCCGCTGCGCTACGGCGAGTTCGGCCAGTGCCATCGCAATGAGCCTTCGGGTGGGCTGCACGGCATCATGCGGGTGCGCGGCTTCACGCAGGACGACGGTCATATTTTTTGTACCGAGGACCAGATTCTTCAGGAGTGCGTCAATTACACGGCGCTGCTGCAAAAAGTCTATACCGACTTTGGCTTCAAGAACATCATTTACAAGATCGCCACCCGTCCTGCGCAGCGCATTGGCTCTGACGAAGTATGGGACAAGGCCGAAGCCGCGTTGATTGAAAGCCTGCGCGCATCTGGGTGCGAGTATGAAATTTCCCCTGGGGAAGGCGCGTTTTATGGTCCCAAGATCGAATACACACTGAAAGATGCGATTGGCCGCCATTGGCAATGTGGCACCATCCAGGTCGATTTCTCCATGCCCGAACGCCTGGATGCCGAGTATGTGGGCGAAGACGGCGCCCGCCATCGGCCGGTGATGCTGCATCGTGCCATCGTGGGCAGTCTGGAGCGTTTTATCGGGATTTTGATCGAAGAAAGCGCCGGTGCATTGCCCGCATGGCTGGCTCCGGTGCAGGTTGCAGTGCTCAATATCACCGATGCGCAGGCCGATTATTGTCGCGAAATTGTCGAAAAATTGAAAAAATCATTGCCAAATCAAGAGCTTAGGGTCGTGACTGATCTGCGTAATGAGAAAATTACGTATAAAATACGCGAGCATTCAATGCAGAAGCTGCCTTATATCCTTGTCGTGGGCGACAAAGAGAAGGCAGCAGGTACCGTTGCAGTGCGCGCCCGGGGTGGTCAAGATCTCGGTGTGATGTCCCTTGATGCATTCGTGCAAAAAATATCAGACGACATCACTCACAAGTCTGCTATCTAAGCTGATATCAAGCAAGATTGCAGTTTGCCAGCGTGTACAAAGCGGTTTTAGCTACGTTTTCCGTAGCAGAATTTGTGAAGGATTAAGCCATCGCTACTGAATTTCGTGACCGCCGTCACCGCGAAGAACGCAAACACCGCCTGAACCGGGAAATCATGGCTCCGGATGTTCGACTCTCTGGAGTCGAAAACGAGCCACTCGGCGTAGTTAGTCTCACTGAGGCGCTGCGTATGGCTGGTGAATTGGATGTTGACCTGGTTGAAATTTCTGCCACGGCGGTTCCGCCAGTCTGTCGTTTGATGGATTACGGCAAGTTCAAGTACCAAGAGCAAAAGAAGGCGGCGGAAGCGAAGGCCAAGCAGACGGTTATCGAGATCAAGGAAATCAAGTTCCGCCCAGGTACTGATGACGGCGACTACAACATCAAGATGCGCAACATCAAGCGCTTTTTGGCTGAAGGTGACAAGTGCAAGATCACGCTGCGGTTTCGGGGACGAGAAATTACGCACCAGGAAATCGGTATGGCCTTGTTGAATCGTATTCGCAGTGAATTGGGTGATTTGATTGTGATCGAGCAGTTTCCCAAGCTCGAAGGGCGCCAGATGATCATGATGATCGCGCCTGGCAAGAAGAAGATTGCGGCGAAACCGGTGGTAGATGCGGCCCCTGTTGTGGGGTCTTAGAAGTTTTGTGGTGCATTGGTTTTCGTAAGCGGTGCACTGCGAGAAGTGGTGAGGTAATACTCACCACGCAAGTAGCGAGCTAAAAAGCGCTACTAAAAGTGGCTCGGGGCCAACAAGGCTGCAAGTAGTTTGCAGACGCCTCACGAGCACAATGAAGAAGGAGCATGAATATGCCCAAAATGAAGACCAAGAGCAGCGCGAAAAAACGTTTCCGCGTTCGTCCCGGTGGCACCGTCAAGCGCGGTCAAGCCTTCAAGCGTCACATTCTGACCAAGAAGACCACCAAGAACAAGCGTCACCTGCGTGGTGCAACGGCAGTTCACGAGACCAACATGGTTTCTGTGGCGGCCATGTTGCCCGGTCGTGGCATTTAACTCAGACGAACAAGGAGTACACACATGCCTCGCGTCAAACGTGGTGTAACGGCTCGCGCCCGCCACAAAAAAGTTCTCAAGCTCG
>OFPG01000073.1_pt1 | contig 12531 bp, 8 predicted proteins | sample 1542501 | NCBI WGS metagenome assembly OFPG01 (sample SAMN05503963, study PRJEB24370) | sediment metagenome | isolation source: lake sediment | place: USA: Lake Hill lake, St. Paul Island, Alaska | collected 2013
CCTACACGACGCTCTTCCGATCTGTATGCCGTAAACGGCGTCGACTTCAGGCCGGCCCGCCGGCTGCACGATGCTGCGGGCGTAGGCATTGAGCGACTCCAGATAACGGCGCTGGCCTTCGTTGAAGAGGATGTCGAAGGCCAGGGTCGATTTTCCCGAGCCGGATACGCCGGTGACGACACTGAATTTGCCGCGCGGGATGTTGACGCTCAAGCTTTTGAGGTTGTGCTCTTTGGCGTTGATGATCTGGATGCAGTTTGCGCCGGCCGCGTCAGGTTTATGAATGGGACTCCGGCCCCAATTTTCTCTCGGCTCTGCGGCAACAAGTGCGCCCATGCCGAGTGCACTGTCGTAGTCGCGCAGGGCTTTACCGGTGTGGGAGGTCGGGTGCAAGCGCACGTCTTCAGGCGTTCCCACCGCGACAACTTCGCCGCCGGCGTCACCTCCTTCGGGACCGAGGTCAATCAGCCAGTCACTGGCTCGGATCACATCAAGGTTGTGCTCAATCACAATCAGGGAATGACCGGCATCGAGCAGCTTGCGCATGGCCCGCATCAGCTTGGCGATGTCGTCAAAATGCAGGCCAGTGGTGGGCTCGTCAAACATGAACAGCGAGCCGCGTTTGGCAGTCGCCTGACGGCTGGCAGTCGCACTTTTGGCGGCTTCCGCCAAAAACCCGGCCAGCTTGAGGCGCTGCGCCTCGCCGCCCGAGAGCGTCGGCACGGGCTGCCCCAGCTTCACATATTCCAGCCCCACGTCCACGATGGGCTGCAGCGCACGGATAACGTCGCGGTCGGCAGCAAAAAGACGGGCTGCCTCGCTGACCGTCAAGTTCAGAATATCGGCCACATTCAGCGATTGACCAAGCCGCTCAACCATCACTTCCAGGATCTCCGGTCGGAAGCGCTTGCCATCGCAATCCGGGCAACGCAGATACACGTCACTCAAGAACTGCATCTCCACGTGTTCAAAACCCGAACCACCGCAGGTAGCGCAGCGTCCATCGCCGCTGTTGGCGCTGAATTTGGAAGCGGTATAACTGCGCTGGCGCGACAGTGGCGCATTGGCAAAAATCTCACGGATCGCATCCCACGCACCCACATAGCTCACCGGGCTGGAGCGCGCCGTTTTGCCGATGGGGGACTGGTCCACAAACACCACATCACTGAGTTGCTCGGCGCCCAGCAGACGTTCATGGGCGCCCGGCGCTTCGGTGGATTTGCCAAAGTGGCGCATCAGGGCCGGGGCCAGAATGTCCTGGATCAGGGTGGACTTTCCGGAGCCGCTGACGCCCGTCACGCACACCAGGCGCTGCAGGGGAAACTCAACCGTCACGTTCTTCAGGTTGTGGTCGCGGGCGCCCTCCAGAATGAGGCGCGGCGTGTTCTCGGCCACCAGGCGCTTGAACCCCATGCCGACCTGCTTGCGGCCTCCGAGGTAGGCACCCGTCAGGGTGTCGGCGTGCCGCAAGTCGGAGGTAGAGCCATCAAACACGATCTGCCCGCCGCGTTCGCCGGGACCGGGGCCCATATCGATCATGCGGTCGGCGGCCAGCATCACCGCCGGGTCGTGCTCCACCACCACCAGGGTGTTGCCAGCGTCGCGCAGGCGCTGCATGGCGAGGATGATGCGATGCATGTCACGCGGATGCAGGCCAATGCTGGGCTCGTCCAGCACAAACAGGGTGTTCACCAGTGAGGTGCCCAGTGCGGTGGTGAGGTTGATACGCTGCACTTCACCGCCCGACAGCGTGCGGCTTTGGCGGTCCAGGGTGAGGTAGCCAATACCGACATCGCACAGGTATTTGAGGCGGGTGGTGATTTCTTCGAACAGCAGCTTGAGCGCCTGGGCCGCCCCTGTGTTGACAGGGAGGCCTCCATCAGACCCCAGACTGGCTGCTTGCATCGCCTCGAAAAAGCGTCGCAGCCGGTCAATCGGCATCAGCATCAAGTCATGCAGACACAGGCCCGGCAGGCCCTCCAGTTGCTCCCGCGTCCATTTCACACCCTGCGGCATGAAACGCCTGCCCGGCTGCAGCACCGAGTCCGCATCCGCCTTGCTGCCAATGCGCCACAACAGACTCTCGGTCTTCAGCCGGGCGCCACTGCAGGCACCGCACGGCGTATAGCTGCGGTACTTGGACAGCAGCACGCGAATGTGCATTTTGTAGGCCTTGGTCTCCAGGTACTCAAAGAAACGCTTGATGCCGAACCAGTGCTGCATCCATTTGCCATTCCAGTTGGGTGAGCCATTCACCACCCAGTATTGCTGCTCCGGCGTCAGCTTGTACCAGGGCGTGTCGCGCGGAATGCCGGCGGCCTCGGCATGGCGCATCAAATCATCCTGGCATTCTTGCCAGGCCGGGGTTTGCATCGGTTTGACGGCCCCGGCACGCAAGGTCAGTTTCTCATTGGGAATCACCAGGCCGTAATCAACACCAATGACCCGGCCGAAGCCGCGACAGGTCTCGCACGCGCCGACCGCCGAATTGAAAGAAAACATCGACGCGATGGGGTCGGTGTAACGCACATCGCTCTCCGGGCAATGCAGGCCGGTGGAGAACTTCCAGATGTCCGCGGGCGAGTCGGCCTCTGGACCTAACTTGTACACGGCCATGCGCCCGCTGCCGTGTTTGAGCGCAACCTCAATCGCCTCCACCACGCGCGCGCGCTCGGCAGTACCCAGCCGGAAACGGTCGGCCACCACATCCAGCACCGTTCTGGCCCCCACGCTTGCCACTTCGTGTGTTGCGCTGCCCCCCGAGGTGGCCGTGCCTTGCTTGGGGCGGCCCGGCGCAGCGGCATCCCCCACGCTTGCCAGCTCACGTTGCGCCTGCACTTTGGTAAAGCCACTGACTGAAAGCCACTGTTCGATTTCTTCCGGCGTCGTGTTGGCGGGCAGCTCGACGGGGAAGGTTATCGCCAGCCGGGCATCGTCTTGCACTACCCGCTCAACCAGTTGCGCGTAAATGGACTCGGCCGAGTCATGCCGCACGGCTTGCGCCGTCTCGCGGTCAAACAATTGCCCGGCCCGTGCAAACAGCAGCTTCAGGTGGTCGTTGAGCTCGGTCATCGTGCCCACGGTAGAGCGCGATGAGCGTACCGGGTTGGTCTGGTCAATGGCGATCGCCGGCGGCACGCCTTCCACCTTGTCAACCGCGGGCTTGTCCATGCGGTCCAGAAACTGGCGCGCATAAGCCGAGAAGGTCTCCACATAGCGGCGCTGGCCCTCCGCAAAAAGCGTATCGAACACCAGACTCGACTTGCCCGAGCCGCTGGGGCCGGTGACCACCGTCAATTCACCGGTGCGTATGTCAAGGTCAATATTTTTGAGGTTGTGCTGGCGCGCGCCGCGAATGCGGATAAAACCTTGTGGCATGGCTTGATGTCTTTCCTGTAGGGGCCAGACATTCTAGGCAGTTCGTCTGGCAGGACAGCGCCACGGGGTCATCCTGAAACTGGCAGATCAGGAAGCATCCGGATACGGGTAGTTTCCACAATGTTGCAGAAGCGGGAATCCGGATAAAGTCAGGCCAACTTACGAGGATTCAGACATGAGGTTTTCGCATTCGGTACTGGGGGCATTTCTGCTTGCGACGATGGGGGTGGCAGCCCACGCGCAAATTTTGATCGGCCAGACCGCGGGCTTCAGCGGTCCCGTAGCCGCTGGCGTGAAAGAAACCACGGACGGCGCAAAACTCTACCTGGATGCCGTCAATGCCAGAGGCGGCGTCAACGGCCAAAAGATCGACCTGATTTCGCTCGATGACAAATTCGACCCCAAACTGGCCGGCGAAAACGCCCGCAAACTGATTGAGGAGCAGGAGGTCGTGGCGATGTTTCTCACACGGGGAACACCGCACACTGAAGCCATTCTGCCGTACCTGGACAAATATGCCGTGCCATTGATCGGGCCGTCCACTGGGGCCATGGTGTTGCATTCGCCTGTCAAAAAACATATTTTTAACGTTCGCGCGACTTACCAGCGGGAGGCGGAGAAGGCCATCGCCCATCTCGCCAGCATTGGCATCACCCGGATCGCCCTGGTGCATGCCGATGACAGCTTTGGCGCGGATGGCGTGGCTGGCGCGCAAAAAGGACTGACCGCCGCCAAGCTGACTCCGTCCGCCGTGGAGAAATTCGACCGGTCCAAACCGGACTTCTCCAAGCTGGCCCCCAAGATCGCCAAAACCGACGCACAGGCCGTCATGGTAGTCGCGTCCGGCGCCGCTGTGGTGGACTGCATGAAGGCATTGAAAGCGGCGGGCAGCAACGCCCAGGTGGTCACGCTGTCCAACAATGCTTCCGGCGGATTTATCAAAAGCCTGGGAGAGAGCGCCCGCGGGGTCATCGTGACGCAGGTGCTCCCCCAATCCTTCGGTTTTGGGCTTGTCAAGGAAGCCGCCGATCTGGCTCGGGCCAAGAACATCAATGATGTCAGCCCGGCCATGCTGGAGGGCTTTGCGTCTGCCAAAGTGCTGGTGGAAGCCTTACGCCGCAGTGCGCCCAAGCCCACGCGCGAACGCATTCAGTCTGCTTTGGAGGGGATGCATAAATTTGACCTTGGCGGCCTGGAGATCAGCTACAGCACCACGGATCACACGGGACTGGATTTCGCCGATCTGTCAATCATCAGCGCAGACGGCAAGTTCAGGCGATAACCCAATCTCTGGCGTCAGCCCTTGAGCATATGCTCAAGTTGCCGACACGCCTTCTCACCCACAGCGTCCTTGATCTTGGGCAGCAGCGCCACCAGGCCGTCGTAGCCACTGGCCGCTTCCAGCGCCAGGTTCAGCCGGAAACCACGCAGGCCCAGACCTGCCGTCAATTGCGTGGCCAGATGCATGGCCTCCACGTAGCGCTCCTGCGTTGTAAGTGTGTTCGCGGGCAAGGCTTGCGGCTGCGCGGCAGCGGCGGCAGCCGGAGCCACGGCATCAGGCGCGGCCACCAGAAAACCTTGCTGGACCAGATGGTCTATATCGTCCCGGGTAATTCCAAGACCGCTTGTAGCGGCCAGCACCTGCTCATTCGACTTGACGCCATCAAACAGGATGAAGGCCGACCGCTGGCGAGCTGACAAGAGGGCCGACCGGGCCTTGAACGCCTGCTGGCCCGCTTCAGTTTTTGCATACTTCATTCGCGCATTCTAGAGTTTGAATGTCAATAAGCAAGCGCGGATATACCCTTACAGACACTTACATAACTGCCGTGCCGGCGACGACTATTTGTTGGCGGGGGCAGATGCCGGCTCGGCGGCAACTGGCGCATGGGTCGCTTCAGCACCATGTTTTTCGCCGCTCAGGTCAATGTCCCCCCCTTTGTTCAAAATGAACAGGGCCAGGCCGGCAAAAATAATGAAGCCCACTGCAATTTTCCACATATCAATTTTCCTAAAAAAAGGGCCCTCACTTGGAGGGCCCGTTTCATGTTGACCGGTCCGGCTTGGCACGGTCGCACTACAAAAGCAAACCTCAGTCGTTGGCGTAAATGTCAACGTCTTTGGTTTCTTTGACAAACAGCATGCCCACGACAAAAGTCATGCCCGCCACGATAATGGGATACCACAGGCCGTTGTACATATTGCCGGTCTGCGCGACGATGGCAAAGGCCGTGGTCGGCAGCAGACCGCCGAACCAGCCATTACCAATGTGGTAGGGCAGGCTCATCGAGGTGTAGCGAATGCGGGTGGGGAACAGCTCCACCAGCATGGCGGCGATCGGGCCGTACACCATGGTCACCAGAATCACCAGGTACGTCAGGATGGCGATCACCATGACCTTGTCGACCTTGGCCATGTCGGCCTTGGCAGGGTAGCCAGCGGTCTTGAGGTCGGCGGCAACCAGCTTCTTGAACTCGGCATCCTTGGCTTTGGCGTCTGCAGCAGGCAGGCCCTTGGAGGTGTAGCTCGGGATCTCGGTAGCACCGATCTTGATGCTAGCGACCGTACCTGCGGGAGCAGCCACGTTTTCATAGCTCACGGACGAACCGGCCAGCACCTGCTTGGCGATGTCGCAAGAACTGGTGAACTTGACGGTACCGGTCGGGTTGAACTGGAACGAGCACTCTTTCGGGTCAGCCGTCACGATCACCTTGTTCTTCTGCTGGGCAGCATACAAATCCGGATTGGCGGCCTTGGTCAACGCCTCGAAGACAGGGAAGTAGGTCACCACGGCCAGCAGGCAGCCCGCCATGATGATGGGCTTGCGGCCAATCTTGTCGGACCATGAGCCAAACAGGATGAAAAACGGCGTACCGATGAGCAGGGAGACGGCCACATAAATGTTGGCAGCGGCACCGTCCACCTTGAGCGCTTGCGTCAGGAAGAACAAAGCATAGAACTGGCCGGAGTACCACACCACGGCTTGACCGGCAGTCAGGCCGATCAGGGCCAGAATCACGATCTTCAGGTTTTTCCATTGCCCAAAGGACTCGGACAGGGGGGCCTTGGAGGTCTTGCCTTCAGCCTTCATTTTGGCGAAAGCCGGCGACTCGTTCATGCTCAGGCGAATCCACACCGACACCGCCAGCAACAGGATCGAGACGATGAACGGAACACGCCAGCCCCAATCGGCAAAGGCAGCCTCACCGATCATGGTACGCGTGCCCAGAATCACCATCAGGCTCAGGAACAGGCCCAGTGTGGCCGTGGTCTGAATCCAGGAGGTGTAGGCGCCACGCTTGCCTTGTGGCGAGTGTTCTGCCACATAGGTAGCGGCACCACCGTACTCACCGCCCAGTGCCAGGCCTTGCAGCATGCGCAGGGCAATCAGGATTACCGGAGCGGCCACGCCGATGGTGGCGTAGTTGGGCAGGATGCCCACGATGAAAGTGGACAAGCCCATGATCAGGATGGTGACCAGGAAGGTGTACTTGCGCCCGATCATGTCGCCCAGACGGCCAAAGAAAATGGCACCGAAAGGACGCACGATGAAGCCGGCCGCAAACGCCAGCAGGGCAAAAATGAAGGCCGAGCCCTCATCCAGACCGCTGAAGAACTGCTTGGCAATGATGGCTGCGAGTGAGCCGTAAAGGTAAAAGTCGTACCACTCAAACACGGTACCCAACGACGAGGCGAAGATAACCTTCTTTTCTTCGGCGGTCATTGGCCGTGCGGCCGCTGCTGTTGCCATATTTATGTCTCCAAAAGGTTGAATAAGGAACACCCGAAAAGGTGTCTGAGGCGGAATATCGGGGGAAGGGCTGACACTACTCTGACGAGTTTCTTGCAAATACTTACGCCTAACTGAACGCATTCTTACAATTCTGGTGTTAACCCTCGGCTTATTTTTTTCAATGCGAAATTTAGCACCCAAATCGCGTTGAAACAGGCGATATCGACTTCCGGACTCGCCCAAAAATAATTGATTATTTCGGCGTATTAGGGGCTGATTCGCGCAATGGGTCTGTAATTGCTTTTTTCATGACCTGCGTAATGACATGGTCCGTCCCTATTTACAAAATACAGGGATGTGCGGGCCAGTCATCCAGCCCATTCATTCAACGCCGGATGCCTTGCGCCACGCTTGCAGCCGTGCTCCATGGGCCGTCGAACCAGAGGTCGCCCGACAAATACGCCTGCAGCATGGGCAGCGCGTCAAAGCCCCAGAACACCTTGCCATCCACGACAAAGGTGGGGACGCCAAAGACACCGAGCCCGATGGCTTCATCGGTATGGGCCTTGAGCTGGGCTTTGACCGCAGCATCCTGCACCGCGCGGGCGGGGGCCAGTTGCGCCGTCAACGCCTCCAGGCGCGTCGCGTCGGCGGCTTCCAGGCCACCCCGCCAGACATGGCGAAAGATGGTTTCACAGACGTAGCGATTCGGCTCACCCCGCGCATCACAAGCCACCGCCAGCCGCAGCAGCCCCAGCGGGTTGAACGGGTGGCTCGCGGGCAACTGCAGCTCGAGGCCATGGGTGTGGGCCAGCCACAGCACCTGGCGGTAGGTCCAGTCGCGCTTGGGCGCAATTTCGGCGGGGCCGAGTTGCCCGTGGTGCTTGAGCAGCGCGGCAAACAGGATGGGCTTGTACGTCACGCTGTAGCTGTGCCCCATCAGGGCAACCGGCAGTTGCTCGAACGCCAGATAGGCGTAGGGCGAAATGAAATCCAGGTAGACGGTGATGTGTTTCATGAAGGGCTCGCTGTGAGTCGCTGCTCGATGTGCCGCCAGATCGTTCGCTTGGCGGGGTCATCCGCGCTGCTCCACTCGCGAATCTCGTCGAGCGTGCGGTAGCACCCTTCGCACCAGCCAGTGAGTTCATTCATGCGACACACCGAAATACACGGCGATGGAACATTTTCGGCTGCAGCCATCGCCAGTATTGCGCGGGTAGCTATCAATTCAGGAGCGACGGTCGGCTTTTCGGCAACCGGCGCCTGCACCACATCCGCCACTGGCGCGCCAGACATGCGGGTCAGGTCCTGTGGACGCAGTTTGAAGACACCATGCGGATGGCCGGCCGCCGCCCATATCTCGTCAAAGCGGAAAAGTTCCTGATCGATCAGTGTCACGGAGGCCGTTGCGTGGGCAATGGGAGGCACACCGCCAATGGAAAACCCCGTCCTGGCTTTGACAAACGCGGCATCCGCGCGGCCCAGCGGCCCCACCAGGGTCGCCACCTTTTTTTCGTCCACCCGTTGGTCGCCCGAAGTCACCACCAGCACGGCGAGGTCGTCTGACTTGCGGCGAAAAATAATGCTTTTGGCGATCTGGCCGACGGCGATGCCCAGCGCGTCGGCCGCTTGCTGTGCGGTGCGCGCGGCGTCATCCAGCATCACAGGCGCATGCGGGTGGTCCTGGGCCTGCAAGGCGGCGGCCACACGCTGCACGCCATCGGGCAGGGGTTTCAACTCGGCACAAAGCGGCGCCCCCACGCTTGCCATTTCATGCGCTGCACTGCCCCCCGAGGGAGCCCTCGCGCCTTGGGGCGGCCCGGCGTCGCTCATATATCGCTGCGTTTGTTCAGGATCGCCGTGGCCGCACGCGAGTTGGGCTTGCGTTCCAGAAAATCACTGATGAACTTGCCGGCGTCCACTAATTTGCCCAGATCGATGCCCGTCTCGATGCCCATGCCATGCAGCATGAACACCACGTCTTCAGTGGCCACATTGCCGGTAGCCCCCTTGGCATAAGGGCAGCCACCCAGACCGGCGACCGAGGTATCAAACTGCCACACGCCCATTTGCAGGCACACCAGCGTGTTGGCCAGCGCCTGGCCGTAGGTGTCGTGGAAATGGCCCGACACGCCGTTCAGGTCATAGTGCTTCAACGCTGCCTCCATGGCGCGCTGCACCTTGACGGGCGTGCCCACGCCAATGGTGTCGGCAACACCCACGTGTTGCACCCCAATGTCCTTCAACAACCGCGCCACCATCTCCACCCGCTGCGGCGCGATCTCACCCTCATAGGGACAGCCCACCGCACAGGAAATGGCGCCGCGCACATGGATGTTGTGGGCGCGGGCCGCCTCGGCCACAGGGCGAAAACGCTCGATGCTCTCGGCAATCGAGCAGTTGATGTTCTTCTGGCTGAAGGCCTCACTGGCGGCGGCGAACACGACGATCTCGTCGGGCTTCGATTTCAGCGCCGCCTCAAAGCCCTGCAGGTTGGGCGTGAGCACCGAATAGCGCACACCGGGGCGGCGCGCAATGCCGGCCATGACCTGCGCGTTGTCGGCCATCTGCGGCACCCATTTCGGCGACACGAAGCTTGTGACCTCGATCTCCGTCAGACCGGCGTCCTGCAGCCGATGCACCAGTTCGATCTTGACCGCGGCCGGCACCGGCTGCTTTTCGTTTTGCAGGCCGTCGCGCGGACCGACTTCGACCAGTTTGACTTGGCTGGGGATGCTCATCTTCGTTTCCTCGATTGAATAACGCGGCCACCCTCAGTAGCCACGCACAGGGTCCACGATACCGGCAATCGGCTCAGCTCGCTCCAGCGCAATGATCTTGCCCGCAATCTGCGCAATGCTTTCTTCACGCAGGGTGCGCGCCGAGGTGTGCGGTGTGACGGTAATTTTGGGGTGCTGCCAGAACGGATGCCCGGCCGGCAGCGGCTCGGTGCGAAACACGTCGAGCGTGGCGCCCGCCAGATAACCCTCGTCGATCAATGCGATCAGGTCGTCATCGACCAGGTGGGCACCGCGCGCGACGTTGATCACAAAACCGCCGGGCTGCAGTTTTGACAAGGTCTCGCGGCGCATGATGTCGCGGGTGTCCGGCGTGAGCGGCAGCAGGCACACCAGCACTTTGGTCGCCGCCAGAAAGTCCGCCAGTTGCGCCTCACCGGCAAAGCCCCTTACACCCTCGATCGCTTTGGCACTGCGGCTCCAGCCATTGACCGGGAACTCGAACACCCGCAGTGCCCGCGCCACGCGCTCGCCCAACACCCCCAGCCCCATGACCCCGACGGCGAAATCGGCCCGGTCGCGTGGTTTGCGGTAAGACCACTTGCCTGCTTTAACGTCGGCCTCATAGCCGTCGAATTCGCGGAAATGCCGAATGACAGCGTGGCAGACATACTCGGCCATTTGCACCGACATGCCGGCGTCATCCAGGCGCACCACCGTGGCTTGCGGCGGCAGTCGCAACTTCAGCAAGGCATCCACCCCGGCACCAATATTGAAGACGCCTTTGAGTTGCGACTGCTCGTCAAAGAACTGTTGTGGCGGCGCCCACACCACGGCGTGGTCGGCGGGCGCTGCGCCGGGTTGCCAGACATCCACCTGGGCGGCAGGCAAGGCAGCCCTCAGACCCGCCAGCCAGGGCTCGGCTTTGGTATCGGTGCAGCAAAATGTGATTTTCATGGATGCCTAGCGTACCCGGTCTTGACAACCCGCCTGCACCAGACTGCTGTCATCAGGCCACCAGCTTGAGCAGCTCGGCGCCCTCGGTCACCTGGTCGCCGGGCGCATAGAGCAACTCGGCCACCACGCCATCGATGGGGGCGGCAATGGTGTGTTCCATTTTCATGGCGTCCATCACGGCCAGCGCCTGACCGCGTTTGACCTTGTCGCCAGCCTTCACCGCGAACGACACCACCTTGCCCGGCATCGGCGCCGTCAGACGGCCGCCCTCCACCAGTGCGTCACCCGCATGGGCCAGCGCATCAATCGCCATGATTTGTGTAGCACCTTTCGCAGTAAACACGTGGGCTACATCGCCTTTTCGGTACACACTGACAATCTGCCGCTGCGCTGCAAACCGCACATCAATGCCATGGGTCACCGGCACAAACGAGAAGATTCCGATCTCGCCCGCCACATCCAGCTGCAGCGCCCCGTCGTGCAGCGTGGTCATTTGGACGATATGCACGACGCCCTGAAATTCATAGTCGAAGCGGCGTGTGCTGGGCCCGTGCGAGTGCCAGCCATCCTGCTTGGCCCAGGGGTCAAGCCACACCGCCCGGCTGGCCACCTGCGTTTCTGCCGCCTTTTCCTGCAGCAGGGTGTGCGCTATGGCACTGGCCACGGCCAGCGTCAGGCCGACCTTCTCCTGCTTGAACAGCACAGCCTCTTCCCGCGGAATCAGCCCGGTGTCCAGATCAGCCTGCACAAACGAGCGGCTTTGCACCACGTTGCGCAAAAACTGGACGTTGGTGTTGAGCCCGACGATGTGGGTGTGGGCCAGGGCCGTGTCCAGTCGCGCCAGCGCCTGTTCCCGGGTATCGCCATGCACGATCAATTTGGCCACCATGGAATCGTAGAACGGCGAGATGGGATCGCCCTCGCGCACCCCGGAGTCCACGCGGACACCGCCGCTGTTGCGCTCAAAGGTCGCGCAATCCGGCAGGCCATAGACATGCAGCGTGCCGGTGGCGGGCAGGAAATTGTTGTCCGGGTTTTCAGCGCAGATGCGCGCCTCGATCGCATGCCCGGTGATCTTCAACTGGTCCTGCGCCAGCGGCAGCGGCTCGCCACACGCCACCCGCAGCTGCCACTCCACCAGGTCCTGCCCGGTGATCGCTTCGGTCACGGGGTGCTCCACCTGCAGGCGCGTGTTCATCTCCATGAAGAAGAAGTCCATGGTGCCATCGGGGCGCTGCTCCACGATGAACTCCACCGTGCCGGCCCCCACATAGTTCACCGCCTGGGCGGCCGCCACGGCCGCCTCGCCCATCTGCTGGCGCAACTCTGGCGTCATGCCCGGCGCGGGCGCTTCTTCCAGCACTTTCTGATGGCGGCGCTGCACCGAGCAGTCGCGCTCGAACAGGTACACGTAGTTGCCCTGGGTGTCGCCGAACACCTGAATCTCGATATGCCGCGGCCGCTGCACGTATTTCTCGATCAGCACCGCATCGTCGCCAAAGCTGTTGATGGCTTCGCGCTTGCAGCTGGCCAATGCGGCGGCAAAGTCTTCCGCCTTGTCCACCGCCCGCATGCCCTTGCCGCCGCCACCGGCGCTGGCTTTGATCAGCACCGGGTAACCGATGCTGTCGGCCTCGCGCTGGAGCAACGCGGGGTCCTGGTCGGCCCCGTGGTAGCCCGGCACCAGCGGCACGCCGGCCAGATCCATCAGCCGCTTGGACTCGG
>OFPG01000074.1_pt1 | contig 12418 bp, 13 predicted proteins | sample 1542501 | NCBI WGS metagenome assembly OFPG01 (sample SAMN05503963, study PRJEB24370) | sediment metagenome | isolation source: lake sediment | place: USA: Lake Hill lake, St. Paul Island, Alaska | collected 2013
GCCGGGCCCACCTATGAAGCGATTGATCCGGTACGGGGTATCACCAACCTGTCTAGCGGAAAAATGGGTTTTGCCATTGCTCGGGCGGCCCATGAAGCCGGGGCGGAAGTGACACTGGTGGCGGGGCCGGTGCACTTGCCCACGCCGCGTGGGGTTACCCGTATCGACGTCACATCAGCATCAAATATGCTTGAAGCCTCCGTAGAACATGCGCGAGCAGCTAGTATTTTTATAGCGACAGCGGCTGTGGCTGATTGGCGTCCAGCGAATGCGGCGGAGCAAAAAATAAAGAAGGATGGCTCTGGCGAGGTGCCCAGGTTGACGTTCGTTGAAAACCCGGACATCTTGGCCACCCTGGTCCAGTCACCACGTGGTCGGGCGGGTGAGCTTTATTGCGTGGGCTTTGCAGCCGAGAGCCATGATCTTTTGGCCAATGCTCAGGCCAAGCGCCTGCGCAAGGGTGTTCCCTTGCTGGTGGGCAATATTGGCCCAGCTACCTTTGGGCAGGATGACAATGCGCTGCTATTGGTGGATGAGTCGGGAACGAAAGACCTGGCACGCGATTCCAAGCTCGCGCTTGCTCGTAAATTAATAGCGGAGATTTCAACAAAAATGAGGGCTAGAGGCCAATAATGATGAAAATAGACGTCAAAATCATCGACTCACGCATGGCAGACCAGTTGCCGGCCTATGCGACGCCAGGCAGTGCCGGGCTCGATTTGCGGGCCTGCCTGAGTGAGCCGCTGACCTTGCAGCCCAACGCGTGGCAACTGGTGCCCACCGGCATCGCCATCTACTTGAATAATCCGAATTATGCGGCGCTCATCCTGCCGCGTTCAGGCTTGGGTCATAAGCACGGGATCGTGCTGGGCAATTTGGTGGGGCTAATTGACAGCGATTACCAGGGGCAGCTCATGGTGAGTGCCTGGAACCGCAGTGACGTTGCCTTCACCATCGAGCCGATGGAGCGCATCGCACAGCTTGTGATTGTTCCCGTGGTGCAGGCGCAATTCAACGTGGTGAGTGAATTCCCCGCCAGTGAGCGCGGGGAAGGGGGCTACGGTTCCACCGGCAAGTCTTGACGTGGGTTAGTGCAGGGTGTCGTTGCCCGGGGCCGTGGCGTGCACTGGCTGAATCCTGAAAAAACCGGTTCCGGCGGAGGCCCGCCCAATTTCTTCTTCAGTGGCTTCTCGAACGGCTTCGACCATCAGACTCAGGCGCAGCGCGATACCGGCCAGAGGGTGATTGCCATCGAGCACGACATGCTCGGGGTAGATCTCTGTGACCGTGAACAGGACGTCTTTTGGGGCGTCCGGGTGACAGCCGGTGGGCAGTGACACACCTTCCATCGTCATGCCTTCTTCGAGTTCCGGGGGAAAGAGTTCTCGACGTTCCAGGAACACCAATTGGTCGTTGTAATCTCCGAAACCCTGCTCGGGTTCGATCTGCAGCTCCAGCGTTGAGCCTGCTTCGTGACCCTGAAGCGCCTCCTCGATAATGTCGAAAAGGTCTTCGCCGCCAACCAGAAACTCGACCGGCTCGTCGAGTATGTCAAGTTCCTCGCCCAGGGTGTCTTTCAGCGTCCAGGTCAGGGCGACCACGCATTGTTGTTTGATTTCCATAGGAGAGAATTGTCGCAGTTTGAAATATAAATGTCTTTAACCCCAGAATGACTGGAGATTCGAATGGATGTGAGTCAACCTCTGCAACTGCTAGGCGGTTTGAGCCCCCAATTATTCATGAAGCGGTATTGGCAAAAAAAGCCCTTGCTGGTGCGGCAGGCCATTGCCAATTTCAGGCCGTTGCTGGACCGTGGCGAGCTGTTCGAGCTGGCCTCTTGTGAAGACGTCCAGGCGCGCATGGTCATTCAGGAGCCCGCAGAGACGCCAGGCTGGCGATTCAAGCACGGGCCGTTCGAGCGGCGTGCATTCCCGGCCCTGAAGCGCCCGGGGTGGACGGTTCTGTTGCAGGGCGTGGATCTGCACCATGACGCCGTCCACGATCTGATGAATAAATTTCGCTTTGTGCCAGATGCCCGGCTGGATGATTTGATGATCAGTTATGCCACCGATGGCGGTGGCGTCGGGCCGCACTTTGATAGTTATGACGTTTTCTTGCTGCAGGCACATGGTCGCAGGCGCTGGCGGATCGGACGTCAAAAGGACCTGGCATTGCAGCCCGATGTTCCCTTGAAGATTCTGGCCAACTTTGTACCGGAACAGGAGTTTGTGCTGGAGCCGGGGGACATGTTGTATCTGCCGCCACGCTATGCGCATGATGGTATCGCCATGGGTGAATGCATGACGTATTCGATTGGTTTCAGGCAGCCCAGCCGGGGCGAACTGGCCCGCGAACTGTTGCAGCGCCTGGCAGAGGACGCGGAAGATCTCGTGGGAGTCTCTGTGTATCGCGATCCACAACAGGTAGCGGTAGGTCAGCCCGGTGAAATTCCAGCACAAATGATCGAGTTTGCGCGTGATGCCTTGCAAGGGGCGCTCAAAGACCCGGATGCGCTTGCGCGGGCCTTGGGTGAGTATCTGACCGAACCCAAAGCCAACGTCTGGTTTGAAGCAACAGAGCTTGAGGCAACGCCGTCGCAAGGGCAAGTGGAGGGGCAAGTGCGCCTTGATCGTCGCACGAAAATGATGTTCGATGCGCGGCACATTTTCATCAACGGAGAGAGTTTCCGGGCGTCCGGGCGCGACGCCACGCTGATGCGGCGTTTGTCGGATCAACGTTGCCTCAGCCGACAGGACTTGGGGCGCACCAGCGCCGAAGCCCGGTCTTTGTTGCAGGCCTGGCGTGAAGCGGGGTGGTTGCATGGACTCTGACAAGCTCGACACATTGGTGAATACGTCACCTGAAGTGCTGACCGATGGCCGATTTTCTGGTCGCGAGGCATTTGGGAAGCTGGTGCGTGACGCGCTGACCTGTGCGGCCCGCGAGGGGTGGCAAGAGATCATATTGAGTGATGCCACCTTTGAGGATTGGCCTTTGCGCGAGCGCTCGGTGGTTGAGTCCTTGCACGCCTGGTCGAAATCCGGTCGCCACCTGATCATGCTGGCGACTCGTTATGACGAGGTAATGCGAAACCATGCCCGTTTCGTATCGTGGCGAAAAACCTGGGGACACATCATCGACTGCAGGGTTTGTCGTGTGGCGTCTGCGGCGGATTTTCCCAGCGCCATCTGGAGCCGGTCCTGGTTCATGCATCGGCTGGATCCGCAGCACAGTCTTGGAACTTGTGGCCATGACCGGGAGCGCTCCGTGCAGCTCAGGGAAGTCCTGAACGAAAAAATCCGCGATAGCGTTCCAGGGTTTCCCGCTTCCACCTTGGGCTTGTAATTGACTGTTGTCAAATGACTTGTGGAATAACGAAATTTTTTACCCTATAATTCGCGGCTAAGCAAAAAGAGCTCGAGTCATTTTGCTTGGTCCTTGCAGTTTCTCTGCACTGACAATTTCCGGAAATTGTTTCGTTAACTCACTAGGTAATTTTTCAAATGAATAAATCGCTCGTTTTGGCCGCTGTTATTGCTGCCGCTGCTCTGGCTGCTTGTGGTAAAAAAGAAGAAGCTGCTCCTGCTCCCGTCGCAGCTCCCGCTCCCGCCGTTGTTGAAGCTGTTAAAGATGCTGGCGCTGCTGCTGCTGCTGCCACTGGCGCCGCTTCTGCTGCCACTGGCGCTGCTGCTGCTGCTACCGACGCGGCTACCGCTGCCACCGGTGCCGCTTCTGCTGCCGTCGGCGCAGCTGGCGACGCGGCCAAAGCCGCTGTTACCGATGCAGCCAAGAAGGCCGCTGACGCTGCTCCTGCTGCGAAGAAGTAAGCTTCTGCTTATTTCAACTTCGTTGATGAAAAGCCACCGTCAGGTGGCTTTTTTTTGCCCGCAAGAATCTATAACTGCAGCCATGCGGTGCCAGAAATCGGGTGTGCTGCGATGATTTCGGATGTATCGCGGTCCATCGCCACCGCAAGTGCTTGTTGTGCAAGTTCGGGACGGTTGTTGCGTTCGCTCAAATGCGCTGCAACGACATGTTTCAGCCCTGCATGGAAAATGGTCTTGGCGATTTGCGCCGCCTGCTGGTTGGAAAGATGACCGAACTGTCCTCCTACCCGTTTTTTAAGAAAACCGGGGTAGCTTGAAGACGCCAGCAGGTCCGTGTCGTGATTGCACTCAAGTAGCAGGGCGTGGCATCCTGCGAGTTGTTCGATCACATGCGGTGTTGCATGTCCCAAGTCGGTCAGAATGCCCAGCCGCTTCGAACCAAGTGAACAGACCAGTTGCAGGGGCTCCTGCGCATCGTGGGGGACTGTGAAGGGGATGATCTGCAGGTCTTGAATCTGGATGGCTACACCGTCGAAAGCGCGCATCAGGAGGCCGTCAAGATCGGGAGTGCCAATGGCTGCATAGGTTCCGTGGCTCATCCACACCGGCTTTCGTTCGCGTAACGCGAACTGCCGGGCGCATCCAATATGGTCGCCATGTTCGTGCGTGACAAAAAGTGCGTCGATCAGGTCAGCGGACAGTCCTGCCTGCGCCAGACGCTCATCAAGTTGTTTGAGTCGCAGCCCGCAGTCGACCAATAGCCGCGTAACCCCATTTACGCCGTGGGCTTCCACCACGGTTGCATTTCCCGAGCTGCCACTGCCCAGGCTTTTGAATCGCAGCATCCGGCGATCGAATTACTTGAGGTCGTCGGCGATAACTTTCACAATGCGCTGCGCATTCGCTGACGCCTCCGGCGCTCCACTGGCATTAAGTACAGACACTGTTGTTGACTCCCCCTGGCTGGCAAGCGCTATGCGGTATTTCAAAGGAGCCGTATTTGTTTTCGAGGAGCCAAAGAGCTTTCCAAGGAAGCCTGGTTCTGACTTGTCTGCAACAGGTTCCACATAGCGGACAAAATAAATGCCCTGGCTGCGGTCCCGATCCTCAACAGTGAAGCCGGTACGGTCCAGAGACAAACCGACACGTCGCCAGGCGCGGTCGAATCCTTCATCAATTTGCACCACAGGTTGCCCGTTGATTGCGGTGATACGCGCACTACTCTTGGCGGCCCCTGCGGCCAGCACCGCCTTGGACTGCTCCTGGGACACTCCCAGCTTGACCATCAAGCGGCGCAGGAACTCTGCTTCGAGCTCGGGGTCGGCGGCGCGGGGTTGCCAGACCGTCGTGTCTTTTTGTGCGCTGCTGTACACCTCAATCATGCCCCGATGACTGATGAAGATGTCGGTTCCACCAGTCGTGTTGCGTTCAAGACGGGTACGAAATTTGTCCCGCTCTCCGGTCGAATACAGTGAGTCGAGCACTTTCCCCAGTGCGTTGCGAATGAAGTCTTGCGGTAGCTTGGCGCGGTTTTCGGCCCAGTCGGTTTCCATGATGCCCAGATTGGCCTGGTCCATGGCCAGCAGGAAGCCATTCTCCTGCCAGAAGTCACGCACCGGCTCCCACAGTTTGTCGGCAGGCCGATTGATCACGAGCCATCGCTGGGTACCGGCGCGTTCAATACGAACATCGCCCAACGAAGTGACAGCAGTGGGTACAGATGTACTGGCTTGACCAAGCTGGAAGCTGGACGCGGTCACCGCTGCGCCGGGAACTGCATAGCGAGTGTCACGAGACAGTTGGGTCAGATCAGGGGGCACGTCAAGCGACGGGCCTTTGCCAGCGCTCTTGTAGTCGATTTTGTCGCTCTCGAGAGTCGAGCAGGCTGCAAGCGTCAGTGAAAGGCTTAGCAGCGCAAGTCTGGAAAAATGATTCACAAAAGGGTCCCTTAGGGTAATAGGTGAAGTCCGATCAGATCGATCAGACCAGGCCGGTCGCACGCAAAGCGCTTTCAACTACCGCTTCGTTGGCTTGGGTCAAAGGCGTCATGGGCAGACGCATGGTGCCGCCGCACAATTTCATCCTCGCCATTGCCCACTTCAAGGGGATGGGGTTGGCCTCCACAAAAAGGTTTTTGTGCAAAGGCAGCAGCTTGAACTGAATTTCCATGGCCCGTTTTGTGTCGCCAGCCATCGCGGCAACGCACAATTCGTGCATAAGTCGTGGCGCGAGATTGGCGGTTACGCTAACGTTGCCCTGTCCACCGCACAGCATGAGTGCGACTGCGGTCGGATCATCCCCGGAGTAAATGGCAAACCCTTTTGGCGCTTCCCGGATCAGCCACTGCGCCCGCTCAATATTGCCCGTTGCTTCCTTGATGCCGACAATGCCGGGCACCTGCGCCAGACGCAGTACGGTGTCATGCGCCATATCTGCTACGGAACGACCGGGCACGTTGTACAGGACCATTGGAAGATCAACGGCCTGCGCAATGGCTTTGAAGTGCAGGTACTGCCCCTCCTGCGTCGGCTTGTTGTAATAGGGCACCACCTGCAACTGGCAATCGGCGCCCACCTTTTTGGCAAACTTCGTCAGTTCGATCGCCTCCGCCGTGGAGTTGGCGCCGCAACCCGCCATGATGGGAACGCGTCCTTTGGCCTGTTCCACAGAAACGCGGATGATTTCACAATGCTCTTCCACATTCACGGTCGGCGACTCACCGGTGGTGCCCACGACGCCAATGCAGTCGGTGCCCTCAGTGATGTGCCAGTCGATCAGTTTGCGCAGGGTGGGGTAGTCCACGCTGCCATCTTCGTGCATGGGTGTGACAAGCGCCACGATGCTGCCCGTGATTTGGCTGGTTGAGGATGTCATGTCCGAGTGGTGTTTAACAGTAAACAAGCATTCTAACTAGAGCGCGTATCGCGCCGGGGCCTGATCTGCCGTACCTCCCGAATCGGGTCGTGCGGCGACGACCCGTTGTATGAAGCGAGGGGGGTCTTCAAGAAAACCTTCTTCAAAGCCAATGATGCTCATGGCTGCGAGAGTTTGCAGCAATTCGGCGGGCCGCAAAAGAAAATCAGGATTGGACGGTTTCCCCACCGTTTCATTGCCTTGGGAAAAAGTCTCATAGATGAGAAATCCGCCGGGCGCAACGCTTTGGACGATCACCGGAAAAAGCGGCCGCCATAGATAGTTGGTGACGACCACGGCTGAGAATTGGCGAACTTTCCCGCCGTTGATCAAGGGCCAGGGATCGTTCTCGATATCTGCCAGCACAGCCTCGCCAAAATTGGCCACCGCATGAATCGCCTCGGCTGAGCGATCAACACCGGTAACCGCGTGTCCCCTTCCGGCAAACCACTTCATGTGGCGACCACGGCCGCAAGCGATGTCCAGTACCGAGCCCCGGGGCGCGACCAGGTGAGACCAGCGTTTGACCCAGTCGGACACCGGTCCCAGGCCATGCGCATCGGTCGTTGGTGATTTATCCAAAATGCTGTCCTTTTCTCAGAAACAGGCCCAGACCTGATTCGCGAGGGTGACCAAAAAATCGGGACGCGTGTAGAGCGCAAACACCGCCAGAAGCGCGCAAACGGCACTGACATACAACAGAAGTTTTTGACCATGCCTCATGATTTCACACCCCTTGCGCCGAAGTGCCGCGGATGATCGACGCCTCTTTGACGGGTAGATTCACCAGTGCGGCCAACACGCCCAAAGCGATGGCGATGTACCAGACCACGTCATAGCTCCCGGTACGGTCATACAGGTAGCCACCCAGCCATACCCCCAGGAAGGAGCCGATCTGATGGCTGAAAAACACAAAGCCGCTCAGCATGGAGAGATGCGCCACGCCAAAAATTTGTGCCACCGCGGCGTTGGTCACCGGTACCGTGGAGAGCCACAACAAGCCCATGGCAGCGGAAAAAACATAGACGCTCAGGGGTGACAACGGGGTCAGCAAGAACAGGGAGATCGCGCAAGACCGCGCCAGGTAAATAAAAGCAAGGATGTTTTTCTTCGACAGTCTTTGCCCCAGTACGCCTGCCGCATAGGTTCCCAACACATTGAACAAGCCGATCAGCGCAAGAGCGTAGCTCGCCACCTGGGGTGACAAGCCCTTGTCTTTCAGGTAACTCGGCATGTGGACACCAATGAAGACGACCTGGAAGCCGCAAACGAAATAGCCGGCCATCAGCAACTGGAAGCTCGGGTACTTGAACGCTTCGGTCAACGCCTGAAGAATGGTCTGCTCGCGGCGGATGGCCGAGCCACCGGTAAACCCGGGTTCGCGCAAACCCCAGGCCAATGGCACCATCATCAACGACGCAAGACCCAGGATCATCAGCGCTTCTTTCCAGCCGAAACTGCTGATCAGAAAACCCTCGGTTGGGACCATCAAAAACTGGCCAAATGAACCGGCTGCCGCCGCAATGCCCATGGCCCAGGAGCGCTTGTCGGCCGAGACGTTGCGGCCGATTACGCCGTAAATGACGGCATAGGTGGTGCCTGCCTGCGCCATGCCAATCAGCACCCCAGCCGTGGCGGAAAACAGCAGTGGGGTGGTCGCACTGGCCATGCCCAACAATCCGAGTGCATACAAAACAGCCCCACCCCCAATGACCCTGAAGGCACCAAACCGGTCAGCCGCCATGCCGGCAAAAATGCCGGAAACCCCCCACGCCAGATTCTGGATGGCGATCGCAAATGCAAACGTCTCCCGGCTCCAGCCTTGACTTTGCGTCACCGGCAACAGCCACAGGCCAAAGCCGTGACGTATGCCCATGGAGAGCGTCACGATGGCCGCGCCGCACAGGAGAACCTGTGTCATGGAAAGTGATTTGGTGGGTATTGACATCCGACAAATGTAGCCAATCTGTTTGTTCAGCGCTTGCAGGCTTTATTGGACATTTAAGAAATACTGTGATTTCATACAGTGAATAATTAACTGCAGACTACAATCAATTCCTATGGCAGTTAAACCAACAACCGAATATTCAGAAGGTTCCATCCGTGTGCTCAAGGGGCTGGAGCCGGTCAAGCAGCGTCCTGGGATGTACACCCGGACCGACAACCCCCTGCACGTTATCCAGGAGGTACTGGACAACGCGGCAGACGAGGCCCTGGCGGGGCACGGCAAGAAGATCAAGGTTTGTCTTCATGGCGACGGTTCAATCAGCATCGAAGACGATGGCCGGGGCATTCCGTTTGGCCTGCACCCGGAAGAAAATGCACCAGTGATCGAACTGGTTTTCACGCGGCTGCATGCCGGTGGCAAGTTTGACAAGGGCAAGGGCGGCGCCTACAGTTTTTCGGGCGGGCTGCACGGCGTCGGTGTGAGCGTGACCAACGCGCTGGCCACGCGGCTGGAAGCCACGACCTACCGGGAGGGTATGGTGGCCCGCCTGGTTTTTGCCGGGGGTGACGTCGTCGAACCGTTGCAGGCGCGAAAGCAAGGAGAGGGCGACCGCAAATCAGGCACGACCGTGCGGGTTTGGCCCGACGCCAAATACTTTGAAGCGCTGGCGCTGCCGATGGCGCAACTTACCCACCTGCTGCGAAGCAAGGCGGTGTTGATGCCCGGCGTTACCGTGACCCTTGTCAACGAGAAGGCCAAAGAGACGCAGACCTGGATCTACAAAGGGGGGTTGCGCGACTACTTGCTACAAACTCTCAACGGCGAGCTGGTGATTCCCGTCTTCGAGGGTGAGGGTTTTGCCGATGCGCAGCACGACAGCTTTGCTGAAGGCGAAGGCGCGGCCTGGTGTGTGGCCTTCACGGAAGATGGTCAGCCGGTGCGCGAAAGCTATGTCAACCTGATTCCCACCAGCGCCGGCGGCACCCATGAAAGTGGCTTGCGTGACGGCCTGTTCACGGCCGTCAAAAGCTTTATTGAACTTCACTCCCTGCTGCCCAAAGGCGTCAAGCTTTTGCCGGAGGATGTCTTCGCCCGCGCCAGCTATGTCTTGTCAACCAAAGTGCTTGATCCGCAGTTTCAGGGGCAAATCAAGGAACGTCTGAACTCGCGTGATGCCGTGCGACTGGTGTCCAGTTTTGTGCGCCCGACCCTGGAGCTGTGGTTGAACCAGCACGTTGAATATGGCAAAAAACTCGCTGAACTGGCCATCAAGGCCGCACAAACCCGTCAGAAAGCAGGCCAGAAAGTCGAGAAGCGCAAAGGGTCCGGCGTAGCCGTTCTGCCCGGCAAACTCACGGATTGCGAAAGCCGCGATCTGGCGCACAACGAGGTGTTCCTGGTGGAGGGAGACTCAGCTGGCGGCAGTGCCAAGATGGGGCGCGACAAGGAAAGCCAGGCCATCCTGCCACTGCGTGGCAAAGTGCTCAACACGTGGGAAGTAGATCGTGATCGCCTGTTTGCCAATACGGAAATCCACGATATTTCCGTGGCTATTGGCGTGGATCCACATGGCCCCAATGACACACCTGACCTGAGCGGTTTGCGCTATGGCAAGGTTTGCATTCTGTCGGATGCTGATGTGGATGGTTCACACATACAGGTTCTGCTGCTGACCCTGTTTTTCAGGCATTTCCCCAAGCTGATTGAGACGGGTCATATATTTGTGGCGCGCCCCCCCCTGTTTCGCGTGGACGCTCCGGCGCGAGGCAAGAAACCGGCTTCCAAAGCCTACGCGCTGGATGAGGGTGAACTGACAGCCATTCTTGATAAATTGCGCAAAGAGGGCGTGCGTGAGACGGCCTGGAGTATCAGCCGCTTCAAGGGCCTGGGTGAAATGAATGCCGAGCAATTGTGGGACACCACACTCAACCCGGACACGCGCCGCCTTCTGCCCGTTGCATTGGGCGACATCGACTTCGCGCAAACAGAGGCCTTGATCACAAAGCTCATGGGCAAGGGGGAGGCCGGCGCGCGCCGTGAGTTGATGGAGTTGCATGGGGATACGGTCGAGATCGACATCTGATGAGTGCGCAACGGTCCTGTGTTCGCGGTTATTCGTGCTTTTTTGGCATGCGGCTTTTGCTACTCATCTGTTTCTTGTTATCGTTTTTGCAGCAGCCAGCGCGCGCAGACATTTGGGGTTACGTGGACGAGAAGGGCGTCGCGCACTTTTCAGCTGACCGTGTGGATGAGCGGTACGAGATTTTTTCTCGTGGTGGAGAGAGTTTTGACACCAGCCGTGGCGTGAAGGGTGCAGGCGACACCCTCTACCCTGCGATGCTGCCGACGGTGGCGTCCCGGGTGATTTCGTTTTTTGAAATATCGCCCAGTTACAAGCAGGTCAAACACCATTTGCGTGAGGCTTCCAGCACCAACCATATTGACTACGAGCTGCTTCAGGCGCTGATCGCGACCGAGTCCGGCTTTGATGCAATGGCGGTGTCGCCCAAGGGTGCCATCGGCCTGATGCAGGTGATGCCTGCCACCGCGGCGCGTTACGGCGTGGCAGGCGACAAAAAAACGTCGGCTGAGAAGAAACTTTCCGACCCGAGAACCAATATCAAAACAGGCACCCGCTATTTGCGGGACCTGATCAATCTTTTTCCGGACCAGCTTGAACTGGCTGTGGCGGCCTACAACGCGGGTGAAGGGGCGGTCCAGCGTGCAGGCAACAAAATCCCCAACTACAAAGAGACGCAGAACTACGTCAGAACTGTCATGCAGCTCTACACCCTGCTCAAGTCGCCCGTCCTGGGGGCGAATGGACGCAATGCGCCGACGCGGGTGCGCATGGAGATGCAAGGCGGGGCCGCCAAGCGCGGCAACATGATTTCATCGGTTCAATCACCGAGCCCTCAACCCAACCTCAAGACCGAGACAGATTAGTTTTCATGAGCGATCAACCGACACTGGATTTTTCTCCAAACCCTGTCCCTGGCGATGGGGACGACTCTCCCAGCCTGGCGTCCTATGCACAACGTGCCTACCTTGAATACGCCCTGAGCGTGGTCAAGGGCCGGGCCTTGCCGGATGTGTGCGATGGCCAGAAGCCGGTGCAACGGCGCATTCTGTATTCCATGTCACGCATGGGCCTGGGCTTCGGCGGGGCCAACGGCAATACCGGCGCCAAGCCGGTCAAGTGTGCCCGTGTGGTGGGCGATGTGCTGGGCCGGTTTCATCCGCACGGTGACTCGTCGGTGTATGACGCCGCGGTGCGCATGGCGCAGGACTTTTCCTTGCGTTACCCGCTGATTGACGGCCAGGGTAACTTTGGCTCGCGGGACGGCGATGGCGCCGCCGCCATGCGTTACACCGAAGCCCGGCTGGCCAAGATCACCAGCCTGCTGCTGGATGAAATTGACGAAGGCACGGTCGAGTTCACGCCCAACTACGACGGCTCCACCGAAGAGCCCAAGCAGTTGCCGGCACGCCTGCCTTTTAACCTGCTCAATGGCGCCAGCGGCATTGCCGTGGGCTTGGCCACCGAAATCCCCAGCCACAACCTGGGCGAAGTGGCGCAGGCTTGTGTGGCCTTGATCAAGAGCCCCAAGCTCAGCGACGACGAACTGTTTGCTCTCATTCCGGGGCCGGACTATCCCGGTGGCGGCCAGATCATCAGTGCTCCGACAGACATTGCCGAGGCCTACCGCACCGGACGTGGCTCGCTCAA
>OFPG01000075.1_pt1 | contig 12382 bp, 13 predicted proteins | sample 1542501 | NCBI WGS metagenome assembly OFPG01 (sample SAMN05503963, study PRJEB24370) | sediment metagenome | isolation source: lake sediment | place: USA: Lake Hill lake, St. Paul Island, Alaska | collected 2013
GTGGTCGGTCTGGCCGACGCCCCCGGTAACCGCTTCGTCTGGAGTCTGTTTGATGCCGGCGAGATCTGGGTCGGCGATTTTTCTGATCCCCACAAGCCGCGTATCGAAAAATTCAGGAACATTGGCCGTGAACCCTACGATGGCTTGATCACGCCGGATGGACGCTACTATCTGGCCGGTCTGTTCGGGGAGGACGGGATGGCCCTGGTTGATTTGTGGCACCCGGAGCAGGGCGCACGCCGCATTCTGAACGGCTACGGCAAGGGCCAGGAAAAATTGCCGGTGTTCAAAATGCCTCATCTGCGCGGCTGGGCTGTGGCAGGCCGGTATGCCTACGTGCCGGCCATCGGTCGCCACGAGGTCCTGGTGCTTGACATGGAAACCTGGCTGGAAGCGGGACGCATCCAGGTGTCGGGCCAGCCGGTCTTTGTGATTGCGCGACCCGATGGTCGTCAGGTGTGGGTTAATTTTGCCTTTCCTGACAACGCGAACGTCGACGTGATCGATGTCGAAAAACGCAGTGTGGTGAAACAGCTGGCGCCCGGCAAGGCCGTCTTGCACATGGAGTTCACGCCGCGCGGCGAATCGGTCTGGATTTCGGCACGCGACGACAACCGCGTGGTGGTGTACAACACCGAGAATTTTTCGCAACGCAGCGTATTGCCAGCGGAGTCCCCGAGCGGTATTTTCTTCACGAACCGCGCGGCGCGCATCGGATTCTGAGGCGGATATGGGGCAGATGCGCAACCTGGATCTGAAGCAAGAGGGTGCTCTGGGTGCGTTGGAATTCAAGTTGCTGAATGATTTCCAGCGGGATTTCCCGCTGGTGCCACGCCCGTTCGCCGAACTGGCCAGTCGTCTGGAAGTAGATGAAGCGACTGTCATTGACGTCTTGCAGCGCATGCGCGAGCAGGGTCTGGTCAGCCGGATCGGTGCGGTATTCCGGCCCAATGTCGTCGGCGTCAGCGCCCTGGCGGCGCTGGCCGTGCCGGCTTCGCGGCTGGAAGCAGTGGCAGCGCAGGTCAGCGCCTTCGCCGAGATCAATCACAACTATGAACGCGAGCACCGCTTCAATCTCTGGTTCGTTGCGACCACCTCCAGCGTCGCGCGTTTGCATGCGATTTTTCAGGAAATCGAAATCACCTGTGAATGCGGGCCCGTGCTGGTACTGCCCTTGCTGGAGCAGTTCCATATCGATCTGGGTTTTGGTCTGGCACCGGCTTCGTCGCACCACTTTGAAAGTGACGTCCAGGCTCAGACCGATGTTGCCGCGATCGAATTGACAGAGGCCGAACGGGCATTCATGGCCGTGTTGCAGAAAGGCCTGCCGCTGATTTCGCAGCCGTTTGCCGCGTTGGGCTGGCCTGAGGCGGAGGCGATTGCCCTGCTCTCGCGCTGGACCGGGACGGGCGTCATCAAGCGGTTTGGCGTGGTGGTGCGTCACCATGAACTGGGCTACACCGCCAATGCGATGGTGGTGTGGGACGTGCCGGATGCGGTGGTCAGCCAGGTGGGCAAATGCATTGCAGACTCCGGCCGGGTCAGCCTGTGCTATCGCAGGCCGCGGGAGTTGCCACACTGGCCGTACAACCTTTTTTGCATGATCCATGGCAAGGATCGCCAAGAGGTCGAACAAGGCATCGCCACCCTGAAACTGGCCTGCGGACTCGCTTCTTATTCGTCTGAGGTCCTGTTCAGTTGCCGCCGCTTCAAACAACGCGGTGCGCGCTATGTTTCCGGCCGGGACAAGGAATTCTTGCCGGAGTTGGCCAGTGGATCAGATTGACCGCGACATCATCAATGGCTTGCAGGAGGGGCTTGCGGTTTGTGAGCGCCCGTATCTGGAGGCCGCGCAGCGTCTTGGACTGCAAGAGGATGACTTGATTGCGCGACTCTCCCGCATGCTGGCGCAAGGTGTGCTGACCCGCGTCGGGCCCCTGTACCAGATTGAACGCATGGGAGGCGCCTTCACCCTGGCGGCCTTGCATGCGCCAGTCGACGCGTATGAGCAGGTGGCGCAACGCGTCAATGCCTTGCCGCAGGTGGCGCACAACTACGCGCGCGACCATGAGCTCAATATGTGGTTCGTCATTGCCACCGAAACGCCGGGCGAAATTGAAAAGGTCATCGACCAGATTGAGCGGACAACCGGTTGCAGCGTCTTCAACTTCCCCAAGTCCCGCGAATACTTCGTCGAGCTGAAACTGAAAGCCTGAGCCGCCACATGACCAGCACCACCATGTCATTGCCCGAGCTGCAGTCGAGTGAGACGCCGTCCGCGCTGCCGGCGGTCGATGCCATTGATCGGGCCATCATCGTGGCGACGCAAGGCGGTCTGCCGCTGGTGGCGCGGCCCTATCACGCCATCGCCGCAGAACTGCAACTGGATCCGGCGCAAGTGATGACACGGATTCTGCGCATGCAGGAGATCGGTGTGATCCGCCGTCTGGGGGTGGTGCCAAATCACTATGCCATCGGCTACCGCGCCAACGGCATGTCGGTGTGGGATGTGCCCGATGAATGGGTGGATCAACTGGGGGAGTCCGTCGGCAGCTTCGAATTCGTCAGTCACTGTTATCGCCGTCCCCGGCGCTTGCCGCAGTGGCCCTACAACCTGTTCGCCATGGTGCACGGCAAGAGCCGTGACGAAGTCGAGAGACAAGTGGCCCAAATCGCTGCCTTGCTCGGCGAGCATGTGCGCAGCCACACTATTTTGTACAGCACCCGCATATTGAAAAAAACGGGTCTGCGCCTGGCAGGCCAAAAGATGGCCGAATAGAGGAAAAATCATGTTTCGAATTACCCAATACATGCGAGAAATCGCACACCCCACACCGCTGGGTCCCAAACGCAATCCCCCCGGTCCGGTGGTGATCTGGAACCTGATTCGTCGCTGCAACCTGACCTGCAAGCATTGCTATTCGATTTCGGCGGACAAGGATTTCGCCGGCGAATTGAGTACCGCGGAAGTCCATGGTGTGATGGATAACCTGCGTGAGTTCGGCGTGCCCGTGCTTATTCTGTCGGGCGGTGAGCCGCTGCTGCGCCCCGATATTTTTGACATTTCACGCCGCGCCAAAGAGATGGGTTTTTATGTCGGCCTGTCCACCAACGGCACGCTGGTGGATGAATCAAACATTGAGCGCATCGCCGCCATCGGTTTTGACTATGTCGGCATCAGCCTCGACGGCATCCGCGAAACGCATGACAAGTTTCGCCGCAAGGAAGGTGCTTTTGATGCGTCGCTGCATGGCGTCAAGCTGTGCCGTGATGCCGGCATCAAGATCGGTGTGCGCTTTACGCTGACACAAGACAATGCGCACGACCTGCCGGCCTTGCTGCAGCTGGTGGACGACGAAGGAATCGACAAATTTTATCTGTCGCATCTCAATTATGCGGGGCGCGGCAATACGAATCGGGGCCGCGATGCGTTCCTGGAAACCACCCGCAATGCGATGGATTTGCTGTTCAACACCTGCTGGAAGAACATTGAAAGCGGCGCGGAAAAGGAATTCGTCACCGGCAATAATGATGCTGATGGCGTGTATCTGCTGCATTGGGTGCGCCGCCATTTTCCGCAGCGCGAGGCGGCGCTGCGCGCCAAGCTGGCGCAGTGGGGCGGCAACTCATCGGGGGTCAATGTCGCCAATATCGACAACCTGGGCAATGTCCACCCAGACACCTTCTGGTGGCACCACAACCTGGGCAACGTGCGCGAGCGGGCCTTCTCCGACATCTGGCGCGATACCTCGGACCCCCTGATGGCGGGGCTCAAAGCGGTGCCGCGCACGATCAAGGGTCGTTGCGGTGAATGCAGCTACTTCGATGTTTGCGGTGGCAACACACGGGTGCGGGCCTTGCAACTGACCGGCGATGCCTGGCAGGAAGATCCTGCGTGCTATTTGTCGGATGAGGAAATCGGGCTCGTCGGCGAACGCACGCGGGTCCCGATGAAACCCTATATTGGGGTCCGCCGGGCGCGGGTTGCCGAATGAGCGTGCCACTGTCGTGCAGGCGGCTAGCCGCGTTGATCGTGGTGCTGGCCAGCGGGATGTTGCCGGCGGCCTGGGCTGCCACCGACAAGCCTGTGACCGCGGATGTCGCAGCCCATGTCGCAATGGGTGTCGATGCGAACAAGGTGTATCAAGCCCATTGCGCCTCCTGTCATGGGGCTGACCGCCTGGGTGGCGCCGGGCCGGCCTTGCTGCCCGGCAATCTGGATCGCCTGCGCCGACCGGATGCGATCAAGACCATCACCGAAGGTCGCCAGGCGACCCAGATGCCGGCGTTTGGCACCAGCCTGACGCCGCAAGAGATCACGGCTCTCACCGCGCTCATCTATGCGCCGCTGGCGACAACGCCGACCTGGGGCATGGATGAAATCCGCGCCTCCCGGGTTGAATATGTCAAAACGGGGAGCCTGCCCGACAAGCCTGTGTTCAAGGCGGATCCGCTCAATCTGTTCGTGGTGGTGGAAATTGGTGACCATCATGCGACCATTCTGGATGGCGACAAGTTCGAGCCGATTACCCGTTTCGCCACCCGCTATGCCCTGCATGGCGGGCCCAAGTTCTCGCCTGATGGGCGGTATGTTTATTTCGCTTCGCGTGACGGCTGGATTGCCAAATATGACATCTGGAACCTGACACTGGTGGCCGAAATTCGTGCCGGCATCAACACCCGCAATCTGGCAGTGTCCAGTGACGGGCGCTTCGCCATGGTCGCCAACTATTTTCCGCATACGCTGGTCGCGCTCGACACCCGCGACCTGTCGCCGATCCGGGTGATCGACGTCAAGGACGATGGCGGCAAGTCGTCACGCGTGTCCGCGGTCTATGACGCCGCCCCGCGCAAAAGCTTTATTGCAGCCCTGAAAGACATCCCGGAAGTATGGGAGCTGGGTTACGACGAAAAAGCGCCGCCAGTTTACGCGGGCCTGGTGCATGACTACAGGATGGCCGAGGCAATTCCCGTTAAAGGGCCTTTTGCGCCGCGTCGCATCAAGCTGGATGACTATCTGGACGATTTCTTCTTCGACCCCGCCTATGACCACGTGATTGGTTCCTCGCGCGGCGGTCATGGTCAGGTGGTGAACCTGAATATCGGTCGGAAAATAGCCGATGTTGACCTGCCTGGTTTGCCGCATCTGGGCTCCGGCATCTCCTGGGCCTATCAGGGCAGGCCCGTGATGGCGACGCCCAACCTGAAAGATGGCGTGGTGTCGGTGATCGACATGAAGTCGTGGCAGATCATCAAACAGATACCCACCCTGGGACCTGGTTTTTTCATGCGCAGCCATGAAAACACACCCTATGCCTGGGTGGATGTATTCAACAGCCCCCAAAATCATGATGTGATTCAGATCATCGACAAAAAAACACTGGCGGTCGTCAAGGAATTAAAGCCCAGGCCGGGCAAGATTGCAGCCCACACGGAGTTCACCCGGGATGGCAAATATGCAGTGGTCAGTATCTGGGAAAACGATGGCGAGCTGGTCATCTATGAGGCGAACTCGCTGGAGGTGGTCAAGCGGCTCAAGATGAACAAGCCTTCCGGAAAATACAACGTCTACAACAAGATCACCCGCTCGGAGGGCACCAGCCATTAGTCCTGGCGAATCTTGCGAACCAGCGCCGTCGTGGAGTAACCATCCACAAAAGGCAAGGCCAGCGCGCGCCCCCCATACGACTCGACCAGACGTGTCTCGGCCAACTTCCGCATGTCGTAGTCACCGCCCTTGACCAGGATGTCGGGTTTGACTTGCGCAATCAGTTCCAACGGCGTGTCTTCATCAAACCAGGTCACGAGGCTGGTGGAGGCCAGGGCCGCCATGACAAACGCCCGGTCGGCTTCATTGTTGAGGGGGCGATCAGGGCCTTTGCCCAGTCTGCGGGCGGAGGCATCGGTGTTCAGCGCCACCAGCAGGCTGGCACCCAGCGCACGCGCCTGGGCCAGGTACATCACGTGGCCGCGGTGCAGCACGTCAAACACGCCGTTGGTAAACACCAGCGGCCGGGGCAGCCGGGCAACCCTTGCCAAAATGCTGTCACGACCGCAAATTTTGTCTGAAAGCGCAGAAATAGAGGGTAAGTCGGTCATGCCATCAATGCTAGCAGGCTGGACACATCCCTTAAGCTAGGCACGTAGGCTATCGCGTTGCCAGGGTGTCAGCGTGTATTGGCATAATTCCGTCACTTCATGAATCTCGTTACCGTCAACGTCGACTCCATTCGCATCGGCCATCCGCTGCCTTTTTCGCTCAGGGATGAGGCCGGGGTTTTGCTGGCGAACAAGGGGTATGTGGTGGACAGCCGGGATGAGCTGGACCTGATGGTCGGACGACGCAGCAACCTGTTCGTTGATGTCGCCGAGTCCGAGAGCCATCGCCGCGCCTATGTGGGGAAACTCCATAGCCTGGTGCGCGAAGACCGGACCCTCGGGCAAATTGCAGAAAGCCAGTTTTCTTCCCTTGAACTGGAGAGCAGCCGCGACACCGCGAATACGGGTGAGCCCGACTGGCTGGACCTGCAGGTGCAGACCCATGCCATGCTGCGCGACAGCAATCCGGCGAGCTTTCGCGACCGGCTGGACAAACTGCAGGCGCAGCTCAGCCGGCATGCGCGCCTCAACCCGGATGGCACCTTGTTTGCGCTGATTCACCTCTCAAGCAGTGAGGTGCAGTTGTACAGTGCGACCCACGCCATGCTGGTGAGCGTCATGTGCAGCCTGGCCGCCCGGGAAGTGCTGAAATGGCCTGCCGAACTGGAGGCCACACTGTGCAATGCCGCGCTGACCATGAACATCGGCATGACCGAGCTGCAGGACCGCCTGGCGGTGCAGAAGGAAGCACCCAGCCCGGAGCAGCGGCGACAGATCGACCAGCATGCCATGCGCTCGGTCAGGCTGCTTGAGCAATTGGGCGTAACCGACCCTTGCTGGCTTGAAGCTGTGCTGGACCATCACACCAAAACACCGGGTCCGCTGGCCGCTCGCCCGCAAAGCCAGCGCATGGCACGCCTGATCCAGCGCGCTGACATGTTCGCGGCACGTCTGGCGCCGCGCGTCTCGCGCTTGCCCGAGTTGCCCGCGACCGCCATGCAGGCCAGTTATTTCGATGAAAACCGCCAGATCGACGAAGCAGGTGCGGCGCTGATCAAGGCCGTGGGGATCTACTCCCCGGGCTCGTTCGTGCGCCTGGCCACCAACGAGATTGCCGTGGTGATCAAACGTGGCGCCAACACGACGACTCCACGCGTGGCCATTCTGATCAACCGCGAAGGCATGCCCACCGGCGAGCTGATCGTGCGCGACACCAGTCAGCGTGAATTCCGCATTGTGACCAGCATGGCGGAGCGCGAGGTCAAGGTGAAAATCAACCTGGAGCGCCTGCTGGTGTTGACCAAGTCACCTGCTTCAGACCGTCTTTGGCAGGGACAGGGGCGCTGACGCCAATCTGTCGGCCGGTTTCTGCCCAGGTCTTTGCGATAGCTGTTCAGCTGCTGCATGGTGGCAAAGCCGTGGCCCTTGCCAGGCGGGCCCTTTACTCGACAGAGAACCTGCTGGAAACGCCGCTGGACTGCAGCTCCGCCGCGCGGTGCGGCTCCCACCATGCCCGCAGGCTCGCAAACACATTTCTGCACCCCGTGCACTTGTATTGTCCGGTGGGTTGCAGTGCGCCATCCTGGGCACGATCAATCACGCGCTGGTAGCTGGTGGCGCCGCATTTGCAGCATTTGTAGATCGTTTTGAAAATACCCATGGTGCGCACACTGTAAGAGCAGGTGCACCGGGTGGCGAATCAAATAATGTAAAACAATGTAAGCGGCGTGACGCCTGGCCGCTGTGCCGCACTGCAGGCGTGGGCTACCGCTCAAATGGGCACGGTATCCGCGAAGCTGGGGCGCTGCATCAACTTGTCGTGCAGCCGGACCAGGTTCGGGTAGTCGGTACGCCAGTCAATCTGCGGGAAACGGAAGTCCAGATACCCCAGCGCGCAGCCCACGGCGATGTCCGCCAGGCTGAGATGAATGCCGGCACAAAAGGGTTTTTCTCCCAATCCCTGGCTCATGGCCTTCAAAGACGCTTGCACCTTGCCCAGCTGACGGTCGATCCAGGCCTGGCTGCGTTGCGCCTCGGACCGCCCAGCCCAAGTGGCTTCCAGCCGCGCCAGAATCGAAGCATCCAGCACGCCATCGGCCAGGGCTTCCCAAGTCTTGATCTCGGCCCGCTCGCGGCCCACCGACGGAATCAGTTTGCCCACAGGCGACAGGGTGTCCAGGTATTCGACAATCACGCGCGAATCAAAAAGGGCTTCGGCCCCTTCCATGATCAGGCAGGGCACCTTGCCCAGGGGGTTGGATTCTGCAATCGTGGTCTGCGCCGCCCAGACGTCCTCCGTCACAAAGTCATAGTCAAGCTTTTTCTCGGCCATAACGACGCGCACTTTACGTACATAAGGGCTGGAGTTGGATCCGATTAATTTCATGGGCGATCTACTGTTGCAGGAACGATCATTCTATCCATTGGGGTTTACCGGAGCCTGTCCGCGGGTAAATGGTGGCGCACAACTTACAATCTACCCATGACTTTTTCCGCAATCTCAGCTCTTTCCCCGCTGGACGGCCGCTACGCCGCCAAGCTTGCCAAACTCCGTCCTGTCATGAGCGAGCAGGGCTATATGCAACGCCGCGTTCAGGTAGAGGTGGCCTGGTTCATCGCCCTGAGCGATTGCGGCTTCAAAGAGTTCAAGCCGCTTTCACCCGGAGCACGCACTTACTTGCTGGGCTTGGTCAAACATTTTTCGGAAGCGGATGGCGAAGCCATCAAGGTTATCGAGAAAACCACCAACCATGATGTGAAGGCCGTCGAATACTGGATTAAGTCCAGGTTTGAAGCCCGGCCCGAGTTGCTGGCCGCGGGTGAGTTTGTGCACTTTGCCTGCACCAGTGAAGACATCAACAACACCAGCCATGCGCTGCAACTCAAAGCCGGGCGGGATCAGGTGCTGCTGCCGGCACTGGACGCCATCATCGCCAAGCTGCGCGACATGGCCCATGCGTTTGCCGACGTCTCCATGCTCAGCCGCACGCACGGCCAGACCGCCAGCCCCACCACCGTGGGCAAGGAAATCGCCAACGTCGTGGTGCGCCTGGTAGCCGCGCGCGAGAGGATTGCCAGCATCAAGCTCATGGCCAAGATGAATGGCGCCGTGGGCAACTACAACGCCCACCTCTCGGCCTGGCCCGACTTCGACTGGGAGGCCTTCAGCCGGAAGGTCGTGGAAACGCCGGAACCGCTGGGCCTGGGGCTGACCTTCCAGCCGTACAGCATCCAGATCGAGCCGCACGATTACATGGCCGAGCTGTTTGACGCGGTGGCCCGCACCAATACCATCCTGATCGACTGGTCACGCGACGTCTGGGGTTATGTGTCCCTGGGCTACTTCAAGCAAAAGCTGCGCGAGGGTGAAGTGGGCTCCAGCACCATGCCGCACAAGGTCAACCCGATTGATTTCGAGAACGCCGAAGGCAACCTGGGCCTGGCCAATGCAGTGCTCAAACACCTGAGCGAAAAGCTGCCGATCAGCCGCTGGCAGCGCGATTTGACCGACTCCACGGTGCTGCGCAACATGGGTGTGGCGCTGGGCTACGCGGTGCTGGCCTACCAGTCGCTGGGCACCGGTTTGGGCAAACTTGAAATCAATGAGGCGGCGATCGCGGCCGACCTGGATGCGTCCTGGGAAGTGCTGGCCGAGCCCATTCAAACCGTGATGCGCCGCTTTGGCCTGCCCCAGCCCTACGAGCAGCTCAAAGCCTTCACCCGCGGCGAACCCATGACGCGCGAACTGATGCAGGGCTTTATCGCCAAACTGGCCATTCCGGACGAAGAGAAAACGCGCCTGCTGGCCATGACCCCCGCCAGCTATACAGGCAAAGCCGCGGAGCTGGCGCGGCGCGTATGACCCCCACGCTCGGCACTTCGTGTCCTCCCTGCCCCCCGAGTGGGCTGATCCGTCTTGGGGCGGCCCGGCGCCTGATCTGATGGCCATCAAATCCACCATCTTCAAAGCCAGTCTGCAAATCGCCGACATTGACCACGCCTACTACGCCGACCACGCGCTGACGCTGGCGCGCCACCCGAGTGAAACCGACGAACGCATGATGGTGCGCCTGTGCGCCTTGGCGCTGCAGGCACACAAGCTGCAATCCGTGTGCGGCGGCGACGGCACGCTGGCCTTTGGCGCGGGTTTGAGCGACCCCGACGAGCCTGACGTGTGGCTGCGCGACTACACCGGCCTGACCCGGCTCTGGATCGAGGTGGGCCAACCCGAAGACAAGCCGCTGCTCAAGGCCTGCGGCAAAGCCGATGAGGTGGTGCTGTATTGCTTCAACCATGCCGCCGAGGTGTGGTGGCGCACCATGGAAGCCAAGCTGGCCCGGCCGAAAAATCTGAGTGTGTTCCGGGTGCCGACCGCCGCCGCACAGGCACTGATTCCGATGGCCCAGCGCAGCATGCAGCTGCAGGCCACGATTCAGGAAGGCGTGTTGATGCTGGGCGACGGCACGCACAACGTAAATATTGAGCCGCTGCGCTGGAAATAAGAGCCGAACAGGCCTCTGGCTCCCGTGGATATTGCGCGAACAGCTATTTATTTGATAGCGAGTCGAGAGGGCCTTCAGCCGCCCGCTCCGCATATTTGTTAAAGCGCCAGGACGTCCCCTCCATCGTGATGCGTCGCCAGGTCTGGCGTTTTTCAACCGGACGCATCTCCGTCCAGTACTGCACCTCGGCAAAACTTCGCCCGCAGCCTTTGCATTCCTCATCACCCTGGCTGGTGGAGCAGATCGCAATGCACGGCGTATCCGGCGTGGTGTCGTACCAGGCCATCCAGGCTTGCAGGGCCTTGGGCGGCATCGAGAATTCGTCGGCTTGCGTCTCTCGGTAGAACACCATGAGGGCGTACACCTCGGCCAAAGCGCGGGTTTCGGGCGCCAGCGAAAAGCCGTCCGGCGAGGGCTGCCGCTCACGCCAGTAGTTGATGGCCGACTCGATGTCGGTGATGTGAATGCCTGCCATGGGGGACGCATCATAGCCCGGCGCGTGATGAACCCCACCCGCTGGAGGAAAAGGGGCTCATTGGGCGATGGCTGATCGTGCCCTCACAAGGCAACCAAGGGGCCAGCCACTAAAATCCATGCCGACACACCGCGCTCTCTTTTGACTGAAATGACTCCCCCCTGTGACCGACATCGCCAGCCTATCGCCCGACCCATCAGCCGGTCTTTCCCCTGACCCTGACAACAAGATCCAGCAGCCCCGCCTGTGGCGCGGCGACGGCTGGACCGCACGCGTCGTCAAGAACGAGGACGACGATGGCTGGGCCGTGGCCATGATCAAGGACGGTGAACCCGAGCCCGCACTGGTGGGACCGTGGACCATGGGACGCGACAAAAAGAACCCCAAACCGCTGGACGGCCCGGCCTTCAGCACGCTGGTCAAGACGGCAAAGGAGTTTGTGCGCCGGCACGAGCAGCAACTGCACGCCACGCTGCACCAGAGCATCGCGGTGACGTCGCGGGGCGCCCGGGTGACCGTCTCGCTCGACATCGTGCCCGATGAAGACAACCCCTATGCCGTGCTGACGGCGCATGATGAGGCCGGCGAGCAGCTGGCGCAGGGGCGTGTGCCACCGGCGTTCAAGCTGAACCGGGCCAGCGCCACCGCCTGGGCCGACGGCGATTTTCAAAAACCTGGCACAGCGAGCAATTAGCGGGTGTTGACGATCGTCATGGGCTGCGCGCCTCAGGGTGCTATCCTTTGAACCATGAAACTCATTGTCAAATGGCTGCTCAGCGCAGTCGCCCTGCTGGCCGTTGCCTACATCTACAGTGGCGTGGAGGTGACCAGCTTCACCTCGGCACTGATAGCGGCGTTTGTCATCGGGCTGCTCAACATGATTTTGCGACCGGTGCTGGTGGTGCTGACGCTGCCGGTGACCGTGATCACGCTGGGTCTGTTCCTGTTTGTCATCAACGCCCTGATGTTCTGGGCCGCCGCGAGCGTGCTGGACGGCTTTCATGTGCGCGGCTTCGGCGCAGCCCTGCTGGGGTCGCTGATTTACTCGGTGTTTGGCATCGTGATCGACTCAGCGATCGAGCGCCTGTTCTTTAAGCAGTAATTCGACCTGGCGTTGGCGGGTGTCGATGATGGACGCATCGATGTGGTCCGCAGCGGCTGTGCCGGCACGCCCCTGACGCAAAAGCTCCTGTGCCGCCTTGAAGCGATCAAGCGCGGCCGCATAGTCCAACAATGCCACTTGCGTCTCGGCATCGGCGCGAATGGCACGCAAGGTCTGAGATCGGAAGAGCGTCGTGTAGGGAAA
>OFPG01000076.1_pt1 | contig 12308 bp, 10 predicted proteins | sample 1542501 | NCBI WGS metagenome assembly OFPG01 (sample SAMN05503963, study PRJEB24370) | sediment metagenome | isolation source: lake sediment | place: USA: Lake Hill lake, St. Paul Island, Alaska | collected 2013
ACTGGAGTTCAGACGTGTGCTCTTCCGATCTGGCCAGCTCCAAGCGCTTGCGGCCTGCCACTGTCAGGTCTGACGCCGGCTTGTCGAGTTGCGCCAACAGCCCCACACGAGCAGCCACTTCTTCAGCCTGATTCAAAGCGCTGCGCCGGTCTTTCACGTGCAAATGCGCGCCCACGGCAATGTTCTCACGCACGGTCTGCGTCGCGAACGGCTGGACAATCTGGAAGGTGCGTGTCATGCCAAGGCGCGCGTTGAGGTGGGGGGCGCGGCTGGTGATGTCGTGGCCGTCAAACAGCACGGTTCCGCTGTCGGGTTTCAAAAAACCGGACATCAGTGCAAACAACGTGGTTTTGCCCGCACCATTGGGCCCGATCAGGGCCGTCAGGCTACCCCGGGGCACGTCCAGGCTGACGTTCTGCACGGCCTGCAGACCACCAAAGGATTTGGACAGGCCACTGATAGCCAGTAAGGAATCAGCCACGTCGACCTCCGTTTTTTTGCCCCAGCCTGAGCCACAACGATTTAGCCGTCGCACCCAAGCCGGCGATGCCGCGCGGCACGAACATCACGATCGCAACCAGCACCACGCCATAGATCACCATGTTGATGCCAGGCAACTGCCCGAACAGATTGCGCGTCAGGTCGGCGAGGAGGTGCAGTACCAGCGCGCCCAGCAGCGGCCCCCATAACGTCCCCAGGCCACCCACGATCGCGGCGATGAGCGCTTCAACCGATGTGCCGGGACCGTAGGCAATGCCGGGATCAATGTACTGAAACACCTGGACATAGAATGCGCCGCCAGCCCCCATGAAGCCGCCCGACAGGGCAATGGCGCCGAGCTTCACGCCAAAGGGGCTGACACCGACCGCACGCGCAGCGTCTTCGTTGTCACGCACCGCCTGCCGGTAGGCACCAAAGCGTGAATGCTTCAGCCACCAGGTCACCAGCAGGGCTGCCGCCACAAAGCCCAGCACGAGGTAGACATAACCCTTGCGCGAACCGAACTGCATATTGGCGAACGATTCGTGCAAGGGCAGCATGAGGCCCACCCCGGCACCGGTGAACGGCACCGACAGGGCCAGGATACGGAACACCTCGGCAAACGCCAGCGTCACCAACGCGAAATACGAGCCTTTCAGTCCGTACCGAAAGGACAGGGCTCCCACGAAGACGCCTACCCCGGCACTGCCGGCCACCGCCAGGGACAGGGCCAGCCAGGCATTGAGTCCGCCCTGCATTTGCGCTATGGCCTGGAGGTAGGCGCCGGTGCCGAAAAACAGCGCATGGCCAAACGAAAACTGCCCGCCAAAGCCGCCCAGAATGTTCCATGCCTGCGCCAGCAGAGCCGCATACAGCGCCATCATCAAAAAGTTCAGGATGACGCCGGAGTCGGTCGTCAGCGGGATGCTGGCGACCAGCGCGACAAAAAGAAAAATGCCAAGCAACTCTTTCCCGCCGCCCTTCATGTCGATCTTCATGCCTTGGCTCCAAACAGGCCTTGCGGGCGAAACAGCAGCACCCCAATGAAGATGACAAAGATACCGATCTGTCCGAGCGACTCGCCCAGGTACAGACCACCCAAGGACTCCACCACGCCAATCAGCAAGCCTCCGAGCAGGGCGCCGCCAAAGCTGCCCATGCCGCCCAGCACCACCACAGTGAAAGCCACCAGCACAAAGCCGCTGCCCACTTGCGGGTTCACATAGTAGGCCGGCAACAAGAAGCAGGCGGCTGCTCCCAGGCACGCCAGACCGATGCCAAAGCTCATGGCGTAGACATGGTCGACATCGATGCCCATCAGCTTGGCGCCATGTTTTTCTTTGGCGACCGCGCGAATCGCACGGCCCAGATCGGTCTTGCCGACGATCCACAGCAATATGCCCGAAACCGCGAGGGCACCGGCGAACGCCACCAGTTTGGGCAAGGCAATCATGGCCGGACCGATTGCCACGGTGGTCAGCGTGTATGCCGTATCAATGGTCCGCGTGTCGGACTTGAACAACAGCAGGGCTGCGTTCTCCATGATGATGGACAGGCCCAGCGTCACCAGAAGAATATTTTCGTCTTTTCCATGGCTGGCCCGGTTGATGATCAGGCGCTGCAGGGCATAGCCCAGCGCAAACATGCCGGGCACTATCAGGGGCAGCGCCAGATAGGGATCAATGCCGAAGTGCTCCTTGAGCAGGTACACCGCATAGAGCGCCACCATCAATGCCGCCCCATGGGCAAAGTTGATGATGTGCAGCACACCATAGATCAGGGTCAGGCCCAGCGCGATCAGTGCATAGACCGCCCCGGTCGTCAGTCCATTGAGCAGGGAGGGGAAAAGAATTCCGGAGTCAAACATTCTTGGCGACTGGATATTCAGGCCCTGAGCGGGAAGACCGGATCGATTTCGCGGTACTCGCGCGGAATGATGACTTTGATGTCGTTCTTGAGGACTTGCGTCATCAAGGGCTGGGCACCCATGTTTTGTCCATTGACAAACTTCGTCGCACCATACGGCATGATGTGGTCGGCGAATGTGCTTTTTTCCAGCGCATCGATGATGGCTGCGCGGTCGCTCGACTTGGCGCGCTCAATGGCATCGGCCAGCAGACGCATTGCGGTGTAGGTCATGAAGATTTCGTAACTGAAAAACAGACCCTTGGCTTCGACTCGCTTCTTGAGGTCGGCAGAGCGCTTGTCCTTGGGGTTGAACCAGTGGTTGCAGTCAATGATGCCGTTGGCCGCATCGGGGAACTCCTTGACAAACTTGTAGCTCGACGCAGCCCCCCCCAGCACCGAATAAATGGCCTTGGGGCTCACCTTTTGCTGCTGCATGGTCCGCACCAGCAAGGCGTATTCGTTGTAGTAGTTGGCTGGTATCACGATGTCGGGGTTGACCGCCTTCATCCGCAGCACGATGTTGTTGAAATCGCGCGTCGGGTTGGCGTGCTTGATGACTTCCTTCACCTCGTAGCCATAACCGGGCAATTCGCGCGCCAGCAAGTTGGCCGTGCCGGTACCGAACAGCGACTCTTCATGAACAATCATCACGGTCCGCGCGGGCTTTCCTGCTGCCGTGTTCAGCACATGCAGGTTGGCGATGGCGACTTCGGCGCACTTGCGATAGCCCGGGCCAAAGCGGAACGTGTTCTTCAGACCCCGTTCCATGATCTGATCCGCCACCCCCACATCGACGACATGCGGCAAGTTGTATTTGGCCGCCGTTTGCGTGGTCGCCAGGCAGATGGCCGATGCATACGCACCGACCACGGCAGAGACTCCCGCTTCATTCATTTTCTCAACCTCGGCAGCACCGGCTTGCGGTTGCGACTGGGCGTCACCGAGCAAGGCCTCGAACTTGGCGCCTCCCAGCGACTTGATGCCCCCCGCCTTGTTGATGTCCTCAATGGCCATGAGCGCACCTTCACGGCACTGCTGACCAGAATAGGCCAGCGCGCCCGTGACCGGATGCAATACACCTACCTTGATGGTCTTGGGTTGCGCACCCCCGACCAGAGGAAATGCCAGCGCCGAAGCGGCAACAGCAGATTGGGACATGAAATGGCGACGTGTACTCATGGCATTTTCCTTACGTTGATTAGTGAAACTGGGCGGACAACTCTTTACTGACCCACACCTTGGCATCGATGCTGCCAACGCGCGACAACTCCATTTGATATTCGTACCGGTCCGGCCGGTACAGGCCATGCAGCCATTGGATCGGACGGTCCTGGTCATCGTAGATCAGGCGGCGTACCGCCAGCAAGGCCGATCCGACCGAGACATCCAGGTGTTTGGCCACCTGGACATCGGCCAGGCGCGCCGAAATGGTCTGGTGCGCACGGCCAACCTTGACCCCGGATTCTTCCAGCAAGACGAGAATTGGTTTTTTTGCCAGTTCGCGACGTCCGAACTTGCGGGCGATATCTGCCGGCACATAGGTCGTGATATGGGACAGGGGCCCCTCCTTGGTGCTGCGCACCCGAACCGCTTTCTGCACCGGGTCACCCACTTTGAGTTGCAGTGCATTCGCCACGTTCGCAGAAGCCATCACCACCTCCACGTCCAGAACACGGACGGATGTCTTCAGACCCATGCTGACCAGGTTCTCAAGCAAGCCCGTGAGATGGGCTCGTTGTCCACCTTCACCGTACGTGGCGGCCCTGGATTCGCCCAGGTCCAGCGCGCGCGTGCCGCGTCCCGGCTCCCGCGAGATCAGACCTTCTGCGGCCAGTTGCTCCAGCGCCCGGCGCACCGTCACGCGGGCCACACCAAACTGCTGCATCAAAGCCAGTTCCCCGGGAAGTCCCTGAGAGAACTTGCCTTCATGCAACTGTTCGCGCAACACCAGGTAAATCTGGTGGTACTTGGGCATGGGCAATTTGGGCGACATGACTGAATAGTATGAAATGTCCGATTGTTCTGTCAATAGGACATTTGCTAAATTCCGTGCATCCTAGGGTTTCCCCGAAGGGCCGTCGCCATCGATTGCATCCAGCTTCTCGGCGCCATTTCCACATCCAAATGGCGTCGGGCTGCCGCCCTTCCCGACGCATTCCACTGGAGTGGTCCAATGACTTGACGGACTCGTGGCGAAAAGCTACATTAATAACCAGTTAGTCATTAATTTCATGTCCCTTTCCAAGCTGATCTGCCAAACCAAATCGACCGTACCTGCCAAGCACGAGCGCCGTAAGGACGCGCGTCCGGGCGAACTGCTGGCCGCCGCGCTGGATCTGTTTGTCGAAAAAGGCTTCGCTGCGACCAAGGCGGAGGAAGTCGCCCGCCGTGCCGGTGTTTCCAAAGGCACGCTGTTCCTGTATTTTGCGAGCAAGGAAGAGCTGTTCAAGGCGGTGGTCCGGGAGAATATTTCGGGACGTTTCTCGGAATGGAATGCTGAATTCGATGCCTTTGAGGGCAGCACGGCCGACATGTTGCGCTATTGCATGGCGATGTGGTGGGCCCGCCTGGGCAGTTCCAAAGCCTCAGGCATCACCAAACTCATGCTGAGTGAGGCCGACAACTTTCCGGAGCTGGCGGCTTTCTACCAGCACGAAGTCATCCAGCCGGCCCATGAGCTGATCCGGCGCATCCTGCAGCGCGGTGTTGACCGCGGCGAGTTCGCGCCCGTGGACATGAAATACGGCGTCTATACGGTCTTGGCGCCCATGCTGTTCTTGCAGCTTTTGATGCACTCCAGAATCGCCTGCATTGACGCTGCTGACGCGTCCCCGCTGGTGCCCGAAGAATTCCTCGCGGTACAAGTGCAAACCATTCTTGACGGCCTGTGCGTGCGACCGGCCTCCCCTCCAACAGACGAAGGACTTCACGCCCTATGAAACGCTGGTTGAAATGGGCAATCATCGCCCTTGTCGTCGCGTTGCTCGCCATCGGCGTGTTGCGCGCATTGTCAGCCCGCAAGGCACAACAGGAAGCCGTGGCCACCCAAGCGGCCCAGCGCACCCAAACCGTGGTGGAGCTGGGGGCGGCCGATGTAGTGCAGGTCAAAACCCGCGAGCTGGCGCAGGGGCTGCCCATCTCGGGCGCGCTCAAGGCGGTCAACACGGCCATCGTCAAGGCACGGGTGGCGGGTGAGTTGCAGGGCCTGACCGTGCGCGAAGGTGATTCCGTCAAGGCCGGGCAAATCATCGCCCGGGTCGATTCAACGGAATACCAGGCGCGCGTGCAGCAGGCGCAGCAGCAGGCTGAATCCGCCCGCGCCCAGGTTGACATTGCCCGGCGCAACTTTGACAACAACCGCTCGCTGGTGGAACAGGGCTTTATCTCCAACACCGCACTGGACTCTTCAGCCGCCAGCCTCGCTTCTGCCGAGGCCACCTACCGGGCCGCCCAGGCGGGCACCGAGGTCGCCACCAAATCACTGACTGATACCGTACTGCGTGCGCCCATCGCCGGCCTGGTTTCGCAACGTCTGGCGCAACCCGGTGAACGGGTGGCCATCGACGCGCGCATCGTGGAAATTGTCGACCTCAGCCGGCTCGAACTGGAGGCCAGTCTGAGTGCCAGCGAATCGCTGGACGTGCGGCTCGGCCAAAGCGCAGCGCTCCAGATCGAAGGGGCTGCCAAGCCGGTTACGGCCAAAGTGGTTCGGGTCAACCCCAGTGCAGTCGCCGGCAGTCGCGCCGTTCTGATCTATCTGGCCGTTGACGCGGCCCCCGGCTTGCGTCAAGGTTTGTTTGCCCAGGGCACGCTCGGCACCGACCGCCTGCAGGCCCTGGCCGTGCCACTGAATGCTGTGCGCACCGACAAACCCGAGCCCTATGTGCAGCTGGTGAGCAACAACCAGGTGGTCCATCAGACTGTCGAGATGGGCGCGCGCGGCGAGGTGGACGGACAGACCATGGTCGCCATCAAAGGAGTTCCAGAGAACGCCATAGTCATCTCCGGTGCCGTGGGCACACTGCGCGCGGGCACTGCCGTCAAATTCACACCGGGCGGCAAGTAAACCATGTGGTTCACCCGCGTCAGCCTCCATAACCCCGTGTTCGCCACCATGGTCATGCTGGCCATCGTGGTGCTGGGTCTGTTTTCCTACCAGCGCCTGCAGGTGGACCAGTTTCCCAACGTTGACTTTCCGGTGGTCGTCGTCACCACGGATTACCCCGGTGCTTCACCCGAAATCGTCGAGAGTGAAGTCACGAAAAAGATTGAAGAAGGCGTCAACTCGATTGCCGGCATCAATGCCCTGACCTCACGCAGCTACGAAGGCCAGTCCATTGTCATCATCGAATTCCAGCTCCACATCAACGGGCGCAAAGCCGCCGACGATGTGCGCGAGAAAGTGTCTCTCATCCGTCCGGACCTGCGCACCGAGGTCAAGGAGCCGCGGGTCTTGCGCTTCGATCCGGCCAGCCGCGCCGTGTGGTCGCTGGCCGTCCTGCCGGACGGTAACGCGAGCAAGACACCGAACGCCGCCGGGCCATCCCAGGGCGCGGGCGCACCCCCGGTCGGCAGCGCAGCAAAGACAGTGCCAAGCGTGGCTGCCCTGTCAGCTATCGAATTGACCAACTGGGCTGATCAGACGCTGAAGAAACGCCTGCAGAACGTGCGCGGCGTGGGCTCGGTGACGGTGGTGGGCGGCACCAAGCGGGAAGTCAATATCTACCTCAACCCCCAGGCGCTGGAAGCCTTCGGCGTCGCGCCCGATCAGGTGGTTTCTGCGGTACGCAATGAAAACCAGGACCTGCCGGTCGGCGCGATCCGTTCGCGGGAGCAGGAGCGCGTGGTACAGATCGAAGCCCGCATGAAACGACCGGAGGACTTTGGCAGGATTATCGTGACGCGCAAGAGCGGCGCCCCGGTGCGCGTGGACCAGGTCGCCAGGGTGGTTGACGGCGCCCAGGAACTTGACACGATGGCGCTGTACAACGGCGAGCGCACGCTCTTGCTCAACGTCCAGAAGTCACAGGACGAGAACACCATTGCCGTCATCGACGGCCTGTTGAAGACTGTGGCAGAGATGAAAGCAGAACTGCCCCCCGGCGTACGGCTGGAGCCGGTGACCGACGGCTCACGGCAGATCCGCGTGGCGGTGGAAAACGTGCGCCGCACCCTGTTCGAGGGCGCCCTGCTCACCATCCTGATCGTGTTCCTGTTCCTGAATTCATGGCGTTCCACCGTCATTACCGGCCTGACACTGCCCATCGCGCTGATCGGTACCTTCCTGTTCATGAATCTGTTCGGCTTCACCATCAACATGATCACGCTGATGGCCCTGAGCCTGTGTGTGGGCCTGCTGATTGACGATGCCATTGTGGTGCGTGAAAACATCGTGCGCCACGTCCAGATGGGCAAGAAGCCGTTTCAGGCGGCGCTGGATGGCACGCAAGAAATTGGCCTGGCGGTGCTGGCCACCACCCTGTCCATCGTGGCCGTGTTCATGCCCATCGGGTTCATGGGCGGCATCGTCGGCAAGTTCTTCCACGAGTTCGGCATCACCATCGTGGCTGCCGTGCTGATCTCGATGTTTGTCAGCTTCACGCTCGATCCCATGATGTCGTCGATCTGGCACGATCCCAGCATTGAGGCGCACAGCCATCATGGCCTCAACGCCGACGGCACGCGGCGCCAGCCCGTGACGCTGTACGACAAGACCATTGGCCGCGTCACCGGCTGGTTCGACCATGCCACCGAGCTGCTGATCGAGGCCTACCAGGGCATCCTGCGCTGGGCGCTCGTGCACAAGCTCAAAACCGTGTTCATGGCGATCGTCATCTTCGCCATCAGCATCTTCATGGTGCCGCTGCTGGGCACCGAGTTCGTACCCAAGGCGGACTTCTCCGAGACCTCGCTCAATTTCTACACGCCCATGGGCTCCTCGCTGGAAGCCACCGAAGCCAAGGCACGGCAGGTGGAAGGCATTGTGCGTGAGTTCCCCGAGGTCCGCTATACGCTGGCAACCATCAACACCGGCAATGCAACGGGCAAGAGCTACGCCAGCATTTATGTCAGGCTGGTGGACCGCAAGGAGCGCAAACGCAATGTGGACGAGCTGTCGGCCGCACTGCGCGAACGGCTGAAACAGGTGCCCGGCATCACCGTGACCCACGTCGGCCTGCTTGAAGCAGTGGGCGGGCAAAAGCAGGTGGAGTTTTCCCTGCAGGGACCGGATCTGGCGGAACTCGAACGCATCAGCCGGCTGGTGATGGAAAAAATCGGTCCGATTCCCGGCCTGGTGGACCTGGACTCCAGCGTCAAGCCCAACAAACCCACGCTGAATGTTGCGGTCAAGCGTGACGCGGCGTCCGACCTGGGCTTGGGCATCGGGCAGATTGGCAGCGCCCTGCGCACCCTGGTGGCAGGTCAGACAGTGGGCAACTGGCGTGCGCCAGATGATCAAACCTACGACGTCAATGTGCGCCTGGCCCCTGAGGCGCGCAACAACCCCGAGGACCTGGAGCGCCTGCCGTTCACGATGGGCAGCAACGCGGACGGCAGCCCCCGCATCGTGCGACTGAACCAGGTCGCCACGGTGAAGGACTCGACCGGCCCCAACCAGATCAACCGGCGCGACCTGACGCGCGAAGTGGCCATCAATGCCAACGTCTACAACCGCTCCGGTGGCGAAGTGTCCGCCGACATCAAGACCGCACTGGACAGCATCAGTTTTCCGCCCGGCTACCGCTACCAGTTCGGCGGTTCCACCAAGAACATGGCGGAATCCTTCGGCTACGCGATCTCGGCCCTGGTGCTGGCCATCGTTTTCATCTACATGATTCTGGCCAGCCAGTTCAAGAGCTTTTTTCAGCCCCTGGCACTGATGACCGCGCTGCCGCTGACCCTGATCGGCGTGGTGCTGGCGCTCCTGATGTTCCGCTCGACGCTGTCGATGTTCTCGGTCATCGGGATGGTGATGCTGATGGGCCTGGTGACCAAGAATGCCATCTTGCTGGTGGACTTTGCCATTCGTGCCCGCGAACCCGGAATCGACGCGGACGGCCGCCACGTCGACGGCATGGAGCGCAGTGCCGCGCTGCTGATGGCGGCCAAGGTCCGGCTGCGCCCGATTCTGATGACCACGCTGGCCATGATTTTCGGCATGTTGCCGCTGGCCCTGGCGCTGACGGAAGGCTCGGAGCAGCGCGCTCCCATGGGCCAGGCCGTGATTGGCGGCGTGATCACGTCTTCCCTGCTGACTTTGGTGGTGGTTCCTGTCGTGTACTGCTACATGGATGATCTGGCGCAATGGTTGCGCCGTTGCTGGGGCGCCGGTGGCAGCGCTGCCGGGTAAAATTTTGCAGAATCGGTTAACATACCCCCAGGAGTACCTGAATGAATTTGGAACAAGCCCGCTTCAACATGATCGAACAGCAGATTCGTCCCTGGGACGTCCTGGATGCCGACGTGCTGCACCTGCTGTCGGTGGTCAAACGTGAAGATTTTGTCCCTCTGGCGCACAAGGCACTGGCGTTTGTCGACATGGAAATCCCCCTGGGCTACGGGCAGTTCATGCTTGCGCCCCGCGTCGAAGCCCGGATGCTGCAGGACGCGGCGGTTCAAAAACATGAAAAAGTGCTGGAAATCGGCGCCGGCTCCGGCTACATGGCGGCCCTGCTGGCGCACCGGGCCCAGCGCGTGATTTCGCTGGAAATCAATCCGGAACTGGTAAAACTGGCCCGCACCAACCTGCAAAAAGCCGGCATTCACAATGCCGAAGTGAGGCAGTTTGACGGCGCCAAAGGGGCTCCGGCGGAAGGTCCATTCGACGTGATCATGCTGAGTGGCTCGGTGGCCGAGGTGCCGCAGGCCCTGCTGGCGCACCTCAAGGTAGGCGGTCGACTGGTCGGCATTGTGGGGGATGAGCCCATGATGCGCGCCACCATCGTCACCCGTACCAGCGAGACCAACTTCAAAACCAGCCAGCCGTGGGACACCGTAGCCCCGCGCCTGCTCAATTTCCCCGAACCCTCACATTTTCACTTTTGACCGCACACCGGCCTGACCGCAAGAACACACACTCATGATTGCCCAAGTACGCCCCTCTGAATTGTCCGCATGGCTGGAAACAGCACGCACCCATGGCACGCCCGTCGTGCTGGATGTGCGCGAACCCTCCGAGTTGCGGGTGGCGAGCATCAAGGCCGACGGATTTGAGGTGTTGACCATCCCCATGGGGGTGATTCCTCCGCGTCTGAACGAACTCGACCCCGGGCAGCCCATTGCCTGCCTGTGCCATCACGGCGCGCGCAGCATGCAGGTGGCCGCGTTTTTACGAGGCCGTGGTTTTGCCCATGTTGCCAACATTGCCGGTGGCATCAACGCCTGGTCTGCCGAGCTTGACCCAACCGTTCCACGATATTGAGCTTGCGCGCTCGCTACGCCCCCACTTGCTGTCACAACCTGTCATTGCAAATGACTTTAAGGCCCACCATGAAAACGTTCCGTCTATTACCCCTGTTCGTGGCCGTCAGCGCTGCGCTGGCCCTGCCTGTGCGTGCCCAAAGTCTGGTGGATCTGTACGAGTCGGCACGGGTTTTTGATGCGTCCTACCAGTCGGCCAAGTCCCAGTATGACGCCACCATCGCGAAGGCGGACCAGGCCAAGGCGGCGGTTCTGCCAACAGCCAATCTGGCGCTCGGCGTGTCGCGCTCCAACCAGGAAGTGATTCCTGAAACAGGCGCCAGTAGCGACCGCACCTATGGCACCCAGAGCGCCGCCGTGAGCGCATCGCAACCGTTGTACCGTCCGGGCAACCTGGCGAGCTACAGGCAAGGTCTCAAGCAGGTGGACCTCGCCCAGGCCCAGTTGGCCAGCGCCGATCAGGACTTGATCGTGCGCGTCAGCCAGGCCTACTTTGACGTGCTGGCCGCGCAGGACAGCCTGACGTTTGTACAAGCCCAGAAAGCGGCGGTGGGCGAGCAGCTGGCGTCGGCGAAACGCAACTTCGAAGTGGGCACCTCCACCATCACCGACACACGTGAGGCCCAGGCCCGGTCTGACCTCGTGATCGCCCAGGAAATCGCGGCCGAGAACGACCTTCGCGTCAAGAAAATTGCGCTCGATCAGCTGGTGGGCAAGAGCGATGCCAAGCCCCAACCGTTGGCGCAACCCCTGGCACTGCCAGCCCTTGTGCCCAACGACGTCAACGTGTGGGTTCAACAATCAGAAGCCGATCACCCCAACATCAAACAGTCGCAGATCGCGCTGGAAGTCGCGCAGCTAGAGACCAAAAAGGCAGAAGCGGGCCACAAGCCCACGCTGGATCTGACAGCCAGCTACGGCATGAATCGTTACCCGGACGGCAACCCGAGCAGCAGCCTGCCCGGTAGCTACCGCGCCAATGCCGGCTCAATCGGCCTGTCTTTCAACTTGCCGCTGTTCGCCGGTTTCTCCACGCAGAATCGCATCAGGGAAACTCTGGCGCTGGAAGAAAAAGCACGCAACGACCTTGAGGCAACGCGGCGTGCAATCGCACAAGGCACGCGCACCGTCTTCTTCGGTGTGCTCTCAGGCCAGGGACAGGTCAAGGCCCTGGAAGCCGCCGAGGCCTCCAGCCAGAGCGCACTGGATGCCAACAAGCTGGGCTACCAGGTGGGCGTGCGCATCAACATCGACGTTCTCAATTCACAAAGCCAGTTGTTCCAGACCAAGCGCGACCTGGCCAAGGCCCGCTATGACGTGCTGGTGGGCGGCCTGAAGCTGCGCCAGGCCAACGGCACACTCAAGGCCGAGGACCTACAGGGCGTCAACGCCCTGCTGGCCAAGTAAGGCCAGCACAGCGGCGGCGGTTTTTTCAACCGCGCCGCGGTGGGCGTTTGAAAATCCGGTAGCAGAGATCGGAAGAGCACACGTCTGAACTC
>OFPG01000077.1_pt1 | contig 12252 bp, 14 predicted proteins | sample 1542501 | NCBI WGS metagenome assembly OFPG01 (sample SAMN05503963, study PRJEB24370) | sediment metagenome | isolation source: lake sediment | place: USA: Lake Hill lake, St. Paul Island, Alaska | collected 2013
GGCGGCGGCGCCTCGGGAGACTGGTGATGCTGAGGCGTATCAAACGAATCCTGAAACATCGCTGGCTGGATGAGGCCGCGACGCGCCGCGCCATTCCACCCGACATGCGGCAGCGGCTGCAACAACGGGTAGCCGCCAGTGAACAACGCCATTCAGGCGAAATCCGTATTTATATCGAGGCGGGCCTGCCGCTGAGTTACCTCTGGACTGATACGTCAACGAAGCAAATCACCCGCCAGCGGGCGCTGGCCATGTTTAACAAACTGCGCGTCTGGGACACGGCCCACAACAATGGTGTCCTGATTTACCTGCTGCTGGCCGAGCATGCCATCGAATTGGTGGCAGATCGCGGACTGAACGACGTGGTCGAGCCGCAGGTCTGGCAGGCCATGGTGTCACGCATGAGCGCCGCGTTCCGACGCGGGCAGTTTGAGGACGGCCTGACGCAGGCGCTGGAAGAAGTGTCCGCCCTGCTGGTGCAGCACTTCCCGCTCAGGGCGGGCGAGGTCAGCCCGAATGAACTGCCGGATTCGCCGGTATTGAACTGAACGATGCCGCTCTTGAATGACAAAAGCCCCGATCTTTCCAGAGCAGGGCTTTGAACGGGGGCTGAACCAGCCAGCGGCGACAAAGCCGTTGAGGTTCAGTTACTTTTTCTGGCGGTACTTGCGCAGCGCCGCAATCTGAGCCGCCATCACCAGCAGTTCTGATTGCGCACGGGCGATATCGAGCTCACCTTTGGCGTTCTTGAGTGCTTCTTCAGCAGCAAGCTTGGCCGCGTTGGCCTTCTCGTCGTCCAGGTCCTTGCCACGAATGGCGGTGTCAGACAACACCGTGACGCAGTGGGGCTGCACTTCGAGAAGTCCACCGGCCACAAAGACAAACTCTTCGCTACCGTCGGCTTTTTCAATCCGCACCGATCCCGCCTTGATGCGCGTGATCAGCGGTGTGTGGCGCGGATAAATGCCAAGCTCGCCCGCTTCACCGGGCAAGGCCACAAAACGGGCCTCGCCTGAGAAGATGGACTCTTCGGCACTGACCACATCGACGTGGATGGTGTTCATGTTGACGATCCTTAGATCTTCTTGGCTTTTTCGAACGCTTCGTCGATCGTGCCAACCATGTAGAAGGCCTGCTCTGGCAGGTGATCACATTCGCCGGCCACAATCATCTTGAAGCCGCGAATCGTCTCGGCCAAGGTGACGTATTTACCAGGCGAGCCGGTGAACACTTCAGCCACGTGAAACGGCTGGGACAGGAAACGCTGGATCTTGCGGGCACGTGCCACAGCCAGTTTGTCTTCAGGCGCCAACTCGTCCATGCCCAAAATCGCAATGATGTCGCGCAGCTCTTTGTAGCGCTGCAGCGTACCTTGCACGGCACGGGCGGTTTCGTAGTGGTCGGCACCCACAACCAGCGGGTCCAGCTGGCGGCTGGTGGAGTCCAGCGGATCGACTGCGGGGTAAATACCCAGCGAGGCGATGTCACGGCTCAGCACCACGGTGGAATCCAGGTGGGCAAAGGTGGTGGCAGGGCTTGGGTCGGTCAAGTCATCGGCTGGCACGTACACGGCCTGGATGGACGTGATGGACCCCACTTTGGTTGACGTAATACGCTCTTGCAAACGTCCCATTTCTTCAGCCAGCGTAGGCTGATAGCCCACGGCGGAAGGCATACGACCCAACAGCGCCGACACTTCGGTACCGGCCAGGGTGAAGCGGTAAATGTTGTCCACAAAGAACAGCACGTCTTTGCCTTCGTCACGGAAGGACTCGGCAATGGTCAGACCCGTCAGCGCAACACGCAGACGGTTGCCCGGGGGCTCATTCATCTGACCGTACACCATGGCCACTTTGGACTCTTCAAGGTTCTCAAGGTTCACGACGCCGGAGTCGGCCATCTCGTGATAGAAGTCGTTACCTTCACGGGTACGCTCGCCCACACCAGCGAACACGGACAAGCCGCTGTGCGCCTTGGCGATGTTGTTGATGAGTTCCATCATGTTCACGGTCTTGCCGACGCCAGCGCCGCCAAACAGACCGACCTTGCCGCCTTTGGCGAACGGGCAAATCAAGTCAATCACCTTGATGCCGGTTTCCAGCAGTTCTTGCGACGGGTTGAGTTCGTCGTAACTGGGGGCCTTGCGGTGAATGGAAGCCGTTTGCGTTGAAGCAACCGGACCACGCTCGTCAATCGGCGCACCCAGCACGTCCATGATGCGACCCAGGGTGGCTTTACCCACCGGCACCATGATGGTTTGTGCGGTGTTTTGCACGATCATGCCGCGGCGCAGGCCGTCGGAAGACCCCAGCGCGATGGTACGCACGATGCCGTCACCCAACTGCTGCTGCACTTCGAGGGTCAAAGTGGAACCATCCATCTTGAGCGCGTCATAAATCTTGGGCATCTTGTCGCGTGGAAACTCCACGTCAACCACCGCACCGATACACTGAACAATCTTGCCTTGGACTTGAGCCATTTTTTGCTCCAAAAATAAATACGATTAAACCGCCGCACGTGACCGCAAGGTCACACCGCCGCTGCACCCGCGACGATTTCCGAAAGTTCTTTCGTAATCGCTGCTTGACGCGTCTTGTTGTAGATCAGCTTGAGCTCGGCAATCACGCTGCCGGCGTTATCTGTCGCTGACTTCATGGCCACCATGCGCGCCGACTGCTCGGATGCCATGTTCTCGGCCACCGCCTGGTACACCAGCGCTTCCACGTAGCGGACCAACAAATCGTCGATCACCGTCTGCGCATCCGGCTCATAGATGTAATCCCAACCGTGTTTGGCACCCGTAGTCGCTTCGTGAGCTTGCGTCTCGGCCTGCATGACGCTGGCCGACAGGGGCAACAACTGCTGCACCACCGGTTCCTGCTTCATGGTGTTGATGAACCGCGTGTAACACAGGTACACCGAGTTCACCTCACCCTTGGCATAGGCATCGAGCAGCACCTTGACCGGGCCAATCAGCTTGTCCAGGTGGGGGGTGTCGCCCAGTTGCGTGGCATGCGACACGACCTTGGCACCGATACGGGTCAGAAAACCCAAACCCTTGTTGCCGATCGCTACCGCTTGCGTGGAGACGCCAGCCGCCTGCGATTCACGCAGTTTGCTGGTGACACCGCGCAAGACGTTGGTGTTCATGCCCCCGCACAGGCCCTTGTCCGTGGTCACCACAATCATGCCCGCAGACTTGGCGTCGTTGGTTTTCATGAAAGCATGAACGTACTCAGGATTGGCCTGGCCCAGGTTGGCCGCAATGTTGCGAATCTTTTCGCTGTAAGGGCGGGCGGCGCGCATGCGCTCCTGCGCCTTGCGCATCTTGCTGGCCGCCACCATTTCCATGGCCTTGGTGATCTTCTTGGTGTTCTCCACCGATTTGATCTTGCCGCGAATTTCCTTACCTGCTGCCATGAATGACTCCTTGTGTCTTCAGGTGCGGGTCAAGCAAACGACTTCTTGAACGCGGTTGCCGCAGCCGTCATTTCAGCCTCAGCATCTTTGTCCATGGCCTTGGCGGCTTCCAGCTTGGCCAGCAGCGCAGCGTGCTTGTCTTTGAGATAAGCATGCAGGCCGTGCTCGAACGCCAGAACCTTCTTGACATCGATGTCGTCCATGAAACCTTTGTTCACGGCAAACAGCGTGGCAGCCATCAGGCTGATCGACAACGGGCTGTATTGCGCCTGCTTGAGCAGTTCGGTCACACGGGCACCGCGGTCAAGCTGCTTACGGGTGGCTTCGTCCAGATCGGAGGCGAACTGCGCGAAGGCAGCCAGTTCACGGTACTGGGCCAAGTCGGTCCGGATACCACCGGACAGGTTCTTGATCAGCTTGGTCTGGGCTGCACCACCGACGCGAGACACCGAAATACCGGCGTTGATCGCGGGACGGATGCCGGCGTTGAACAGCGAGGTTTCCAGGAAAATCTGGCCGTCAGTGATCGAAATCACGTTGGTCGGCACGAAGGCGGACACGTCACCGGCTTGCGTTTCAATGATCGGCAATGCCGTCAAAGAACCGGTCTTGCCCTTGACCGCGCCTTTGGTGAAGTCTTCAACATACTTCTCGTTGACACGAGCGGCACGCTCCAGCAGACGGCTGTGGAGATAGAACACATCGCCGGGGTAGGCTTCGCGGCCTGGTGGGCGACGCAGCAACAGGGACACCTGGCGGTAGGCCACGGCCTGCTTGGACAGATCGTCATACACAATCAGCGCGTCTTCGCCGCGGTCGCGGAAGTACTCGCCCATGGTGCAGCCGGAGTAGGCGCTGACATATTGCATGGCGGCCGACTCGGAAGCGGTGGCGGCCACGACGATGGTGTATTCCATGGCACCGGCCTGCTCCAGCGCACGCACCACGTTCTTGACGGAAGAAGCCTTCTGGCCAATCGCGACATAAACGCAGGTCATGTTCTGACCCTTCTGGTTGATGATCGCGTCAATCGCCACGGCAGTTTTGCCGGTCTGACGGTCACCAATGATCAGCTCGCGCTGACCACGGCCCACGGGCACCATGGAGTCAATTGACTTCAGGCCGGTCTGCATCGGTTGGTCCACCGATTTACGGGCAATCACGCCCGGCGCAACCTTTTCGATCACGTCGGTCATCTTGGCATTGATCGGACCCTTGCCGTCAATCGGCTGACCCAGCGCATTGACCACGCGGCCTTTGAGCTCAGGGCCAACGGGCACTTCCAGAATACGACCCGTGCATTTGACGGTATCGCCTTCGGAAATATGCTCGTAAGCACCCAAAATCACGGAGCCCACCGAGTCACGCTCGAGGTTCAGCGCCAGGCCATAGCTGGGCTGACCGTCGGCGTCGGCCGGGAATTCGAGCATTTCGCCCTGCATCACGTCGGAGAGGCCATGAATGCGGCAAATACCGTCAGTCACGGAGACGACCGTACCCTGATTGCGAATGTTGGCGCTGGCGGACAGGCCTTCAATACGGCTCTTGATCAGTTCAGAAATTTCTGCGGGATTGAGTTGCATGACTCTTTCCTTCTTTCGTTAATTGGGCTGACAACAAGGGGCTTACGCCTCAAGCTGTCAAGGCCATTTTCATTTGTTCCAGACGGGCCTTGACAGAAGAGTCAAGAACCTCATCACCCACCACCACACGAATGCCGCCGATCAGTTCAGGCTGCAATTCGACGGACACATTGAGTTTGCGTGCAAACCGTTTTTCCAGCGTTGCCGCCAGGTCGGCCAGCGCAGCGCTGTCAATGGCGAATGCGCTGTACACCACGGCATCAGACGAGCCGCTTTGCGCATTCTTCAGCACACGAAACTGCTCGGCAATTTCCGGCAAAGCACTCAAGCGCCCGTTTTCAATCACGGTGCGCAGGAAGTTCTTGGCCATCTCCGGCAAAGCCACTTGGGACACACCGGAAATCACATCAAACACCTGGGCCGCTGTGACGTTGGGGTTGTCTGCGAATTGCTGCAATTGCGCATTTGTCGCAATGGCCTTCAACGCTTCAACCCAGACAGCCGCACCATCCAAGTCTGATGACGAAGCCTTGAACAAGGCCTCGGCGTAAGGGCGGGCAATGGTGGCAAGTTCAGCCATGATTGTCCTCTTACAGCTCAGTCTTCAAACGGCCAAGCAAATCAGCATGGACACCGGCATTGACTTCCTTGCGGAGAATCTGCTCGGCACCCTTGACCGCCAGCGCAGCCACTTGCTCGCGCAGAGCCTCGCGCGCCTTGATGGTTTGCTGTTCAGCTTCAACCTTGGCAGCAGCAATGATCTTGTTGCCTTCCTCGGTTGCTTTTGATTTGGCTTCTTCAACGATGGCCTGACCACGCCGCTCGGCATCCGCCAGGCGCGCCGTGGTTTCGGTGCGCGACTTGGCCAGTTCGGCTTCCACGCGCTTGTTGGCGGAGGAAAGCTCGGACTTGGCTTTGTCGGCAGCCGCGAGGCCGTCGGCGATTTTGCTGGCACGTTCGTCCAGTGCAGCCGCGATGGGCGGCCACACGAACTTCATCGTGAACAGCACCAGCAATGCGAAGACGATGGCTTGCGCTACCAGAGTTCCATTAATGTTCACAGTAGATCTCCCTCAACGAGGTGTTGCAGGAAAGGCTTACTTGACCAGACGTGCGATTTGAGCGAGGAATGGGTTGGCAGTGGCGAACCACAGGGCAATACCAGTACCGATAATGAAAGCCGCGTCAATCAGACCAGCCAGCACGAACATCTTGGTCTGCAGTTCACCCATCAACTCAGGCTGACGTGCAGCGGCTTCGAGGTACTTGCTACCCATGATGCCGATACCGATACAAGCACCCAAAGCACCCAGACCAATGATCAAACCAGCGGCCAGAGCAGCAAAACTAATAACTTCCATGATTCACTCCTAATTAACTAAAAAATAAAAACAAAAACAAACCGAAAATTAATGCGCAACCTGGTGCGCAAAATTAATGCGCGTCATGCGCCTGCCCGATGTAGACCAGGGTCAACATCATGAACACGAAAGCCTGCAACAGGATGATGATGATGTGGAACACGGCCCACGCCCAACCCGCCACCACGTGCAGTAACAAAAGCATCAAACTCGCAGGCTCGGCCGAAAAGGCCCACGACCCCCCCAGCAAGGCGATCAGCATGAACACCAGTTCACCCGCATACATGTTGCCGAACAGTCGCATGCCGTGCGACACGGTCTTGGCCACAAACGAGATCAATTGCTCAGCAATGTTGATGATCCCCAGAATAACGGCGAACACCGGGTTCTTGCTGGTGCCGAATGGTGCGGACACCAATTCATGGGCCCAGCCGCCCACACCCTTGATCTTGATGTTGTAGAAAAGGCAGATGAACAGCACCGACACCGACAGACCCATGGTCACCGACAGGTCAGCGGTAGGCACCACACGCAAATAGGCGTGATGCGGGTCGTGCCCGGCGGCACCATAAATCCAGCCCCACACCGTCGGCAACAGATCCAGCGGCAGCAAGTCCATGGCATTGAGCAGGAAAATCCACACAAACACGGTGAGCGCCAGGGGAGCCACCAGTTTGCGGCTTTTGGCGTTATGAACAATCGCCTTGGCCTGACCATCGACCATCTCAATCAGCATTTCAACCGCGGCCTGAAAACGACCGGGAACACCTGAAGTCGCCTTGCGCGCAGCCTTCCACAAAAAGAAGGAGCCCAACAAGCCCAGCAAAATCGAGAAGAACAAGGAGTCGATGTTGAAGACGGAAAAATCAACGATTTCCGTCTGCGGCTTGTTTTGCCAATGCGTCAGGTGGTGAACAATATAGTCACTGGCTGTCGGAGCGTTTGCTTCTGCGGACATTGTTAACTCTTTAATTCGTTTTTAGTTTCGGACGCATTAACAGCGCCACCCAATACACCTTCAGGGTCACGATCAGGCCAATCAGCGTTGCCAACCAGTCCAGATCCGTAACCAGCCGCGGGGCCGCAAAAAGCATCCCGACACTCACGGCAATCTTGATCGCTTCCCACACAAAAAACCCAAAAGCAGCGGTCGCCGCGTTGATTGACGAGAACTGACTCATCAAGCCCCGCGCAAACAGCACGGCGGGAATTATCACCGCCAGCGCACCATAGCCCGCCGACCAACCCACACTCGTCTTGCCAGTGAAGCCCCAAGCGGCCAACGCCACCAGCAAACCCACTGCCACCTGCAATCTCACCACCCGCCAGGGAGAAATCGGCGGGTGAAGCTCGCGCAAGGCTTGCGCCTCTTCGGCACTCAGCCGCTTGAACTCCGGCTCATCGGCCTCATCTGCGTCAAATTGGGGAACAGGCGCGATTATCGACATCTCAAATTACACGCAGGTTACACACAGGATGTACGCGACGATTGCCGCAAAGCCTTAGATTATACGTAGAAACCCGTGGCTTTTGAGCATGCCCGGGCGATAATTCACTTATGCATACTTTGCCCCCTTTGCCCTGCTACCTCAACGGCGAGTTCACCGAACTGCCAAACGCCAAGGTCAGCGTCATGGACCGCGGCTTCATTTTTGGCGACGGCGTGTACGAGGTCGTGCCGGTGTACGGTGGTCAGCTGTTCCGCTTTGACCAGCACATGGCGCGACTCGACCGCAGCCTGACGGAACTGCGCATCGTCAATCCGATGACCCGGGACCAGTGGGCAGAGATCGCTCTCAAATTGGTAGCTTCTTACGCCCAATCCACGGGGGCCAGGGCCGAAAACATTGACCAGCTGATCTACATCCAGATCACCCGTGGCGTGGCCATGCGCGACCATGTGATGCCCGACAAGATCACGCCGACCGTGTTCGTCATGGCCAATGTGATGAAACCCGCCAGCGCCGCGCAGCGCAGCCAGGGCGTGGCCTGCGTGACGGCGGATGACTTCCGCTGGGAAAAAGCCCATATCAAAAGCACCAGCTTGCTGGGCGCTGTTTTTGCCCGTCAGATCAGTTTTGACGCCAACGCGGTGGAAACCATCATGTTTCGCGACGGCTACCTGAGTGAGGCGGCTGCCAGCAACGTCTGGGTGGTCAAAGGTGGCCGGGTGCTGGGCCCGCCCAAAGACAATCTGGTGCTGGAGGGCATCCGCTTCGGCTTGATTGAAGAAATTTGCCGCGCCCAAGGCATTGGCTTTGAGCTTCGTCGCATCAGCCGCGAAGAAGTCATGACCGCCGACGAATTGCTGTTGTCCTCCGCTACCAAGGAAGTGCTGGCCGTGACCGCGCTGGACGGACAGCCCGTGGGCTCGGGCCTGCCCGGCCCGGTCTACGCGCAACTGTACGCGGGTTACCAACAGGCCAAAGCACAGACGCGACTGCAGACGCGTTTGGGCGCCACGCCTTGACCCCCTGCTTTATTGAATCAAACACCCGTGTCCACACCCCTGAACCCCGACATCCCCCGCAACGAGTCGCTCATTGAGTACCCGTCGCTTTTTCCCATCAAGGTGATGGGCAACAAAGTGGACGGTCTGGTGCACGCCATCACCCTGATCGCGCACCAGTTCGACCCCACGTTTGATGCCGCCACGATCGAGTTGCGCGAAAGCAAAGGCGGCAAGTACCTGGGCGTGACCATCACCGTCACCGCCACCAGCCGCGAACAGCTCGACGAGCTGTACCGCACGCTGAGCACGCACCCGATGGTCAAGGTGGTGCTTTAACCATCAGGTGGTGCGTTTTATGAAAGCTCTGAGGCCATTTCTTTCATAAAAACACAATCTCCAGGCCTTATGAAAGAAAACCTACGGGTTCAACCGAGCTTGCGCGGCGTTGAATTTACGTATAATCATCCATCCAAAGGGTGGATAACAATTTGAAAATTGATTTTCTCAACTCAAAAGACAAAGCGTTTTTTGAAGACTTGAAGCAGGTTACAAAAACCTACGGTCCCGAGACTTCCAAAAAGCTGAAAAGCCGGCTCGATGATCTCGATGCTGCGCAATCCATGGAGCACATGCGCAAGCTGCCCGGACATTGGGAAGAGCTCAAAAACAAACGCGCCGGACAGTTCTCGGCACGACTACATGGCGGAATGCGGCTGATTGTGAAGCCACAAAAGCATCCCCCGCCTACCAAACCAGACGGCGGCCTTGACTGGTCCGCCATCGACAGCATTTATATCGTTGAAGTGGTGGACTACCATGACTGAATTGAACTTGAGCTACCAGCCCAGAGAAGTATCGCCACCCGGCGACACGCTGGCAGAGCTGATAGACGAGCTTGGCATTACCCAAGCCGAGCTGGCCCGCCGCATGGGCCGACCTTTGAACCCGATCAATGAAATGATTCTGGGCACCAAGGAAATCACCGAAGACACGGCCTTGGAGCTAGAGCGCGTGCTGGGCACACCAGCCCACTTTTGGCTGGCACGGGAAACCAAATACCGGGAGCATATGGCCCGCCAACGCGACGCCGGTCGCATGCCCGACCGTATGGCGTGGTTCGAATCCCTGCCCCTGAAACAACTTCAGGCCATCGGTAAATTGCCTTCTGGCCGCCTCACCCCCGCATTCAAAACCACACTAGTGGATGCGGCTTTGCGATTTTTTGGTGTTGCATCGCCTGAAGGCTGGCAAGATCAGTACGGCAAAGTCCAAGCGGCCTTCCGACGCGCCAACCCAGCCAAGCAGACCAACAATGCCGCCATCACCGCGTGGCTACGACTTGGTGAAATTGAAGCCCAAAAATCGGTGCAATCGGCTGACTTGCCCGCTTACAGCGCCGAAAAGCTGCAAGCCAACATTGCCGTTATGCGCGCCCTCAGTACGCGCCCGGCTGCGGAGATTGGCGTTGGCTTAAGGGCGCTTTGCGCTGAAGCGGGCGTGCTCTTGCTCTTTGTGCCACCATTTTCGGGCACCCATGTCAGCGGCGTAGCGCGCTGGCTGGGAGACCGTCCACTGATTCAGCTTTCTTTGCTTGGTAAATGGAGTGATGTTTTTTGGTTCAGTTTTTTCCATGAGGTAGCACACATCCTCAAACACCCGAAGCGCGCCGTGTTTCTGGACGACGCCAGTTCGGGTGATGCGACAACAAGTAAAGAAGAAAGAGAAGCGAACCAATTCGCGGCCGATGTGTTGATGACGCCTGCTGACCGCCGCCGACTGGGTCAGATACCCCTCACCGTCGGCGGTGTCCGCGCCTTTTCACGAGAAATCGACATCCATCCTGGCATTGTGGTGGGCTGCCTGCAACACATGGGTCTTGTGGGTTACGCGAGCCCGCTAGCCAGCCTAAGAGACCGCTACCAAATCGCCGTGAAATAAGGCCAGCCCATGCCCACGCTTGACTGGCTCAACCGAGCCGACGCCTTCACCACTGCTGGCCGCGTGCCCTACCGGCTGCTGGAGCAAATTTCAGTTCACGCCGCTTCTACTCCCTCGCCCCACCGTGGAGAGGGCGGGGGTGAGGGGCTGCACGACAACCTGCTGATCCAGGGCGACAACCTCGAAGCGCTCAAGGCACTGCTGCCGTTTTACCGCGGCCAGGTCAAATGCATCTTCATCGACCCGCCCTACAACACCAAAAGCGCGTTCGAACATTACGACGACAACCTGGAGCATGCCCAGTGGCTCAGCATGATGCTGCCGCGCCTGCAACTGTTGCGCGAGCTGCTGCGCGAGGACGGCTCGATCTGGGTGACGATTGACGACAACGAAGGGCATTACCTCAAGGTGCTGATGGATGAGGTGTTTGGGCGCGGGAATTTTGTGGCGAACCTTGCCTGGCACAAGCGTGTTAGCCCTGCAAATGATGCCCACTATTTCAGCAATGACCACGACCAAATATTGGTGTACGCCAAAGCAAAGGCACGATGGGTTCCAAATAAGCTGCCGCGAAGCGAGGCACAGCAAAAGTATTACACGAACCCAGACAATGACCCACGCGGCCCATGGAACTCCGCTGCCTACACCTGCGCAAAAACTGCTGACGAACGCCCAAACCTTTACTACCCACTGATACACCCGACCACTGGCGAAGAAGTTTGGCCCAAACGCACACGGGTGTGGGCATTTGGCCGGGAAACGCACGACGAGAACCAGCGAAAGAAGATGGTCTACTGGGGCGTCGGCGGCGGTGCTTCGTTACCTCGGATCAAGAAATTTTTGGATAACTCGGGCGATGTCGTACCGCGCTCCATCTGGCTCCACGAGGACACCGGGCACAATCAAGAAGCGATGTTAGAAGGGCTGAGCTTATTCGGAGAGACTCGCTTTGGCACGCCCAAGCCGGAACGACTCCTACAACGCGTCATCCACATCGCCACCAACCCCAACGACCTCGTCCTCGACAGCTTCCTCGGCTCCGGCACCACTGCCGCCGTGGCGCACAAGATGGGCCGCCGCTGGATCGGCATCGAGATGGGCGAGCATGCCGCCACCCACTGCCTGCCGCGTCTTAAGAAAGTGCTGGACGGTGAACAAGGCGGCATCAGCAAAGCGACGGAATGGCAGGGCGGCGGCGGCTTCCGCTTCCTGCAGCTCGGCGCGCCGGTGTTCGACGAGAACGGCCGCATCCACCCCGACGTGCGCTTTGCCACATTGGCCGCTTTTGTGTGGCAGCAGGAAACCGGCACGGCCTTCGACCCTGCCAGCGCGAAACCGGGCACACCGTATCTGGGAACTTGCTACATTGTTGATAGCTGCTTACGCAATACAGACGCTGGCTCCAAGCCAATTCCTCTTATAAAAATACCCACGATAGCCTGCTATCTGCTGTTCAAAGATCGGAAGAGCGTCGTGTAGGGAAAGAGTGTAGATCTCG
>OFPG01000078.1_pt1 | contig 12188 bp, 13 predicted proteins | sample 1542501 | NCBI WGS metagenome assembly OFPG01 (sample SAMN05503963, study PRJEB24370) | sediment metagenome | isolation source: lake sediment | place: USA: Lake Hill lake, St. Paul Island, Alaska | collected 2013
TGCTCTTCCGCTCTACCCCGCCACTTACTTTGGCGTGGCCCGGGTGTTTGACGTGGCGCCGGCGGACGTGATGCTGGTGGCCGCCCACCAGGACGACCTGGCTGCCGCGCGTGCCTGCGGCCTGCAGACCGCCTATATTGAGCGCCCGGCCGAATTCGGCGCGGCGCACCCCAAAGACGTGTCCCCCGACCCCGCCAACACCTGGCACGCCAGGGATTTTCTGGCCCTGGCTGATCAATTGGGCTGCTGATTTCCAGACAAACGGCAACGATATTGCGGCCTGGCTCCGGAAAAAATCCCCTTGCAGAGTCTGCCTGCGATTACTAGACTGGTTTGACGCAGTTGCGCGGATGCGCTGCGCAAGTTATGGAGGTAATCATGGCCAATACCCCGCTCCAGTCCAACCCCGTGGGCTGGTTTGAACTCTATGTGTCCGACCTTGGACGGGCCAAGGCGTTTTACCAAGCCGTGTTCAAACGGCCGATGGAAGACCTGACCACGCCGCCGGGCGGTGATATGCAGATGTGCGCGTTCACGATGAACCCTACGGGTACGGGCGCAGCGGGGGCGCTCGTGAAAAGCCCGAAGATGGGGCCGGGCAGCGGCGGCACACTGGTGTACTTTTCATCCCCGGACTGCGCGGTGGAGGCCGCACGAGCCGCGGCCCAGGGCGGCAAAGTGCTCCAGCAAAAAATGAGCATCGGCCCCTACGGCTTTATCGCCATCGTGCAGGACACGGAGGGCAACACCATCGGCCTGCACTCCCGCGAGTAAGACACGGCCAGCCGCGTTGACCGGCTCAAGCGGCGCCAGGTTCCTTCCGGCTTTCAAAATAGACCACTTGGCGAATTTGGGTGGCGGTAAATTGCTGGCCATATCCGGCAAGGCGCCCGGCTTGGCGCCGTAAAACGAAAGTTGTTGTCATCTGTCAAATACAGATTTGGCAACTGCACCATGCTGCGCTCGTGCTTTGCACCCCTGCGACTTTCGCGGGGACCGTCGATTCTTTGAAAAAGGAGCTACCAAAATGAAGACCAGGCTGTTGGCGTTCTTGACCCTTACCTTCTTCGCGGTGTTGCACCCTTTGCTGGCACTGGCACAGCAGTCCCAGGAGCCGTCGGCGCCCTACCCTCCCATGAACTGGCCCTATCACGGGCACATGTGGAGTGGTGGCTGGGGCCTCTGGTGGGGCGGCCCACTGATGATGCTGGGGCTGATAGTGGCTTGCATTGTCATCTTCATGCTGGGTCGTCGGTCGGGCGAGCGTTGGCACCACCATCATCGCGGACCATGGCACATGTCGGGCCGTTCGCCGGGGCCAGACCACACCTGGGGTGACCCGAGCTATTCGGCGCTGCAGATTCTGAACGAGCGCTTCGCACGGGGGGAGATCCAGAAGCAGGAATATGAAGAAAAAAAGACTGCCATTCTCGCTACCGGACAGCGCTAGCTGTCGTTGCGCACGGCGTTTTTCGCATCAAACTTGCCACTGAGCAGTTCTGGCAGTCGCTCAGCTCCCATCTTGAAGCCACAAGCTTGCGCGTGACCACCACCACGCATGCTTTCGGCCAGCGGGATGCAGTCGAAGCTGCGTTGCGAACGCAGCCCCACCTTGATGACGCCGCTCTTGTCGGTGCTCCACATCAGCGCAAAGGTGCCGCTCTGTTTGGAGAGCATGTCGCCGACGAGGCTGTGGAAAACGCCCGGCGCATTGACCATCAGCCCGCTCACGCCGTTGAAGGTGAGGGCTTGGGCGCCCTCCGCAATGCCGGCCGCGAGCTTGCTGAACTTCTCGTCCATGGCCCGTCCACGCTCAACGTAGATTGACAATTGCACGGCATCGAACGAGGCAATCTCGTTCCAGCGCTCAAAGTTGAACGGCTCCATGTCCAGCGCAGCCAGGAAGCCGGCGCTCTCGGGGTATTGCCAGACCCAGATGTCCCGGTCTTCGACAAAGCGCACCAGATCGGGCACCGGCTGCTCGGGATGGAAGAATTCCCAGGCCAATCTGGCACCCGACTTGTGCATGTCGAAATGGACAATGCCGCAGCGGCAGGAGAAACCGGTCAGCTTGTCTGCTGCGCTCTTGTGGTGGTCGAGCATCACCAGCTTGGCGGCGCGCTCCTCAATGCTGCGCAAAAGCTCAGGCGAAAAGGAAAAATCAAGAATGTAGACAGCCCGGCCCTCCAGCGCAGGCAGGTCATCGACCGACTTGATGTCGCCATGATCCAGTCCCAGAAACTCCGCCCGGCCCTCGTAATAAAGCCAGGCCGCCAGCGCAGACGCAAAGCCGTCCGGGCAGTTGCGGCCATGGTAGATGACCAGCGGCTGGGGGTCATTTTTATCGGGGGTAATCAGCAGGCGCAGAGGAAGAATGGTTTTCATGATGAGACAGTATTTGGTGGAGATTTGAAAATTTCAAAGGACTTCGGGGCCAGTCTGGCTAAACAGCTTGCTGCATCGCGATCCAGCGCCGGTAACGGCGGGTCAGCAGCCTGGTTCGCAACTGATCGCGGATCAGGCTGAACCAGGCATTGGACTGCGGTTGGGGCTGCTGCCCAGCACCCAGACGCTGCAGCTGGCGCTTGACGATGGCCATGGTCGCCAAGGCGGCAATTATTTTGTCTTTCAGGCCAACCAGCGGGTGCGTACCGTCCTGTGCGCGGCCTTCGCGCCAAGCGAGGGGCAGCGCCGGGTTCATGGCCAATGCCGTGGCCATGCCAGCCATCGCCACGCCTTGGGCCAGCACCTCTTGCACCACCGTCTGGCGACGGATACCGCCGGTGGTCATGACGGGCATGCGGGCGACTTTGGCAATATCGCGGGCAAACTCCAGAAAATAGGCTTCGCGCGCCAGGGTGCGGCCATCTTTGGCTTCGCCCTGCATGGCTGGCGCCTCGTAACTGCCACCCGACAGCTCCACCAGGTCCACCGCGCAGGCGTTCAGCATCTGCACCACGGCCTGCGCGTCAACGGCGTCAAACCCCCCACGCTGAAAATCAGCCGAGTTGAGCTTGACGGCCACACAAAATTCCTTTGCCACCGCCGCCCGCACCGCCCGGACCACTTCCATCAGAAACCGCGCGCGGTTCTCCAGGCTGCCACCCCAGCGGTCGGTACGCCGATTGGCCAGGGGCGACAGAAACTGGCTCAGCAAATAACCATGTGCCGCATGGATTTCGACGCCGGTGAAGCCGGCTTCTTCGGCCAGTTTGGCGGTATCCACGAAGCGGGCGATGGCCTGCAGAATCTCCGCTTCGGTCATGGCCTGCGGCCGGGCGATGAGTTTGGAGTGTTTGCCCAGATCAAGCGCCACGTCAGACGGGGCCCAGCCCGGCTGGCCCATGGCGACCATGACTTGCCGGCCAGGATGGTTGATCTGCATCCAGACTTGCGCACCACCGGCGCGTGCCGCCCGGGCCCAGCGTTTGAACGGGGCCAAATCGGTGCCGCGCTGCAACACCACGCCACCCGGACCGGTCAGGGCTCGGGGGTCCACCATCACATTGCCCGTGATGATGAGACCCGCCCCGCCGTTGGCCCATGCCGCATACAGGCGCCACAGGCGCTCGTCCGGCAACTGGTTGGCGCCTGCCATGTTTTCTTCCATGGCCGCTTTGGCCAGGCGGTTGGGAATGACAACACCATTGGGCAGGACAAGGGGCGAGAAAACAGCAGGGGACATCGTTGTTGTGGTTCTTGGAGTGAGCTGGCGCGCTGCGAGCTTACCGCACGAGACACGAGCCTCTGGCCGGGTCGCGACCGGAAAAACCCGCCGCACCGGCGAAATGCTACGTTTTTTATAGCGAAATAGACATGCTTGACGGGGGCTGGGGGCCGATTTAATGCTCAATACAATGCTGGCATGAACGTCACTGAACCACCGCCTTTTTTTATCGCCAGCGTCGAGCCGGACGGGCAGCAGTTTGATGCCTGGGCCAACCAGCCACTGCTGACCTCGCTTGAGCAGGGCGGCATGGATTGGCCCAGCTCATGCCGCAACGGCACCTGCCGCACCTGCATGGCGCAACTGGTGCACGGCCAGGTGCGTTACGAACTCGAATGGCCGGGCTTGAGTGCCGAGGAAAAAGTCGAGGGATATGTGCTGCCCTGCGTCGCTTTTCCGTGTTCGGACCTGGCGCTGCGCAGCGGCACTTGATCAGTTGGGGACAGCTTTTGTCTGCTACGCAGCTGCGGTCTGCCCCACAAGCTGTCAGGAAGAAGAACGCAAATCGGGTCGCGGAATCTTCTTGAACCGGATCTTGCGGTCGAGCTCAATGGCGTCTTTCTTCACCTGGCGCTGGGCATCCAGCTTTTCCCCGGCCGCCAGCCATTCGGCAAATTCCTCAGGGGTTTCCAGCGTGATGCGGCCCATCACCCCCGCGCGAAAATCGTAGATCGCGATCTCGGCCGCCTTTTGCAGATTGACGCGCTGGCCGCCTTGCAGGGCGCCCCGTTTGCGACCAATGGCTTCGAGCAACTCTTCGTCGGTCAGGGTGGCCACACCCTCCAGCTTGAAGCGTGCCTCCACCAGGGCGGCGTAATGTGTTTTCAGGTAGTCCAGCAGTTCCAGCGCCACCTCTTCTTCGTTGAAGGCGTTGCGGCCAATGGCGCCGCTGGCGGCCAGGTTGTAGCCGCTCTTGGCCACAATGATGCGCGGCCACAGCACGCCTGGCGTGTCATACAGGTAGAAGTCGTCGGCCAATGAGATGCGCTGTTCCAGCTTGGTGATGCCGGCTTCGTCGCCGGTTTTGGCCGCGCGTTTACCTGTGAGGGTGTTGATGAGCGTGGATTTGCCCACGTTGGGGATGCCGCAAATCAGCACGCGCATGGGCTTGACATTGCCGCCGCGGGTGGGCGCCAGTGCGAAGCACGCCTGTGCCAGGGCCTTGGCGGGTGCGGTCACGCTGGCGTCCAGCCCCAGCGCTCGTGTACCAGGCTGGGCGTTGTAATGTGCCAGCCACAGCGCGGTGCGCGCCGGGTCGGCCAGATCCTGTTTGTTCAGCACCTTTAACGTCGGCTTGCCCGCGGTCAACTCGGCCAGCATGGGGTTGGCGCTGGAGCCTGGCAGGCGCGCGTCAAGCAATTCAACCACCACATCAATGTTCTTGATACGTTCGCTGATGGCTTTTTTGGTCAAGTGCATATGACCCGGAAACCACTGGATAGCCAACTTTTTCTCCTGTTGCCGATGAAACCTGCGCCGTCACACCCTATTCCAGGGATTGTGTTCTGCGACACCGGAGCGGCCCGATGTCGCAGCATTATGGGTCATGCCCATCGACCCGCCGCCAGCGGCTTGCGCAAGGCGGTGCAGGGGGCTCCATCGTCAAGCTGGGAAAAACGGTGGGCTACCTCAGGGCAGAGCTGTTCAGTGACAAGGGTGAACTGACTGCCACCGCCACATCGTCTGTTTATCTGACCCGCCACGCAAAATAAAAAACCGGACCTGTTACACTTTGTAACGACGGCAAATGCGGCGGAAGCTGCAGGCGCAAAGCTACAGGCCCCATCCCGGTGCTTTGACTGGAAGGGTGGCTGGGTTGCCCGGGGAACTGCGCTATTCGTCCCCGGTTCTGTAGTCCTCGCGTTGCCTTTTCGATTGGGCACATGGAGCGGGCGACAAAAAATCAACCATCGGTGGATTTTTCTGCGGTTTTTCCCCGCAAGACGTTGGGTTGTCAGTTACAGAACCCGGAGCAAATACCTCGAAGAAGGCATTCCGGACAAGCAGATCGGATTTATGGAAAACATTGTCCAAGAATTGCCGGGGGGCAATTTTGATGCATTGCTGGAACAGGCTTGCGCCAAGCTGCGCGAAGGCGATTCAGTCGCCTGCCAGGCATTGGCCAAGTCGGTTCTGGGGGCGGCGCGGGAACAACAGGACGTTCACCTGGAAGCCCGGGCGCTGCTGTGTCTGGCCAACGGTGACCGGATGCTCTCGCACTTCCGGCGAGCCAATGAGTCCAGCCAGCGTGCAGCGACTTTGTTTCAGCTGGTCGGCGACGTGTCCGGCGAATCCGGGGCGCTCACCACCGTGTCGTCTACCTACAGCGTTCTTGGACGGAGTGAAGAGGCGGTTGAAACCGCTCTGTTGAGCCTGCACTTGAGCGGGCTGCTGCCACCCGGACCTGCGCTGGCACTTTCCCATAACTACCTCGGTGTCGCCTATGCCCATGGCCGCAGCCACGACAAGGCGAATGAAGCCTTCACCACCGCCATCCAGATCCTGGAGCGCCAGGGACTTTTTTCCGATGCGGTGTTGCCCTGGTTGAATCAGTGCCACGCGGAAGTTTTCAGGCTCTTTTACGAGCGGTATTACACGGGGCAACTCCCGGACCTTGAGCGCTTGCACGCACTCCGGGCAGTCCACAAACCACCGGAGGACGCAAACCCATCCGCACGCATCCTGCAAGGTGCCTACGTTGTCAGCCAGGCCCTGTGGCTTTTGCTGACGGGCATTGAAAGTTGCTGGCGCGGACAGCTGGACGACGCAGAGGCCGACGTCGAGATGTGTGCGGCCTGGGCTGCCAGGTACCCCTGGAACAACTCGCTCGCCGTCCTGGAGTTGTGGCTGCGCGCCGAAATTTCCTGGGCCAGAAAAGACTGGACGCGCGCAGTGCAACGAACCCGCAAGATGATTGAAATGGCCGTTGAAGCTGAGCACGAGCCCATGGTTGCCATTGGCCATTTGCTCGCGTCCCAGATACTGGCCGAGCAGGGATACGACAAGCAGTCAGGAGATGAGCTCAAGGCCCTGCGGATGCGCGAACAAAGCCTGCACGCCGACTCCCTCAAAAGCCGCGAAAAAGTGGTCGCATGGCAGCTCAAGGTTCGCAAGAATCATGAGGATCTCCAGCGCATGGAAGTCACGTCGAAGACACTTGAAAAACTCTCGTTTGAGGACCCGTTGACGGGTCTTGCCAACCGCCGGCGGTTCATGGAGATTGCTCCCGGGATGCTGAGTGAAGGCTTGGCGCGGGGTCGCCCTCCCTTTGTGGCCTTGATCGACATCGACCAGTTCAAGCAGGTGAACGACAGGTTTTCCCATCAGGTCGGAGACCAGGTCCTTCAATGCATTGCGCAGGTTCTCAGGTCGCACCTTCGAGAAGGCGACATGACTGCACGCCTGGCCGGGGACGAGTTTGTACTTGCGTTCGGGCATGCGGAAGCGCTGGACGTGGAACAGGTCTGCGAACGTATCCGCGCTGGGGTGAAAAACTTTGACTGGGCCAGCATTCAAGACGGGCTGCAGGTGACCATCAGCGTCGGCTTTGCCCAGGCGCAGACAGGGGATTCCATCGAAAGCCTGACGCACCGCGCCGATCTGGCCATGTATTCGGCAAAGAAAGATGTGGGGTGACGTCTCTTGCAGGGTCATGGCCCCCTCTATTGCGCAGCGGCACCCAGCCGGCGCAGCTTGTCGGTCCACTTCTGAACGCCGGCATCACCCAGCTTGTCCACCATGCCGATCAGCGTCTCGTTGACGGGCGATATGCCGACGAAGCCGAGGATGTTGCGCTCCAGTGACTTCACGCTGTGGGCACGAAAGTACCAGCGGTACAGCAGCGCCGGCATTCCCATCGTGACCACTACGCGGGCCGAGCGCCCTTTGAGTGCCTTTATTGCATAGGGATTGCCCCCTTCCGCGTTGAACGCGAAGCCCGGTCGGGCCACCTGCTCCAGAAAGCCTTTCAACACAGCGGGCATGTCGCCCAGCCACAGCGGGAAGAACAGCACGAGATGCTGAGCCCAGGCAATGTCAGCCTGTGCCTGCGCCAGCGCAGGCGGCAGGGTGTCCGCTTGCCAGGCCTGCTCGCTACGCAGCAGCGGGAAATCGAGGTGCGCAACGGACACGCGCCGCACCTCATGCCCCGCAGCTTGTGCGCCCTGCGCATAGGCGTCTTCCAGTGCATGGCCCAGATGACGGGTTACTGCGTCAGGGTGGCCCTGAATGAGAACAATACGTTGAGCCGTCATGATGCACTCCTTGAGTTTATGCAGTACATACTGACACCCGAGGCCGCATTTTTCATTGATGCGGCTCAACTCCCGGATCGCTGCTGATCACTCCTTGACCCGGCCGCGCAAGGCCTTGGTTTCAGAGCGCTGGCTCTTGGCAACTCGCAGTCTTTGCTTCGAGCCATAGCTGGGCTTGGTGGCGCGTCGAGCCTTGGGAGGACGCGCCACACTGTTCACCAGTTCATGCAAGCGCAAAAAGGCATCGAGCCGGTTCATCTCCTGCGTGCGGTGCTGCTGCGCCTTGATCACCAGCACACCGGCCTTGGTGATGCGGCTGTCGTGCAGCGCCAGCAGCCGCTCTTTTACATCTTCGGGCAGCGACGAGGCGCGAATGTCAAAACGCAGGTGAATCGCGCTGGACACCTTGTTGACATTTTGTCCGCCCGCCCCTTGGGCGCGGATGGCCGTGATTTCAACCTCGTCCTCGCGGATTTCCAGCAGTGGCGGGGAAGCGGATTCAGCCATGCCGAAGTCCTTCAGGCAGTGACCTGATTGGGCGTGCCTTCAAATTCGGTCTCGGCCACGTAACGCGCCACAAAAGCACCCACCGCGCTGGCCGGCAGTGGCAACCACACCATGTGGCCACTGCCTGGCGCCACCGTCATGGGCAGCGCCTCAACGTTTTCCATGTGCGAGAGCTGTACATTGTGATTGCCACTGGGGTGAATGATCTCCAGCCAGTCGCCCACCGAAAAACGATTCTTGACCGTCACCTCGGCCAGACCACGCGCGGCGTCAAACGACACCACATCGCCCACATACAGACTGCGGCCGGACTCGGAATAACCGCGCAGGTAATTTTGGGTGGACTCGGGTGTGTGGCGCTGGAAAAATCCGGAGGTGTAGCCCCGGTTGGCCAGCCCTTCCAACTGACCCAACAAAGCCGGGTCCAGTTCGCGCCCGGCCACGGCGTCGTCAATCGCCTGGCGATAGGACTGCGCCGTGCGCGCGACGTAATAGGGACTCTTGGTGCGACCTTCAATTTTGAGCGAATCCACGCCAATTTCCACCAGCCGCTTCACGTGCTCGATGGCGCGCAGGTCCTTGGAATTCATGACGTAGGTGCCGTGCTCGTCCTCTTCAATCGGCATGTAGCTGCCGGGTCGCTGGCTTTCCTCAATCACATAGACCTCGGCGCGCTCGGCGGCGGCTTGCGGCGCCAGAATGTCGCCCGACGCATCGACCACGCCGGGTTGGGTCTTGTAGTCCCAGCGGCAGGAATTGGTGCAGCTGCCCTGGTTGGCGTCGCGGTGGTTGAAATATCCCGACAACAGGCAGCGCCCCGAATAGGCGATGCACAGCGCACCGTGCACAAACACTTCCAGCTCGGTGTCCGGGCACTCCTGGCGAATCTGCGCCACCTGGTCCAGCGACAATTCGCGCGACAAAATCACGCGACTGACGCCGACACTTTTCCAGAAACGCACGGCAGCGGAATTGACGGTGTTGGCCTGCACCGAGAGGTGAATCTCCATCTCGGGCCAGGTCTCGCGCACCATCATGATGAGACCGGGGTCGGACATGATCATGGCGTCCGGCTTGAGGGCAATCACCGGTGCCATGTTCTGCACGTAGCTCTTGATCTTGTTGTCGTGCGGAAAGATGTTGGACACCAGAAAGAACTTGTTGCCCAACTCGTGCGCCCGGTCAATGCCCTGCTTGAGCACCTCGATATTGCCAAAGTCGTTGTTGCGCACGCGCAGCGAATAACGCGGCTGGCCGGCATAGACCGCGGTGGCGCCGAAGGCGAAAGCCGTCTCCAGCATCGTCAGCGAGCCGGCCGGCGCCAGCAGTTCAGGTGTCCGCAAAGTCATGCTCAAACTCCCGTCTGCATGCCGGCCAGGCCGGCTATCGCCAGCGCGTAACCACTGACCCCAAAACCACACATCACCGCCTTGGCAGCTGGTGAAATGTAGGAATGATGGCGAAACGCCTCTCTGGCAAACACGTTGGAGATGTGCAGCTCAATCAGGGTGATGCCCGTGCCCTTGATGGCGTCATGCAGCGCCACCGAGGTGTGCGTGTAGGCACCGGCATTCAGAACAACCCCAGCCAAGGTACCGGCCGCCTGCATCCGGCCGGCCTCATGCAGCCAGTCCACCAGTTCGCCCTCATGATTGCTTTGGCGAAAGTCCAGTGCAAAGCCGTGGGTGGCGCAGGCCTGCGCGCACAGCTTTTCCACATCCGCCAGGTTGTGTGAACCATACACCGCCGGTTCACGCGTACCCAGCAGATTGAGGTTGGGGCCATTGAGTATCAAAGCGGTTTTCATAAGGTTGTTTCCAATAACTGGGGCTGATTATCGGTGCTGTCTTACGTTCGATTACATCGCAAAAATGCAGCAGTCGGGCGGCCAGCAGACGGTGTGTCGTCAGCGCAGGGCATAGACGCCAAGGGGACCGGGGGAAACAGTCGCTTGCAGCACAATGGTATCCCTGTGAAAACCAAACATTTTGCACAGCTTGTTGCGCTGTCCGCCCTGTGGGGTGCCTCTTTCATGCTGATCCGCATTGCCAGTCCCTTGTTGGGACCCAATGTGCTGGCGGCGCTTCGCATTGGCATGGCTACCTTGACGCTGGCGGTCCTGATGCGCGCCATGCGCCACCGCTGGCCACTCAGGCACTGGCGTGAACTGGTCTTGCTGGGCGCCCTCTCTGTGGCGTTTCCATTCTTGCTGTTTGCCTGGGCCGCGCTGCAGCTGCCTGCGGGCTACAGCGCCCTGCTCAACTCCACGGCGGTGGTGTTTGGCATCTTTGCCGCCGCCTGGCTGAAAGAAGACACCTTGACCGTGCGCAAGCTGGCGGGCTGTGCCTGCGGCTTTGCAGGCGTGGCGCTGATCGTTGGCCTGGGGCCGGTCGCACCCTCTCGCCAGGTCATTCTGGCGGCGCTGGCCTGCACGTTCGCCTCCGCTTGTTATGGCATTTCGACCCCGCTGATGAAACGCGCTATTACCCGCATGCAACCGCTGGAAATCGCAGCCGGCATTCATGCCGTGTCGCTGCTGATGCTGCTGCCCGGTGCGGTCTGGAGCTGGCCGCAGGCGCATTTCACGCCGGGGGCGCTGGCAGCCGTGGCGGTGATGGGTGTGGTGACGTCGGGCCTGGCCTACTGGCTGCATATTCGCATCATGGTGCATGTGTCGCCGGTGGCAGCCATGAGCCCGATCTTCATGATCCCCGTCTTTGGCGTGACCTGGGGCCACCTGTTTCTGGGGGAACAACTCAGCACCGGCATCTACTACGGAGGGGCCCTGGTATTGCTGGCCAGCGCCCTGGTCACCGGCTTCAACCCCTGGCAGAAGTGGCTGGATGCTGTAGACGCCAAACCCTGAAGGCACACGCTGTTGCTATCAAACTGGTAGCTACTGTCGCAATGAATACGGAGGCCAGGCCATACTTTGCGCTCAAGACACCGCCCGCCAGGCCACCCAATACCCCCGGAAAACCGTAGCCGACCACGGTGTACAGCGCCTGTCCGCGACCCCGCAAACGCCCCGGAAAGTGGTGCGAAAGCAGCGCGATGCAAACCGAATGGTGCGCCGCGAATGTGAGGGCGTGCAAGACCTGCGCCAGCAGCAACACCGACAGCACGGAGGCGCTGGTGGCCGTGAGACCCATGCGCAGCACCGTCGCAGCCCCACACAACACCAGCCAGCCGGTGAGGCTCAGGCGCGGCAACCAGTGGCTCTGGGTAAAGAACCAGCCAATCTCCACCAGCACCGACACGGCCCACAACAGGCCAATCATGGTCTTGCTGTAACCCAGGGAATCCAGGTAGAGCGAAAAGAAAACGTAGATGCCCATGTGCGACAGCACATGAAAAAACATCGAGGCAAACAGCCATTGCACCGGACGCTGCCGCAAGATGGGCCACACGGCGAGCTTGCCCTGGTGGGCATGTACTTCTTCCTTCAGGTCGGGCAACAGCCACACACTGATCACCACGGCCAGCAGCGTCAGAACGGTCCAGGCCGGGAAATGCGCCATGCCGAACTGCTCGAACCAGGCGCCGGCCAGAAACACCGTGACTAAAAAGCCGACGGAGCCCCACAAGCGTACCCGGCCATACCGCCGCGCATCGAATGCGCCGCCGCTGCTTACCAGGTGCGCCATGGCGGCCTCGCTCATGGACATCATGGAGCTGGTGTGGGTGAACATCACCAATAA
>OFPG01000079.1_pt1 | contig 12155 bp, 11 predicted proteins | sample 1542501 | NCBI WGS metagenome assembly OFPG01 (sample SAMN05503963, study PRJEB24370) | sediment metagenome | isolation source: lake sediment | place: USA: Lake Hill lake, St. Paul Island, Alaska | collected 2013
ACGCTCTTCCGATCTTCGATCGGCGAGGGCAGTGCCATGGTGTTTCTGCAGCGTCCCATGTCCCTGACGCTGCTGATCATTGTGCTGGCCGTGCTGGTGGTGCCGCGTTTGCTCAAAATGCGTTCGGTAGCGCGGGCATGATTGCTATTGAATTAATAGCCGTACATGGAGTAGCTGTATAGGGACGCTACCGGTCTTCCAGATCAATGATCGCTGCCAGCGGCACGTCGCCGGGTGGCTCGTAGTGGGCGATTACCCACGCACGCGCCGGGTGGTCCGCCGCGTCTTTCAGCAGTTCCATCACAAAGCCGACCGACGCCTTGTCGAGCGCAGCAAACGGCTCGTCCAGCAGCGTGACCGCAGCGCCCGACGCGAAGGCGGCGGCCAGCCACACTTTGCGTTTCGAGCCTGTGGACAGCATGTACAGGGGCTTGTCCAGGTGCGGCGCCAGTGACAGACCTTCTATCAAGTCGCCCAATACCTGTTCGTCAAACCCGGGATAGAGGCGGTGCAAGGACAAGAAGTAGTCGGCCGGCGTCATCTGATCAAAAGCACATGAGCGCGGGTCGGTCCAGAACACCTGCTGCCGGTAGGCGACGGACGAGTCGCCAGCTGCGACGTCTTTGACCTTGACGTGTCCAGCATCGGCTGGCAGATCCCCTGCCAACAAACGCAGCAGCGTTGTCTTTCCACTGCCATCACCTCCCCGCACCAAGGTGACTCCAGGCGGGATGCGGGTTGACAGGTTGGCGAACAGCTCGCGTTGCGGGTAACGAAAGCACAGACCTTCGACCTGCAGGACCGCTGGCGTGGGGATGGCGGGATGTTCGATGGATCGGCCCTCTGTCATGTTGAGAATGCGTCGCCATTGTAGAAACACGGCTCGTCCAACGAGCCGGAAACGGGTCAGGGCGCTTTGGGCACGACCACTGTCTCGACTTGCTTGATGGTGCCACCGTCCTGCACGCTGCCACTGGTACTGCCAGAACCCATCACACGGACCTTGCACGCATCACGGTCGTCGCCCGCGAATACGTCGCAGCGCCGCATGGCGTTGGCGCCAAAGTCGGCGCCGTTGTTGTCGAGCGTGCCACGGCGCTTCTCGGCAAGTGCCGCCCCGGAGTTCTTGAGACAGGCCACACGCGCATCGCCCGAAGTGTTGACCATGCACCAGCCGCGCTCCTGCTGGAAGTTGCCGGAGCTGTCGATGCCGGTGTCCCCGACGATGCCGACCTGTGCGGCCGCGGCGGCGACGGCAAACAGGGCGCTAACGCCAAAGTAGCTGACGGCCTTGCGGGCACTGATGGCACTGGTGGAAATGGAGGAATTACTCATGCTCAGGCTCCTTGCGTGGGAAGATGAGCCAGTCTATGAGCCCGGGCTGAATGGTGGCAGCGGACAAAGCCGCATCCTGGCGTTGTTTGAAGCCCGTGTCGATGTAGGAGGTCATTACCCGCTTGGTGCTGGCGTCGCTGCGCATGGCAACATCCACGGCGTCGACCAGGAACTTGATTCCCCCTGATGTGGTAAATGCCGCCGGGTCGGCCTTCTGGCCGTTGGGCTTCATGGTGCGCGGTAACATCCGCGCATGGACAAAACCGATTCACTGCCACGCGATGCCCAGAGCATTCTGGAGCTGGCGGCGCGCTCCATGTTCGACCTGTTTGCCAACGCCAGCGAGGGCATGATGCTGGTGGACCGACAGGCTCGCGTGGTCTGGATCAATGAGCAGTACAAGCGGTTTTTGCCCGCGTTGGGTTTTGAGCGGGTCGAAGATTTTGTCGGCCACCCGGTGGCCAGCGTGGTGCAAAACACCCAGATGCATCACGTGCTGGAGAGTGGCAAACCGATCCTGATCGACTTGCTCACCAACCGGGCCGGCACCTTTGTGGTCAGCCGCATTCCGCTGCGCGACAGCCTGGGTGAGGTCATTGGCGCCCTGGGTATCGTGCTGTTTGACCATGCCGAGACCAGCTTGCAGCCCTTGGTAGGCAAGTTTGCCCTGTTGCAGCGCGACCTGGACGATGCCCGGCGCGAGCTGGCCAGCGAGCGCATCAGCCAAAGAATGAGCCAGCGCAGTGGCCAGCGTCAGTCCCGATACACCTTCGCCAGTTTTGTCGGCGCCAGTCCCGCCGCCGTGGAGGTCAAGCGGCAGGCGCGCCGGGCGGCGCAGACCGCCAGCCCGGTGCTGCTGCTCGGTGAAACCGGTACCGGCAAGGAATTGCTGGCCCACGCGATTCACGCGTCCTCCGCGCGGGCGGATGGCCCTTTCATCAGCCTGAACATTGCGGCGGTGCCCGATACCTTGCTGGAGGCCGAGTTCTTTGGCGTGGCGCCTGGCGCCTACACCGGTGCTGATCGCAAGGGGCGGGAGGGCAAGTTCCGGCTGGCGCATGGGGGCACGCTTTTTCTCGATGAGATTGGTGACATGCCGCTGGGCTTGCAGGCCAAGTTGCTGCGCGTCCTGCAGGAAGGCGAGATCGAGCCGCTGGGGTCGAACAAGCTCATGCCTTTTGATGCGCGGGTGATTGCCGCGACCTCGCGCGATTTGAACAAGCTGGTGCGCGAGGGCAACTTTCGCGAAGACCTGTTTTATCGCCTGAACGTGCTGCCCATTCGGGTGCCACCGCTGCGCGAGCGGCGCGAGGACATTCCGGCCCTGGTTGAAGTGCTGGGTGAAGACATGGCCCTGCGCAATGGCGACCAGCCACCCGAACTCAGCGATGAGGCGCTTTCCCTGTTGTCGGCTCAAGTGTGGCGTGGCAACATCCGCGAGTTGCGCAACGTGCTGGAGCAGGCCACGATGCGCAGCGATTCGCATCGCATTCTCGCCTCACAGCTGCAAGCCGTGTTGCGCGAATCGGGTGTTGCGCAACTGGAACCCGTGGCGGCGCCCGCTGCCCCCGGTATGGCAGCCTCGACACTCACGGCGACGGTCCGGCCCCTGGCCGAGCAGGTGGCCGAACTGGAGCACCAAGCCATCGCAGCGGCCATGATTGCGGTCCGAGGCAATAAGGCAGCGGCGGCAAAAATGCTGCGAATTTCCCGTGCAACCCTTTATGGGCGGCTCGGTAATTCTGTATAAATACTGTACATATCGTCTGAAATATAGGCGTTGTATATGTATATATTTTAGACAATATAACTGTCGATAAATTTTTGTTCAATGAAATCAAGCGCTTGCAATTTGGCATGTTTGATGCATAGTCTCTCAGACTAATTACATAACAGGAGACAAATATGCATCGTCGTACTTGGGTCGCGCACGCCGCGCTCACCGCTGCCGCACTGGCTTGCGCCCTGGCTTCCCCACTGGCTTTCAGCCAGTCCAAGGAAATCAAGATCGCCCACATCTACAGCAAGACCGGCCCGCTGGAGGCCTACGGCAAGCAAACCGCTACTGGCTTCATGATGGGTCTGGACTACGCCACTGGTGGCACCATGATGGTGGCGGGCAAGAAACTCGTGGTGATTGAAAAAGACGATCAGGGCAAGCCCGATCTGGGCAAGAGCTTGCTGGCCGCGGCCTACGGTGACGACAAAGTCGATCTGGCCGTGGGCCCGACCGCCTCGCCGGTGGCACTGGCGATGCTGCCAGTGGCTGAGGAATACAAAAAGATCCTGCTGGTCGAGCCGGCGGTGGCTGATTCGATCACCGGCGAGAAGTGGAACAAATACATATTCCGCACCGGGCGCAACAGTTCGCAGGATGCGATTTCCAATGCGGTGGCGCTCGACAAGGCGGGGGTAACGATTGCCACCATGGCACAAGATTCTGCTTTTGGCCGTGACGGCGTGAAGGCCTTCAAGGAGGCCATCAAAAAAGCCAAGGTGGTTCACGAAGAGTTTCTGCCGCCGGCCACCACCGACTTCACGGCTGGTGCGCAACGCCTGATCGACAAACTCAAGGATCAGCCTGGCCGCAAGGTGATCTTCATTATTTGGGCGGGCGGCAATCCGTTCAAGATTGCCGACATGGACTTGAAGCGCCACGGCATCGAGATCGCCACCGGCGGCAACATCCTGCCGGCCATGACGGCGTACAAGCAGTTCCCCGGTATGGAAGGCGCGGCCTACTATTACTTTGGTATCCCGAAGAACCCGGTCAACGAGGCCATGGTGGCCCAGCACTACAAGCAGTTCAAGTCGCCGCCGGACTTCTTCACCGCCGGTGGCTTCTCGGCCGCGATGGCGGTGGTGACGGCGCTCAAGAAATCCAATGGCGACGCGACAGCGAACACCCTGATCAAGACCATGGAGGGCATGAGCTTTGACACGCCCAAGGGCAAGATGACGTTCCGCAAGGAAGATCACCAGGCCATGCAGAGCATGTACCACTTCAAGATCAAAGTGGACCCCGCCTTTGCCTGGGGTGTGCCTGAACTCGTGCGTGAGATCAAGGCCGAAGAGATGAATATCCCCATCCGCAACAAGCGCTAAAAAAGGGCGTGCTCGGCTACTGCGCAGCCGTCACGCGGCGTTGCGCGGTGCTCGAAATCCTCACGTACCTGAGTACGTTCCGGTTCCTGTGCTCCGTGCGCCTTGCCTGACGACTGCTCGCTACGCCGCTCCCACCCTTTTGGGCTCCACTCACATGTTAGAAACCAAAGAACTCACGGTGCGCTTCGGCGGACACGTGGCGGTGAATGCTGTCAGCTGCGTTTTCCGGCCCGGCACATTGACCGCCATCGTCGGCCCCAATGGCGCGGGCAAGACCACGTTTTTCAATCTGATTTCGGGCCAGATCAAGGCCACAAACGGTGAAGTTCTGCTCAATGGCAACAGCCTCGCGGGCTTGAGTCCATCAAGCAGAACCCGCGCTGGGCTGGGGCGGGCGTTTCAGTTGACCAACCTGTTTCCCAATCTGTCAGTGCTGGAGAACGTGCGCCTGGCGGTGCAGGCGGCGCGCTCCGGCGCGCATTTGCGCGGGCTCAATTTGTGGAGCATCTGGAGTGATCACAAGGCCCTGACGCAGCTCGCCGAGGAGGTTCTTGAGGCCGTGGCCATGAACGACAAACAACACACGCCGGTGGCCAGTCTGCCGCACGGTGACCAGCGCAAGCTCGAAGTAGCGCTGCTGATGGCGCTGGACCCGCTGGTCTACATGTTCGACGAGCCCACCGCCGGCATGAGTCATGACGAAGCGCCGGTCATTCTCAACCTGATTCGCGCGCTGAAAAACGACAAGACCAAGACGATTCTGCTGGTGGAACACAAGATGGACGTGGTGCGTGAACTGGCCGATCGCATCATCGTGCTGCACAACGGCTCGCTGGTGGCCGATGGTCCGCCAGCGGAAGTTATTGCTTCACCGGTAGTGCAGGAGGCTTACCTGGGCGTGGCACCGGTGGCCCCGGCGTTGGCGGGGGACGGCGTATGAGCGGCATACTTCTCAAGCTGGAGGGGGTGCATACCCATATTGGCGCTTACCACATCCTGCATGGCGTCGATTTGGTTGTGCCGCGGGGCCAGCTCACCATGCTACTGGGACGCAACGGCGCGGGCAAGACCACCACGCTGCGCACCATCATGGGCTTGTGGCATGCGAGCCAGGGCAGCGTGACGTTTGCCAACTCTGACATCACAGCCAGCAGCACGCCGGAGATCGCGGCACTCAACATCGCCTACGTGCCCGAGAACATGGGCATCTTTTCTGACCTCACCGTCAAGGAAAACATGCTGCTCGCGGCCAGAAGTGCCAAGCGCGCCAGCCAGATGGACGAGGCGCGGCTCAAGTGGATTTTTTCGCTGTTTCCTGCGGTGGGGAAATTCTGGAATCACTCGGCCGGGAAGCTCTCGGGTGGACAAAAGCAAATGCTGGCGGTCGCGCGCGCCATCGTGGAGCCGCGCGAATTGCTGATTGTGGACGAGCCCAGCAAGGGCCTGGCACCGGCCATCATCAACAACATGATCGATGCCTTTGCCCAACTCAAGGCGACGGGCACCACCATTTTGCTGGTGGAGCAGAACATCAATTTTGCAAAACGCCTGGGGGACCGCGTCGCCGTCATGGACAACGGCCGCGTGGTTCATGCTGGCGCCATGCAGGCGCTGGCCGAAGACGAAGAGCTGCAGCATTCGCTGCTGGGGTTGGCGATATGAAACAGTCAATGAAACAACTGGACTTCGACTGGAAGCCCCTGACGCTGGTGCCCCTGCTGGCGCTGCTGGTCTTGCCCTTCATCGGCTCGGCCTCGACCTGGCTGACGCTTACTGTGGCAGGCCTGGCCATGGGCATGATTATCTTCATCATCGCCTCCGGACTCACGCTGGTGTTTGGCCTGATGGATGTGCTGAATTTCGGCCACGGCGTGTTCATCGCGCTGGGTGCGTTTGTGGCCACCACGGTCCTGGGCCTGATGGGCGACTGGACCGGCTCGCAGGAGCTGTGGCGCAACCTGGTCGCCGTGTTCCCGGCCATGCTGGTGGCCATGCTGGTGGCGGGCGCCGTCGGGCTCGCCTTTGAGCGCTTTATCGTGCGGCCCGTTTACGGCCAGCACCTCAAGCAGATTTTGATCACCATGGGCGGCATGATCATTGGTGAGGAACTCATCAAGGTGATCTGGGGCCCGGCACAGATTGCGCTGCCCCTGCCCGAAGGCCTGCGCGGTGCGGTGCTGCTGGGGGACGCGGCAATAGAGAAGTACCGCTTGCTGGCCGTGGCGGTGGGCGCGGTGGTGTTTGCCGTGCTGGCCTGGGCGCTGAGCCGCACCAAGATTGGCCTGCTCATCCGCGCCGGGGTGCAGGACCGTGAGATGGTGGAGGCACTGGGCTACCGCATCAAGCGCCTGTTCATCGGCGTGTTTGTGGTGGGCAGCGCACTGGCCGGGCTGGGCGGCGTGATGTGGGGGCTGTACCAGCAAAACGTCACGCCGCAAATGGGCGCACAGGTCAATGTGCTGATCTTCATTGTGATCATCATCGGCGGCCTGGGCTCGACCGGGGGGGCCCTGATTGGCGCCTTGCTGGTGGGACTGATGGCGAACTACACCGGGTTTTTGCTGCCCAAAGTGGCCCTGTTTTCCAACATTGCGCTGATGGTGGCGATTCTGCTGTGGCGCCCGCAGGGGGTGTACCCGGTGGCGAACCGATAGGAAGAAAGGGCAGACACATGTTGACCAGATTGTTGTCCAACGACTATCCGCGCAGCCGCGTGCTGGCGGTATTGCTGGTGCTGCTGCTCGTTGCACTGGCCGGCGCGCCCTTCATTTTTCCGGGTGTCAAGGCGCTCAATGTGGCCGCGAAAGTGCTGGTGTTCATTGTGCTGGTGGCCAGTTTTGATTTGCTGCTCGGCTACACCGGCATCGTCAGTTTTGCCCACACCATGTTCTTTGGCATTGGCGCCTACGGCATCGCGGTGGCTACCACCCGCATGGGGCCGACCTGGGAGGCGCTGGCTGTCGGGCTGCTGTCTTCACTGGCGCTCTCGTTTGTGCTGGCCCTGCTGGTGGGCCTGTTCTCGCTGCGGGTGCGGGCGATCTTCTTTGCCATGATCACGCTGGCCGTGGCCTCGGCGTTTTTGACGCTGGCGTCGCAGCTGTCCGACGTCACGGGCGGCGAAGATGGCCTGAGCTTCAAAGTGCCGGAGGTCTTGTCCCCCAGTTTTGAATTCATGGATCAGCCCTTTCTGGGTGTCACGCTGGATGGGCGACTGCTGTGCTACTACCTTTTGTTTGCAGCGGCCCTGGTGTTGTTGCTGGCCATGCTGCGCATCGTGAATTCACCGTTTGGTCGCGTGCTGCAGGCGATCCGTGAAAACGAGTTTCGGGCTGAGGCGATCGGCTACCGCGTGGTGGTCTACCGCACCACGTCCAGCATTTTGTCGGCCTTGTTTGCGTGTCTGGCCGGGGCCATGCTGGCACTCTGGTTGCGCTACAACGGGCCCGACACCTCGCTGTCGTTCGAGATCATGATGGACGTGCTGCTCATTGTGGTGATTGGCGGCATGGGCACGATTTACGGCGCGGCCATCGGTGCCGCGCTGTTCCTGGTGGCGCAAAGCTACCTGCAGGATTTGCTGCGCCTGGGCAGTGAGGCCGCATCTGACCTGCCCTGGCTGGCCGCCTTGCTGTCGCCGGACCGCTGGCTGCTCTGGCTGGGTGTGCTGTTTGTGTTGTCGGTGTATTACTTTCCAACCGGTGTGGTCGGGCGCCTGCGCGCCAGTGCCGCAGGAGGCAAGTCATGAGCCTGTATTCGCCATGCTCTTCCAACTATGTGACCTGTGTCGGGCGCGAGATTCATTACACCGAGTGGGGCGCGCAACATTCGCAGACGGTCATCGCCTGGCACGGCCTGGCGCGCACCGGGCGCGACATGGACGAGTTGGCTGCGTACCTGAGCAAGCGTTACCGGGTGATCTGCCCGGACACCATCGGACGTGGTTTGAGCCAGTGGAGTCCCTTGCCGGAGCAAGAGTACTGTCTGTCGTTTTATGCCCAAATGGCGCAAGAGCTGTTTGATCAACTCGAGATAGAAAAAGCGCATTGGGTCGGTACGTCCATGGGCGGGGCGATTGGCACCGTGTGCGCGTCGGGACTGTTCCAAATCGGCATGAAGCAGCGCATTCAGAGCCTGACCCTGAACGACAACGCACCGCAGCTGGCAGACGCCGCCATCGGCCGCATTCGCGCCTACGCCGGTAGCCCTCCGGCTTTTGATACGGTGCTGGAACTCGAAGCTTTCTTCCGTCAGGTTTACAAGCCCTACGGCTGGCTGAGTGACGCGCAGTGGCGGCGCTTGACCGAAACCTCCACGCGCCGTTTGCCGGATGGCCGTGTCACGCCGCACTACGACCCGGCCATGGTGCAGCAGTTCATCAGCCACCCCGACGACTACTTGATTTGGGCGCACTACGATGCGCTCAGCATCCCGGTGCTGTGTTTGCGCGGTGCGGACTCCGATCTGGTGCTATCTGAAACAACCGGCGAGATGATGCGGCGCGGCCCTGGCGCGTCGGGGCGCTTGCAGGTGGTGGAGATCAGCGGCTGCGGTCATGCACCGGCGCTTAACGTGCCCGACCAGCTGGAGCGGGTGGCGGCGTTCATCGACGCGGCACGCTGAGTCGTTTGCTATTTAATTAATAGCGTTTAACGTAATATCTGCGGGGGCTGGAGGTCTCTTTGATACCTAAACTGCCTCTTCGATAACCTGTTTTTCCCGTGCCGCGCTGGCCCCTAGCCGCAATGGTTTGCTCGCCGCCTCAAAGGCAACCGGGGCGACGGGACGCTGCAGCTTCATTTCCCGGCGCAGCGCCACTGCGTCCAGCGTGCCCATGGAATCATTTCGGCTCAGGCGAAACACGCGCATGGCGTCGGCCACCCCGCGGGACTGAAGTTCCAGCGCTGCCGCCGAGCCGGAGAGTTCGTTCACCAGCGTGGTGTTCTGCTGTGTCAGGCCCTCGATCTGCGCCAGCGCCTCGTTGATCTGCGAGATGCCCCCGCTTTGCTCGGCGGTGGCCGTATGGATTTCGGCAATCAGCGCGCTCACCTGACGTGCCGTGCCCACCGCTTCGTCCATCGTGATACGGGCGTCGTCGGTCAGGCGGGTGCCGGCTTCGACTTTTGAGGCCGAATCCTGAATCAGTTGCTTGATTTCCTTGGCGGCAGCCGCCGAGCGGCCCGCCAGACTGCGCACCTCGGATGCCACCACCGCAAAGCCGCGCCCCTGTTCGCCGGCACGGGCCGCTTCCACCGCCGCGTTGAGCGCCAGGATGTTGGTCTGAAAGGCAATGCCCTCGATCACCTGGATGATCTCGCCAATGCGGCGCGACGATTCATTGATCGCCTGCATGGTCTGCGTCACCGCCTGCACGGCTTCACCGCTGCGCTCCGTCACGTGCGCCGACTGCGCGGCAAGCTGCGCCGCCTGCCGTGCCGCATCGGCAGTCTGCCCCACATTGCCGGTGATCTGCTCCATCGACGTCGCCGACTCCTCCAGGCTGGCGGCCTGCGTCTCCGTGCGGGCTGACAAATCATGGCTGCCAGCTGCAATACTGCCCGTCGCTGCGCCCATGTGAACCACCTCGGTGCGGGCATCACTGACAACAGAACGGATATTCACGTTAAGCTGGTTGAGCGCCCGCTCCAGGCGGCCCATCACGCCGCCATGCTGGGGGACCAGGCCGGTGGTGAGGTCGCAGGCCGCCATGCGATTGGCAAAATCCAGCAAGCGCTGCAGCGGTTGCGTCGTCATGGCGCGCAGGCGCCAGGCACCGAGCAGGCTCGCGCTGATCACCACCGCCAGCGCGCTGATCAAGGCAGTAACCGACAGGGGTGCCGACAGGTCACCCGCGGCCAGAGCGCCTGCCGCCAGACCCACACCGCCCATCAGCATGGCCCATGTGGTGATCTGCGCATTGACACCCGGCCGCAGCGCACGGCCGATGCGTCCGCCCAGACTGTGTTTGTGCAGGGCGCCGTGGTGCAGACGGTGCACCAGCTCACCTGCCTGCTTCTCCGCCCGCATGGTCGTGTACAAGGCCTCTGCGGCCTGAATCTGCTCCCGGCTGGGCTCGGTGCGCACGGACAGATAGGCGACCGGCCGGTCTGCCTCCATCACCGGCGTGACGTTGGCGACCACCCAATAGTGGTCCCCGTCCCTGCGGCGATTCTTCACCAGCCCGGTCCAGGGCATGCCCTGCGCCAGCGTGTTCCACATGTCGCGAAACGCTTCCTCGGGCACATCCGGATGGCGCACCAGGTTGTGCGGTTGGCCCAGCAGTTCTTCTTTGGCAAAACCGCTGAGTTCGATGAAGACCTCGTTGCAGTGGGTGATGCGCCCTTTCAGGTCGGTGGTCGAGACCACCGTCTGGCCAGAGGGGAAGGGGTATTCACGTTGGGTAACAGGTAGATTGGTGCGCACGATATGATTTTTTTGACCGACGTGTGTCTCCGCTTGACGGAAACGCCGGTATTCCAACGACGGATGAATTCGGCAGATCCGTTGCGCCCCAACGTCTGCGCGCCGGGGATCGCCCTGGAATAGTCTGCTCGAATCGCTTTATTGATCTTGTTACAGTATTTTACTAAAGCGTTTTCCGGACCCCAGGGCCCGGCGGATCGTTCAATTCAGGCGTCGGTAATCCCGATCGCAAGACGTTGCAGACGGTGGTGGATGCCGCAGGGTGAAGCCTGGCTCGACTTCTGGCAGAAATCGACGATTTGCCAATGGAAACCCTGTTGGAAGAGCCTGCCCTGGCCTCGCGCCAGTTACAAGCCGAAGGCCCTCACGTGGAATCAAAACCGACCCGATCCGGGCATGCGAGGTTTTGCGCCTGACTGACCGCAGCCGGCGTATTCAGACACGCGATCGGGGTGCTGTCCTACGTCGCGCGCTGCATGCTCCCGGTATGCTGAAGAAATGGGACAAAGTCACATTTGATGATGCTGCCCATGCAGTCGAACAATTTGTCAAAGAGGTTTTCCATGAAGTTACTCCGAAATCTGAAGCTGGCCCTGGGTGGTCTTCTGGTAGCAGGCCTCGCCGCCTGCGGCGGTGGCGGGAGCAGTGGCAGCGCCAGCAGCGGCACCTTGCGCCTGGCGTTGACCGACGCGCCTGCCTGCGGCTATGACGCCGTCAACGTGACAATCCAGAAGATCCGCGTGCACCAGAGCAGCAGCGCCAGCGATGCTGACGGCGGCTGGTCTGAAATCGTGCTGAACCCCGCCAAGCGGGTGGATCTGTTGAACCTGACCAACGGGGTGCTGGATGAACTCGGTCAGACGCCGCTGCCCACGGGCAAGTACACCCAGCTTCGGCTGGTTCTGGCAGATAACACCGGCGCCAATCCGCTGGTCAATTCCGTGGTGCTCACCAGTAACAAGTCCGAGGTGGCGCTCAAGACACCGAGCGGCCAGCAATCCGGCGTCAAGACCAATATCAACATCGACATCGCCGCCAACAAGCTGGCCGATTTCGTGCTTGACTTTGATGCCTGCAAATCGGTCGTGGTCGCCGGCGGTTCAGGCCAATACCTGCTCAAGCCGGTGGTCAGCGTGATTCCTCGTTCCACCTCCGGCGTCGCCGGCTTCGTGGACGCGACGATGGTGGCCAATGGCAACACCAGCGTGTCATTGCAGCAGGGCGGGGTGCTCATCAAGGCCACCACGCCAGACAGCACCGGCAAGTTTCTGCTGCAGCCGGTCGGCCCCGGCAGC
>OFPG01000080.1_pt1 | contig 12155 bp, 8 predicted proteins | sample 1542501 | NCBI WGS metagenome assembly OFPG01 (sample SAMN05503963, study PRJEB24370) | sediment metagenome | isolation source: lake sediment | place: USA: Lake Hill lake, St. Paul Island, Alaska | collected 2013
GAGATCTACACTCTTTCCCTACACGACGCTCTTCCGATCTCCTGAAGTTCAAGGACGCCATGACCAAGATTGGTCTGGGTTCGGCCCGCTCGGGTATTGCGCACTCGATGGACGAAGCTTGGGGCGTGCAGAAAACCCTGGGTTTCCCCACGGTGATTCGCCCCAGTTTCACCTTGGGCGGCACCGGCGGTGGCATTGCCTACAACTCGGAAGAGTTTGAGGTGATTTGCAAGCGCGGCCTGGAAGCCTCGCCCACCAATGAGTTGTTGATTGAAGAGTCGCTCCTGGGCTGGAAAGAGTACGAGATGGAAGTCGTGCGCGACAAGGCGGACAACTGCATCATCATCTGCTCCATCGAGAACCTGGACCCCATGGGTGTGCACACCGGCGACTCCATCACCGTGGCGCCCGCGCAGACACTGACTGACAAGGAATACCAGATTCTGCGTAACGCTTCGCTGGCCGTGCTGCGTGAAATTGGGGTGGACACCGGTGGCTCCAACGTGCAGTTTTCCATCAATCCGGTGGATGGGCGCATGGTGGTGATCGAGATGAACCCGCGTGTGTCCCGTTCCTCGGCGCTGGCGTCGAAAGCCACGGGCTTTCCGATCGCCAAAGTGGCAGCCAAGCTGGCGGTAGGTTACACGCTGGACGAACTGCGCAATGACATCACGGGTGGTGCCACGCCGGCGAGCTTTGAGCCCAGCATTGACTACGTGGTTACCAAGATTCCACGTTTTGCGTTTGAAAAATTCCCGGCCGCCGACAGCCGCTTGACCACCCAGATGAAATCGGTGGGTGAAGTGATGGCCATAGGACGCACCTTCCAGGAGTCGTTCCAGAAAGCCCTGCGCGGCCTGGAAGTCGGTGTGGATGGCATGAACGAAAAAACGCAGGACCGCGAAGTTCTCGAGAAAGAACTGGGCGAGCCTGGTCCCGAGCGCATCTGGTACGTGGGCGACGCGTTTGCGCTTGGCATGAGCGTGGACGAGGTGTTTGCGCTGACCAAAATTGATCCGTGGTTTCTGGTGCAGATTGAACAGATCGTCAAGATCGAGCTGGAGCTGGAAACGACCACGCTGGATACCATTGATGCCCCCACCTTGCGTGCACTCAAGCAGAAGGGTTTCTCCGACCGCCGCTTGGCACGCCAGCTGAAAACCACCGACACCGCCATTCGCGAGAAGCGCCTCGCCCTGGGCGTGCGCCCGGTGTACAAGCGCGTGGATACCTGTGCCGCCGAGTTTGCGAGCAACACCGCCTACATGTATTCGACCTATGAGGCAGAAGGTGCCGAGTGCGAAGCAGCGCCCACGGACAAGAAGAAAATCATGGTGCTGGGTGGTGGTCCGAACCGCATCGGTCAGGGCATCGAGTTCGACTACTGCTGCGTGCACGCGGCCCTGGCCATGCGCGAGGACGGCTACGAGACCATCATGGTCAACTGCAACCCCGAGACGGTCTCGACCGACTACGACACCTCGGACCGCCTGTATTTCGAGCCACTCACCCTGGAAGACGTGTTAGAGATCGTGGACAAGGAAAAGCCATATGGCGTGATCGTGCAATACGGTGGCCAGACGCCGCTCAAGCTGGCGCTGGATCTGGAAGCCAATGGCGTGCCCATCATCGGCACCTCGCCGGACATGATTGACGCCGCGGAAGACCGTGAGCGTTTCCAGAAGTTGCTGCACGAGTTGGGCCTGCGTCAGCCACCCAACGCTACGGCTCGAACCGAGCCCGAGGCCCTGGAAAAAGCGGCGGCACTGGGTTACCCGCTGGTGGTGCGCCCCAGTTATGTGCTCGGTGGCCGTGCCATGGAAATCGTGCACGAGCAGCGTGACCTGGAGCGTTACATGCGTGAGGCCGTCAAGGTCAGCCACGACTCGCCGGTGCTGCTGGACCGGTTTTTGAACGACGCGATCGAGTGCGATGTGGACTGCATACGGGACGCTGGCAGCAACGGCTCCGAAGGCGCGACCTTCATCGGCGGTGTGATGGAACACATCGAACAAGCCGGCGTGCACAGTGGTGACTCGGCCTGCTCGCTACCGCCCTACAGCCTGAGTGCTGAAACGGTGACGGAGATCAAGCGGCAGACCGCGGCCATGGCCAAGGCCCTGAATGTGGTCGGTCTGATGAATGTGCAGTTCGCCATCCAGAACATCGATGGCAAAGACGTCATTTACGTGCTGGAGGTCAACCCGCGTGCCTCGCGCACCGTGCCCTTTGTGTCCAAGGCCACCGGCATTCAGCTGGCCAAAGTGGCGGCACGCTGCATGGTGGGTCAGTCGCTGGCGTCGCAGGGCATCCGGTCGGAAGTCACGCCGCCTTACTTCAGCGTGAAAGAAGCTGTTTTCCCGTTCGTCAAGTTCCCCGGCGTGGACACGATTCTCGGCCCCGAGATGAAATCCACCGGAGAGGTGATGGGCGTGGGCAAGACGTTCGGCGAAGCGTTTGTGAAATCGCAAATCGGGGCGGGTACCAAATTGCCCAGGCCGTTCAAGGCCTCTGGTGAGCCTGCGGGCAAGGTCTTCATCTCGGTCAAAAACAATGACAAACCCCGCGCGATCGAGGTGGCTCGTGCGCTGGCGGCCATGGGTTTTGCCGTGCTGGCTACCAAGGGCACAGCCGCTGCCATGAACGCGGCCGGTGTGTCATGTGGCGTGGTCAATAAAGTGACCGAAGGTCGGCCGCACATTGTGGACATGATCAAAAACAATGAAATTGCGCTGGTCATCAACACGGTGGAGGAGCGGCGCAATGCCATTGCAGACTCGCGTCAGATTCGCACATCGGCTTTGCTGGCCCGGGTCACTACCTTCACGACCATCGCCGGGGCCGAGGCGGCGGTGCAGGGCATGCGGCACCTGGATCACCTGGACGTGATTTCCGTGCAGGAAATGCATGCGCAGCTCGCTGCGGTTTGATGGTGAGCTGACAATCACGGCATAATCAGGTCCTCTAGATACCGCCGAACGGCAACGCTCGGCGGTTTCCTTTTGTGCAACACCAAAAAATATCAACGGAGCAGTACGTGGCTACCATTCCCATCACCAAGCGCGGCGCTGAGAAGCTCAAGGCCGAGCTGCATAAACTCAAGACAGTTGATCGCCCCTGGGTCATCAACGCCATTGCCGAGGCGCGCGCCCAGGGGGACCTGAGCGAGAACGCCGAGTACGAGGTCGCCAAAGACCGCCAGGGCTTTATCGAAGGGCGTATTCAGGAAGTCGAAGGCAAGCTGTCTGCGTGCCAGATCATTGACCCGGCCGACCTGGATGCCGGCGGTCGCGTGGTGTTTGGCGCCACAGTGAAGCTCGAAGACGAGGATACCGGTGATGTGGTGACCTACCAGATCGTTGGCGAAGACGAGGCCGACATCAAATTGGGTTTGGTCAACATTGGCAGCCCGATAGCCCGTGCCTTGATCGGTAAGGAACAAGGCGATACCGCAGAAGTTCAGGCGCCAGGCGGCGTCAAGCACTATGAAGTGGTGGCGGTCAGCTACGTCTGAGATGATGCCACGGTTGCCGTTGTGGGTGGCTGCGCTGTGGTGGGCGAGCCTGACTACGCTCGGGTTCTGGGTTGTGCCTTTGCTGTTCGTGCATTTGCCAACGCCGGCCATGGCAGGCGGCATGGCCGCCAGGCTGTTCACGGCTCAGACTTGGGTGTCGGTCGCATGTGCCCTGTTTTTATTGTTGCAGACACGCTCTAACGGGGCGTCAGCCCTTGAGCATAGGGCGCGAGCAGCTATGATTTTCATAGTGTCCGGGATGCTGCTGGCTCTGTTGTCCGAGTTTGCAGTGGCGCCCCGGATTGTTGCGCGGGAAAATTTGCGTTTGTGGCACAGTGTTGGCAGCCTGATGTATTTGCTGCAATGGCTGTGCGCCGCGGCGACATTCGGCAAGTTGCTGCCGCCGCGTCAGACGGATCAGGTCTGACTGCGCTGCTTTTTGACGCTGATTTGCTTGGGCTTGGCGCGTTTGACCTGACCACCCGCCGTGAGGCGCTGATTGCCAAGCACGCGCAGGGTTTTGACTTCCGGACGCTGGCCTGACTGTTTACTGTATTTGAGCACTTTGAAATCGCGTGGGCCGGGCATGCGATTTTCATCGACAACCTTTTCCCGCTCGGGGATAGGCCTCCAAAGCACAAGAAGTTTGCCGATGTGTTGAATAGGGGCGGCATTGAGCTCGTCAGCCAGGGTCTGGAACATGGCTTCCCGCGCTGCGCGGTCGTCAGAAAAGACACGGATCTTGATCAGCCCGTGGGCGGTCAAGGCGGCGTCGGCTTCTTTTTTAACAGCAGCGGTGAGCCCATCACCGCCAACCATGACCACGGGGTCAAGGTGGTGCGCTTCGGAGCGGTGTTCTTTGCGTTGGGCAGGGGTCAATTGAATTTGGGACATGCCGGTATTATCGGTCACGAAGGTAAAAATGAAAGTCAAGAGTAAAAGCAGCAAGGTCAACCGGGCGTGGATAAACGATCACGTCAACGACACCTACGTCAAACTGGCAAAGCTGGAGGGCTACCGCGCCCGCGCCGCTTACAAGCTCAAGGAAATTGATGAAACCCTGGGTTTGATCAAGCCGGGTCAACTGGTGGTTGATCTGGGTTCGACTCCTGGCGCCTGGAGCCAGTACGTACGCCGAAAAATGTCACCCAAAACTGCAACCAGCGGCGGGGCGGCGGTCGGGGCGCTCAACGGCACCATCATTGCCCTGGACATCCTGCCCATGGAGCCCGTGGAGGGTGTCGTCTTTTTGCAGGGGGATTTTCGCGAGCCGGAAGTCTTGCAGCGCCTGGCGGATGAGATGAAGGGCCGGCAGGCGGATGTGGTGGTGTCAGACATGGCCCCCAATCTGTCGGGCATTGCATCTGCCGACGCGGCCCGCATTGAAGAGCTGGTCGAACTGGCGCTTGAATTCGCCCAAAATCATATGAAACCACAGGGCGCACTGGTCGCCAAAGTCTTTCATGGCGGCGGCTACGACCAGTTGGTCAAACGATTCAAGGAGACGTTTCTGGTGGTGAAGCCGTTGAAACCCAAGGCCTCCCGCGACAAGTCTTCGGAAACGTTTCTGGTCGGCGTGGGGTTGAAGACACCGTGAATCCCATGCTTTGCCTGTGGCTGATAAATTGAAAACCACGCCCGGCACGCCTTGAAACGCCTAAAATAGATCCCAACTGTGCATAGTCTTCTAATTTGCGTCCCTATTGGAGCCTCGCTTGAATAATCAGTGGTTCTCGAAAATTGCCGTCTGGCTTGTCATCGCCCTTGTGCTTTTCACCGTGTTCAAACAGTTTGACACGCGGGGGCCGGCGGGCGCCGGGTATCTGGGGTATTCCGATTTTCTGGAAGAAGTCCGTGGCAAGCGCATCAAGAGCGCCATCATCCAGGAAGGTCAGGGCGGCACGGAAATTGTTGCCGTGACCAATGACGACCGCAAAGTCAGAACCACGGCCACTTACCTTGACCGCGGTCTGGTGGGCGACCTGATTGCCAATGGTGTCAAATTTGACGTGAAAGCACGCGAGGAAGGCTCGCTGCTGATGACCTTGCTGGTCAGCTGGGGCCCGATGTTGCTGCTGATTGGCGTCTGGGTCTATTTCATGCGGCAGATGCAGGGCGGTGGCAAGGGTGGGGCTTTCAGCTTTGGCAAGAGCAAGGCGCGCATGCTGGATGAAAATACCAACCTGGTTACTTTTGCCGATGTGGCCGGTTGCGATGAAGCCAAAGAAGAAGTTAAAGAGGTGGTGGATTTCTTGAAAGATCCCGCCAAATTTCAAAAGCTGGGGGGACGGATTCCGCGTGGTCTGCTTCTTGTTGGCCCGCCGGGTACCGGCAAGACCTTGCTGGCGAAGGGTATCGCTGGCGAGGCTAAAGTGCCTTTTTTCTCTATTTCAGGTTCCGACTTTGTTGAAATGTTCGTTGGCGTGGGTGCTGCCCGCGTGCGCGACATGTTCGACAACGCCAAGAAAAACGCTCCCTGCATCATTTTTATTGATGAAATCGACGCGGTGGGTCGCCAGCGTGGCGCCGGTTTGGGCGGTGGAAATGATGAGCGCGAGCAAACCCTGAATCAGATGTTGGTGGAGATGGATGGTTTTGAGACCAACGTTGGCGTGATCGTCGTGGCCGCCACCAACCGCCCCGACATTCTTGACGCGGCGCTGTTGCGTCCCGGCCGTTTCGACCGTCAGGTGTATGTCACCTTGCCAGACATTCGTGGCCGCGAGCAGATTCTCAATGTCCATATGCGCAAGGTGCCTTTGGGTCAGGATGTCAACGCGGCTGTGATTGCGCGTGGCACGCCGGGCATGTCGGGTGCCGACCTCGCGAACCTGTGCAATGAAGCGGCGCTGATGGCGGCACGCCGCAACGCCCGTACCGTGGAAATGCAGGATTTTGAGAAAGCCAAAGACAAGATCCTGATGGGCCCTGAGCGCAAGAGCATGGTCATGCCGGAAAGCGAACGCAGGAACACGGCGTATCACGAGTCAGGTCACGCCCTGATCGGAAAATTGTTGTCCAAATGCGATCCGGTTCACAAAGTCACCATCATTCCGCGCGGTCGCGCCTTGGGTGTCACCATGAGCCTGCCGGAGCAGGACCGCTACAGCTATGACAGCGAATACATGCTGCACCAGATCAGCATGCTGTTTGGTGGCCGTATCGCTGAAGAAGTGTTCATGAACCAGATGACCACAGGCGCTAGCAACGACTTTGAGCGTGCGACCCACATTGCGCGCGACATGGTTACCCGTTACGGCATGACCGATGCCCTGGGCCCCATGGTCTATGCCGAAAACGAGGGTGAGGTGTTTCTCGGTCGCTCTGTGACCAAGACCACCAACATGAGCGAGCAGACCATGCAGAAGGTAGACGCCGAGGTGCGCCGTATCATTGACCAGCAATACAGCCTGGCGCGCAAGCTCATCGAAGACAATCAGGACAAGATGCACGCCATGGCCAAAGCTTTGCTGGAGTGGGAAACCATCGACAGCGACCAGCTTGACGACATCATGGCCGGCAAGGAGCCGCGTCCACCCAAAGACTGGACGCCGCGCGTACCGTCGTCGGGTGGTGACAGCAGCAGTGGCGGCGGTGCACCCGCAGTGAAGCCCGACGCGGCGCCTACGGCTGCCTAGACGCGGTAATGGTTGACGGAACGGGGCTGGTTACAGCCCCGTTTTTGTTTTGATCTTTGCCGGCCTTGACCTTCGGCAGTTCACAATTTCTGTTTTACCCAAAGTGCCAGGTTCTCCATGAAATGGAACACCACCCGATTCCTAGTTGATTTGACGAGCCCTCAAGTGATGGGCATTGTCAACGTCACGCCCGACTCGTTCTCGGATGGCGGGCAGCATGCCTCCACCGCGGCGGCGTTGCGGCATTGTGAGAAGCTGCTCAAGGACGGCGCCGATATTCTGGACATTGGTGGCGAATCGTCCCGTCCCGGCGCCCGGCCCTTGTCCCTGGAAGAAGAGCTGGCACGGGTGCTGCCGGTGGTGCGGGAAGCCGTCAAGTTGGGTGTACCGGTGTCGGTGGACACCTACAAACCGGTAGTCATGCAAGCCGTGCTGGATTTGGGTGCCGACATCATCAACGACATCTGGGCCTTGCGCTGGACGGAACCCAACCCTCAGCGCAACAGTGTCCCCGCACCATGGGATGGGATGCAAGTCGTGTCACGGCACCCGGGGTGTGGTGTCTGCCTGATGCACATGCATGGCGACCCACTGACCATGCAGATTGCCCCCATGGAGGGTGATGTGGTGCCGCAGGTGCAATCGTTTCTGGACCGAAGAGCCCAGGATCTGCAAGGGCAGGGGGTTCAAAAAAACCGCATTGTCATCGACCCCGGCATTGGTTTTGGCAAAACCGTGGCGCAGAACTTTGCGCTGCTGGCACGGCAAAGTGAATTGCTGATCAGCGGCTATCCCCTGCTGGCAGGTTGGTCGCGCAAATCATCGCTGGCCGCCGTCACCGGCCTCGCAACCACCTCGGTGGCCAGTCTGGATGCTCATGAACGCATGGTTCCCAGCGTGGCCGCCGCTTTGCTGGCGGTGGAGCGCGGCGCGGCCATCGTGCGTGTGCACGACGTGCGCGAAACCGTGCAGGCACTCAAGGTGCTGAATGCTATAAAATAGATAGCGTTAGGTCGAATAAGTTAAAGGGATAGGGTACAAAAATGAGCAGAAAGTATTTTGGAACAGACGGCATTCGCGGCACGGTGGGGCAAGCGCCCATCACGCCTGATTTCGTGCTGCGGCTGGCCCATGCGGTGGGCCGGGTGCTCAAAAAAACCGAAGCGCGACCGACGGTGCTGATCGGCAAAGACACCCGCATCTCGGGTTACATGCTGGAGAGTGCGCTGGAGAGTGGCTTTAACTCGGCCGGTGTGGACGTGGTGCTGCTGGGCCCCCTTCCAACGCCGGGCGTGGCCTATCTCACCCGGGCGCAGCGGGCCTCACTGGGTGTGGTCATCAGCGCCAGCCACAACCCCTTCCCCGACAACGGCATCAAGTTTTTCAGTGCCCAGGGCAGCAAGTTGTCCGATGCCTGGGAGCTTGACGTGGAGGCTGCGCTGGAGGAGGCGCCGGTATGGGCTGACTCCGCCAGTTTGGGCAAGACCCGCCGCCTCGACGATGCGGCGGGTCGCTATATTGAATTCTGCAAAAGCACTTTTTCCAATGACCTCACGCTCAAAGGAATGAAGATTGTGGTCGACGCCGCGCATGGCGCGGCTTACCACATTGCGCCCAAGGTGTTTCATGAACTGGGCGCAGAAGTCGTGGCCATCGGCTGTTCGCCCGATGGATTGAACATCAATCACGAAGTCGGCGCCACCCACCCGCAAGCATTGGTTGAGGCCGTCAAGGCCCATAAGGCGCATTTCGGCATTGCGCTGGATGGCGATGCGGACCGCCTGCAACTGGTTGACGCGGATGGCCGCCTGTACAACGGTGACGAGCTTCTTTACCTGATGGCGGACGACCGCCTGGGGCGTGACGAGCACGTGCCGGGCGTGGTGGGTACCTTGATGACCAATATGGCGGTGGAGGTGGCACTGAAGGCGCGTGGCGTGCAGTTTGTGCGTGCCAAGGTGGGCGACCGTTATGTTCTGGAGGAGCTGGAAAAACACAAATGGCTGCTCGGGGGTGAAGGCTCCGGCCACTTGCTGGCACTGGACAAACACACCACCGGTGATGGTTTGATTTCGGCCCTGCAGGTGCTGCAAGCCTGCGTTCGAAGCGGCAAAAGCATGGCCGAGTTACTGGCCAAGGTAACGCTGTTTCCGCAAACCCTGATCAATGTTCGCCTGAAACCGGGCCAGGATTGGAAAGCCAGCGTCAATCTGGCCAGTGAAACGCAGGCGGTGGAGGCTGAATTGGGCGCGACCGGCCGACTGCTGATACGTGCGAGTGGCACCGAACCCTTGTTGCGGGTGATGGTGGAGGCTCGTGACGCTGGGCAGGCCAGGGCGTGTGCCGAACGGATAGCCGACACGATCTCGGCCTGACCATGCCCTGCATGCCGCGTCCGTCATCCATGCGCGTTTGCCGTGCCGACTATGCCAATCCCTTGCATGCCGATGCACTGGTGAGTCTGCTGGACGCCTATGCCAGGGACCCGATGGGCGGTGGCGAGCCTTTGACTGAGTTTGCCAGGGCCAACCTTGTCCCCGCACTGGCGGCGCGACCGCAGGCCTTCAGTGTGCTGGCGTTTGGCGAGATGGCGGGGATTGGCGGTGAGATCCCGGTCGGGCTGGTGAACTGCATGGAAGGTTTCTCCACCTTTGCCTGTCGGCCTTTGGTGAATGTTCACGATGTGGCGGTGTTGCCGCAGTATCGGGGGCAGCGCGTCGCCGAGAAGATGCTGGCACTGGTGGAAGAAATCGCGCGCGAGCGTGGCGCCTGCAAACTCACGCTGGAGGTGCTTCAGGGCAATGCCGGTGCCATCAAGCTCTATCACCGGGTCGGGTTTGCCAGCTACCAGCTCGACCCAGCCATGGGCCAGGCCCAATTTCAGCAGAAGTGGCTTCGGTAGCCGCGTTGAACTTGCGGTGAAGTACCCCTTCAAGCGCGTTGTCGAGGGTAAAACCGTACACTTGCCGGTTGCCCCCCATCTGTGACCCATGAACGCCCCCGTTGACGTCTCCTTTTTCGCGCGCGCCGCCAAGCCGCTGACCAGTTATCGCAAGTACTGGGCGGCCCGCTTTGGCACGGCCCCGTTCCTGCCCATGAGTCGCGCCGAGATGGACAAACTGGGCTGGGACAGCTGCGACATCGTTCTCGTCACGGGCGATGCCTATGTGGACCACCCCAGCTTTGGCATGGCGGTGATTGGCCGCATGCTCGAAGCGCAGGGTTTTCGCGTCGGCCTGATTGCCCAGCCCGACTGGCAAAGCGCCGATCCTTTCAAGGTGCTGGGCAAGCCGAACCTGTTCTGGGGCGTCACTGCGGGCAACATGGATTCCATGATCAACCGCTACACCGCGGATCGCAAAATCCGCAGTGACGACGCCTACACCCCCGGCGATGTGGGCGGCAAACGCCCCGATCGTGCGGCAATAGTCTACAGCCAGCGCTGCCGCGAGGCCTACAAGGATGTGCCGATTGTGCTGGGCGGCATCGAAGGCTCGCTGCGCCGCATTGCGCACTACGACTACTGGTCGGACAAGGTGCGCCGCTCCATCGTGGTCGACGCCAAGTGCGACCTGCTCTTGTACGGCAACGCCGAGCGCGCCATTGTCGAGATCGCGCACCGCCTGGCGGCGCGCGAGCCGGTGGAAAAGATCACCGATGTGCGCGGCACCGCGTTTGTGCGACGCCCGGATGACGAGTCCGGCAAGGGCTGGTTCGAGATCGACTCCACCAGTGTGGACGAACCGGGCCGGGTGGAAGACCACGTCAACCCCTACATGACGACCTCGGAGCAGGCGGCGAGGCAGGGCAGCACCTGCGCCAAGGACGATGCGGAAAAGGAAGGTGCTACGAATAATGTAGCTGGTCGCACATATGCCACGGGGGCTACAGGCCAAAATTTCTCAAAAATTGAGGTGAACCCGGACATCAAGCCACTGACCTTTATGCCCAACCCCGCGCTTTACGGCAAGGGCAGCGTCAAGGTGCCGCCGCGCGACCGCTCGGTGATTCGCCTGCCCAGCTACGAGCAGGTCAAAAGTGACCCGGTGCTCTACGCCCATGCCAGCCGCGTGCTGCACCTGGAGACCAACCCCGGCAATGCCCGCGCGCTGGTGCAGGCGCATGGTGAGGGCGTGACCGCACGTGACGTCTGGATCAACCCGCCGCCGATCCCGCTGACCACCGCCGAGATGGACTTCGTGTTTGACTTGCCTTACGCGCGCAGCCCGCACCCGGCGTATGCGGACGAAAACGGCAGCCATGACGGCGCGACCAAGATTCCCGCGTGGGAGATGATCCGTTTTTCCATCAACATCATGCGCGGCTGTTTCGGCGGCTGCACCTTCTGCTCCATCACCGAGCACGAAGGCCGCATCATCCAGAGCCGCTCGGAAGACTCGGTCATCAAAGAGATCGAAGACATTCGCGACAAGGTCAAGGGCTTCACCGGCACGATTTCCGACCTGGGCGGCCCCACCGCCAACATGTACCGGCTGGGCTGCCGCAGCCCGCAGATCGAGGCCGCCTGCCGCAAGCCCAGTTGTGTCTACCCCGGCATCTGCCAGAACCTGACCACCGACCACGACCCCCTGATCAAGATGTACCGCCGTGGCCGGGCGCTCAAGGGTGTCAAGAAGATTTTGATCAGCTCCGGCTTGCGCTATGACCTGGCGCTGCAAAGCCCCGAGTACGTCAAGGAACTGGTGACTCACCATGTGGGTGGCTACCTGAAAATTGCGCCCGAGCACACCGAGGCTGGTCCGCTTACCAAAATGATGAAGCCGGGCATTGGCAATTATGAAAAATTCAAGACCTTGTTCGAGAAGTTCACCCTTGAGGCGGGGAAGAAGCAGTTTCTGATTCCCTATTTCATCGCAGCCCATCCTGGCACCAGCGATGAAGACATGATGAACCTGGCGATCTGGCTCAAGAAGAACGGCTTTCGCGCCGATCAGGTGCAGACCTTTTACCCTTCGCCCATGGCCACCGCCACGGCGATGTAC
>OFPG01000081.1_pt1 | contig 12146 bp, 21 predicted proteins | sample 1542501 | NCBI WGS metagenome assembly OFPG01 (sample SAMN05503963, study PRJEB24370) | sediment metagenome | isolation source: lake sediment | place: USA: Lake Hill lake, St. Paul Island, Alaska | collected 2013
GGTGCTGTGCAAGCCCGGCTCGATCAAGCCGCACACGCACTTCACCGCCGAGGTGTATGTGCTGTCGAAGGACGAAGGCGGCCGTCACACGCCGTTCTTCAACAACTACCGTCCGCAGTTCTACTTCCGCACGACCGACGTCACCGGCGCGATCGAGCTGCCGAAGGACAAGGAAATGGTCATGCCCGGCGACAACGTGTCGATCACGGTCAAGCTGATCAACCCGATCGCGATGGAAGAAGGCCTGCGCTTCGCCATCCGTGAAGGCGGCCGCACCGTGGGCTCGGGCGTCGTGGCCAAGATCCTCGACATCTGATTCGAACGCACAAAGGAATCACCATGGCCACCAAGCAAAAAATCCGCATCCGCCTGAAGGCGTTCGACTACAAGCTGATCGACCAATCGGCAGCCGAAATCGTCGATACCGCCAAGCGCACCGGCGCGATCGTCAAGGGCCCGGTGCCCCTGCCGACCCGCATGAAGCGTTTCGACATCCTGCGTTCGCCGCACGTCAACAAGACCAGCCGCGACCAGTTTGAAATCCGTACACACCAGCGCCTGATGGACATCGTTGACCCAACGGACAAAACCGTTGACGCGTTGATGAAGCTTGATCTGCCCGCTGGCGTGGATGTTGAAATCAAGCTGCAGTAAACCATAAGGGGATTCGGCGTGAGCCGGAGCCCCTTGAGAATACGGGTATTGAATGGACTTGTGCGAACAGGCAGTTCAGGATATACTCGCAGGCTCTGCCGGATGTGCTATGCATTTCCGCTGGAGTTTTATCAACAGTCTTTCACGCAAAAACGTTGTAGCCAATTGAAGTTGCAGCGGTGAGAGTTACGGAGAAAATAATGAGTCTGAGCAACTCCCTAGGGTTGCTGGGCCGCAAGGTGGGCATGATGCGCCTATTCACCGATGAGGGGGATGCAATCCCTGTCACGGTGGTGGATGTGTCTAACAACCGTGTGACCCAGGTCAAAACCCAAGAGAATGATGGCTACGTTGCCTTGCAGGTGACGTTTGGCGCGCGTAAAGCATCGCGTGTGACCAAGCCCGCAGCTGGGCACCTTGCAAAAGCAGGTGTCGAGGCCGGTGAAATCATTCAAGAATTCCGCATAACCGCTGACGCGGCTTCCCAGTACAAAGCGGGCGCGACAGTGCCAGTGACGTCTGTGTTTGCTGTTGGTCAAAAGGTCGATGTGCAGGGCACTACCATTGGCAAGGGCTTTGCAGGAACGATCAAGCGTCACCACATGAGTTCGCAGCGGGCATCGCACGGTAACAGCCGTTCGCACAATGTCCCCGGGTCCATTGGTATGGCGCAGGATCCTGGTCGTGTGTTTCCTGGCAAACGCATGACGGGTCATTTGGGTGATGACACTGTTACCACCCAAAATCTCGACGTGATTCGCATTGACGAGGCTCGTCAATTGCTCATGATCAAGGGTGCTGTTCCTGGCTCGGCTGGCGGTTTTGTGACTGTGCGTCCTGCCGTTAAGGTCAAGGCCAAGAATGTTGATGCGAAAGGGGCGAACTGATGCAGCTCGAACTCCTGAATGACCAAGGTCAGGCTACTTCAAAATATGAAGCGCCTGAAACTGTGTTTGGTCGCGCTTACAACGAAGATCTGGTTCACCAGATCGTGGTTGCTTTCCAGGCCAATGCCCGTCAAGGTACACGCGCCCAGAAAGACCGTGAACAGGTCAAACACTCGACCAAGAAGCCTTTTAAACAAAAGGGTACGGGTCGTGCTCGCGCTGGTATGACTTCCTCGCCGTTGTGGCGTGGGGGTGGTCGGATATTCCCGAACATGCCAGACGAGAATTTCACGCAGAAGATCAACAAGAAGATGTACCGCGCAGGCATGGCATCTATCCTGTCGCAGTTGGCCCGTGAAGGTCGCTTGGCGGTGGTTGATTCCATGAAAGTGGACTCTCCCAAGACCAAGCCTTTGGCTGCCAAATTCAAGGCCATGAATCTGGAATCCGTGTTGGTGATTGCCGATGAAGTCGACGAGAACCTGTACCTTGCTTCCCGGAATCTGGTGAATATCTTGGTGGTTGAGCCGCGTTATGCTGATCCGGTGTCCCTGGTTCACTACCGCAAAGTGCTCGTCACCAAGGCGGCGATGGACAAACTCAAGGAGATGTTCGCATGAGCCACGGTCCAAATACTTCCAAGTTTCAAGAAGGTCGTCTGATGCAGGTGCTCGTGGCTCCCATCGTGTCTGAAAAGGCAACGATGATCGCTGAAAAGAGCAATGCGGTGACTTTCAAGGTGCTGCAAGATGCAACCAAATATGAAATCAAGGCCGCTGTGGAATTGATGTTCAAGGTTGAGGTCAAGGGCGTGTCAGTGGTGAACACTAAAGGCAAGACCAAGCGTTTTGGCAAGTCTGTTGGCCGTCGCGATAATATTCGCAAGGCTTATGTGACGCTGAAGCCCGGTCAAGAGCTGAACCTCGGTGGGGAGGCTGCGTAATCATGGCTGTTATCAAAATGAAACCAACTTCCCCAGGCCGTCGTGGCGTGGTGAAGATTTCTCGTGACCACCTGTACAAGGGTGAGCCCTTTGCACCGCTGCTGGAGCCTCAGTTCCAGCATGCCGGGCGCAATAACAATGGTCACATCACTACCCGCCACAAGGGCGGTGGTCACAAGCATCATTACCGTGTGGTGGATTTCCGTCGCACGAAGGATGGCATTCCAGCCAAGGTTGAGCGTATCGAGTACGACCCTAACCGTTCAGCGCACATCGCTCTGGTGTGCTACGCGGATGGCGAGCGTCGTTACATCATTGCGCCGCGCGGCCTTGAGGTTGGTGCTTCCATCATGAGCGGTGCGGAAGCTCCGATTCGTGTTGGCAACACCTTGCCTATTCGCAATATCCCGGTGGGTTCCATCGTGCATTGCATTGAGCTGCAAATTGGCAAAGGTGCACAAATCGTGCGCTCTGCCGGTACCTCGGCAACCTTGCTGGCGCGTGAGGGCATCTATGCTCAGGTGCGTATGCGTTCCGGTGAGGTCCGCAAGATCCACATCGAATGCCGTGCGACTCTGGGCCAGGTAGCCAATGAAGAGCACAGCCTGCGCCGACTCGGCAAAGCTGGTGCGAAGCGCTGGAAGGGTATTCGCCCAACCGTTCGCGGTGTCGTCATGAACCCGGTGGATCACCCACACGGCGGTGGCGAAGGCAAGACAGGTGAAGGCCGTCATCCAGTCGATCCTTGGGGTAATCTGACCAAGGGTTACCGTACCCGTAACAACAAGCGCACGCAGGTCATGATCGTGTCGCGTCGCAAGAAGTAAGGGGCAGGTAAATGACTCGTTCTCTCAAAAAAGGTCCGTTTGTTGACCATCACCTGGTTGCAAAAGCCGATAAGGCTGTTGCTACCAAAGACAAAAAGCCGATTAAGACCTGGTCGCGCCGTTCAATGGTTTTGCCCGATTTCATCGGCTTGACCATCGCGGTGCACAACGGCAAGCAGCACGTGCCGGTCTATATCACCGATCAAATGGTTGGCCACAAGTTGGGGGAGTTCGCTCTCACCCGTACTTTCAAAGGCCATCCTGCGGACAAAAAAGTCCAAAAGAAATAAGGAGGTGACCATGGAAACACGTGCAACCCTTCGTGGCGTTCGTTTGTCGGTCGATAAAGGCCGTTTGGTCGCGGACTTGATCCGCGGCAAGAAAGTGGACCAAGCCCTGAATATTTTGCAGTTCACGCAGAAAAAAGCTGCCGTGATCATCAAGAAGGTTCTGGAGTCCGCCATTGCCAACGCTGAGCATAATGACGGTGCCGATATCGACGAACTGAAGGTGAAAACCATCTACGTTGAGCAAGGTGCCTCGCTCAAGCGCTTCACGGCCCGCGCAAAAGGTCGCGGCAACCAAATCAGAAAACCCACGTGCCATGTGTACGTGACGGTTGGTAACTGAAAGAGGCCAGGAAGATATGGGACAAAAAATCCACCCAACCGGCTTTCGCCTGTCGATCAGCCGCAACTGGGCCTCACGCTGGTACGCCAATGACCGCGATTTCGCGGGTATGCTGGCTGAAGACATCAAGGTGCGCGAGTACCTGAAAGCCAAGCTGAAAAATGCGTCTGTGTCACGCGTTTTGATCGAGCGTCCGGCCAAGAATGCCCGTATCACGATTTTCTCGGCACGTCCGGGCGTCGTGATTGGCAAAAAAGGCGAAGACATCGAGAACTTGAAGCGTGAACTGGGCCGTCAATTGGGCGTGCCGGTTGCAGTGAACATCGAAGAAGTGCGCAAGCCCGAGATCGATGCCAAACTGATTGCCGACAGCATTACGCAGCAGCTTGAGAAGCGCATCATGTTCCGTCGGGCCATGAAGCGCGCCATGCAAAACGCCATGCGTCTGGGTGCCCTGGGCATCAAGATCATGTCGTCGGGTCGCCTGAACGGTATTGAAATTGCGCGTTGTGAGTGGTATCGCGAAGGTCGCGTGCCGCTTCACACCTTGCGTGCTGATATCGATTACGGCACTTCTGAAGCCAAAACGACCTACGGCATTATTGGTGTCAAGGTCTGGGTCTACAAGGGTGACACGCTGGGTCGTAATGATCTGCCTGCTGCTGTTGAGCCCCGTGCCGAAGAAGAGCGCCGCCCACGTGGCCCTCGTCGCGATGATCGTGGTGGTGCCCGTCCTGGTGCCGATCGTGCTGCGCCTCGCGGCGGCGCGCGTCGTCCCCCAATGGGTGGCAACACTGCGCCTGCCGATGGCAGCGACAAGCCTGCGGAGGCCATTGGTGCCGATGCAAATAAACCCGCCGTTAAGCGCGTCCGCAAGGTAGCCGCGCCAGCTGCAGCAGCTGACGGCAAAGGAGAATAATTATGTTGCAACCCGCTCGTCGCAAATATCGCAAAGAGCAAAAAGGCCGTAACACCGGCATTGCGACTCGAGGCAGCTCGGTCGCGTTTGGTGATTTCGGTCTGAAATGCATTGACCGTGGCCGTTTGACAGCCCGTCAGATTGAAGCCGCGCGTCGTGCGATTTCCCGCCACGTCAAACGAGGTGGTCGTATCTGGATCCGCGTGTTTCCTGACAAGCCGATTTCCCAAAAGCCTGCTGAAGTGCGGATGGGTAACGGCAAAGGCAATCCCGAGTACTACGTGGCTGAGATTCAGCCGGGTAAGATCGTTTTTGAAATCGTGGGTGTGTCGGAAGAGCTGGCTCGTGAAGCGTTTCGTTTGGCTTCGGCCAAGCTGCCTTTGCGTACCACTTTTGTGGCTCGCATGATTGGCCAGTAATCAGGAGAACACGATATGAAAACTACTGAACTACGCCAAAAAGACGTTGCCGGTCTGCAAGTTGAGGTCAAAGAGCTGCAAAAAGCTCACTTTGGTCTGCGCATGCAAAAAGCCACGCAACAACTCAACAACACCGCTACGCTGCGCTCCACGCGCCGTGACATTGCTCGCGCCAAGACCATTCTTGTCGAGAAGCAAAGCGCTGAAAAATCCGCCAAATAAGGAGCTATAAATGACGGAAGCTAAAAAATCCCTCAAGCGTACTCTGACTGGCAAGGTAGTCAGCGACAAGCGTGCCAAGACTGTGACCGTGCTGATTGAGCGTCGTGTGAAGCACGAGCTGTACGGCAAAATCGTTGGTAAATCCAGCAAGTACCACGCCCATGACGAAAAGGGTGAATACAAACTGGGTGACATTATCGAAATCACCGAAAGCAGACCTATCTCGAAAACCAAGAATTGGGTTGCGACCCGCTTGGTCCAGAAGGCGGCTGCGGTTTAAGCCTTTGCAGTCTTGAGACTGCAGGTTATGCAAAAACGGCTCACAATGTGAGCCGTTTTCATTGGTGAATTCGAAACAGCTATTTCAGGAGCATTAAATGATTAAAGTAGGTGACAGTCTCCCCGCAACCACCTTGATGGAGTTTTCGGAAGTGGAGGGTGGTGGGTGCAGTATTGGCCCTAATCCAGTTGACGTTGCGAAAGCCAGCGCGGGGAAGACCATTGCATTGTTTGCCTTGCCAGGCGCCTTCACGCCAACATGCTCGGCCAAACATGTACCTGGCTATATTCAAAAATTTGACGAATTGAAAGCCGCCGGGGTTGACGAAATCTGGTGCGTCAGTGTGAACGATGCTTTTGTCATGGGCGCCTGGGCACGGGACCAAAAGACAGCTGGCAAGGTACGCATGCTGGCCGATGGCGACGCCGCATTCGCCAAGGCGACCGGCTTGACGCTGGACCTGACGGGCAAAGGTATGGGCCTGCGCAGCAACCGCTATTCGATGCTGGTGAAGGATGGCAAGGTGGCATCGCTGAATATTGAAGGCCCAGGCAAATTTGAAGTCAGTGACGCGGCCACTCTGCTCGCGCAAGTCAAAGCCTGAATGTCTTGCTGAATCGATAGCATCGTCACGTCCTGTCCGTGGCGATGTCTACAGATTGACCTTGAGGTAGTGCGCCCCTTCAATGGGGTTGTGATAGTAGGGCGGAATGTCTTCGAAGCCCAAGTCCTGGTAGAGCGCCCGAGCGCTTTCCATCTCATCCAGCGTGTCCAGCAGCACACAGGCATAGCCGGCCAGCCGTGCGCAGTCCAGAATCGCTTCGGCCAACTGGCGCCCGACGCCACTGCGCTGGAAACGCGGTCGCACGTAGAGTCGCTTCATCTCGCAGGCGTTGGGGTAATCCACCGCGTCCAGCGGGCGCAAGGCGCAGCAACCGGCCAGTTCGTCGTCTACCAGCGCCATCAGCAATGCGCCGCGCGGCTCTGCATATTCCCCAGGCAGGTTGGCCCACTCCTCCTCAAACCCCTGAAAACACAAGTCGACCTGGAGGCTGTCAGCGTACTCACGAAAAATGCGCCGCAGAGCAGCAAGCTCCTCCGGTGTGCTCGGCGTGACAAAGCGGATTGATGGGTTTTTCACTGTGGGACGTTATTTGGGATCAGCGCCCGAGTCTATCGACATTCTATAAAACTCATCCCGCCTGGCTGACCAGCCAGGCCACCAGCGCTGCACAGCCGAGAAACACCGCGGCGGCCAGCGTACGCGAGCGGGCGTCGTCCCGGGAGCCTTTTGTCGCGATCAAGGTTTCTTTGTCACCCCGGATCATCGGTCGAACCAGATTCTCACCCTTGCTGAAAAGGTAAAAAAGAATAACGCTGATGTGAAGCACAACCAAGCCGATGAGGATCAGTTTGCCAACGTCCTTGTGATAAAAAGTGGCTTTAGTCACGATGGCGTTGGATACATACTTGACGAAAGGACCGGCCGCGGCAATCTCGTCATCGCTGATGAGCCCGGTAGCCACCTGTAGCAGAAGAAAGCCCAGCATCGCAAATACCGAACCAGCCCCCAGCGGGTTGTGTCCGATGGAATGCTCAGGCTGCCTCTGGCCCTTGAGATAACGATAGACGGTCGCGGGGGAATACACAAAGGAGGCAAAGCGGGACCATCGCCCTCCCAGCACACCCCACATAACGCGAAACAATAGCAGACCGAGCACGGTGTAGCCGCAGCGGAAGTGCCACGCCATGGCGTCCCCGCCGACCTGGGCGGTCGTGACCGAGCCCACAATGCAAGCGACTAGCGCCCAATGAAAGATCCGGGTGGGCAAGTCCCATACCCTGACTGTGGTGGACATACGTGGACCTCTTGATGCTGCTAAAAATGCGTCGCCAATCCGCGAATGATGGCAAGCCCTTATTGTGCGTTGATCCCGGGCACCGCGCAGCTGATCGGTAGTTTCCCTAGATGAGTCGATTGGGCAGAACTTTCAAATCACCACGATACTCATATCGGTCGTCAGTGCCATTCAACTCAACGCAGGAAAATTCATGAAAAAAATCGCCTTGTTCATTCTCGCAGCTGCTGCCGTGACGCTTGCAGCACCCGCGTCGGCCCAGTTCGCCAAGCCGGAAGATGCAGTCAAGTATCGGAAAAGTGCGTTGTTTGTGATGCAGCAGAATTTTGCCCGTTTGGGTGCCATGGCGGCCGGTAAAGCCCCGTTTGACGCCAAAGTCGCGGCTGAAAGCGCTGCGGTCGCCGAGTTCATGTCAACGCTCCCCTGGGCAGCTTTTGCTGAAGGCACTGACAGAGGCGACACCCGGGCCAAGCCGGAGATCTGGAAGGAGCAAGCCAAATTCAAGGATTACGCCGACAAGATGCAGGCGGAAATGGCCAAGCTCACAGCCGCTGCAAAAAACGGTAACCTGGACGGCATCAAGACCGCTGTAGGCGCCACCGGCAGCTCGTGCAAGACGTGCCATGATGCCTACCGCAAAGAGTAAGCCCCTCCGGCAATGAGTTGCTGCTGGCGGTGTCAGGTCTCCGCCAGCAGCCGTTCAATCAAACGATGGAGCTCTGCAAAGTCGGGTTCGCCAACATAGCGTTTGACGATCTCGCCACGTTTGTTCACCAGATAGGTGGTGGGGGTTAGTTTCACGTCACCCCAGGCCTTGGCCACTTCGCCGGTGTTGTCGATAGCGACACTGAAGGGCAGTTTGCGTGTTTGGGCAAAATTAACGACATAGCTGGGTGGGTCGTAGCTCATGGCTACGGCGATCGTGTCAAAGCCCTTGGACTTGTATTTCTCATAGGTTGAGATCACCTTGGGCATTTCGGCGACGCAGGTGGTGCAGCTGGTTGCCCAGAAGTTCACCAGCGTGACTTTGCCTTTGAGGTGCGAGGTATCCTTCGTTGAGCCATCCAGCATCACAAAAGAAGATTGGGGTGCCGCAGACGCACCCGAGTTCAGGTAGATTCCCAAACTGATTGCCAAAACCAGCGCTGCTGCGGCAAGATACAAACTTCGTTTCATTTAACAGGTGCTTCCATGGATCGTCGACAGTTTAATTCCATTCCGGTGCCCCTGCTGGCAGCGCTCATCCTGCTGGCGCAACAACGGGCGTATGCCCTTTCGATCGACGACCTGACCAATACCGAGGCGTCTCAAGGTCTCAAAACGGCACTTGAGAAAGGCGCGCTCGCCGCGGTGAGCTTGCTGGGCAAGACAGATGGATTCCTTGGAAACGAAAAAGTTCGCATTCCATTGCCTGGGTATCTGGAAGATGCTTCCAAATTGCTGAGGGCCTTTGGGCAAGGTGGCCGCATTGATGAACTGGTCACCGCCATGAACCGTGCTGCCGAAGCGGCCGTGCCCTTGGCCAAAGACTTGCTGGTCGGTGCTGTCAGGTCCATGAACGTGACCGACGCCAAGAAAATTCTGGTCGGCGGGGATACCGCCATGACGGCCTTTTTTGCAGAGAAAACCCGCTCGCCACTCAGCGTCAAGTTTTTGCCAGTGGTGACCAAGGCGACCGCGAAAGTCGGTTTGGCCGAAAAGTACAACCAGGTGGCTGGCAAGGCCGCCGATTTGGGGCTCGTCAAAAAGGAAGACGCCAATATTCAGCAGTATGTAACGGGCAAGTCACTCGACGGCCTGTATTTCATGATCGGGGAAGAAGAAAGGAAGATTCGCAAGGATCCCGTCGGTACCGGCAGCGCCGTGTTGAAAAAGGTGTTTGGCGCGCTGAACTAGGCAGGCATCGGTCGTCTGGGGTGAACACAGCGCTTTGTGCCACCACAGATAATCGGCGCATGCGTTATTTCCTGCTCGTCGCACTCTTGTCCAGTTTTCCGCTCCTCCATGGGTGCAGCCCGACCTTTAACTGGCGTGATGTACGCACTGATCAAACGCCGCTGATCGCCCTGTTTCCCTGCAAGCCCGATCAGGGTGTGCGCGTGGTTTCTCTGGGGGCGACAGACGTGACGATGACGATGCTGGGGTGCGATGCCGGCGACGCCACGTTTACCCTGGCCTATGCGGATATGAAAAACGCCGCCAACACGGGAGCGGCGCTTGGCCTGTGGAAGTTGGCGACCCTGGGCAACATGCGGGCGCGATCGCCGAGCGAGTTGCCCTTCCTGATCAAAGGCGCCAGCGTCTTGCCGCAGTCAGTGCAAGTTGAGGCGCGTGGCGTCCGCCCGGACGGGACGGCAGTCGCCGTGCAAGCCGTCTGGTTTGCAGCCGGCTCGCTGGTTTTCCAGGCGGCTGTGTACGCGGACACCGTCAGTCCAGCGGTGGCGGACACCTATTTTGCAGGGCTCCGACTTCAATGAATACCCTGCCCAAACGCACCGCCATCGTGGTTTTTCTGGCGTTTGCCTTCGCCTACTTTTTTTCCGCCCTGATCCGCGCCATTACCGCCACCCTGTCACCGACGCTGACACAGGAGTTTTCGCTCACCGCCAGTGACCTGGGTCTGCTGGCAGGCGGTTACTTTCTGGGTTTCTCGGCCACCCAGTTGCCCTTGGGTACCTGGCTGGACCGGCATGGGCCCAAAAAAGTCATTCTCTATTTCCTGACGGTCGCCGTGCTGGGGTGTGTGGCTTTTTCTTTTGCCACGAGTTTTTCCGGTCTGCTGGCCGCACGGGTTTTGTGCGGCGTCGGCGTCAGCGCCTGTTTGATGGCGCCGCTGACGGGCTATCGCCGCTGGTTTCAGGCAACAACCCAGATGCGTGCGAACTCATGGATGCTGATGACCGGTTCACTGGGGATGGTGGCTTCCACCTTGCCGGTGCAATGGCTGATGCCCATCGTGGGCTGGCGCATGCTTTTTTGGGGCTTGGCAGCACTGGTGCTGGTCGCCATGGCGTTGATTGCCTGGCAGGTGCCCAAATGGGATGTCACCTTGACCCCTGGGCATGGCGCGGGGGGAGCTCCGGCCAGCTATTCCGAGGTCTGGAAGCACTCCTATTTCCGCAAGATGGCGCCCATCGGCTTTTTTTGTTATGGCGGCCTGGTCGCCATGCAGACGCTGTGGGCCACGCCCTGGATGATCAAGGTGGCAGGTTACAGCCCGCTGGAAGCCGCCAAGGGCTTGTTCTGGATCAATGTGGCGATGCTGTGCACTTTTTGGGCCTGGGGCATGGTCAACCCGTGGCTGGCCCGGCGCGGGCTCCACGCAGACCGCCTGATTGCGCGCGGCCTGCCTTCGAGCTTCCTGTTGCTTGCTATCATTATAATAGCTGGTGGCGGCCTTTCGACGTGGGCTGGAACCTTGTGGGCCTTGTATTGCATGAGCTGCACCTTTGTGTCGCTGGCGCAACCGGCCGTAGGCATGGCCTTTGCGCCAGCACTCGCCGGACGTGCGCTTTCGGCTTACAACCTGGTGATTTTTGCTGGAGTTTTTGCCGTGCAATGGGGAATTGGCCTGGCTGTGGATGGTTTCAAGGCACTGGGGCTGACCGAGACACAGGCCTTCCAGTCCGCGATGGGCGTATTTTTGCTGTGTTCTGTCGCCTCCTATGTCTACTTCCTGACTGCAAAAAGCCATAATCAGCCAAGCTGAACCAATGAACAACGGAATCCTCATCATCGCTCATGCGCCGCTGGCCAGTGCCCTGCGCCAGTGCGTGCTGCATGTATTTCCCGACGGTGCGGCGGGGGTGGCTGCGTTTGATGTACAGCCCAATGTTCCGCCCGAAGAAACACTGGCGGGTGCCACGCAGGCCCTGGCGCTGCTCAATGCGCCGCAGACCCTGGTGTTGGCGGACGTGTTTGGTGCGACGCCCTGCAACGTGGCGCAGAAACTGGTTGACGGCGTAAATTCGAAATTGATAGCAGGTGTCAATCTGCCCATGCTGTTGCGCATAGTCACCTACCGCCGTGAATCGCTGGATGCGCTGGTGGCGCGGGCCCTGGCCGGTGGCACGCAGGGTGTCATGCAGGTGGCGACGACGGCGCCCCAGAATCAGGTAAGAAAGAAAAATGATCAAAGCAACTACGACCATCAGCAATAAATTGGGCCTGCATGCGCGTGCCTCGGCCAAACTGACCAAGCTGGCGGGCAGCTACCCGTGCGAGGTCTGGATGGCCAAGGGCGAGCGGCGTGTCAACGCCAAGAGCATCATGGGTGTCATGATGCTGGCGGCTGGTATTGGCAGCGCGGTTGACATTGAGACGAACGGCGAACGCGAACAGGAAGCGATGGACGCCCTGCTGGCACTGATTGCCGACAAATTCGGGGAAGGTGAGTGACTATGTTGCCCCCACGCTGGCCACTGCGTGTACTGCGTTGCCCCCCGGGGGGGTGGTTTCGCCTTGGGGCGGCCCGGCGGCGAAATAGGGAGATCGGAAGAGCGTCGT
>OFPG01000082.1_pt1 | contig 12088 bp, 10 predicted proteins | sample 1542501 | NCBI WGS metagenome assembly OFPG01 (sample SAMN05503963, study PRJEB24370) | sediment metagenome | isolation source: lake sediment | place: USA: Lake Hill lake, St. Paul Island, Alaska | collected 2013
GCCGCGCTGGCAGTGGGCCAGGATGGCGCACAGATTGCTCTGCGTGCCAGTGGGCACAAACAGCGCGGCTTCAAAGCCCAGCAGGGCGGCAATCTTGTCCTGCAGGGCGTTCACGCTGGGGTCGTCGGCAAACACGTCGTCGCCCAAGGGGGCGGCCATCATCGCTTCACGCATGGCCGCGGTGGGCTGCGTCACCGTGTCACTGCGCAGGTCCACCGTCACTGTGTTGGGTTTATGTGTCATTTTGGCCTCCAGCCCTCGTATTTATTGCGCAAGCAGCTACTGTATTCATAGCGATTGGGTTGGTGATCGTGGTGCCAGAAAATTTTTCAGCATGGCATGACCGTGCTCGGTGAGGATGCTCTCGGGATGAAACTGCACGCCCTCGATGTCCAGCGTGGTGTGCTTCACGCCCATGATTTCACCATCGTCCGTCCAGGCCGTGACCTTGAGGCAAGGGGGGCACGTGGGGCGATCAATAGAGAGCGAGTGGTAGCGGTTGACCGTGAACTGCGCCGGCAAGCCGGCAAACACCCCCTCCTGCGTGGTGGTGATGACGCTGGTCTTGCCATGCATCAGCTGCTGCGCCCGGATGATCTTCGCCCCGAAGGCGGCGCCAATGGCTTGATGGCCCAGGCACACGCCCAGAATCGGCAACTTGCCCGCGAAGTGCTGAATGGCGGCCACCGAAATGCCCGCTTCGGCCGGCGAACAGGGTCCGGGTGAAATCACCAGCCGGTCCAGCTGCCCGGCCTTGAGCCGCGCCTCGATCTCGTCCAGCGTGATTTCGTCATTGCGGAAGACTTCAACCTCCGCCCCCAACTCGCCCAGGTACTGGACGATGTTGTAGGTGAACGAGTCGTAGTTGTCGATCATCAGGAGTTTCATGGGGTCTATCCAGTTGAATATTCAGGGCGCGGCCTGAAACAGTACAAATCTATCGCGCCCGGCCGTTTTGGCCTGGTACATCGCCGCATCGGCATGACTCGTCAGTGTGGCTTCATCGCGGCCGTGCTCAGGGTAAATGGCAATGCCCGAGCTTGAGGAGATGTTGACCTTTTGCCCTTCAGGCAAGGCGAACGGCTGCTTAAGTGCCGCATGAATTTTTTCGGCGACCCCGAGCGCATCCTGCACGGCTTCGATGCCGGGCAACAGAACCACAAATTCGTCGCCGCCAATGCGCGCAACCGTGTCGGACTCGCGCACGCACGCCTGCAAACGGTGCGCCACCGCCTGGAGCAGTTCATCACCGGCCTTGTGCCCGAATTCGTCGTTGACGGGTTTGAACTTGTCCAGGTCAATAAACATCAATGCCAGGCGGTGGTCGCCTCGCTTGGCATGAACCACCGCCTGATGCAGGCGGTCATGCAGCAGGCGCCGGTTGGGCAGGCGGGTGAGCGGGTCGTAAAAAGCCAGATGCCTGATCTCATCTTCGGCGGCCTTGCGCAGCGTGATGTCGGTGTGGGTGGCGACGAAATTGGTCACCACACCGTCGTCGTTACGGACGGCCGTGATGCTGAGCCAATTGGGGAACACTTCCCCGTTTTTGCGTCGATCCCAAAGTTCACCTTGCCAAGTACCGTCGCGCTTGACGCCCGCCCACATGGCGGCATAAAACGCGGGGTCATGCCGACCTGATTGCAAAATCCGCGTCATCTGCCCCAGCGCTTCTTCTGCCGTATAACCGAAGAAGTCGGTAAAGGCGCGATTGACGCGAAGAATCACTCCCTGCGCATCGGTAATGACCATGCTTTCATGCGACTCGAAGGCGGCGGCAGCAATGCGCAAATCGGCCTCCCGCATCTTGCGTTCGGTGACGTCCTCGGTCGTTCCGATCAGACGACTGGGCGCGTCAAAGCCGTCGTTATGCAGAACCGCCCGATTGCGCATAAAGCGCACCTGACCATCCTGGTGCCGAATCTGGAACGTCAGGTCAAACACTTGGCCTTGTTTGATCGTGGCCCGGGTTGCGTCCTTCATGCGCTGCAACTCCCCCGGCAAGAGGAGTCGCTGCCAGTCGTTATTGAGCGCACTGACCGTTTGGGGGGTCAGCCCAAACAGATCAAACATCGCCGCATCCCAGTGGTAGCGCCTGGACTTCAGATCGAGCTCCCAAATGCCGACGCCCGAGGCCTCGGGCGCCAACTTGAGCCGCTGATTGATGACGCGCTGCTGTACGCGTTGACGCTGATAAATGAAGAGGCCCACGATACACAGCAACACGAAAAGCACGTACACCAGAAGCTGGTTCCTGACATCGCGCTGCCAAGGGGCAAACAGGGCATCCCACCCCCGGCTGAGGGACACGACCAGCGGTTTGTCCATGGCCAGGTCCGCCGGCAGGATGGTACGCAGGACGGGTAGTCGCCTGTCCCCGGTGGACAGGGCGATGCCCTTGAAAGCGCTGACCGGGCGTTCGCTTTCCAGATGCTGCCTGAAAAAGGAACCCGGCGCGGATAAATTCTTGCCCATCACATCGGGCAAGGCGGGTTGACTCACAAATAGTTGGCCGTCACCGTGCACCAGCATCGACCGCATGTCATCGGTATAGCGCACCGAATTCAGCAAGATCTGGATATCCACCGGATCAACCGCTGCGGACACCACACCGGCGAATTCACCATGGGGGCCCACGATGGCGCGCGTCACGTTGATAACAAAACTTCCCAGGACTGTTTTGAACGGCGAACTGATGTAGAGGGTTTTTCGACTCAATGACCGCAAAGGCGCCTGGAAGTATTCGCGCTGATCAAATTTGCGCCCGATCAGTTCCTCACGGCTCGAGAGGGTGACGGTCCCCTTGGCATCCAGTACCAAAAAGGTGCGCACCGACGGCATCGAGGCCTCCATGCTCTTGAGCCGGCGCAGGGCACGCTCCCGGCCATCGGGTCGGCCCGTCCAATAGGGCAGCTCGCCAATGACCGATTCCAGCGCGAGGTTGATGGCGACCAGCTGGCGCGTCAGGTTGTCTTCGATCACCTTCGACTGTGTTGCCAGGCGTTCGCGTTCCACCGACTCAATGCGATCATGTTCGCGCTGGAGATTGAAGGCGAGATAAGCGCCCAGGCCGCCCAGACAAGCTGCCATCAGTAACCAGTGCCGCCAATTGCTTGGAAAGCGATTCACTCCAGCCCCTCCTCCACCAGCTCACTGGCCCGCAACAAGGCTCGGGCCTTGGCCTCGGTTTCCCTCCACTCCAGTTCGGGCACGGAGTCGGCCACCACCCCGGCCGCCGCCTGCACGTACAGTGTCTGGTCCTTGATGATACCGGTGCGTATGGCAATTGCCACGTCCATGTCGCCGGCATAACTCAGGTAGCCGCAGGCACCGCCATACAGGCCGCGCTTGGTCGGCTCCAGCTGGTCAATCAGTTCCATGGCGTGCACCTTGGGTGCGCCGGTCAGCGTCCCGGCCGGAAAAGTCGCTCTGAGCACGTCCATGCTGGTCATGCCATCATTGAGGGTGCCCTCCACATTGCTCACGATGTGCATCACATGGCTGTAGCGCTCCACGCTAAAGGCTTCCGTCACCTTCACGCTGCCAATTTTGGCAATGCGGCCAATGTCGTTGCGCGCCAAGTCGATCAGCATCACGTGTTCGGCGCGCTCTTTGGGGTCGTTGATCAGCTCCACTTCGGCCGCCTTGTCCAGCTCCGGGCTGGCGCCTCTCGGGCGCGTGCCGGCCAGCGGGCGAATGGTGATTTTCTGCTCCGTCTTTCCGTCGGTCGTCACCTGCTCCTGGCGCACCAATATTTCGGGGCTGGCCCCGACCACATGGAAGTCGCCAAAATGGTAGTAATACATGTAGGGGCTGGGGTTGAGCGCGCGCAGCGCGCGGTACAAACTGAGTGGCGACTCGGTGTAGCGTTTCTTGATGCGCTGGCCCACCTGCACCTGCATGAAGTCGCCGCCGGCAATCAGCTCCTTGGCACGCTCGACGGCGGCGATGTAGTCCGCCTTGGCAAACTCACGCTCGGCCGGGTAGCCTTGCGTCGGCTTGACCACCGGTGCGCTGACCGAGTATTTGAGCTGGTCCTTCAGCTCGCGCAAACGCTTCTTGGCATTGGCATAGGCCTCGGGGCGGGACGGGTCGGCGTACACAATCAAATACAGCTTGCCTGACAGGTTGTCGATCACCGCCAGTTCTTCGCACTGCAGCAGCAGAATGTCAGGGCAACCCAGGGTGTCGGGCGGACACGAGGACGCCAGTTTCTTCTCGATATAGCGCACGGTGTCGTAGCCAAAGTAGCCGGCCAGTCCACCACAAAAACGCGGCAGGCCCGGGCGCAGCGCGACTTTGAAGCGTTTCTGATAGTCAGAGATGAAGTCCAGCGGATTGGCGGTCGAGGTTTCTACCACGACGCCATCGGTCACCACTTCAGTACGCACCTCGGCGCCAAAGCCCAGGGAGCGCACCAGGGTGCGGGCTGGCAGGCCGATGAAGCTGTAACGCCCAAAGCGCTCGCCACCCACCACGGACTCCAGCAGGAAACTGTATTTGCCGCCGTCTTTGGAATGCGCCAGCTTCAGGTACAGCGACAAGGGGGTTTCCAGGTCGGCAAAGGCTTCTGCCATCAGGGGAATGCGGTTGTAGCCCTGGGCGCTCAGGCTTTTAAATTCAAGTTCAGAGATCACGAAGAGGGTTCTTTCAGTTCAGGGCCGGACCTTGAACGCGCAGCTTGGGCATGACGCCATCAGCATGCGCTGGGACCAGCGGGCAGCACAGGGTGCTGCGATTCATTCAGACAACGGAGGGGGGAGAAGTCAGGCGCGAGCCATTGTTCCTTGCCGCGTACGCCAGGGCCAGGCTCCCCGGTCGCTGCAACCTGTGATGCTGATGCGGTGAATGAACATGGCGCCAGTGTAGCAAACCCTAGCACACGGCCGCCCCTGAGCCCCTTAGTCGAATACCCTCTTGCACGCCACTGAAAACAACTGCAGAATGGGACCGACATCAAAAAAGCACGGTCGTGCTAATACTTGGAAAGTCCATGAAACTCATCAAAAAAATGACGCTGGCAACCATGGCTGGCCTGCTCGCGCTGAACACCCTGGCTGCCACCCTTGAAATCAATGGCGTCAAGGTGGAAGACAGTGCCACGGTCAATGGCGTCAAGTTGCAGCTCAATGGTGCAGGGACACGCTACAAGGGCCCGTTCAAGGTCTATGTGGCCGATCTGTATGCAGGCAAGAAGTTCTCCTCACTGGATGAGCTGGTGGCTGCTCCCGGACCCAAGCGAATGACCCTGACCATGGTGCGCGAGGTGGAGGCAGGTCCGTTCGGCAAACTGCTCACCCGCGGCATGGAAGACAACACGCCACGCACCGAGATGTCCAAGCTGATACCCGGACTGATCCGCATGGGCGAGATCTTCAGCGCCCACAAGGTGCTGCTGCCCGGCGATGTCATCCTGCTGGACTGGATTCCCGGCACCGGTATGGTCGTGACGGCCAAAGGCAAAATCCAGAGCGAACCCTTCAAGGAGCCGGAGTTCTTCAAGGCCATGATGTCGATCTGGCTGGGCCCGGTGCCGGCCGACTTCAAGCTCAAGGATGCGCTGCTCGGCATCAAATAGGTTGGTGGCGGGGCATGCCGCCAGGTTCACCCCGTCGCCCGTGCCGTCGCGCAGGAAGATCGCTTCGGAGACGACCGGCGCCAACAATTTGTTGTCATCTTCCCATCAACTGTTCACGGGCGATAGCCGGTTCGGCGCCGGGAATACTCCCAAAACCGGCAGCCCGGAGAACCCGGGCTTGTCGGTGGCCGGTTAAAGCCAACGGCCACTGTCGGCCGATTGCTCCTCAGATCAAATGACGTATATTGTTACCAAGTGCAAGGCGCCTGTTTTCGACAGCAACGACCCGGCATGTTGACCAACAAGAAGGAGACGTTCATGGAAATCGGCGAAGCAAACGTGCGCGCAAGGCCCTTGGCGCTTTTGGGTGACAGAGTTCTTCTGACTGCCATCGGGCTCAGTGCCCTGGTCAGCGTCATTCTGGGGTTCCAGTTCGTTGACTCGGGTCTGGCCATGGGCGCCACCCTGGCACTGGTGATCGTCGCCGCGTTGGCCTACGTCGGCGCCAAAGCCACGCTGGCCAGTCGGTTTGTGCTGACCTTTGTGCTGGTCAGCCTGGTAGCGCTGCACATTCAGCTGGCCCGCGGCATGACCGAGTTCCACTTTGGCGTGTTCGTCACCCTGGCGCTTCTGCTGGTGTACCGGGACTGGCGGACGATTGTTTTTGGCGCAGCCTTGTTTGCCGTGCATCACGTGCTTTTCGACCGGCTGCAGGCCTCGGGTTATGGGATTTTCTGCTTGACTCAACCAGACTTCATGCGCGTCGTGTTGCATGCACTGTATGTCGTCGTTCAGTCGACCGTCGAGGTGGTCCTTGCGGTCAGCATGGCGAGGGCGGCCCGGGAGGGTGATGAACTGGGGAATATAGTGTCAAGGGTTAACCGCGAAGACGGCATCGCGCTTGACGTCTCTCGGGTGGCGGCGTTGACGCCAGCGGGACAGGCGCTCAAGATGACCCTGGAGCGTATGGATACGGCTGTGTCCGCAGTTCGAACGGGCGCCTCCAGCATTGAGGTCGCCTGTACTGAAATTGCCAGTGGCAACCATGACCTGTCCGCCCGTACCGAGAGCCAGGCCAGCGCTCTGGAGGAAACGGCTGCCTCCATGGAGCAGCTCAGCGCCACGGTCAAACAAAATGCCGACAGCGCCCGCCAGGCCAACCAGTTGGCCATGAGTGCCAGCTCAGTGGCCGTCAAGGGCGGTGAAGTCGTGTCTCAAGTGGTCGAGACCATGAAAGGCATCAACGAATCCTCGCGCAAGATATCCGACATCATTCAAGTCATCGACGGCATTGCCTTCCAGACCAACATCCTGGCCCTGAACGCGGCAGTGGAAGCGGCCCGCGCGGGTGAGCAGGGCCGCGGCTTTGCGGTGGTGGCCAGCGAGGTGCGGTCTCTGGCCGGGCGTTCGGCGGAGGCGGCCAAGGAGATCAAATCATTGATCAACGCCAGTGTCGAGCGCGTCGAACACGGCACCACTCTGGTGGACCAGGCCGGCACCACCATGACCGAGGTCGTCACCAGCATTCGCCGCGTCACCGATCTCATGGGTGAGATCAGCGCGGCCAGCAACGAACAGGCCTTGGGTGTCGCCCAGGTAGGCGAAGCCGTCACCCAGATGGACCAGGCGACGCAGCAAAATGCGGCGCTCGTCGAAGAAATGGCGGCGGCAGCCAGCAGCCTGAAATCTCAGGCGCAGGAGTTGGTGCAGACGGTGGCGGTGTTCACGCTGGGGGCGAATGAGGGGCGTCAGGGCATCGCGCTTCCAGGCGCTGCCGTGCGGTCCCACAAACCTGGGGCTCCGCCCTTCAAAGGCACCGAGCGACGTGGTGCCGGCATCCCGAAGGGAGCCGCCGCCAGATCGCGTGCGCCAACACCTGCCAAGGCCCCTGTCGCCTCGGCGAAACTGGTCGTATCCAGGTCCGCTGCCGCCAAGGAAACTGCCAAAGCCGCGCCGGCTGCGGGCGCTGATGCCAATTGGGAAACTTTCTGAGTCGCGGCCAGGACGGGATCAAGGCGAAACCAAACCAAACCGGGCCGGTGATCGGCCTATGACGACGCAGGGCTTTGCAGCGAATCGGTGAACGCGTCGGCGTCCACGGCGCGAACGGGCTCGCCGTGGTTGTAGCCGTAGGTGACCAGCAGCACGGGGCAGCCCGCAGCGCGCGCGGCACAGGCATCGTTGCTGGAGTCACCAATCATCAGGGTCCGGTGCGGTGCGCAACGCAGCGCTTCACAGGTTTTGAGTAAGGGCAGGGGGTCCGGCTTTTTGCACTCGAATGCATCGCCGCCAAAGGTCACCTCGAAAAAACCGTCCAGCCCCTTGGCCTTGAGCAACGCGACGGCAAACGCCGTGGGCTTGTTGGTCAGGCAGGCCATTCTCAAGCCAGAAGCCTGGAGCTGCATCAGTCCAGCCTGGACCCCGGGGTAAACCTCCGCGTGCTGCCCGTTCACGGCCAGGTAATGGCGCTGGTAGCTTTGCCAGGCCTGCTCGTAAAGGCGCTCCAGCCCGTTGGTTCCCAGGGCGTCAACCCCCAATGCACTTGCTCTTGAAATGATAGCTGCTTGCGTATTACTGACGTGGGCCAGGACTATTTTTATTAAATGCTCCGAGCCCTTGCCCACCAGGCGGGCAACGGTGCCGCGATCGATCCTGTGGTTTCGAAAAGGGGCTGGCAGGTCGCCCAGCATGCGGTTGAGCGCCGCACAGAAATCATCCAGGGTGTCGACCATCGTGCCGTCCAGGTCCACGATGACGCCGTCCACATCAAACTGGTTCGAATAAATAGAGACCACAACAACTTAATAGAGTTCCGAAAAAATGGCCTCGAAACGACGAGGTGGGAATAATAGAGTGTAAAACTCTGCCGTTGGATAAAAGCATCGGTACGTCATCTTCAGCCTGCTGGCACTCGTCAACCCCCTGGTCTTTCTCTTCCCGATGACGTATTCCAGCGCGGTTGGCCAGCGGCACCAAAAATCGCTGACCACCTAGCTTCGGTTTTTTTGAATTGACCAAACCCATTGCAAGGAACGACATTAGCGATTGGCCGCATAAGCCTGGCTCCGATCTTTCGATTTTATTGGGGGGCTGACTGTTCTCGACTGCGGATTCAACCGATGGATGCAACACTCAACCGAAACTCGTCGGAGTTACCAAGGGAATGCGGTAACGATGGTTGTATCGCCTGAATGCTTTATCTCCATCACAAGGCGAACATATTGGGTTACCTTTCCATCGACCCCTGTCCCGCATTGACTGCCCGTGTCTATCTCACACACACTCCGCCCGAATTGGTCTTGCTCGAGGGTAACGGTGCCGGCACGAGTTGCTGACTGACGGAATGAATCATAAGCACCATTGACATCTAATTTAATTCTCCCTTCATCACCATACCATTTTGATTTGCGTTGCCATCCAAATCTAGTTGAATCGCAGCCCTCAAGCCCGTGCTCAGTTAACAGATGATCCCATAGGACCATTTTGAGATTTAGATCATTACCATCAATTGTGATCGGCATAGTTGACTCCTCTAGTCGTGCATTGGCTGGGGTTTCGCTATCAATTTGAAAACAGTCAGCTTTTCATTTTTTTGAATGGTTAGCCGCTTCCAAGCGGCTAACCATTCCTCATTACGGACAGAACCTATCTGACGAAGATAATGTTCTGCTGGGTACCATCAGGACTGCCGTAACGCAGGGCGATCTTGGAATTGACACTTCTCTCCACAAAAGCCACGTTTCCGGGTGAAATAGTTATGTTGCCCGGTGTTTCTTGTCGATAAATTGCCATGGGTTCAGACGTGCCGACGCCAATTGAGTCGAAACTAAGTGTCAAAGTCTCTGCGTCCCCGACGTTCAAAGTCCCTTGGGGTTTTTTGTTTAACAGAAACGTTACTCGCAGATCAATTGCACCACGAGGGTTGCCGGTCGGAATACTATTCAAGTGAACTGTCATGGGAAGATCCTCCAAGTTGGGTTTGAGAAGTTGGGGCAAAGGAGTTAAAAATTGTGGCTCCTTCTTGTTTCTGATACATAACTCGATATAGATAGATTGGCATGACGGTGTCCTCAGTTGAATTTTTACCAGGCCCATGATGGGCGTTTGTGTGCAATACCCCGCAGTAGCTCACTGCGGCTGGCGGGGGTGCCGCACGGGATGCGGCGACGGGCTACTTATGCCAGTCCAGCTTCGGCATCTACTGCTCGGGTGTCGCCGGGCCATACGCCGTACAAGTCGACGTGACGCACGCCACTGATCCACTGTCCGCGCGGGCTCTTCCATTGGAGGTGGTGCTTTTCCGTCGTCATCACACCTCGGAAACCAAGCTCGAGCTCAAGGTTGCTCGCGTCCAGCGGGATATCGCCGAATGTCACGCTCAACCCACCCGAGGCTGTGCCATTGGCGGTCTTGCGTCCGCGCGGTGTGTCGTACTGGAGTGTTGCGTCAACGATGTACGTACCGCCGTGAGCGTTGCTAATGACCAGTTGATACGCACTGATGTGCGTGATCCAACGCGGCAGCAACAAACGCCCGTCGAAAGACGCAAAGGTGTACGCCAGCGGCGCCGAATTTTTTGCCACCACACCCGCCTCGCTTGGCCACAGGTGCTTGTCGACGCTTTTGCTTGAACTTGCCGATGTGAACGAGCCTTTGCCTTTGACCTCGCCAACCATCTTCTGCACAGCGGAAGCAGAACCTTTCAGCGAGAACGTGTTGTCGTTTGCCATGGAGCCAACGTTCAACCCACTGCGGGCGTACAACACGCTGGTAATGATGCCAAAGCCTTGCGCGATACCCTTGTCCGAACCCATGCCAGATTGAACTGCACGCTGGACCAGCCAATCCAGGTGATCGGCTACAACGGCGTCCGGATTGTTCAATACCAACTCCGAGTCCAGCGCACACTTGGACACCATCGACCCCTCTCGACCGAACTTCCATGCGATCTCCATACCGGCCTTGGCAGTGACTCCCGTTTCCGGATCAGTGACCTCAGCGCCTAAGTCGACCTCGCTCTCGGTTCGAGAGACCTCGCTGGACATCGTATCCCAGTCCGAACTGACCGAGTTTCGTATGAAGTTGCCTGGGCTTACTCCAGGTATGGCATCTGCAATTAGTTTAAAGGCACCTGTCAATGGGTCCAAGATTCCGACGGCGCCAGGAGAAACCTCACTACTCAGCGTCCAGTTGCCCCAGAGGGTCGGGTTGGATCTCCGAATGAGTTGAGTGAATTGTGCGTTCCAGTTGATCATGACTAACTCCCGTAAGGATTGTGAATGAAAAAGGCATTTGTACTTTTGTGACCGATCGAGTTGACGCAGCCGCAAGGAGCATGACGCGCGATATGGATTGGATGTCTTGTCTTGCGTCGCCATCATGGTGCGCGTCCGGCATCATGATTGAAATAACTCCGATGGCGTAGTGGCAGAGCGCAGATTTTTCATGTGTCATCGAGTCCAGTCGCCTGCCACATCAGCGACGCCATTTCGTGCACGCGTATGGACTTCATCGCGTTCTCGCGATGTTTGCGCACCGTTGCGGGGCTGATGTTGAGGCACCTTGCAATTTCTTTGCTGGTCAATCCTTTAGCAAGGAGCGCGACAACTTGCCGCTCTCGTGCGCTTAGCCGAAAAAGTGCCAACCGGTCCCGCACGTCGCCGTACGACTGCAGTGTGCTGATGGCGAACGCCACCAGCTGCGCAGTGCTATGCAAGCCAAACTTGCTGAGGATGTTGCACCGGTGCTTACGCACGGTGAAGGGAGCAATGCCCATCAATGTCGCGATTCCCCGGCAGGACCTGCCTCTGGCAATCCAAGCGAGAACCTCCCACTCCCTGGCAGTCAGCCCTTCATCGCGCCAGTCAAACTGGAAGGCTTCACCAAGCTCAAAGCTCAGCGGCACAAAGCCGGCATGGCGTGACGCATTGTCTTGTTGCTGCTTCCAGGACCGGCAGTAGTTATAGACCAGGTTCTTGCTGCCGGCAAAGCCCACGGCGCGCAGGCACTCGAAGTAGGCGCCAACGCTGCGACGATCACGCTTGCCACGGTGGCTGTCGGCTTTGAGCCAGAGCTCCAGATGATCTTTGTAGGCATCAAGCAGCCCAGGAGATGCTGCGCGTTGCGGGTAGCGTGGCTCCACCATTTCTGGCTCGGACAGCCAGCGTGTTGCCGTGTTTCTGGAGATGCACAGCCGTCTGGCCGCTTCGCGCACCGAGACACTTTCACGGTGCACCATGCGTCTGAGCTTCCTGAGGGTTCCCACGTTAATCACTCCCGTACACCCCTGCTGACTTGTTCAGCAGGATAGGTGGATAACGTGGCTCAGTTTTGGATTGGAAATCGCCCCAGAATGGCACTGGGTGTTTTTTCATTTTGAACCCAGTGCTGTAAGTGCCGATGTATTTTTGACCAGGGGCGCCGAAAATCGGTGATCACCCCAGATGTCTGCAAACCAAGACTGGTAGCGGGCTGCAGCTCGACGGTGCTTCGTCAGTCAAAATCGGCTCCCCT
>OFPG01000083.1_pt1 | contig 12054 bp, 11 predicted proteins | sample 1542501 | NCBI WGS metagenome assembly OFPG01 (sample SAMN05503963, study PRJEB24370) | sediment metagenome | isolation source: lake sediment | place: USA: Lake Hill lake, St. Paul Island, Alaska | collected 2013
GCGTGCTGACCGCGCCGCTGGGCGCCCGGGCCGCGCACAAGCTTCCGGTCAAACAGCTCAAGCGCGTGTTTGCCAGCATCCTGTACCTGTTGGCGGCCTACATGCTGTACAAGGGCCTCGTCAGTGCGTAAATCCGGAACCCATTGAGTTCACGAGCGGCCAGTTCAGCCGAAAACAGCTAGCCCGCAAATTTCACGGCACCCCACTGGATGAGGTGATTGGGGTTGATATTGGTACGCGATGGTCTTGCGTCTGGTGTTTTGAAGTCGTTGGGCAGTGTTTCGGTGGCAATGTCATGGATTCGGACGCAACTACCCCCCACCCCGACTTGGGTTGCGGGCCATTTTTATGTCAACGCGCGGGCCAGGCACTGTATGGAATTCAAGGCGAGCGCAGCTCGCTCATGGCCTGTACAAAGACATCGGCACTTGGCCAGTGGGAGGCGAAGTACAGCCGAATACGCCGGGTGTTGCGGGTAACTACGGCGGCGAGCTTGAGCAGCTTGATACGTAGCGTGTCGACCTGCGCTTTGGCCAAGGCAGTACCTTGTAGCGCCAGCGCACGCAGCCGCTCAATGAGCACATAGCCCAAGGCGGCTAACAACATACGCAGCTGATTGCTTTGAAACAGGTGACAGCTGGTGCGCGTGGCGAACAGGCCGACCTGTGCCTCCTTGATGCGGTTCTCGGCCTCGCCACGCTGGCAGTACAAGTCGTCGTACAGCGTTTGGGGCGCACCTTCAAGGTTGGTCACCACATACCGCGGGTTGTTGCCCTGCTCACCGTACTCCAGACGCGTGATTACCCGACGCTCCTTCGACCAGGACTGCGCGGCATAGCAGAACTCGCCTACCTCACGCTGCTTGATGCCAGTTTGCTGGTAACTGTCTTTCATCGCCAGTTCCAGGAATTCGGTCATGCCTTGCAGACGAGCGTTGCGTGCCAGGCCAATGATGTAGTGCACATCGGCACGTTCGCAGTAGTTGATGATGCGTTGACGGCAAAAGCCAGAGTCGCCCCGAAAGACGATACGCACTGTAGGCCACTGCCGGCGCAAGCGTGTTACCAACAACTTCAGTATGGCCGCTGTGTGCTTGGCTCCATCAATGCGACTGGGGCGCAAATAGGCACACAGCAGTTGCTGGCCGCAGAACACGTACAGGGGAAGATAGCAGTAGGAGTCGTAATAACCATGGAAGAAACGACCCTCCTGTTGCCCATGCAGCGGGTTGTCCGTGGCATCGAAGTCCAGCACGAGTTCAGCCGGGGGCGTCTTGAAGCTGGCTATGAATTGCTCCACCAGCACTTGGTGCAGTCGCGCCGAGCTTGAACGTGTGGCCCATTTCTCCAGGCGGCACAGTGTGGGGGCGCTGGCAATCTGGGCGTCAACTCCAACGGCCGTTTGCATGGCCACGTCACTGCGCAGTGCGCTGTGGTCGTTGAGGTCTTCCCAGCCCAAGGCCAAACCATAAACGCGCTGACGCAGCATGTCCATGATGCTGTGTTTGATGAGCAATGGATTGCGCGGATCAGAGATGCAGCTTGCTGCTGCCTCCATCAGGCCAAGCTTGCGATCGAGTGCACCCAACAGCATCACCCCGGCATCGCTGGTCATGCTGCCGCCGTCAAACCGGCCTTCTACAACGCGCCGCCCAAGACGACCAAATTCAATCTTGCGTGTTCCAATTTCTTCGGTACAGTTTGGCATTGGCGGTCCCAGTTGTGATTGATGTCAGATACCAATGACAACGTGCCTTCGGGCGGGACTGCCTACCTATAACGGTGAAATATTCAGGCTAGCCGCTGGATAAAGAAGCCATCAACAGCTCAAACTCGTCCGCCGGCAGCGCGGGTGAGCATAGATACCCCTGAAAAGCCTCGCACGCCAGCCCGGCCAGGTAGTTCTTTTGCGCGATGGTTTCGACACCCTCCGCGACCACTTTCAATTTGAGGCCACGCGCCATGCCGATGGTTGCGCTGACAATCGCGCGGTCGCTCTCGTCTTCAGGCAAACCCATCACAAATGATCGATCAATCTTGAGCTTGGAGATTGGGAATTTCTTCAGGTAGGCCAGACTGGAATAACCCGTGCCAAAGTCATCAATGGACATGACCACACCGAGTTCCGCCAGCGCATGGAGACGCTCAAGTGCCTCGTTGGCGTCCCTGACCAGAATGGACTCGGTCAACTCCAGTTCCAGAAGTTGCGCTGCCAGCCCCGCACCTCTGAGCACTGCTGCGACGATCTCCACAAAATCAGGTTGCTGAAACTGCAGTGCGGACACATTGATCGATACGGTCACGGGTGTGCCGCGGTTTTGCCATATCACAGCTTGCCGTACCGCCTCCTCCAGCACCCAATTGCCGATCGTGACGATGAAGCCGGACTCTTCAGCCAATGGAATAAACAACGTTGGCGATACATTGCCGAGCTCAGCGTCAGACCAGCGTATCAGGGCTTCTGCACCCAACAATTGTCCAGTGGCCAGGGAAATCTGCGGCTGGTAGTGCAGGCGGAACAAGCCCTGCTCCATGGCCTGGCGCATGGCATGGTCCATTTTCATGCGGGACAGCAAATCGACGTTCATCTGCGGCTGATAGAAGCGAAAACTTCCGCGTCCACGCTCCTTGACCAGGTACATCGCGGTGTCAGCGCATTTGATCAACTCATCCAGAGACCTGCCATCTTCCGGATACAGCGCGATGCCGATGCTGCAGCCCACGGAAAAACTCATGTCATCAATCTGAAATGGTCGCCCTATAACGTCAAGGACCCGGCGCGCCAACACTTCGGCGCCGTGAGCATCAATCTCCTGCAAAAAAATGACAAACTCGTCGCCGCCGAGGCGGCACAAGGTATCGACGTCACGCAAACAGCGCTTGATACGCTCGGCCACATCAATCAAAACGCGATCGCCGAACATGCGGCCCATCGAATCGTTGATATTCTTGAAACGATCAAGGTCAAGATAGAAAACACCAAACTCACCGCCGCTTCTCTCCGCCAGGCGCAGGGAAAAATCAACCCGCTGCGACAGCAGCAACCTGTTCGGCAAACCGGTCAGCGCGTCGGTGTAAGCGAGTTGTTCAATGCGTTTTTGCGCCGCCAGCTCTTCTGTCAAGTCCTTGAAGAAACAGATGGTGTGCAAAACAGCGCCCTGATCGTCGCGCAACAGGACCCAGGAGATCTGTACGGCACAGGCTGGGTGGTTTTTTCTTTTGAGCCAAACCTGGCCACGCCAAAAACCCTCGTCAGTGAGCGTCTGCGCCAGACGAAAAATGAATTCAGGGTCATGCGGATCCTGGAACAAATCCTGGGGCGAAGCCCCCATCAATTGAGCCTGGAGACTTTCCGTCAGGCGTTCACACACAGGATTCACGGCAAGGATGACAAAGCCAGGGTCCGTGATGAAAATGGCGTCCAGACTCGACTCGAAAACTTTCGCAGCCAGACGAAGCCTGGACTCGGCATCCATGCTTTGCGTGATGTCGCGAAAGGAAAACACCCGCCCTGTTGGTTGACCTCTGCTGTATTGCGGTCGTGACACCCGCTCCAGCACGCGTCCCGTGATCAAGACCAGTACATCGGAGGTCTCGACCAAGGGACTGTGGGCAATCTCAAGAAGGCGCTTTTCGTACGACCCGAAATCCACCACACGACTGGCAAGATGCGTGTACAAAGCCCGGTCATTTCGGTTCAGCAACAGGTCTTCGGGCACATCCCAGAGCGCGGCAAAATTCCGGTTGTAGTTCCGGATGTCGCCATTCAAGTCAGTGACCAGAATACCGTCGGCTGTTGACTCCAGGGTGGCCCGCAGTTCTGCCAACAGCCTCTCAAGCTCGTCCTCGGCACGGCGCTGCTGGCGCAAATCTCGCATGCCAACCAAATACACCGCGCGATCAGCCTCAGGCCAAACCCGGCTGACACGGCGTTCTACCGGCACGGCAACACCATCGGCACCACGCAACAAGGTTTCGGAGTGAATGTCAGCGATCAGACCCGCGGCGATATCTTCCCAAAAGAACTGGTCTTCCGGTGTCGCAGTCAATTCGATGGCCGGCTTGCCGACCAGATCATCTGGAGCAAGACCGAGCAAAGCACCCGCCGCGCGATTGACGGCAAGGATGCGAAGACTCACCGGATCAACCAGCCAGACTGCCTCAAGCAAGCCTTCAAGCAACGGGCCCCAGCCGGGGGGCTTCACGGCGTCTCCTGGGCAACCGACGGATCAATCGCCCTCTCAAAAAAGTAACAGATCCGCTGGCGGGGCGACAGGTAGTCCATGGCAGCCCTGGGCAAACTGGCTGGTTTGACGCTGCGGCGAATACCGATGGCTGGCGCCAGTTCGAGATCCAGAATCAGGGCCTCATGTTTTGAAACACCGGGTTCATACACGACAACCCGGGGCTTTAGCGGCCGTGAGGAGTTGACCGACACCACGATGGCAAATCTCTCATCCACCAGTTGCACGATAGAACCCGGGGGATACACCCCCATCATGCGAATAAAGGCGCTGAGGGCCGCGCTGTCAAAACGCGTTTTCAATTGGGCAAAGATGAGCGACAAAGCTTCGTGCGGCGTGATGGCGGCAGCCGGTCGGCCCGGGTTGCACAGGTTTTCATACCGATTCACCAATGCCAATATTTTGGCGGACATGGACAGGCTGTCGCCCTTGAGACGGGCGGGGAAACCGCTGCCGTCAATCAACTCATGATGCTGGCCGATGGCCTGCAACGCCCCGGAAGTCAGCTCCATGCGCTGAGCCAGCCTGACACCCTGCCCGACATGCTCCTGGTACAGCTTGTACTCAGCCGATGAGAAATTTTCTTCCAGCCAGCGAACCCGGTCGGGCAATTCAGTTTTCCCGATGTCATGCAAGAACGCCGCCATGCCCAGATCAACCATGTCCGGGTGCGCCAAACCCAGGGACTTTCCGAGTAGCAGGGAAATAATTGTCACATTCACCGGGTGCATGGAGGCCTTGTCCCCCATGCCGTCAGACAAGAGCCGAATCGCCGATTCACCCTCCCCCAACATCTCGGCGACAAACGTATTGACCATTCCAAGACACTGCTCCATGGCCAGGCGGGGTTTTGTATTGAGCTGCTCAACGGTCAACTTGTACTGACGAATGGCCTCGCCAAAACGGCGTTCGCAGACAGCCATATCGCGCTCCTGCGCGCTCAGCAAATCACTTCTCTGTTTTCGACGGCGGAGCTCCTCGGCTGCAGCGTTGGTAGGCTCCGGCTCAACATCCCCGTTCAGGTCACCGCCCGGCACGGGCTCACCCGCCCCGGCAAGTAGCGATCCAGGCGCGAGGTCGCTTTTTTCCGGCACGTAGCGAACGCGATCAAGACCAAGCCCCCGAATGATCTCAATCTGTTTGTCGGACGAGATTTTGAAACTTCCCTTGGGAAACGGGTGCGACATCCAGCCCAGTTCAAGCTCGATGAACAGGCCTATTCGCAGCTGGCTGATATCAATGAAGTCGGACGGAGATTCGTTCATACGCATTTAAATATAGAAGCCCAGCCTACCATGGCCGCAATGGTATTTTCCGCAGGAATTCTCATGCAGACGCTGTCATGTCAACCCGTGCCACGTTGACACCCCCTCCACCCGGGTGTCGCTGGGGATGGCCGCACCTGAGTTTGTGCGTTGGCACGACCTTGTCTGTCGACGGGCGATGTCAACAGCAGGATTCATGGTGACGGTGAGGATCTCGGTCATTGTCGTTCGAGAATATCATGACTATTTTTTTGCAAGGGAGCCCCATGATCGATTTGTATTACTGGCCCACGCCCAATGGCTGGAAAATTTCCATCATGCTGGAAGAATGTGCACTTCCATACAGGCTGATACCGGTAAACATCGGCAAGGGAGAGCAGTTCACGCCTGAGTTTTTGGCGATCAGTCCCAACAACCGGATGCCCGCCATCGTGGACCAGGACCCCACCGGCGGCGGTGAGCCTATCCCGGTGTTTGAGAGCGGCGCCATTCTGATTTACCTTGCCGAGAAAACGGGACTGTTCATGCCAGCCGATGTACGCGGTCGAAGCCAGGTCTTGCAGTGGCTGATGTGGCAGATGGGTGGGCTGGGCCCCATGGCGGGGCAAAACGGCCATTTTTTGCTGTACGCCCCTGAGAAAATTTCCTACGCAATTGACCGCTATGGCAAGGAGGTAAACCGGCTGTACGGGGTGCTCAACACCCAGTTGGGGCGAACGGGCGCGTTCGTGGCAGGGGCCCAATACTCCATTGCCGATATGGCCATCTTTCCATGGATACGAACCCACAAAGCACAGAACGTGTCACTTGATGACTTTCCCCATCTGCAACGCTGGTACAACGCGCTGTTCCAGCGCCCTGCCGTCAAGCGCGGGCTTGATCTGGGCAAGGAGCTGCGCGCTGGCACGATGACGGAGGATGCGCGCAAGGCACTGTTTGGACAGACGGCACAAAGCGTGCGCGATGGTGATCACAAACTCAATTGAAAACCCTTGACCATGATTGAATTTTTCTTTGACTGCTCCAGCCCCTGGACCTATCTCGCTTTTCACAACATCCAGCCCTTGGCCGCCGAGTTGAATGAACCCATTGACTGGCGACCGGTGCTGGTGGGCGGCATTTTCAACAGCGTGAACCCCAGCGTTTACGCGATGCGCGACAACCCGGTACCCGCCAAAATGGCCTACATGCTTAAAGACCTGCAGGACTGGGCGCGTGACGCTGGCCTGAAGATCGTCATGCCTCCGAGGGTATTTCCGGTCAACAGCGTCAAGGCCATGCGTGGCTGTATCTGGCTGGCGTCGCAAGGCAAGCTGGTGTCCTTTGCCACCGCTGTGTTTGAGGCCTACTGGGCGCGCGAAGAAGACATTTCGCAAGACGCGGTTCTGACAAGAATTTGCGAGCAAGTGGGCGTGGATGGGAATGAATTTTTGACCGGCATCGCACAACCCGCTATCAAGGACCAACTGAAAGCCAACACCGAAGAAGTCATCCGGCGCGGGGGATTTGGTTCACCAACGCTTTACCTGGGTGAGGATATGTATTTTGGCAACGACCGGTTGCCTCTGGTGAAGTCCACCATACTGCGCATGCGCGGTGCTCAGTGATTGATGTACCAATAAAAAAGCCTTCAAGAATCTCTTCTTGAAGGCTTTTTTACTGTCTCTTGGTCGGTGTGAAAGGATTCGAACCTTCTACCCCTTGCACCCCATGCTACCCCTTGTACTTCCAGCTAAGTTCAAGGCAATCTCTGAAATTGAAAATAATCAATATAAATCAACAAGTTACAGACTTGTAGCATTTTGTTGTAGTCCAAAGCAATCCAGCAAGTTACACTCTGAGCCACCCTAACGGTGGGGGCAATGGTGGGGGCAATTTGACATGGCATTGATCACAACCAAGGCGCTTGAAGCGCTGCGCGGCGCTGACCACGGCAAGCGAGTGCCGGATGGCGGGTCCATGTTTGGCATGGTGCGCGCCACGCCCGACACCAAGAACCCGGTGAGCGTCGATTTTCAGTGGCGGTACAAGCTGGGTGGCAAAACCCGTCAGGTGCGCATCGGCTCCTGGCCCAAGATGTCGCTCAAATCCCTGCGCGACGAGCGCGACCGGCTGGCGGTTGAGGTGAAGTCCGGCACCGACCCGGTGCAGCGCAAGGCCACCGAAAAACTCAAGATCGAAGTCGACCAGGTGGAAGCCCATAACAAGCAGCTTGACCGGCTGGAAGTGATCGCCGAGCAGCAGGCCCGTTTGACGGTGCGGCAATTGTTCAAGCTCTGGCGTGACCTGGCGCTGAAACAGCGCGGCGACGGTGGCGCAGAAGCGCAACGGGCTTTTGAGCGTGACGTGTTCCCGCTGATTGGCGACCTGGCCGTGGCCGATGTGAAGAAGGCGCACGTTCAGAACATCGTCGACACCATGATGGCGCGCGACGTGGTGCGCATGACCAAGCGGGTGTTGTCCGACCTGCGGCAGATGTTTGGCTTTGCGCTGGACCGCGACTATGTGGAAGCCGACCCGACCGCCCGCATAAAAAAGGCAAAGATTGGGCCGGATGGCGAGCGCGACCGGGTGCTGGGCGAGGCGGAATTGATCGACTTATTGAAAAAGCTGCCCCAATCGGGTCTGGCCGAAACGTCGCAATGCGCCCTGCTGATTCAAATGGCGACCATCACCCGCATTGGCGAAACCGTGGGCGCGCGCTGGGAGCATGTGGACTTTGAGCGCCGTCTGTGGGTGCTGCCTGAAACCAAAAACGGCAAGTCCCACCAGGTGTGGCTGAGTGACTTTGCGCTGCGCCAGTTTGAGCGCCTGCACGCGATTACGGGTGAAACGCCATGGTGCTTTCCGTGTAGCCGTTACGACGCGCTGATCGCCACGACCAATTTGCCGCTGGACACCAAAACCGTCACCAAGCAGGTGGCCGACCGCCAGCGTGAACCGGGCGGGCAGATTGCGGGCCGCACCAAGCAGATCGACGCGCTGAAACTTGGCGGCGGGCAATGGCGACCACATGACCTGCGCCGCACGGGCGCGAGCGCCATGGCGGAGCTGGGCGCGCTACCGGACGTGATCGAGAAGTGCCTGAACCACACCGAAGAAAACAAGATGAAGCGCATTTACCAGCGCGCCACCTACGAAGGCCCGATGCGCGATGCGTGGCGGCTGTGGGGTGAACGGCTGGACTTGCTGGCCAACAAACCGGCCAATGTGGTGACGCTGCGGGCGGCCTGATGCAATCTTTTGCCATTCCAGTTAAACTAAGTGCTACATCCTTGGACTCAATTGGACATTAACTGGACAAACCATGCACACCTCTACACTCCGCGCCGCTGGTGGCTCCATCGCCGTGACCATTCCGCAGTCGCTGGCCAAGTCCACCGGCCTGCACCCAGGCGACAAGGTCAGTTTTGAATTTGACGCCGGTCGCTTGATCATTTCGCCGATCAGTCGGCGCAAGTACAGCTTGCAGGAGCTATTAGCCATGCAAGGCGACGAGCCGCTGGTGATCGACAAGGCTTGGGACAACATGCCCACCGTCGGCCAAGAGGTTCCCCTTTGAGCCGCAAGGTTTGGCAGCGCGGCGACATCGTGGTCGCCAGTTTCGACCCCACGCTAGGCCAAGAGCAACAAGGCCGCAGGCCCGGCATTGTGGTGACGCACGCCGACTTGAACCGGCTGGGCATGATTGGCGTGTGCCCCATTACGCAGGGTGGCATGGGTGCGCGCAACGCCGGTTTGTCGGTCAGCTTGATGGGCTCCGGCACGCAAACGCAAGGCGTGGTGCTGGTGCACCAGTTCAGAATGATTGACCCGTCACAGCGCGGATTAACCCTGATTGAGCAAGCGCCGGACGATTTGGTGGAAGAAGTTCGGGCGCGGGTAGCCGCAATGCTGGATTGACCAAAAAACCTGACATAAAGCGTACGTTATCCACAATTACGTTGTTTTATTGCATATTGGATGTGTGCATGCTATAAACGGCGTGCCTGGACTACTGGATATAAACCCATTCGGGTTTATCAGGGTCCGCGCCAGAGGGCAAAACATCCATGTCAAGCGTAAACAAAGTCATCTTGGTCGGAAACATCGGGCGTGATCCCGAAATTCGCTACCTTCCTTCCGGCCAAGCCGTTGCCAACAAACAGGTAAATGTCCATGGACAAACGCCCACCCTCAGCATCAGCGACGACATGCCCGAATCTGGCGGCGGTGGCGCAGCGGCTGGCGTAACCGATGGCCCCGACGTGGCAGCAAGTGATGACGACGAAGGCGGCGAAGGCGACGGCGACCCCGACCGACAAAGAAGAAAGGCACTCAGAACCAGAAACCCCAAGGTAGGCGCTGATCAGCGCAGTTCATCCACCAACAAACGCCGAGACGGCGCTGTAAACCAAATGACCTCAAGCCCTCGCGCAGACGCGCAACCCAATGCCACCATTCCGGCTGGCGCTCTCCCCTCTCCCCAAAATCCTGACATTGCCCTGTGGCGCTTGCCCACGGTGTTGGCACACGTCCCGGTTAGCCGATCGCACTGGTGGGCAGGCGTGGCCGAAGGCCGCTACCCCGCACCCGTGAAGCTGTCAAAACGCTGCGTCGCCTGGCGCAGTGCCGACATTCGTGCCCTGATTGCTTCTTTCTAAACGAGGTGCAGCATGAAAAGCACCTTGAACGGCACAACGCCGGGACCAGTCACGTCCAAACATTTCGCATCGGGAGATCAACATGCCGTTTGACCGCACCCTACTCCCCGACGCCGTTACCTACTTTGAAAACCGAGGGCTCACCCTCAAAGGCCCACGGTCTGCCAAGTGGAAAACCACGACCTGCAACTTCCACGGCGGCTCTGATTCCATGCGCGTCAACGTCGCCAGCGGCGCATGGGTCTGCATGAGTTGTGGCGAGAAAGGCGGCGACGTGCTGGCCTATGAGATCAAGGACGGTGGGCGCGAGTTTGTAGATGCTGCCAAAGCCTTGGGCTGCTGGGTGGACGATGGCCGCCCGCCAGTGGCGACCAAACCCACACCGCTCAGCCCGCGCCTGGCGCTGTCGGTGATGGCGTTTGAATCCACGCTCGCAGCGGTAGCTGCGGGCAATGTGGCCAACGGCGTAACGCTGACCGATGCCGACCGGGCGCGCCTGATGGTGGCGGCCAATCGCATCAACCGACTGGTGGAGGCATTCGCATGAATACGCAAGACTACGAACACTTGGTAGCCGGTCTGGATGAAGACGCAGGCATTACACACGCTATCAATTCAGTAGCTGCTACCGCACGTTCTACGGGGGCTAGCGGCCAATTTGGCACTGAATCATTGCCAAAAAGCACGGTGGTGCTGACTTGCGGCGCTGACTTGACGCCCGAGCCGGTGCAATGGTTGTGGCCGGACTGGCTGGCGCTGGGCAAGTTCCACCTGTTGGCGGGCGCGCCTGGGCAGGGCAAAACCACCATCGCCATGGGCATGGCCGCCACCGTCACCATTGGCGGACGTTGGCCAGATGGGTCACGCTGCGCAGCGGGCAACGTGCTGATCTGGAGCGGCGAGGACGATTACACCGACACCCTGCTACCGCGCCTGATCGCTGCGGGGGCAGACCGAAGCCGGGTCTTCTTTGTGGATGGCACGCGCACGGGCAACGCGGTCAGGCCATTTGATCCGTCCACCGACACACGCACCTTAAAGGAAGCCATCCAGCAAATTGGCAGCGTGCGCCTGATCGTGATTGACCCGGTATCGACCGCCGTGGCGGGTGACAGCCACAAGAACACCGAGGTGCGCCGTGGCCTGCAACCCTTGGTTGACCTGGCCACCACCATCAATGCGGCGTTGCTGGGCATTACCCACCTGTCCAAAGGGGGCCAAGGCTCGGACCCGGCGCAGCGGGTGATTGGCAGCATTGCGTTTACCGCCGTGGCGCGCGTGGTGCTGGTGGCGGCGCGGGTCAAGGGCGAGGACGGTGCCGACAAACGCATTCTGGCGCGCAGCAAGTCCAACATCGGGCCGGACAACGGTGGGTTTGAATACCACCTGGCACAAGTGGAGGCGCTGCCCGGCATTGATGCCAGCCGTATCGAGTGGGGCCAAGCGGTAGTAGGCTCCGCACGCGACCTGTTGACTGACCCGACAGAGCAAGACGACGGCACGGACCATGCCGATGCAGTGGGCCTGCTGAAAACCGAACTGACGACTGATTGCTGGACTGGAGCCAATCAAGCCACCCAGCCACTGAAAGATGCCGGGTTCACCAAAAAGCAGATTTGGAATGCGTCCAAAAAGCTCAATGTCGTTCGCAAGAAAGGCGGCATGGGTGGCGGCTGGTACTGGCGCTTGCCCGGTGGCAGTGACACGGCGTTGCCGGGTGAAGATTCCAAATCGTCCGAAGGTTCCGAAGATTCCCCGTCTGAAAAACAGGAACCTTTGGAATCTTCGGCGGCTGTCAAGGCGGCGAATGAGCTGATCGAGGTGGAACTGTGAGCGCGCAAGCACTGATCCGGCAGGCGCAGGCATCAGGCGTAGCGCTGCGGCTGGTGGGCGGCAAGGTCAG
>OFPG01000084.1_pt1 | contig 12007 bp, 14 predicted proteins | sample 1542501 | NCBI WGS metagenome assembly OFPG01 (sample SAMN05503963, study PRJEB24370) | sediment metagenome | isolation source: lake sediment | place: USA: Lake Hill lake, St. Paul Island, Alaska | collected 2013
ACACTCTTTCCCTACACGACGCTCTTCCGATCTGTTTCCATGTTGCCGGTGTCGGGGGCCGAGCAGTTGAAGACTTCGCTGGACCACATCACGCGACCCATGATTTCGGCCAGCGGAGCGTACTCCTGGTTGGTCAGGCCGGCACCGGTGTAGCCGGAGGCGGCAGCACTGTCCACCGGCAAAAACAGGTTCCACAAGCCCGCGGCTTGTGCCTTGGGTTTGAGATTTTCAATGGTTTGCAGGGGCGTCCAGCGTTTGCCGGCCGCTGTATTGGCCGCAATTTCGGCGTGGTAGGCGCCCTCGGCGGGATAGATGTAGTCGTCCATGAAGGCCTGCAATCTGCCTTGGAGTTCTTTTGTTTTGGGTGAATAGTCAAAGTCCATGGGATCTCCGGTTGTGTTGGGATTAAAAAGGGGGCGACTCGCCGGTCATGCCTGCTGGGCGAATTTCCAGGCCATCTGGGCCAGGGGTTTGGCGCCGGCGCCTGAGCTCACGGCCTGTGCGCTGGCGGCAGTACCGGCCTCCACACGCTTGGCGATGCCCTGCAGAATGGCGGCAATGCGAAACATGTTGTAGGCCATGTAGAAATTCCAGTCAGCCTTGAGCGCGTCGGGTGTGGTCAGGCCGGTTCGTTCGCAGTACAGGCGGATGTACTCATCTTCCGAGGGAATGCCCAGGCTGGCCACATCCAGCCCGCCAATGCCGCGAAATGATCCGGGTGGGATGTGCCAGGCCATACAGTGGTAACTGAAATCGGCCAGCGGGTGCCCCAGCGTTGACAGTTCCCAGTCCAGCACCGCCAGAATGCGCGGCTCGGTGGGGTGAAACATCAGGTTGTCCAGCCGGTAGTCACCATGCACGACACTGACCATGTGCTCGGCCCGGGCCATCGCCGGAATGTGCTGCGGCAGCCACGCCATGAGCTTGTCCATTTCTTCAATGGGCTGGGTGATGGATGCAACGTATTGTTTGCTCCATCGACTGATCTGACGGTCGAAATAGTTGCCGGGTTTACCGTAGCCGGCCAGCCCCCGTTCAGCGAACTTGACGGTGTGCAGGGCGGAGATGACGCGATTCATCTCGTTGTAAATCGCACCGCGCTCGGACTTGGTCATACCCGGCAAGGTTTGATCCCAGAGAATGCGGCCTTGCATGAATTCCATCACATAGAAAGCCCGGCCGATGACGGCTTCGTCTTCGCACAGGCAATGCATGCGGGGCACTGGCACATCGGTGCCGTACAAACCCGTCATGACGGCAAACTCGCGCTCTATCGCATGCGCTGACGGCAGCAATTTGGCAACCGGGCCAGGCTTGGCGCGCATGACATAACTTTGCGTCGGTGTGTTGAGCTTGTAGGTCGGGTTGGACTGGCCACCCTTGAAGGACTCAACGGTCAATGGGCCCGCAAAGCCGGGCAGATTTTTTGTCAGCCAGGTGGACAGGGCGGCGACATCAAACGCCTGTTTGTCGGAGACCGGTTGGGTACCGACGAAATGATCAAAGTCGCTCATGGTGTTGTACTTCTTTTGCTGTGCTAGTTGTCGGATTCAATGATGAGCATCAAGGCTTCGCGGTTGCGAATGACCAGACCACCCGGTTCGATGCGAATGGCTTCTTCGCGCTCCATGGACTTGAGTTCCTGATTGACGCGCTGGCGTGAAGCACCCAGCAACTGCGCCAACTCCTCCTGTGCCAATTGCAGGCCGATGCGCATTTCGCGTCCATCGCTGAGAGACGGCACACCGTAGCTGCGAACCAGATGCAGCAACTGCTTGGCCAGTCGCGCGCGCAGCGGCAGGGTGTTGAGATCTTCCACCAAGCCGTACAGCTGGCGGATGCGGCGTGCATGCAGGCGCAGCAGTGCTTCGTACAGCTCCGTGTGGGCGGCGAGAATTTTCTTGAAATCGGCTTTGGCAACGCACAAAATCGTGCTGTCGCCGTGGGCATAGGCATCGTGGGTGCGCCGGTCGCCGTCGAAAATGGCTACGTCCCCAAACCAGATCCCCGGCTCTACATAGGTCAGCGTAATCTGCTTGCCCGAAATGGACGTTGAACTGACCCGTACTGCGCCACGCGCGCAGGCAATCCATTCTTCCGGCGGCTCGCCGCGGGCACATATCAGTTCGCTGTCTTTGTAACGTTTGACGTAGGCGCATCGCAGAATGTCGTGCCGCAGTGACGGGGAGAGGGTTGAAAACCAGCGACCGGAGTTGATCGCCTCGCGTTCGTCGATGGTAAGAATAGGATCGTCCATTGCCTGTCCTTTGGGTGACTGAAAACGTCTCCATTGTCGCGCGTGCGACGAGCTTTGTGACTAGGGGTTGTCACCTGCGTGTCTGCAGGTGTTTATTCGAAACGCGGCGTTGTCTTGCTCAGAAACGCTGAAATTCCAATGCCTGCGTTGGCATGGTGAAGATTGCGCACGAAATGATCGCGCTCACGTGCGAGCTGTTCAACCAGCGTGGTGTGGACGGAGTCATTGATCAGCGTCTTGATGCTGGCCAGCGCGTTGGGAGCCCGTTCGTTGAGTCGGGTCGCCAGGGTCAGGGCCTCAGACAGGGCGGTGCCGGGTGGCGTCACCCGGTTGACGAGTCCCAGGTCGTGCAGCCGTTGGGCGGTCACGCGCTCGCCGCACATCAACAGTTCGGTCACCAGTTGGCGGGGCAGGGCACGCGCCAGACTCCAGCTGGCGCCGCCGTCCGGTGAGAGTGCGATGTTGCTGTACGCCATGACGAACACCGCGTTGTCGGCTGCCACAACGAAGTCGCAGGCCAGCGCGAGGGAAAACCCCGCGCCTGCGGCAGCGCCCTCGACCGCCGCAATGACAGGCTTCGGAAAGGTTCGGATGGCTTCGATCCAGGTGTGCAAGGTCTCAATGCTTTGTGCCTGGACGCTTGCGGGCTGCTGGCGGTTGGCCTGGAGTCGCTGCAAGTTGCCCCCGGCGCTGAACAGGGCTCCCTCACCGACAATGACCACTGACCGAATGTCGGTTGAGCTTTCGGCCAGGCCCAGGGCTTCAATGCCCTCTGTATAGATTTCCGGCCCAAGGGCGTTGCGGTGCTCGGGATTGGAAAGGGTCAGAACCAGCGTTTGGCCCAGGCTGCTGCGTTTGAGTTCGGCTGTCATGGTTAGGGCGCGCCTTATTTTTTGTTTCTATTCTTCTTCGTGCAGCAGGCTCAGGCCGATGGCACCGCGCCGGCGCAGCCAGGGGCTCGGACGATAGCGTGGGTCACCATACACCGTTTGCATGTTGAACAGTACCTCAAGCACATTGGTTGGTCCATACAGATTGCCCATGGCCAGCGGTCCCGCAGGATAGCCCAATCCCAGGGTGACCGCGGTTTCCAGATCAGTGGGCGAACAGACACCTTGCTGGCACATGTCGGAGGCAATGTTGACGATGGTCGACACCACCCGTTGGGTGACAAATCCTCCGCTGTCCCGAATGACGCTCACGGCCTTGCCGTCACGTGCCATCAGCGCGTGGGCAGCCCGGCGCATGTCCGGTCGTGTGGCCGGGTTGGTGGCCAGCACGCGCCGCCGCGTCGTTGCATCGTCTACCAGCATGTCAATACCGATGGTGCGGGCCGGATCGAGCCGCTCGACCACGGCCACGGTGGTGATGTCAAAACCCAGCGGCGCCACCAAGGTCAGGGCCAGGGGCGAGGGTGACGCGCCGGTCTCGATTTTTGCCCCCAGGTTCTTGAGTAGCAGCAGCAACTCTGATTTGCGCGCAGCACGGGGCGACACCCATACCGGCGGCATCTCGTCCACTTGGGGCGTTGGTGGCTCCGGACTGGTCTGGGCGATGCCGCCTTCGTAGCGATAGAAACCTTCGCCCACTTTTTTCCCAAGCACGCCCCCGGCCAGGCGCTGGGCGGTGATGACACTGGGCCGGTAACGCGGCTCCTCAAAGTACTGGTGATAAACCGACTCCATCACGGGATGGGATACGTCCAGTCCGGTCAGGTCCATCAGTTCAAATGGCCCGAGTTTGAAGCCGATCTGGTCTTTCAAAATACGGTCAATGGTGGCGAAATCGGCAACGCCTTCACTGACGATGCGCAGCGCCTCGGTGCCGTAGCCGCGACCGGCATGGTTGACAATGAAACCGGGCGTATCTTGTGCCTGTACCGGTGTGTGCCCCATTTGCCGGGCGTAAGTGGCCAGGTCGGAACACAGGCTGGCACTGGTTTTGAGGCCGGCGATGACCTCCACGACCTTCATCAAAGGGACCGGGTTGAAAAAGTGAAAACCGGCAAATTGTGCCGGTCGCTTGAGTCGTGCGGCAATGGCCGTGACTGACAGCGACGATGTATTGGTGGCCAGCACCGTGGTCGGGCGGACCATGCCTTCCAGTTCGACAAAAAGATTCGCTTTGATATCGAGACGTTCAACCACTGCCTCCACGATCAGGTCGCAGCCTGCAAGCGAGATGAGCGCGTCTGCACATTGCAGACGGGATTTGTACAAGGCGGTCTGTGTTGCGTCCAGGCGGCCTTTCTCGCAAAGCTTGTCCCATTGCGAAAAGACGGCGGTTTGCGCAGCGCGCGTCGCCTCATTTTGCATGTCATACAGCAGCACGGTGCTGCCCGCTTGAACTGCAATCTGGGCGATGCCCCGACCCATGGCTCCGGCACCAATGATGCCAACGTTTGAAAAAATTGGTTTCATGCGGCGGATTATGACGCGATGCACAGCTGGATATCGTGTGTTTCGCTATGGGAATATCATGGGTGGCCGTGACGCTTTGGTTGCGGGCCGGCTGTTCCACCCAATCACTTCAAATGCCATGACTCTTAAACTTTGCGGCTTTTCGGCCAGTAATTACTACAACAAGATCAAACTCCAGCTCCTGGAGAAAGAAGTTGTTTTTGAGGAAGAGCTGATCTGGACAGGCGAGGCTCACGCGAGGCTGATCGACCGATCACCTTTGGGGAAGGTGCCGTTTCTGGATACCCCTGATGGCCCGATTTCCGAATCGATGGCCTGCGCCGAGTACATTGAAGCCGTCTATCCCCAGAACAAGCTGCTGCCAGCCGACCCGTATGCGGCGGCCAAGGTGCGTGAGTTGATCATCTACAGCGAATTGCATCTTGAACTGGTCGCCCGAGAGCTCTATGCGGAGGCTTTTTTCGGTGGAAAAGTCAGCGACGGCACCAAAGAGCGTACCCACAAGCTATTGCTCAAAGGCGTTGCAGGTTTCGCCAAGCTTGCCAAGTTTGCGCCGTTTGTGGCGGGCCCGCAATTTTCGCTGGCCGACTGCGCTGCCATCGTTCATTTGCCATTGGTGTCGAGCGCCAGCAAAATAATTTACGGTGAAGATATGCTGGCAATGCTGCCGGTGAAAGACTACCTCCGGGCGATGGGCGAGCGCGCGACGGTGCGAATGGTCAATGCGGACCGCAAGGCCAATACCGAGATCATGCTGGCGGCGCGTTCGGCCAAATAATCCAGCACTGGCTCATGCGGGGTGGGTTTGCCTCACGTGTGCGCGGGTCGCCAGCCAGCTCAGCAGCATGGCCAGCAGCAGGCCGGCCAGCCCGGCCCAGTGCAACATGGACATCTGCCCCTGCGCGATCAACCAGCCACCGCTGGCAGCGCCTGCGGCTTGGCCCGCATACATGGCCGAGGTGTTGAGGGCAATCGAGCCGGACGCCAGGGTTGGCGCGATGCTGGAGAGGCGCGCTTGCTGCGCTGAGTTGGCCGAAAAACAACCCAGTGCCCAAGGTACCAGCACCAGTGCCGTCAACATCAGGCTGGAGCCCAAAGGCCATATGGCCAGACTGAGGGCCATGCCGCCCATCGCGAGAAAGACAGTTCGCGACGCACCCAGCCGTTCAATGTTGCGGGACACCCAGAGGTTGCCCAAAAAACCGAAGGCGCCGAACCAGGCAAACATCAGGCTGAGTTGCGTTGGCGTGATGTTGAAACTGGCTTTGTAATAGGGTGCGAAATAAGAAAAAATTACAAACTGCCCGGCCGAGTACAGGGCCGTCACGGCGACGCACAGCATCAATGGCCTGGACTGGAGCGTCTCGCGCCAGGTGGCAAGGGAAAAGGCGGCGGGCTTGACGCCATCCGGCATGGCGCGCCAGACCCAGGCCGCACTGGCAAACGCCAGCAAACCGACCATCGAGAAGGCGTAGCGCCAGCCCATCGTACCGCCGATCCAGGAGCCCAGGGGCATGCCGAGAACGGATGCCACAGACCAGCCCAGAAACACCAGGCTGATGGCTTTGCCACGCTGGTGCGGCGGCACCAGGACGGCGATGCAGGCGGCTGCCTGCGGCGTGAAAATGGCTGGCGAAATCATCGTCAGGACGCGAACGGCCAGCAGCGAGGCAAAAGTGGGCATGGTCGCGCTGAGCAGGTGTAGCGCACCGTACCAGAGCATGGTGAGAGCCAGCAGACGCCGGCGATCCAGGTCAGATACCACTGCCACCAGCAGCGGCGCACCCAGACACATCAGCAGCGCAGCGAATGAGATGAGCTGGCCAGCCGCCGGTACTGAAACGTTCAGGGAGCTGCTGATGTCGTTGAGCGTGCCCGGCACCACCATGACACCCGTGCCGATGACAAAATTACCGAATGTCAGTGCCCACAGCACCGATGGCATCGCGGCGGGACCGGACTTGTTCAACGACGGACCTGCAATGCTCCCGGGTTGACAATGTTCGTCGGGGTTCCCTTGATGAAATTGATCACGTTGTCAAAGGCGGCACCAAAGTACATCTCATAGCTGTCCTGTTCAACGTAGCCAATGTGTGGCGTACATATGCAGTTTTCCAGCCGTAACAGGGCGTGACCCTGCAAAATTGGCTCAGTCTCGAATACGTCTACCGCTGCCAAACCGGGTCTGCCCCGGTTGAGTGCGCTGATCAGGGCGTCGGGTTCGATCAATTCAGCGCGCGACGTGTTCACCAGCAGGGCGGTGGTTTTCATGCGCGCGAGATCATCGAGCCGGACAATACCGCGGGTTTCATCCAGCAATCGAAGATGTAGCGAGAGTACATCGCATTGCGTAAAAAATTCCTCCCGGCTGATTGCTGTTTCAAACCCATCCAGAATGGCTCTTTCTCGTGAGGCTTCTCGCCCCCAGATCAGCACGTTCATGCCAAAGGCCTTGCCGTAGCCCGCCACCAGCTGACCGATTTTTCCGTAACCCCAGATACCCAGTGTCTTGCCCCTGAGGACCGTCCCCAAACCAAAGTTCGGGGGCATGGAGCCCGCTTTCAACCCCGACTGTTGCCACGCACCATGCTTGAGATTGCCGATGTACTGCGGCAAACGGCGCATGGCCGCCATGATGAGAGCCCAGGTCAGCTCGGCCGGTGCCACGGGCGAGCCAGAACCCTCTGCCACGGCAATGCCACGCTCGGTACAGGCGGCCACGTCGATATGCGGACCCACACGCCCGGTTTGCACAATCAGCTTGAGCTTGGGCAGCTTCTCAATCAGTTGGCGCGGCATGTGTGTGCGTTCGCGGTTGAGCACAATCACGTCGGCATCTTTGAGTCGCACCGACAGCTGCCCCAGTCCCTTGACCGTGTTGGTGTAGACCTTGGCCTGATAGGCTTCCAGTCTGGCTGCGCATTCGAGCTTTCGAACCGCATCCTGGTAATCATCAAGAATCACAATATTCATATGGCGGTATTGTGCCTTGGCTGTTCTTTTCCAGGCAAGAAGCCCGATTCTCCGCAAACGTCGACGCTTGCGGTGATGCAGCCTAGTGAAGGGCTGCTTCGCGCGCCGCAAGGCGATCAAGTTCGGCGCACACGTCGGCCATGCGGCCGGAAATCACCATGCGCCCGACATTGGCGGGGGCCTGGCCGGCTTCCAGCACGCGCAGGATTCGCAGCGGTCTGGCAACTGAAGTTCTTGATGAATTTTGTGGTTCAGCCCTCGCATAGCGGGCGTTTCCAGCTACTGAATGTGTAGCAACTTCACGGGCACGCTTATCCGTACCTGCATGCGCGGAGCGGACCTGAGTCGTGGCGGGCATGAACCAGCGCCACAAGCCTTGCAGGGGCGCCAGAACTCCGGGAACAGCAAATAGTGCAATGCTCATTTGAAACCTCTCATTCAGTGCCTACATCAGCATGGTGTTGCGGATCAATCCCACGGCAAGACCCTCAATTTCAAACGGTTCCCCGGGTTCCACCACGATGGTCTGGTAGTCGGGGTTTTCAGGGTGCAGCTCGATCACGTCTTTGTTGCGCCGAAAGCGTTTGACGGTCACTTCATCGCCCAGGCGGGCCACCACAATCTGGCCATTCTTGGCGTCTTTGGTGGACTGGACGGCCAGCAGGTCGCCATCCATGATGCCGGCGTCACGCATGGACATGCCTCGCACCTTGAGCAGATAGTCGGGTTTGCGCTGGAAGAGGCTGTTCTCCAGGTAATAGGTCTGGTCGATATGCTCTTGCGCGAGAATGGGGGAGCCTGCTGCGACGCGTCCAATCAGAGGCAAGGCCAGCTGGGCCAAACCTGGCAGTGACAGGGAGTATTGCTTGTTACGCGATTCATTGATGGAGCGCAGGGCGTCACTCTTGAGGCGGATACCGCGCGAGGTGCCACTGACCAGCTCAATCACGCCTTTGCGGGCCAACGCCTGCAGGTGCTCTTCAGCCGCATTGGCTGATTTGAAGCCCAGCTCGGTCGCTATCTCGGCCCGGGTGGGCGGCGCACCGGTGCGTGCAATGGCGCTCTGGATGAGGTCCAGAATCTGCTGCTGGCGGGCGGTGAGTTTGGGGCTTTCAAGCATGGCGACTCCTTTGAAGTACGATGGGTCTTACTGTCGGTCTATACACACTGTCTTGATATCCAGTAGCTGTATTTTTAACCAGTTTTTGAAAGTTTGCAAGTGACCTCCGCAAGTATTTTTGAAAAAATTGTTGTTTTGGGCACCGGCGGCACGATTGCCGGCACGGCCGCAAGCAGCTCGGACAACATTGGATACACGGCCGCCCAGGTGGGTGTAACGCAGCTGCTGGACGCTATTCCAGGCCTGCCGGCGGTGCTGGCCGGCCGGACGCTGGCGACCGAGCAAGTCGCCCAGATCGACAGCAAAGACATGAGTTTTGCGGTGTGGCAGCAGTTGGCATTGCGCGTGAGTTTCCATCTGGCGCAAGCCGATGTGAAAGGCATCGTCATCACCCATGGCACCGATACGCTGGAAGAAACAGCGTATTTTTTACACGCCGTGCTGCCGGCGTCACAGCTCGCAAGCAAACCGGTGGTGCTGACCTGTGCCATGCGGCCTGCATCCAGCCTGACGCCGGACGGCCCACAGAACGTGATGGATGCCGTGGCCGTTGCCAGCGCGTCAGGGGCGTGTGGCGTGGTGGCGGTGTGCGCCGGCACCATTCATGGGGCGGTGGACGTGCAAAAGGTTCACCCCTATCGACTCGACGCCTTCAACTCAGGCGACGCGGGTCCTGTGGGCTATGTGGAAGAAGGGCGCGTTCGTCTGGTGCGAAACTGGCCGTCAGCCCCCGTGGAATTTGCGCAAGCAGCTATTGAAAAGATAGAGGGCGCGAGTCATTGGCCGTGCGTGGAAATTGTGATGAACTACGCCGGCGCGAGTGGCGCCATCGTCGATGCCCTCCTGTCGAAGGAGGGCGCACAGCGCACGCTTGCTGCGCCGGAGGTACGTGGACTGATCGTCGCTGCCACCGGCAACGGCACCGTGCATCAGGACCTTGAAGCCGCGTTGATCCGGGCGCAGGCGGCGGGTGTGAAAGTGGTGCTTGCCACCCGCTGCGTCAGCGGGCGCTTGCTGCCCACAGCGGGCGCCGCTTTTCCCGATTCGCAGGGCTTGTCGCCGGTGAAGGCGAGAGTGGCGTTGATGCTGGCGTTATTGCCGTGACATTGCAGCGATGGCAGCAGTGATCAACCCGCCAGCGCCGCAAATGCCCGGGCGGTGATTTCGTCCACGCTGCCGGTGCCGCTGATGGCACGGTACTTCGGCGCAGCCAGCGGGTCGGCCTTGGCCCAGCTGGAATAGTAGTCCACCAGCGGGCGGGTCTGGGCGCTGTACACGTCCAGACGCTTTTTGACGGTTTCTTCTTTGTCGTCATCGCGCTGAATCAGCGGCTCACCCGTGATGTCGTCCATCCCCGCGACTTTGGGCGGGTTGAACTTGACGTGGTAAGTGCGACCTGATGCGGCGTGCGAGCGGCGCCCGCTCATGCGCTCGACGATGGCGTCAAACGGCACGTCGATTTCCAGCACGTAATCCAGTTTGACGCCGGCGGCCTTCATGGCGTCCGCTTGCGGAATGGTGCGGGGGAAGCCGTCAAACAGGAAGCCAGCCGAGCAGTCGGGCTGGGCAATGCGCTCTTTCACCAGATTGATGATCAGGTCGTCGCTGACCAGGCCGCCCGAGTCCATCACTTTTTTGGCTTCAATGCCCAGCGGCGTCCCTGCTTTGACGGCGGCTCGCAGCATGTCACCCGTGGAGATTTGTGGAATGCCGTATTTCTGGCAGATGAAGGTGGCTTGCGTGCCTTTGCCAGCGCCGGGTGCGCCCAACAGGATGAGTCTCATGGATGTCCTCGGGAATTTTATTGAAAATCAGGCTGCATTGGCGGGGCTGTTCCTGGGCCGACCGCAATGCTTCGTTGTCTTGAAGAATAGCACGTGACAGCTTCTGACTGGCTTACGGCCGCCGCCAATCAGGCACCGAACAAGCGACGCACCCGTTCCAGGTCTTCCGGCGTGTCTACCCCGGGGCCGGGCGCGTGCTGTGAGATGTGGACCGCAATGCGATGCCCGTGCCACATGGCGCGCAGCTGCTCCAGGGCTTCGGTGATTTCGCTGGGAGCCTGTGCCAGGGTTGGGAACTGGCGCAAAAAGCCCACGCGGTAGCCGTAGATGCCGATGTGGCGCAAAGGCGCCGGGCTGGGCAGGGTGCCGGGCTGATCCCGCCAATGCGGGATGGGGGCGCGACTGAAGTAGAGTGCCAGTCCGCGGGCATCGAGCACGACCTTGACGACATTGGGGTTGGTGAATTCGAGCAGATTGTCAATGGCATGTGCCGCTGTACTCATGCTGGCTTCTGGCCTCTGGGTCAGCAATTGCGCTACGGCGGTCACGAGCAATGGATCGATCAGGGGCTCGTCGCCCTGCACGTTCACCACGATTTCGTCGTCCGCCAGCCCCAGCAACTGGCAGGCCTCGGCCAGACGGTCACTGCCCGAGGGGTGGTCAGTACGGGTCAGCACGGCCTCAACCCCGTGGGCCTGACAGGCGGTGATGATCGCGGCGCTGTCGGCTGCCACCACCACACGGACTCTGCCGCTGGCGCCCATGACCGACATGACGCGCTGGGCTACCCGCACCACCATGGGCGCGCCGCCAATGTCGGCCAGCGGTTTGTTGGGCAGGCGGGTGGAGGCCAGGCGGGCGGGAATGAGAACCGTGAAATTCAAAGCCCGAGTTCCTCGTCTGTCAGGGTTCGCGCCTCGCTCTCCAGCAGGATGGGAATGCCATCCCGCACCGGGTAGGCCAGGCGCGCGCTGCGGGAGGTCAATTCCTGCTTTTCGCGGTCGTATTCCAGCGGCCCTTTGGTGACAGGGCAAACCAGCAGTTCAAGAAGTCGTGTGTCCATGGGGCGATGATAGCTTTGGGTTCAATCGGGCCGCCAGTAAAACTGACAGCAAGGCGTCCAGCTTGGCCATGAAGGCCGGCTCAGGGGTGAATACCAGGGGTGCAGCCAATGCGTCCGGTTGTTTTTGCCACAGTTTGACGGCATCTTTTTCAGTGCAAACAACGGTGTAGCCCTCATATTCATTGCGCACCCAGCTATTAAAATCATAGTGATCCGGCAGCGCGATGGTGCGTGCCAGGGTCAGGCCCTGAGTGCGCAGCATGGTGAAGAAATCTTCCGGCTTGGCAATCGCCGCCACCGCCAGCAGGGGTTTCGCGCCTCCCCGCGCCAGGTCAGCCAGTGCGATCTGGCTGCCGTCGGCCCGCAGCGCGTGCCGGGCCAGTGTGCGTT
>OFPG01000086.1_pt1 | contig 11906 bp, 12 predicted proteins | sample 1542501 | NCBI WGS metagenome assembly OFPG01 (sample SAMN05503963, study PRJEB24370) | sediment metagenome | isolation source: lake sediment | place: USA: Lake Hill lake, St. Paul Island, Alaska | collected 2013
CTGTGACTGGAGTTCAGACGTGTGCTCTTCCGATCTAAGCGCTGTAGCAAACGCCGACGCGGCGACACCGTTGCACGGCGGTAATGCACTTCGGCCGCCGCTTCATCGGGGGTGCCGACCGCAGCGGCAAACTGGGCATGCGCCTGCTTGACTATTTGCGTATCTGCCACGAACTGCTCGCTCATCAGCAGCCACATGTCACGCCGCTGCTCCACCGTGGCGCGGGCGTACCACAGTGCCACACCCCTGGCGCGGCGCCCGCCTTCCACCTCACTGACATGGCTGTCCACCACGGCCTGCAACTCGGTCAGCGTACGGCGCAGCACACGCGGCGACAAGGCCTCTTCCTTGTGGCGCAATGTGCCAGCCAATCGCTCGCGCGTGGAACGCAAGACCGGGCGGGCGCTCGTGCCGACAGGTGCCGCGCCAAGACTGCCAGTAACCCGCCCCTGCCCTGTCGCGCCCGCCGTCATGCCTGTCGATGCTCCTGTTTTCATAGCGGACTCTGCCGTATCGACGGGGGCGATAGCCATTTTCTTACTTGCTCCCGCGGCGGGCAGCAGTCTGGAGACGCTGCGGCTGATCCAATCAGAAGTGTTCATGCCAGCAACCTGCTTTTCTGGTTACGCGCGAGTTCACGCAGGGCCTCGCGCTGGCGCGTGAGGTGGGTACGCATGGCCGCGTCGGCGCCTTCGCAATCGCGCGCCCGCAGGGCCGCGTAGACCGCCAGATGCTCGCTCAGGCTCTGTTCCAATCGCCCGGGCGCATGCAACTGCTGCAGCCGCGCAAGCTTGAGGATCTTGCGCAGGTCGGCAATCACCTGGGCCAGCCAGCGGTTGTTGGCCAGGGTGATGATGGCCTCATGGATGGCGAAGTTGGTGGCGTAGTACTCGTTGATGCGCCTGGCCCTGGCGTGTTTTTCCAGGCGCTCGTGCAGCACGTCAAGTGCGGCGATGTCGGCATCGCTGGCATTGCGCGCGGCCTCGAAGGCGCAGCGGCCCTCCAGCAAGGCAATCACGGGAAAGATCTCGTCCAGGTCCTGCTCGGTCACCTCGTTGACGAAACTACCGCGACGCGGCTCGTGGCGCACCAGGCCCTCGGCGCTGAGCACCTTGAGCGCCTCGCGCAGCGGCGTGCGCGAGATTTTCAGGCTGCCGCACAGCGCGGCTTCGTCAATGAAGCTGCCCGGGGCCAGTGTGCCAGCGAATATCTGGTCACGCAGCAGCACGGCGACTTCATCATGAAGGGAGTTGTGAACCAGGCGCATGTTGGGGTCGACTTTCCGAGTGGATTGGTGTGGTGGCTTGCGCGTAATTTTCAGTAATTACCGGTAATTATGAAAAAACAGGCTTGGGAAAGCAAGAATTTTCGTCTCAGTACAAACCCGGAGCCGCTACAGATGTCAGGCTGAGGGGCGCGTCCGGGCCCAGAGCCACAGCGCGACGCCGCCCACGATCATCGGCACGCACAGCCATTGCCCCATGCTCATCCCAAGCGACAAAATGCCGAGGTGCGCATCGGGTTCGCGGAAAAACTCCGCCACAAAGCGAAACACCCCGTAACCAAACAAAAATGCCGCCGCCACCTGGCCCTGCTTGCGTTCCTTGCGGGCATACAGCCACAGCAGTACGAACAAAAGCAGACCTTCCAGCAAAAACTGGTATACCTGCGATGGATGGCGCGGCAAATCCCCCGCATCTCGAAACACCATGCCCCAAGGCAGGTCCGGGCTGCTCAAACGACCCCACAATTCACCATTGATGAAGTTGCCCACCCGTCCGGCCGCCAGCCCCGTGGGCACACATGGCGCCACAAAATCAGCCACCTGCAACCAGGGCTTGCCACGTGAGTGGGCAAACCAGATCATGGCAGCAATGACCCCCAGCATGCCGCCATGAAAACTCATACCCCCTTGCCATACGGCAAAAATCTCCAGTGGGTGGGCCAGGTAATAGAGTGGTTTGTAAAAGAGGCAATAGCCAATGCGCCCGCCCAGCACCACGCCCATCACACCCATGAACAGAATGTCTTCGACGTCACGGCGCGACCAGGCGCCTGCCCCTGCGATGGACGCAAACGGCTCATGCCGCAGGCGCCGGATACCCAGAAACATGAAGAGGCCAAAAGCAGCCAGATACGTCAGTCCATACCAATGGACGGCCAATGGGCCGAGTTGCAAAGCGATGGGATTGATTTGAGGATGGATCAGCATGGACGGCATTGTGCACGCAAGTGCCGTCCCTCAATATTCGCTTTTATGCAAGCTGTGACCTTGCAAACGCCACAAACCGCTGCAGCGTTGGGCTGGCACCCTCAGAACGCCATACCAGGCTGGTCTCACAGCCCGGCATCGCACTGACCGTGTTGTCCGTCGCTTTGCTGGCCGCGCCCACCTCCCGGTACACCACCCCGGAGCGCTGAAACTGGCGCACGCTGTCTGGCACCCAGGCCACACCGAGCCCGGCCGATACCAGGTTGACAATCGTCTGCATCTGGATGGCTTCCTGCGCAACAGCCGGCAGGCAAGCCGCCGCGTGGTACCGGGCAAAAATGGCATCAAAGAGTGACGGCACGATGCGCCGCGGAAAGATGACCAGGGGCTCGGACAGCACGTCCTCCAAAGCGAGCGCGGGTCGAGTCGCCAGCGGGTGGTGCTCGGGCAAGGCCAGCACCAGCGGCTCTTGCGTGATCAACAAATGCGCCAAACCCGCCGGGGCGAACCCCGGCGCATGCAGCATAAAGCCGGCATCCATCTCGCCGCGCTCAAGCCCCTGCAACTGCACGTCACCCGTGGCTTCCAGCAGGTCCAGTTGCACCTTGGGATAGAGCTCCCGAAAGGCGCGCACCCACTGGGGTAGCAGCGCAAAACCAACGGTGGATACAAAGGCCAGCCGCAGGCGCCCTACCTCGCCCGCCGCCGCCGCCCGGGCTTGAGTTGGCAAAGCTTGCGCGCGTGCCAGAAGATCCAGTACGGCCGGCAGCAAGGCCTGCCCGGTGGCGGTGAGCTGCACGCTGCGCTTGGTGCGATCAAACAGGCGCACGCCCAGCGTCTTCTCCAGCTGGGCAATCGCTTGCGTCAAGGGCGGCTGAGTCATGTGCAGGCGCGTGGCTGCATGCCCAAAGTGCAGCTCTTCCGCCACGGCCACGAACTGGCGCCAAAGTCGGAGCTCGATGAGGTGCGGAGTCACCGAGGTGTGCAATGACTGGTTCAGTAACTCACTCATATGCCATACATATTAATTAGTGCTTAAAAATATATTGGAGCAACATAATAGCCCGGCGCATACTCTGGCCTGAAAACCGCCACCCTTTTCACGAAAGACCTTTTATGGACACCAAACCCGTCATCCTGAACCCCCGCAGCAAAAACATCACCGAGGGCAAGTCGCGCGCGCCCAATCGCTCCATGTACTACGCCATGGGTTACGAGGCAGAGGACTTCAAGAAGCCCATGGTGGGTGTGGCCAACGGCCACAGCACGATCACGCCGTGCAACAGCGGCCTGCAAAAGCTGGCGGATGCCGCGATTGCCGCCATTGAGGAAGCCGGCGGCAACGCCCAGGTGTTCGGCACCCCCACCATTTCCGACGGCATGGCCATGGGTACGGAAGGCATGAAGTACTCGCTGGTGAGCCGCGAGGTTATTTCCGACTGTATTGAGACCTGCGTGCAAGGCCAGTGGATGGACGGCGTGCTGGTCGTTGGCGGTTGCGACAAGAACATGCCCGGCGGCCTGATGGGCATGCTGCGCGCCAATGTGCCCGCCATCTTTGTTTACGGCGGCACCATTCTGCCCGGCCATTACAAGGGCAAAGACCTCAATATCGTGAGCGTATTTGAAGCCGTAGGCGAGAACGCCGCCGGGCGGATGAGCGACGAAGACCTGCTGGAGATCGAGCGTCGGGCCATCCCCGGTACCGGTTCGTGCGGCGGCATGTACACCGCCAACACCATGTCGTCCGCTTTTGAGGCACTGGGCATCTCCCTAGCGTATTCCAGCACCATGGCCAACCCGCACGACGAGAAGGTGAACTCGGCCAGGGAATCCGCCAGGGTACTGGTCGAGGCCATCAAAAAAGACCTTAAGCCACGCGACATCGTCACCCGCAAATCGATCGAAAATGCCGTCGCCGTCATCATGGCCACCGGCGGCTCCACCAACGCGGTGCTGCACTTTCTGGCGATCGCCCATGCGGCCGGCGTGGAGTGGACGATTGACGACTTCGAGCGCGTGCGCCAAAAGACACCGGTACTGTGCGATCTCAAACCCAGCGGCCAGTACCTGGCCGTGGACCTGCACCGCGCCGGCGGCATTCCCCAAGTGATGAAGACCTTGCTGTCCGCGGGTCTGCTGCACGGCGACTGCATCACCATCACCGGTCAGACCATTGCCGAAGTGTTGAAAGATGTGCCCGATGCGCCGCGTGCCGACCAGGATGTGATTCGCCCCTTGAGCAACCCGATGTACGCACAAGGGCATCTGGCCATTCTGAAAGGCAATCTGTCACCGGAGGGCTGCGTGGCCAAGATCACCGGCCTGAAAAACCCCGTGATGACCGGCCCGGCCCGCGTGTTTGACGACGAGCAATCCGCCCTGGCCTCCATTCTGGCGGGCAAGATCGTGGCCGGTGATGTGATGGTGCTGCGCTACCTGGGCCCCAAAGGCGGCCCCGGCATGCCCGAAATGCTGGCCCCCACCGGTGCGCTGGTCGGGCAAGGGCTGGGCGAGTCGGTCGGGCTGATTACCGACGGCCGCTTCTCGGGCGGCACCTGGGGCATGGTCGTCGGTCACGTCGCGCCGGAAGCGGCCGCGGGTGGCACGATTGCCTTCATCCACGAGGGCGATTCCATCACCATCGATGCACACCAGCTGCTGCTGCAACTCAATGTCAGTGACGCAGAAATTGCCAAACGGCGCGCCGCATGGACGGCACCCAAGCCCCGCTATACCCGGGGCGTGCAGGCCAAGTTTGCGTTCAACGCTTCAACGGCCAGCAAGGGCGCTGTGCTCGACAACTACTGATCTCGGCGTCTGATGAAATGAAGCCCGCCCGGCAATGCCGGGCGGGCTTCATTAGCAATTCATCAACGCCGTTTCTTGTTGGACAGGGTTCCAAGGGCCTCGCGATTGCCGTCAATTCGAGCCTGCCGACGTGCATCCTCACGCTTCATCGCCTGCCTTTTCGTATACCCCGAAGCATCGGCCCAGGTCCACCACAGGACAGCCAAGGCAAATGGTGCCAGGACGACCCACCAGTCCCAAGCAGCCACCGGTCCGATTTCAAGATACTTCATGGCCAGTAAAACCAGTCCAAGTCCCAGTAAATACATCTCGCGCTCCTGTAATTTTCAAAATGGTTAACCTGCGATAAGTGTCAGCCGGTGTGTCAACCGCTATCATTACAATAACGTTAATGAACTGTAAACCAAACCACGAGGATAAATGATGAAACGTGCTCTCTTTGCTTTAGTTGCCGCAGTTTCTGTAACTGCTCCTGCATTCGCCGATCAGGCGCTTGCCACGTCCAAGAACTGCATGGCTTGCCATGCGGTTGACAAAAAACTCGTGGGCCCGTCTTACAAAGACGTCGCCAAAAAGTACGCCGGCCAAAAAGATGCCGCGGACAAACTGGCCGCAAAAATTATCAAAGGTGGTTCTGGCGTTTGGGGACCTGTGCCTATGCCTGCCAACGCGCAAGTCAACGAAGCCGAAGCCAAGAAACTGGCTGCCTGGGTTCTGGCAAGCTGATCTGACAGATCCGGTTGACCCAAAAAAAGCCCGCATCTGCGGGCTTTTTTAATGGACTTTATTATTGCTTAAATTAGCTGGTGGCCCTTTCAATACGGGCATCACCAGCTATTATTTTTGTAGCGTCAATAGGTTTGCCCCAACTGGTCCAGAATTGCAGGGTTTTCCAGTGTCGACGTATCCTGGGTAATGGACTCCCCCTTGGCAAGCGAGCGAAGCAGACGACGCATGATCTTGCCGGAGCGGGTTTTGGGCAGGTTCTCGCCAAAGCGGATGTCTTTGGGTTTGGCAATCGGCCCAATTTCTTTGGCCACCCAGTCACGCAGTTCCTTGGCAATGGCTTTCGCCTCGTCGCCCGTCGGACAGGGGCGCTTGAGCACCACAAACGCACAAATGGCCTCGCCGGTCAGGTCGTCCGGACGCCCTACCACTGCGGCTTCAGCCACCAGGTCGCTCTTGGCAACCAGCGCCGATTCGATTTCCATGGTGCCCATGCGGTGTCCCGACACGTTCAGCACGTCGTCGATACGACCGGTAATGCGGAAATAGCCCCGATCGGCGCTGCGCACCGCACCGTCACCGGCCAGGTAAATTGTGCCGCCCAACTCTTCCGGGAAATAGCTTTTCTTGAAACGCTCGGGGTCATTCCAGATGGTGCGAATCATGGAAGGCCAGGGCCGTTTGATGACCAGCAGGCCGCCTGAACCGTTGGGAACGTCATTGCCCGCCTCGTCCACGATAGCGGCCATGATGCCGGGCAACGGCAAGGTGCAGCTGCCAGGGACCAGCGGTGTCGCACCCGGCAGCGGCGTGATCATGTGGCCGCCGGTTTCGGTCTGCCAGAAAGTGTCCACGATGGGGCAACGCTCGCCGCCCACGTGTTTGTAGTACCACATCCAGGCTTCCGGGTTGATGGGCTCGCCCACCGAGCCCAGAATGCGCAGGCTGCTCAAGTCCGAGCGGGCGGGATGGACCTTTTCATCGCTCTCGGCGGCCTTGATCAGCGAACGGATCGCCGTGGGCGCGGTATAGAAAATGGTGCACTTGTGGCGCTCGATCATCTGCCAGAACCGCCCCGCGTTCGGGTAGGTCGGGATGCCTTCAAAAATGATCTGGGTCGCGCCCGCCGCCAGAGGGCCGTAGGCCACATAGGAGTGGCCGGTGATCCAGCCGATGTCAGCTGTGCACCAGAAAACATCCGAGGGCTGCAGATCAAACGTCCAGTCCATGGTCAGCTTGGCCCACAGCAGGAAACCGCCGGTGGCGTGCTGCACACCCTTGGGTTTGCCGGTGGAGCCGGATGTAAACAGAATGAACAGCGGATGCTCGGCTCCCACGGGCACAGGCGCACATTCCGTGCTCTGACCACTCAGAGCCTCGGCAAACGTCGTATCGCGGCCCGCCACCATATTGCAGGCTGTGGCCGTTCGCTGATACACAAAAACGGTCTTGATGGACTCGCAGCCACCCATCGCCAGACCCTCGTCCACAATCGCCTTCAATGGCAACTCTTTGCCGCCCCGCATCTGGTAGTTGGACGTGATCACCGCCACGGCGCCCGCGTCAATGATGCGCTCCTGCAGTGCCTTGGCAGAGAAGCCGCCAAACACCACGCTATGGGTGGCGCCAATGCGGGCGCAGGCCTGCATCGCGATCACACCTTCCAGTGTCATGGGCATGTAGACCAGAACCCGGTCGCCCTTTTTGATACCGTGTGCCTTGAGTGCGTTGGCAAACTGGCTCACCTTGGCCAGCAGCTCTTTGTAGCTGGTCTTGGTCACCGTGCCGTCGTCCGCTTCAAAAATAACGGCCGTTTTGTTCTCGACCGGTGTGCCCATGTGCTTGTCCAGGCAATTGGCTGAAGCGTTGAGTTCGCCGTCGTCAAACCATTTATAAAACGGTGCGTTCGACTCGTCCAGCGTCTTGGTAAAGGGCTTGGTCCACACCACGTTTTCGCGCGCCAGCCGGGCCCAGAAACCCTCGAAATCGTTGTCGGCTTCGGCGCACAGCGCGTTGTAACCGTCCATTCCGGAAATGCGGGCGGCTTTCACGATCGCTTCGCTGGGCGGGAAAACGCGGTTTTCAACCAGGGTTGATTCGACGGCGGACAAAGGTGCACTCATGGGTAGGTCTCCTCTAATTAATCAAAACTGCACGAGACTGTCGGGGTTCGCACTTACAGGCCACTGACTGGACTCCAACTTGACCCTGTACCAGCCCGGCCAGCCCTTTTGCGCGCCCCCTACAATAATCCAACAAAGCAAACCCTGCACACCTCAAATGACCACACCGTCTCCCGAAAAAACGCCTCGGCTGCGCCCCCTCCCGCGTTTCATCTTTGCCAGCCGCTGGCTGCAGTTGCCGCTGTACCTGGGCCTGATCGCGGCGCAGGGCGTTTATGTGTTTCATTTCTGGATTGAGTTGCTGCACCTGCTGGAAGCCGCATTTGGCAGCCAGACGGCCTTGCAGGCCTTGATCACCAGCATCGGCTACAAGGAAACGGGCCCGACGATCGCCCTGAACGAAACCATCATCATGCTGGTGGTACTGGCGCTGATTGACGTGGTCATGATCTCCAACCTGCTGATCATGGTGATTGTGGGTGGCTACGAGACCTTTGTCAGTCGCATGGATCTGGAAGGCCACCGGGACCAGCCTGAGTGGCTGAGCCACGTGAATGCCTCGGTGCTCAAGGTGAAACTCGCCACCGCGATCATCGGCATCAGTTCCATCCACTTGCTCAAGACATTCATCAACGCGGCGAACTATGACGAAAAAGTGCTGATCGCCCAAACCGCCATTCACATCACCTTTTTGCTGTCGGCCATGGCCATCGCGTACACCGACCGCTTGATGTCGCGTACACAAAACGAAGCACACTGATCCCTAACACCGGAAGCCATATACCACCATGACCACCATCCGCCAGGCCGACCTGATCGAGTCCGTTGCCGCCGCCCTGCAGTACATCAGCTACTACCACCCCACCGACTACATAGCCCATCTGGCGCGCGCCTACGAGCGCGAGCAAAGCCCGGCGGCCAAGGACGCCATCGCGCAGATTCTGACCAACAGCAAGATGAGCGCCACCGGTCACCGCCCGATTTGCCAGGACACCGGCATCGTCAACGTGTTCCTCAAGGTTGGGATGGACGTGCATTGGGACGGCTTCACCGGCAGCCTGGACGACGCCATCAACGAGGGTGTGCGCCGGGCCTACAACCACCCCGACAACACCCTGCGCGCCAGCGTCGTGGCCGACCCGCAGTTTGATCGCAAGAACACCAAAGACAACACGCCGGCGGTGATCTTCACGGAAATCGTGACCGGCAACACGCTCGAAGTGACGGTCGCGGCCAAAGGCGGCGGCAGTGAGAACAAGAGCAAGATGGTCATGCTCAACCCGGGCGACTCGGTGGTGGACTGGGTGCTGAAAACCGTGCCCACCATGGGCGCCGGCTGGTGCCCGCCCGGCATGCTGGGCATCGGCATTGGCGGCACCGCCGAAAAAGCGGTGCTGATGGCCAAGGAAAGCCTGATGGACGACATTGACATGTACGAGTTGCAGGCCAAATCATCGTCGGGACAGGCCCTGACAAAGACCGAAGCACTCCGGCTGGAGCTGTTTGACAAGGTCAACGCCTTGGGCATTGGTGCCCAGGGTCTGGGCGGCCTGACCACCGTGCTGGACATCAAGATCAAGATGTACCCGACCCACGCCGCCAGCAAGCCGGTGGCGATGATTCCCAACTGTGCCGCCACGCGCCACGCCCACTTCGTGATGGACGGCAGCGGCCCGGTGTATCTGGAGCCACCGTCGCTGGACTTGTGGCCCGATGTGGCCTGGACCCCCGACTACGTGAAGAGCAAGAAGGTGGACCTCAACACCCTGAGCAAAGAAGAAGTGGCCAGCTGGAAACCGGGCGATACCTTGCTGCTGAGCGGCAAGATGCTGACCGGCCGGGATGCTGCGCACAAGCGCATCAAGGACATGCTGGCCAAGGGTGAAAAGCTGCCGGTGGACTTCACCAACCGCGTGATTTACTACGTCGGCCCGGTGGATCCCGTCAAGGGCGAGGCCGTGGGCCCCGCCGGCCCCACCACCGCCACCCGCATGGATGATTTCACCGAGATGATGCTGAGCGAAACCGGGCTGATCTCCATGATCGGCAAGGCCGAACGCGGCCCGGTGGCGATTGCGGCCATCAAGAAACATAAGAGCGCCTATTTGATGGCCGTGGGCGGCGCGGCCTATCTGGTGAGCAAGGCCATCAAGAGCGCCAAAGTAGTGGGCTTTGCCGATCTGGGCATGGAAGCCATTTACGAATTTGACGTGGTCGACATGCCGGTCACCGTAGCGGTCGATTCTGGCGGCACCAGCGCCCACATCACCGGCCCGGCCGAGTGGCAAAAAAGAATTGCGACCGGTGAGTTCAAGGGGATTTCAGTCGCCGCAGTGTGAAGCGCACACCCATCGGCGTCTTTGACAGTGGCATCGGCGGCCTGAGCATTCTCAGGGCGTTGCGCATCGAGCTGCCCCATGAAGACTTTGTCTACGTCGCGGACAGTGGCCATGCGCCCTATGGGGAGCGCGATAACGCGCATGTGATCCAGAGGTCACGTGCGATCACGGCGCACCTGCGGGCTGAATGCGACATCAAGGCCTTGGTGATCGCCTGCAACACCGCCACGGCGGCGGCCATTCATTTGCTACGCGCAGAGCACCCTGACCTTCCCATCATCGGCGTCGAACCGGCACTCAAACCCGCGGTGACCCACAGCCGAACCCGGCGCATTGGTGTCATGGCCACCCGCAGCACATTGGGCAGCGCAAAATTTCGCGCCCTGGTTGAGTCCCTGACCGGTCAGGCCGACTTCATTTGCCAGCCCTGCGATGGCTTGGCCGATGCCATCGAACGCGAAGACACTACAAAAGTAATAGCACTGTGCGCATATTACACGGGGGCTATAGGTCAATTTGGCACTGACTCTGGGCAAATCGACACGCTGGTGCTGGGCTGCACGCACTACCCGTTTGCCAGTGAACACCTGAGCAAGCGGGTGGGGCCCGACGTCCGCCTGATCGACAACGGCGAACCGGTTGCGCGCCAGACGCACCGCATGTTGAAAAGCCTGTCGTCCAGTGAAGTCCCGGGGCGATACGTGCTATTCACCACGGGTGAGCGCACAAGCCTCCAGCGTGCCGCCCGGCACTGGCTGGCCCTTGAAGGCCCGGTTGAGTCGCTGTCGATCTAAGGCCGGGACAATCTCACACTGCCCTCACCGGGGCGGGCGGGCCGCCGACTGCCGCCGTGCCGTCACCTCAATTTCGATTTTCATGCGTGGATCAACCAGTCCGGCGGAGATCATCATCGCGGCAGGGCGAACATCACCAAAGTATTGGCGCAAGACGGGCCAGCACTGGGGGAAATCGCTGGCGGCGGGTACAACGTAAGTCACCCGCACCACATCGCGCAAGCTGCTTTGGGCCTGGGCCAGCGCCGCCTGGATGTTGCGCAAACACTGGTCAGTCTGCGACACGATGTCGTCAGCAATGCTCATCGTCGCGTAATCAAAACCGGTGGTACCGGATACAAAAATCCAGTCACCTCCCGCATCGCTGGTGACCACGGCGCGTGAGTAAGCGATGTCTTGCTCGAAGGTGGAGCCGGAACTGATCAGTTGACGGGTCATGAAGGGTTTCCTTTCGATGAATTAGGGGAATTCCTCTTGTACAGACATGGATTCAGGACTTGCGCGAGCGCATACTGAGCGCCCGTGCGCCAAGCATACCAACAGGAGAACCCCATGACACTTTGCCCCATCGCCATTGCCGTCGGTTGCCAAAAATGCCCGGTCTTCAAAATCTGCCCCGTCAAAACCCTGATCGGTGACGCACCCAAGGCCAAAGAAGAAAAACCGTTGACCGCCAAAAAGCCGGTTGCCGCCCGTAAAAAAAGCAGGAAATAACCCGGCGCTGAAAACTTGTCAGCGGTCTTGACGGCAACCCCGCCACAAGGCGGGATAATCGCAAGCCATGAATCCACTGCTTTCCCGACTACAGCCCTACCCCTTCGAGCGGCTACGCCAACTTTTCGCCAATACCCCCCCCAACCCCGCCCTGCGCCCGATCAGTCTGGGCATGGGGGAACCCAAA
>OFPG01000087.1_pt1 | contig 11905 bp, 13 predicted proteins | sample 1542501 | NCBI WGS metagenome assembly OFPG01 (sample SAMN05503963, study PRJEB24370) | sediment metagenome | isolation source: lake sediment | place: USA: Lake Hill lake, St. Paul Island, Alaska | collected 2013
CAACCGCCCATGCCGCCCCCGCCCCACCCGGAGCGACCCGCGCTACGCGGGAGATTGGAAAAAAGTGAAAATACAAGTGCCACAAAAGCGGCGAGACTGGCAATCAGAAGGCTGGAGGTGATAAACAGTGCAAGTCCCCCGACGGCTGCGCCGGTCGCCAACGCGCCCAGTTTTTGCCCCAGTATGCGGCGTGCCACCCCGCCCACCACCGGGACCGCAATGAACATGAAGATGGCAAGATCCATCCACTGAAAACCGGCCTTGCCCTCTGCGGGTTCAGATTGGGGCGCAGGCAAAGCCTCGCCAGAGATGAGCTTCATGATGTGCTCCACCGCTGCGTCCAGACCTCCGGCGAAGTCGCCCTGCTTGAAGCGCGGTGTGATGGCTTCGTCAATGATGCGCTTGGCCGCCAGGTCCGGAATGGCGCCTTCCAGCGTCTTGGCGACCTCGATCCGCACTTTACGGTCGTTCTTGGCGACCACCACCAACAAACCATCGCCGATCTCCCGGCGCCCGATTTTCCAGGTATTGGCCACCCGATTGGCGTAACTGGCAATGTCCTCGGGTTGCGTCGTGGGCACCAGCAGCAACACGACTTGCGCTCCACGGCCTTGCTCAAACGCAGTGAGCTTGTCCTCCAGTTGCTGCACCTGCCCGGCGTTCAGTGTGCCTGTGGTGTCAACCACATGGGCGGTCAACGCCGGAACCGCCTGTTGCGCCAGGGCTGGCGAGAGCGCCAACAGAATGCCCCAGCCCAACCCGGCCAGCCAGCGGCGCAAAATTGAGAGCCGATCCGACAGCAGTTGTTGCGGCAGGGCCATGGGCATCGCCAGACGCTGAAGCGCAGGATTACTTTTTGTTGAAATCGACCACCGGCGGGGTGGAGATGGCCGCTTCGTTCTGCACGGCGAAAGTGGGCTTGGGCTGGTAGCTGAACAGCATGGCGGTCAGGTTGCTGGGGAAGCTGCGTGTCAGCACGTTGTAGGCCTGTACCGACTGGATGTAGCGGTTACGGGCCACCGTCACGCGATTCTCGGTACCTTCAAGCTGCACCCGCAGGTCGCGAAAACCTTCATTGGCTTTCAGACTCGGGTACCGTTCAGAGACCACCATCAAACGGCTCAAGGCTGATCCCAACTCGCCTTGTGCGGCCTGAAACTTCTTGAAGGCTTCCGGGTCGTTCAGTGTCTGCGGCGTCACCTGGATCGAGGTGGCCTTGGCGCGCGCCTCAATCACCTTGGTGAGCGTCTCCTGCTCGAACGCGGCCTCGCCCTTGACCGTGGCCACGATATTGGGCACCAGGTCGGCGCGTCGCTGATACTGGTTGAGCACTTCACTCCAGGCTGACTTGGTTTGCTCATCAAGGCGTTGAAAATCGTTATAGCCGCAACCTGTCAGTCCGAGTGCGGTCATGAGGATCAAAAACCAGCGTGTCATAAGAATCTCCAACTTGTGGGATGCAACGGTAGCATAAAAGGGCCCGCTGAATGTTGAGCTGATTTCGGCAAAGGTACCCTCCCGCAGGGTCTTTGCGAAATCACGGCAAAATCCACATTAACGTTCACAGCACATCACCATGCCCAAAGCAAAAAAACAGGCCGCGACAGTAGGCGGATCCGCCGATGATATTGAAGCCGCCTTTTACGAGGCACTGCAGACCGCTGACATCGAGAAACTCATGGCGTGCTGGGCTGACGAGGATGAGATCGTGTGCGTGCACCCGGGCGGGCCACGGCTGATCGGGGTGGGTGCCATCCGGGCGGCGTTTGATGCCATGTTTTCCAATGGCAGCATCCGGGCCTGGCCCGAAGGCGTGCGCAAGATCGAGTCGCTGGCAAGCAGCGTGCACAACGTGCGTGAGCGCATTGAAGTCCTGACCGACGAAGGGCCGCGCGAAGCCTACGTCATCGCCACCAACGTCTATCACAAGACGGCACAGGGCTGGCGCATGGTGGCCCACCATGCGAGTCCGGGGTCTGAGCAGGAGGAGCAGGAAGTCAGTGAAGTGCCTCACGTCCTGCATTGAAGAAATAACCCTCTAGCCCCCGATATATATGCGCAGACAGCTATGAATTATGTAGCGCCCCCCTGGTTGCCCGGCGGCAATCTGCAAACCATCTGGCCTGCTTTGTACTCACGCCGGGTGTTTGGCCCCCCTCCTCAGTACCGGCGCGAACGCTGGACCACGCCGGATGGTGATTTCATCGATGTGGACTGGCTGCAGGCCCCGCCCAGCAACATCTTGCTGGTGATGTTTCATGGCCTCGAGGGCTCCTCCGGCAGCCACTATTCGCAAGCCTTTGCAGACTTTGCGCAGGCGCATGGTTTTAGCTTCGCCGTGCCCCATTTCCGCGGCTGCAGCGGCGAGCTGAACCATGGTCCGCGGGCTTACCACTCGGGTGACTTTGAAGAGATTGGCTGGATATTGGCGCGCCTGCGCCAGCAGCATCAGGGGGCCATCCTGGCGGTAGGCATTTCGTTGGGGGGCAATGCGCTCTTGCGCTGGGCCGAGGAAATGGGGGAGCAGGCCGCCAGCGTGGTGGATGCGGTGGCCAGTGTCTCTTCGCCCGTTGATCTGGCTGCCAGTGGCTGGGCGATCGGGCGTGGCTTTAACCGGCTGGTGTACACCCGCATGTTTTTGAAGACCATGAAACCCAAGGCAATGAAAAAACTGGCGCAACATCCGGGCCTGTTCAGGGCCGACGCCTTGCACGCCGCGCGCGATCTGTATGAGTTTGACAATGTGTTCACGGCCCCGTTGCATGGTTTCAAAAGTACCGAAGACTACTGGTCGCGCGCATCGGCCAAGCCGCATCTGCACCAGATACGAATTCCCGCGCTGGTGGTGAACGCACGCAATGACCCCTTCGTGCCCGCCTGGTGCCTGCCCCGCCAGCGGGATGTGGGCAAGCGGGTTACCCTGTGGCAGCCCGCGCACGGCGGGCATGTTGGTTTTCCGCAAGGGCCGATACCAGGTCATGTGCGCTCCATGCCGGACGCCGTGGGTGGCTGGCTGGCTTCACAACTGCACACCCCGCAAGTGAGGGATGAAATTGATGGATGACATTGTCAAGCAAGCCCTGGCCAAATGGCCCAATGTGCCCGATTGCTACGGCTGGCTGGGCCTGGATGCACGCGGTAACTGGTTCATGCGCGACGACCGGGTGCAGGCCCACGGGCCGTTTGCCGGGGGCTCAGCGCAGGGCAAGGGCTCACAGCTCAAGCACGAAAAACTGATTGAGTTCATCCACCGCAACTACGAGCCGGATGCGCGCGGGCAATGGTATTTCCAGAACGGACCCCAGCGCGTCTATGTGGAACTGGAAGCCACGCCGCTGATCTGGCGTGTGAACGATGACTTTTCGATTCAGGACCACACCGGACGGGCCGCGCGCGTGCAGCGCTGCCTGCTGGACGAGCAGGGGCGCCTGTATCTGGAAACCGATAGCGGATTTGGCCTGGTGCATACCATGGACATGAACCAGGCGGCCAATGCTGTCGAGCAGGGTCTGTGGGTTCCGCAGGACGTGGTTGCCGTCGATTTGCCGATGCGGTTCGCCTTTGTGCGCAGTCCGCAGGGGCTACAAAAAAAGTAGCAACTCGCGCAATGTATTCGTGGGCTACAGGCCAAAATGGCATAAAAAAAGCCGGTCCTGGACCGGCTTTTCCGTGGACCTTGCAGCCTTGTCTTATTTGGCTGCCGAGGCTGCTGCTGCTGCGGGCGCGGCAGCTGCCTTGGGTTCCTCAAGCTTGCCACCGGCCGCGTTGGCCATGTAAACCACGGCACGGCCGATTTCCAGTGTCTCAAAATCACCACCGCCCTGGGGGCCCATGGCATTCTTGCCTTTGACGGCAGAGTTCAGCAGTGCTTCATAGCCCGTGGCAATGCGGGGCGCCCAAGCGGCAGCGTCGCCGAATTTGGGGGCACCCGCTGCGCCGGCGGTGTGACAGGCCGTGCACTGGGCTTTGAAGACTTCTTCGCCGCTCTTGAGTTGGCGGTTGGCATCCCGAATTTCGATGGTGCCAATTTTCTGGATCCGGGCCGCCAGGGCTTTTTCCAGGTTCACTGCGCCAGAGGCGGGTTTTTTGTCCGATGTCACGTAGTAAACCAGGCCAATAATGGCGAAGATGGGAACCACAAACGAGAAGAAAACGGCAAGCAGCAATTGCTTGGAATTTTTGATGGGTCCGGTGTGGGCCTCATCGTGAACATTGGCTTGGCTGTTGTCGCTCATGGTGTCCTCTAAAAATCGGGGGCGTTGGAAGCAGCCTGCGATTATAGCGGGCACCTCTGTGAAAACACCTACAATGCAGCCTTCGGTTTGCGGCTGTAGCTCAGTGGATAGAGTATTGGCCTCCGAAGCCAAGGGTCGTGGGTTCGATCCCCGCCAGCCGCACCAACTTTTGAAATCCAGACGCGGCGCGGCCTCCCGGCCGATTCGTGTTTGGCTATCATCCACTTCGCTCATCCAGCTCCTTCATGGAGTTGCCTGTGAGCATCAAAACCCCCCGCCTGATCCGCGACCGCTGCGGCGTTTACTACTTTCGGCTCATCGTCCCGCTATCATGGCGTCAAACCGTCGGAAAGACGGAAATTCGACGCAGTTTGCGAACCAAGGACGCCGCTCTCGCCCGTCAGGCCGCTTTGCTGTTGTCTGCACAAATGGAGGCGCTTATGACTGATCGCAAGAACTCGGATAACAAAAAGGTGGAAGAGGAGCTGCTGGGTTTCCTTAAAACCAACGACGCCAACAAGATGCGGGTCAACGTCTATACCGGCGTCATAGAAACGGACACGCTCGAAGAGGCCAAGGAGGCTCGGGCTATCGTCGCGGAATACATGAAGGGGCATCCCGGCCAAGCGCGGCAAGCCATGGGCGCCTTGCCTTCGTCTCGTTGCGGCACCAATCTGGAAAAGGCCAAAGACGATTATTTGAATGAGCGCAAGGCTACGCTTCAAGACTCGACTTGGCGCAAGCACCGGGGCGTCCTTCAAGCCTTCATCAAGGAAATGGGCAATATCGACGTTGCCATGGTCAGTGCGCTCACCGTGGGCGACTTCAAGAAAAAACTGCTGGCCCTCAATCGAGCCGCCACGACGGTCAACGATCAAATGACCATCCTCGGCGGATTTTTTGACTACTGCATCGACAACCAAGTCGTGAACATGGTTAACCCGGCCAAAGGCCTGTTCATCGTGGGTGCAAGCAACAAGGCCGAGTCTTACGAGATTTTCAAGGACGAGGAGCTGCAAAAAATCTTCGAACCGACGCTCTACTGCAAGGCAATGGACTTGCCCGATTTCTATTGGGGGCCGTTGATTGCTTTGTTCACGGGCGCGCGAATCGAGGAAGTCGCAAGCCTTGATATCGAACAGATTTACCCGGTCAAGGGTATCTGGATCATTGATATATTGAAAGGCAAGACAGATAACGCGCAGCGAAGAGTCCCCGTCCATGACCAGCTCATAGCCTTGGGCTTTGTGGACTACATGTGCAGCGTGCGCAATGCCGGATACAAAAAGCTATTTCCCCACATTCAGCCCGGCACCAACGGCTACCGGAAAAACCTGTCGCGGATGTTTGGCACGTATCTCGACCTGCCGCAGGTCAACATCGTGGACCCGCTCAAAGTGTTTCATTCATTTCGGCATACCGTCGTTACGGCGTTGACCAATGCAGGGGTCAATGACGGTTTGAAGCGGGCGCTGGTGGGGCACGATATCGACACACGAACGTCGTCCCATGATGACTACATCCACACCAAGGCGTTGACGCTGCCCAACCTGCAAACTGCGATCAACATGCTTCATTACGAAGGCATTGATTTTGAGAAAATGAAACGCCCGGATGGTTCGTTTTTGCCCCTCATCGCGAAGCGCATCATCCAGCAAGCTGAGCAAAAGAAAAAGAAGGCTGCAAAGACATAACCGAATGGGTTGATGGTTTACCCATATTTCGATGATTCTGCGGAGGCTTAGCGCAGTCGGAGAAACCTGCGGAGCTTCTGCGTGGCTATGCCCCTGTTTTTGACCTCGCATTCCCAAATAATGAGGGTCCGCCAGCCCATCAAGGCAAGAGCCCGGATGTTGTCAGCATCTCTGATGCGATTCCGCCCAATTTTCTTCTCCCAATACTCTGCATTTGTTTTGGGCGTCTTGGCGCCTGCCGGGCATTCGTGGCCGTGCCAAAAGCAGCCATGCACGAACACCGCAAGTTTGCGTCCGATGAAGGCCAGATCGGGCGTGCCGGGCAAGTCCCGGCGGTGCAACCGATAGCCTCGCTCGCCCATTTCTCGGCAGACGCTGCGAACCATCAGTTCGGCTGACGTGTCGCGGCTTTTAACCGCCCGCATGGCCCGTTCTCGTTGAGCTTCGGTCAGGTTGTCTACCAAGGCAAATCCCCCATGGAAATTGAAGGTCCGGCTGGTATCATCTTCCAAGTTGCGTCGCAAAGCGAGCAGTTTCCAAGGTTCACGGATGTGAACGAAAATTTCGAGCGATTTGTATGAGCACCTATTACGAATTTTTCGCTGGCGGGGGAATGGCAAGAGCCGGACTTGGGTCAGACTGGTCGTGCCTGCTGGCGAACGATATCAGCGAAAAGAAAGCGGCTTCCTACCGAGAAAACTGGGGCGATGATCACCTGCTGGTCGGAGACATCTTCAATGTGAAGACCGGTCAGCTTCCCGGTCATGCGGACCTTGCATGGGGCTCATTCCCATGCCAAGACCTGTCCCTCGCTGGCGCGGGCAAGGGCCTAGACGGGGAGCGGAGCGGGGCATTTTGGGGTTTTTGGAAGCTCATTCGCGGACTCAATCGCGAAGGGCGCAAGCCTCGCATTGTCGTGCTCGAAAACGTATACGGAGCCCTGACGTCGCACGACGGTAATGACTTCGAACAAATCGCCAAGGCTGTGGCCTGTGAGGGTTATGTGTTCGGCGCCGTCGTCATGGACGCCGTGTATTTCACTGCGCAATCAAGGCCTAGGCTGTTTATCGTTTGCGTGGATGCTGGTCTAAATGTTCCTGAGCTTACACATGTCGAGCAGCCCACACCCGCTTGGCATCCCGACGCATTGATCAGGGCTTACAACCGTTTGCCCCAAGCAGCTAAGGCGGCTTGGCGGTGGTGGAATCCGCCCGCGCCCACGCGGAGGGCTGGCACACTTGATGACATCATCGAACTTGATCCTGCTGGCGTTGTATGGCACACGCCGGAGCAAACGGGGAAATTGATCGCCATGATGACAGGCCTAAACCGTCGCAAGGTCATGGAAGCCCAGCGACTTGGCGCGTTGAAGGCTGGAACAATCTACCGTCGAACCCGTAACGGCGTGCAGCGCGCCGAGGTTCGTTTTGATGGTGTCGCTGGCTGTTTGCGGACACCTACGGGCGGATCGAGTAGACAGACGATCATGGTTGTTAATGGTCCGAACGTGCGGACTCGGTTGATATCGGCGCGAGAGGCCGCGCGACTCATGGGACTACCTGAAACCTATCGCCTTCCCGTTCGCTACAACGAGGCCTATCACTTGCTTGGCGATGGCGTAGTCGTTCCCGTGGTTGCTCATCTAAGCGCCCATATCCTTACGCCCATCATGGCGGCGAACCTACAACAACAGGTCGCCGTCGTTACCCGTCGGCGCCGTCGAGCATGACAGACGCGACAACCACTCAAAATGACACTCATGACGGTGTTCCATCAGATAACTATAACGTTGACGATCCGCGCACCCTTTTGCCGGGGATTACCGCAACTGAACTGCCCTTTGAGACCGAACATCTAAGGGCAGAACTTGCGCGATTTTTGAATCAACCGTATAGCCTTGGCGGAAGTCGCAGTATGCGGCTGGGATCGGTCAAATGGGGTGTATACGCCTTTTTTGACTATGACGATGAGCCCATCTACGTTGGACAGACAAAAGAAAAGTTAGGCACACGCATTCGGCGCCACTTGACTAACCAACGAACAGACGCGGTAGCGATGAATGTTCTGGACCCCTTCGAGGTTCACACTATCGCGGTGTGGCCGCTCCCCGAGTTCGAAGACCGGGGCGGCAAGGACGCCGACGCTGTTGCTCATCTCAACGCGTTGGAGCATGCCGTTTTCCAGAAGCTGCTTGGACTCTCAGAATTCAACGCCGTATTGAATGAGAAGGACCCACCTACACCCACGGTTGAAATTGAAATTCCACCCGATATCAGGGGTCGTGTTGTGTCGGCGGACGTGAGCCGCTTGCGTGATCATCCAGACCTTCGGATCGCGAGACGGGCGGCAACGCTTGCGAAGTTGGCCCAAGTCGTCAGTGAGAGAAAAGTCCAGCGTGGGCTACGTCGCACCTTGCTTGCCCAAGCCAAGCGGCTCCAATCTCTTGCGCAGCGCCGATACGAGCACGCATCGGACACGAACGATGACGACGAGTGATCACGTGAGGATCAAGGGATAACCCAACTCCACCCATATTGATCAACCAACTTGTCTTCGCGAATCTTCGCCCACCCTTGTGTTATCGCATCGAATGGAGACGGCGCGGTAAAGCTACCAACTGGACACTGAATAGTGGTCCCGCCATTCTTAAAGCGAAGAATTACGCGATACGGCGAAGCGGTCCCTCTTGCGGCGAGTGAAACCGTAAATATTTCGCCGTTTCGAATTCGCATTTTGCGACGCTCTATTCCCCCGGCGGCTTGATTTTGTTGAGTTGCTGCAAGTGACATGATCCAATTATGGCGCAATCGCTCCCCCCGGTTCTTGGAACGGTCCACCTGATAGCCCAACGTGTCTCACGTCTCTGACTCCGCCGTCGCCAGCCTCGATTTTTACCGTCCATCCGAAATGAGCCGGTGCAGCGCGCAGCGTGCATATTGAGCAAATAGAGCAACTGGTGTTGTTTCGTGCGCGCAGGTTGTCGAAGCGACCATCAAAGCATGTGATATCGACTGACATCAGTCCGCATAACGCTCAATCAGATGGAAAACGCCTCTCGGGAACGGGGAACGAGCGGCGAATCCGTGCAGAGCCAACGGCTCGCAACCCCTTGTGGCGCCTCGTTTTTTTGAGCATTGATTCTCCCGCTGGGCAGCGCTTCTAATTTCGCTGCGAATCCGACATGGACCCGCCGGTCTTCTTCCTGTCGATTCGCCGTCCGAAATGGGCTCTGTCCCGCATATGCAAGGTCGGACTACGTCCGGCCTCACGACAACAACAAGGAGAACACAGACATGCCAACCATCAACGAACGCCCCCGCAAGAACGCCCCAAGCTCTTGGCAGGCCATCATCAGGGTCAAGGGCCAGCCCTCCATCAGCCGATCCTTCGACGACCGAGCCCAAGCCGAGCGGTTCGCCATCGAAGCCGAACGGTCCTTGCGCGCGCAGGCCACGCGGCAATTCCGTGAGCACGCGGCCCTGCGCAAGGTGAATCCGACCTTCGCGGACTTCCAGCAGGAAACGCTTTGCGACACGTTGGCCCAATTCGCCAAAAGCGGCAGGGCGACCACTCGCCATAGCTCGAACATGCCCACCATCGTCGCCAACATCGGACAGGTCCGCCTTGGCGACATCAGGAGGTCTTGGGTGGACGCCTACCTAGCGAAGATGCGAACCAAGAAGTCCCGCGTAGGCAAGCCGTTCAAATGGGCCACGCTCGCCGTCCACATGCAGCTGATGGCCTTGGCGATCCGCTGGCGCGCCGAGAGCTTGGACTTGCCAGCCCCTTCGTTGCCGTTCTCGACCAAGCTTCTGCCGGACAACTGGGAGACCCACCGCGAGCGGCGGCTGTCGAACGTCGAAGAGATGGCCCTAATGGCGACCATCAAGGCGAGCCGCTCCAAGGCCAAGCACCATTGGCGGCTGATCGTCAGGCTCGCATTGGAGACGGGAGCCCGGTTGCAAGAGCTGGTCCTCGCCGAGTGGAGCGAGTTTGATATCGCTCGTCGGCTGTGGACGATTCCGGCGATACACACCAAATGCAAGAAGACGCGGGCCATCCCCTTGTCGTTCAAGGCGATCCGCGTAATGCGGCTGTTGAAGCTCTTGGCGATATCGGGAGAGATTCGGGTGTTCCATCCGATATCGAGCCCCAGTTCCGCCTCGACGGGCTTTCACGTTTTTTCGTTGAGGGCGGGGCTCGAAGATTTTCGATTTCACGACCTGCGCCACGAGGCGATAAGCCGCATGGTGCTCTACAAGCGAAAGCTGTCCGTTTTTGAAATCATGGCAATCGTCGGACACAGCAGCACGGAGATGCTGATGCGATATGCCAATCTGCGCGGGGACGAATTGGCGCACCGGATGGATTGATGTTCGTGTCTGACGTCAGCAAATCCATGCTGACGTCAGACGTGACCAGCCGGATATCAAAAAGAATAATAAAAATGGGAGACGATATGGAAAATATAAATGCTGGCGTCAGCGCGAATGGATGGGATCGGGATCAAGTGACGATTCGTTTGGTCAAAGTCCGCAGGGCCAGATTGAAAGAGTTGTCGAAAGGGCTGGACGATGGGCTGTCGCCGACTGATGTCATCGACTGGGCGCTGACGGAGGCTGCAAGAGACCGAAGCCAGCCGCTCGAAGTGACATACGCCTTGGACGACTTGACCGAGGCCATGGGCAAAATGGAGCGATTGCTTGCAATCGACCTGGACAAGCTGAACACGCTAATCGAGTCGAATGTCGCCGCCATGGATGATCTGGCGAAGGCCTTCAAGGACGCGGCGGGAGCAGACGGCGAAGACGAAGTAGATGACGTTGGCCAATCGCACGCGACGGGTCAGATTCGCGTGCCGTCCGTGGGTGATTGGCTTGCCAAGGAATTTGCGTCCGCTAGTTCAAAAATCGTGGCGATTGCGAGTTGGCAGTTCAAAGAACGCGCAAGCCAGTCGGCTGTGACCCTATCCTTCACTCTCGACGTGTTGTCCGTGGATGGCGCGCCCGTCAATATTGGCAAGAGCATGGGGCACGCGGCGCGGTTTGAATTCGTGGAGAACGCCAGCCCGTTCGCCAAACTCGATCAATTCAGCCGCGTGCTATTTTCTTTTGAAAAAAACGGGGCGGGCGCTTGGAATGTCATGGCCTATCGATGCGAAAAAGATGGACGGGCGGCGGGAGTGATCGGCATGCGCCGCGTGTAAACCGCGCGATAGAGAAAACAAGAGCGGGCTCCAAATGGAGCCCGCAGTCATTCATGCACCGCACACAGGCCGCAAATCAATAGCGTTGCCAACGTATGACAATGTCACACATTTTAGTGCGTCGGGTGTATACAAAAAAAATCAATAGGTCATGGACCGGGAGCGTTAGACGATACCGTTCCTTTGGCTGGCGTAGGCAATGAGACCGGTTGGGAAGGCAAAGACGAAGCAGAGTGCGGCAATGAGGCCTGCGGCTGGATCGGGGTTGCCGGCAAAGATGGGGTAACAGAAGGCTGCAACTTCCGCAAGCAAAAGCCAGAATACAGGGCTACGATGCCAGATACTGCGAGAGCTGCTACTTGCCATGGTTCCACCTTTAATCCAATGAATGTCGCGATAAAGGACAAGATAGCTGCGGCGCCAAGGTTGTCAAGCACTTTGGCAAGGCCTTCGATTTGATCTTTGTTCATGATTTCAAATGAAAAATTATGACGCGAAGTATGGCACACGGTTCATCGCGAGCATTGCATTCAGGCTTGGCATGACTGCCTTGGCGATCTTGTCTATGGTGAACTTCTGCACCGGCTGGCCCGGGGTATACACTTGGCGCCGGATGTCATCCACTTGGGTCATCCACTTTTCGATGTTTTATTAACCGCTGGATTTTGCGAAGTCCAAGGCTGGCGCGGGTTGCGAGGGGTTTAACCCAAAAGTGGAGGGTGTCCCGGATTTTGTGTAAACGGCGGTTGAGTTAGACGCGCGGCATGCGC
>OFPG01000088.1_pt1 | contig 11852 bp, 9 predicted proteins | sample 1542501 | NCBI WGS metagenome assembly OFPG01 (sample SAMN05503963, study PRJEB24370) | sediment metagenome | isolation source: lake sediment | place: USA: Lake Hill lake, St. Paul Island, Alaska | collected 2013
GCAGCTGGCCCGCCTCATGCCGAAGCGCTTTCTCATCCTGTCACCGTGGGGCCCCTTGCAGCACTTTGCCCGCTACCTCAAGGCCATCACCGCACGGCTGGAGAAATACCGCGCCGACCCGGCCCGCGACGCCGCACGTCTGGCCGAGCTGCGCCCGCTGGAGCAACGCTACTGGCGCCTGGTGGCTGAACGCAAAGGTGTGACCGACGAGCGCATGCAGGAATTCCGCTGGCTGCTGGAAGAGCTGCGCGTGAGCTTCTTCGCGCAGGAGCTGCGCACGCCGCAGCCGGTGAGCATCAAACGACTGGACAAGGCATGGCTTCAGCTGACAAATTGAAACCACGCCGTACCGGTTTTCAGCGGCGTGTGGCGCTGACCCGGCACCGTGCGGTGCGGCTGGACCCCACCGTCAAGGGCCTGCTCTGGACCTCGGCCGCGGGGTTTTCGTTTGTCCTGCTCAACACCCTGGCGCGCACCCTGACGCTCCAACTCGATCCCTTTCAGGCGCAATTCCTCAGGTACCTGTTTGGTCTGCTGGTCATGCTGCCACTGGTGCTGCGGGCCGGTCTGGCGGCCTACCGGCCTAAGCAGATTGGCGGCCAGTTTGTGCGCGGCGCGGTGCACACCGTCGGGCTCTGCCTGTGGTTTGTGGCGCTGCCGAAAATTCCTCTCGCTGACATGACGGCCATTGGCTTCACCACGCCGATCTTCATCATGCTCGGGGCCTGGCTGCTCTTTCGTGAGCCCATGCGCTGGGAGCGCTGGCTGGCGGCGCTGATCGGCTTTGGCGGCGTGCTGATCGTGGTCGGCCCCAAGCTCTCGGGCAGCGGCGGTTATTACAGCCTGGTCATGCTGGCATCCGCTCCGGTGTTCGCGGCCTCGTTCCTCATCACCAAGGCACTCACCCGCTATGAAACTGCGGGTGTCATCGTGGTGTGGCAGGCGCTGACGGTCACCGTGCTGAGCCTGCCGCTGGCCCTGCTGCACTGGCAGGCCCCCACGCTGGCGCAGTGGACCGGCTTTCTGGTGTGCGGCATGCTCGGCAGCGCCGCCCACTATTGCCTGACACGCTCCTTTAGCATAGCCGATATTTCCGCCACACAGTCGATGAAGTTTTTGGACCTGGTCTGGGCCTCCTTCATGGGCTGGCTGGTGTTTGCCGACACCCCAAGCCAGTCCACCCTGATCGGCGGACTGGTGATTTTTGCCTCGACGGTCTGGATTGCGCGACGCGAGTCCCGCCGCTCCAGCCGGTCTGGCCTGGGGTGAACCAGCCCGGGAATCGGCGCTTGCCGGGTGGGCCAACGGCTGCGATACTTGGACTCAGGCGGTTGAGTTTCCTATCCGTCGAGGGCATCGCGTTTTTCTCCAGCGCTCACACCACAACGTTGACAACATATCAATCCGCCAAAGGGATTAGCACGCACTGATCCTCGCGCTGAAAAAATGACAAGTCAATTTCTCGATTTCTACAACAGTCTCGACGCCGATCGAGCGAAGCGGGGCAAGCAGTTCGAGCACTTCGTCAAGTGGTTCCTGAAAGCTGATCCTGAATGGTCAACCCAAGTTGACCAAGTATGGCTGTGGGATGAATGGCCGGAACGCTGGGGCATGGACTGCGGGGTTGATCTCGTGTTTCGTCACAAGAACGGCGAGCATTGGGCGGTGCAGGCCAAGTGCTACTCGCCTGACTACGACATCACCAAACACGATGTAGATAAATTCCTCAGCGAATCGAACAGGCCGCTCATCCAGCACCGCCTGCTGATCGCCACCACCGACCGCATCGGCAACAACGCCAAGCAAGTCTGCGACGCGCAAGAAAAACCCGTTATCCGTTTTCTGCTGTCCGATTTTGAAAAATCCGCGCTGGATTATCCCGCCAACTTTGCATCACTCCCGCAAGCCAAACGCAAACCCCGCCCCGAGCCGCGCGACCACCAGAACGAAGCCCGAACCGCCGTTGTGCAAGGCCTGCAAACCGCCGACCGTGGGCAACTCATCATGGCTTGCGGCACGGGCAAAACTTACGTCACGCTGTGGATCAAGGAGCATCTGAACGCGCAACGCACTCTGGTGTTGGTTCCGTCCTTGGGGCTGCTGTCCCAGCTTCTGCGCGAATGGACATTCGCCGCCGCCACACCGTTTGAATGGTTGTGTGTCTGCTCGGATGAAACCGTCAAGAATGGCCTCGATGAAGCCATTCAAAAAAGGGCTGACCTACCTTTTTCCGTCACCTCCGATGCAGAGGAGGTGAGACGCTTTCTCAGCGGCGCAGGCAACCGCGTGGTGTTTTCCACCTACCAATCCTCGCTGGTGGTTGCCACCGCCCAAGCCGACCCGGCCATTCCCGCGTTTGATCTGGCCGTGGCGGACGAAGCCCACCGTTGCGCGGGTAAGGTCGGCAGCGACTTCACCGCCATCCTCGACAACGCGCAGATACGCAGCGCCAAGCGCCTGTTCGCCACCGCCACCCCGCGCACCTATTCCAGCACCGTCCATAAAGCAGCCGAAGATCGCGGCGTCGAAGTGGTCGGTATGGACAATGCCGCCCTGTTTGGCGAAGTGCTGTATGCCCTGCCGTTCGGCAAAGCCATCGAACGCAAACTGCTCACCGATTACCGCGTCGTCATCATCGGCGTGGACGATCCCACTATCGCACAGTGGATCGCCAGGCGCGAACTGGTCAGCATCGGCACGGGAATTGAAACGGACAGCGAATCGCTCGCCGCCCAGATCGGCCTGCTCAAAGCCATCAAAGACTACGACCTCAAGCGCATCATCAGCTTCCACAGCCGCGTCAAACGTGCGGAAGCCTTCACTACCGACATGCAAAACACCTTGCAGTGGATCAGCGGCGAACACCGCCCCAGCGGAACCCTGCGCACCGACTTCGTCTCCGGCAACATGAGCGCCTACAAGCGCAAGATCAAACTCGACCAACTCAAAGCCTTGGGCGCAGATGAACGTGGAGTGCTGAGCAATGCGCGCTGCCTGTCTGAAGGCGTGGACGTGCCTTCGCTTGATGGCGTGGCATTCATCGACCCGCGCAGCAGCCAGGGGGACATCATCCAGGCCGTAGGCCGCGCCATTCGCCTCAGCCCGGAGAAGATGGCCGGCACCATCGTATTGCCGGTGTTTATCGCCGCAGGACAAAACGCCGAAGACACGATGGATGCCAGCCACTTCAAACCCATCTGGGATGTGCTGAATGCATTGAAAGCGCACGACGACGTGCTGGCCGATGAATTGGATCAGCTCAGAACTGAGCTGGGTAGGAAACCGGGAACAAGTATCAGCGCAGGTGCCCTGCGCAAAATCACCATTGATCTGCCTGCCACGGTGGACGCTGGTTTTGGCAGCGCACTGCGCACCTATCTGCTTGAACAAGTTACGGAGTCCTGGCATTTTTGGTTTGGGTTGTTGGAGGCGTTTGTGGAACGGGAGGGGCATTGCTTGGTTCCTGGGCTACATAAAACGGCAGAGGGGTATCGGCTTGGTTCGTGGGTAAATAAGCAACGATCAACAAGAGACAAGGTATCACCGGAGCGCAAAGCACGGCTTGAAGCATTGCAAGGTTGGACTTGGGATGCAATTGCGGAGCAATGGGAAGTGGGATTTCGCTACCTCAAGGAATTCACAGATCGTGAGGGTCACTGCAAAGCTGCACAAAGCTACAACGCGGCGGATGGATACCGAATCGGTATCTGGGTAGGCACCCAACGACAAAAAAGAGACGACCTTACACCGGAGCGCAAAGCACGACTGGAGGCATTACCCGGTTGGACTTGGGATGGTTTGTCAGCTATATGGGAAGAAGGATTTCGCTACCTCACGGAGTTCGCAGATCGCGAGGGACATACCAAAGTTGCTAAAGAATACAAAACGGCAGATGGATACCGGCTCGGCCAGTGGTGTGGTGTTCAACGGAACACAAAAGACAATATGACCCCGGAGCGCAAAGCCCGACTGGAAGCATTGCCCGGCTGGAGTTGGAATATTTTGTCAGCCATGTGGGAAGACGGATTTCGTCATCTCAAGGAATTCGCAAATCGAGAGGGGCATTGTTTACCTCTTGCGCTATACAAAGCAGCCGATGGATATCGGCTTGGTTCATGGGTAAACAAACAACGAACAGCAAAAGACAACCTTTCACCGGAACGTAAAGCACGACTGGAAGCATTGCCCGGTTGGGTTTGGGATGCAATTGCGGAGCAGTGGGAAGACGGGTTTCGTCATCTCAAGGAATTCGCAGATCGAGAGGGGCATGCCAAGGTTTCTCGTGATTACAAACCAGCAGATGGATATCGAATCGGTTTCTGGGTAAGTAGCCAGCGAGCAATAAAAGACAGCATGTCACCTGAGCGCAAAGCCCGGCTGGAAGCATTACCCGGTTGGAGTTGGGATCCTCAGTCAGATATGTGGGAAGAGGGGTTTCGTCAACTCAAGGAGTTCGCAGATTGTGAGGGACATTGCTTGCCTCCTGCGCTATACAAAGCAGCCTATGGATATCGACTTGGTTCATGGGTAAATACACAACGAACAGCAAAAGACAGCATGCCATCGGAGCGCAAAGTACAGTTGGAAGCATTACCCGGCTGGGTTTGGCGAGTTAAGTGAGGTAATCCACGCGGATCGATGGCCTGCTGATCTCGGCTTCCACCATCTGGATTGCGCGGCACGAGTCTCGCCGTTCCAGCCGGTCGGTCCTGGGGTGAACAGGATCAGGGGAGATTGGGGTCAGATTCCAATTTCACTGCCTTCGCTGACCCAACAGGAAATCACCATCGATGTACTGGGCAAGGGCTTCAATATCGCCAGAGCGCACCCCCAGTTCCATGAAACGCTCTTTCCAGCGATCGACTTCACGACAAATCTCGCTGATGATTTCACGCGGTTTGGCGCCCATGAGTCCGAATGCGGGTGCTTCTGACAATGCATTTTCCAGTGTCGATTCGGCGCCATCCTTGCCAACGCGCATCTGCTGGTATCTCAAGCCTTGCGCTGACGGAACCATATCGAATGCCTCGGACAAGGCATAAGAACCATCGTCGCCCCTGACCAAGACATGATTTTTTTCATGGTCATCCGTGTTGTCCATCAGGATGTTGAACACCATCCGGCGAAACAATTCTTCCTGCTGCGCCTTGATGGCCTCTGGCCGCCCCAGGCGCCGCAGCAGCTGCGCCAGTTCGGGGTAGCCCAAAGCCTCACCGCCGGCCCTCAGTGCAACGTTGGCGGAGATGGCGTGGACTCTTCTGCCGTTGACCCTGTCAAACCGGCTCACAGCAACAGCATGCCCTTTGGATACGCTCAAGGCCATGGTCTGGGCCGATCGGATGCCGCAGCGCGCGGCAAGCGCCATCGTTGCATGCTCCACCAATGGGATGTCCAGGTCTTCACCTTCGGAAAACTTCACGACCCACTGCCGGCCATCGATCTGGATCAGGGATTTCGGGCGCGCGCCGCCAAATGAGGCACCAGGCTGCAGCAGACGGCGATGATTCTCGGGCACGGATTCGTTGGCCAGCACGTTCTTGACAGCGGCCTCCATGTCGGCCAGCCCGTCGAAGCTGGGGATGGGGCCACGCTCTCGCGGCAGGTAAGCGTCCGGGTTCAGTGAAACGCCGAGGGCACCGAATCGCTCGTCACCCGCGAAATAGAGAAACTCCAGCAAGGAGAGCCGTCGGGGTCGATCAATCAGACGAATGACCCGTTCACCCCATCTGTCGGGCCGTGCATCATCGACTGCGCCGGCCGCCATGTCCTTCTCCGCTGGCGTAAAAATGCCCCGATGCAAGGGCAGGTCCTCGCTCACGGCGAAACCGCCGGACCCGGCAGCCAACCACGCAGGGGCATATTCCAGCGCGACCCGTCTGTTGCTATCGGCCAGGGAAATCCGGCCGATCAATCTGGGGCTCATTGGATTGCCGAGCCACCACAGCGACATGGCGTCCTGGGGTTTGTAGTTGTCAGGCATCGGGTTTGCGCGCTCCCCGTTTCAGCCGCTCCTGCCGGGCCTTGACCAGCTGAATATCCTGCTCCAGGGCCATCAAATCGGCCTCTGGTGCCGCCACTTCTGAGAGTGCCTGATGCCTGCCGATCAGCCACAAAGCGGTCGCGTAGACGCCCATACCCACGGACGGATCACCCTGTTCCATGCGCATGAGTGTTGGCACCGAGACGCCCATGCGCGTGGCCCAGGCTCTCAGAGACTCGCTCCTGCGCTGGCGGGCAAGTGACAGGTTTTCGCCAAGGCCGCGTAATGCCTTGGCGGCAGCAGCGGGCAGCAAATCAGACGCGAGTGACGGTTTTGGCATAACGCAAAGATTAACAAAAATACATCTTTTGTGCAACCATGTATTTACATTAATCCAAAATACTTGGCATGAAAACACCCCTTGGCCCCCGTGTAATATGCGCCAGCAGCTCCTGTTTTTATAGCGACTGCAGGCGCCGCAAGGCGGCGTTCAGCGTTTCATCTTTCTTGGCAAAGCAGAAGCGCACCACGCGCTGATCAAAGCCGTTGCCGTAGAACGCCGACAGCGGAATGGCGGCGACGCCAATTTCAGTGGTGAGCCATTTGCAGAACTCGGTCTCGCCCAGGTCGCTCACCGCAGAGATATCCACGCACTGAAAGTAGGTGCCTTCACTGGGCAGCAGTTTGAACTTGGTGCGCTTGAGCCCTTCGCGGAACAGGTCACGTTTGCGCTGGTAAAAGGCGGGCAGCTCCAGATACGGTTTGGGGTCGGCCATGTAAGACGCCAGGCCATATTGCACGGGGGTGTTGACCGTGAAGACATTGAACTGGTGCACCTTGCGAAACTCGGTGGTCAGGGCCGCAGGTGCCGCTACATAGCCCACTTTCCAGCCGGTCACGTGATAGGTTTTGCCAAAGCTGGAGACGATGAAGGCCCGCGCCGCCAGGACGGGGAAGCGCGCCGCACTTTGGTGTTGTTGGTCATCAAACACCATGTGTTCATAGACCTCGTCGCTGATCAACAAAACGTTGGTAGGTGCCAGGATCTCCTGCAGGCGCAGCATGTCGTCAGCCGTCCACACGGTGCCGCTCGGGTTGTGCGGCGAATTGATGATGATGGCGCGGGTTTTGGGCGTGATGGCGGCGGCTATTCTGTCAAAGTCGGGACGGAAGGTGCCCGGCGTCAAAGGCACTCGCACCGGCACGCCGCCAGCCAGTTCGATATTGGGTACGTAGCTGTCGTAACACGGCTCCAGCACGATGACCTCGTCGCCCGCGTGCACCACGGCCAGAATGATGGTGATGATGGCCTGGGTGGCGCCGGCCGTGACGGTGATTTCGCTCGCCGCGCTGTAGTCACGCCCATGCAGGGCCTTGATTTTGGCCGCTATGGCGTCACGCAAAACAGGCACCCCGGTCATGGGCGGGTATTGGTTCAAGCCTTGCTTCATGGCGTCGGTCACCACATCGACCAGCCTCGGGTCGCAATTGAAGTCGGGGAAGCCCTGGCCCAGGTTGACGGCATTTTTTTCCGCCGCCAGCGTGGACATGACAGTGAAGATGGTGGTGCCGACGTTGGGCAGTTTGGTTTGCAGGGTCGGTGTTTTTTCGGTACTCATGGTATTTATCTTTTCGGGACGGAATGGTTTTTACAGCTCATAGTCGTCGACATGACCCAACATGGCCCGGGCCACCAGATCACGGCTCAGTCGGTCACTCAACAGTTCGGCAAACTTGTACACAAAATTGCGCAGGTAGGCGCCACGTTTGAACGCCACCCGGGTCACATTCTGGCCGAATAAAAGCCCCGCCGGGCGCACGACCAGATCACTTTTGGCGCCCTCGGCCACCACGTCGCGCACGGCCATTTCAGCCGCGATACCCACGCCCAGACCGAGCCGGACGTAGGTCTTGATCACATCCGAATCGATGGCTTCCAGCGCAATGCGGGGTTCCAGTTTGCGGGTGGCAAAGGCCTGGTCAATCTTGGTGCGACCGGTGTAAGCCGGATGGTAGGTAATCAAGGGCTCCTGGGCGATGTCTTCCAGCGTCAGGTGCTCCTTCAGGCTCAAGGGGTGGCCCACTGGCAGCACCAGCACATGCTGCCACTCGTAGCACGGCAAGGTCACCAGTTCTGAATAGCCGGCCAATGATTCGGTGGCGATACCAATCTCTGCCACTTCGTCGATCAACATTCTGGCCACCTGCTCGGGCGAGCCCTGATGCAGGCTGACGTTGACCTTGGGGTAGGCCTGGCGCAGCTTGGCTACGGGTTCCGGCAACACGTAGCGGGCTTGCGTGTGCGTGGTGGCGATCGACAGGGTGCCGCTGTCTTCGGCACTGTATTGTTCACCAATACGTTTGAGGTTGCCTAGCTCGCGCATGATGAGTTCGATGCTTTTGAGCACATGTTGGCCCGGCTCGGTGATGCGTTTGAGGCGTTTGCCATGTCGCGCAAAAATCTCGATGCCAAGCTCCTCTTCCAGTTCAATAATGGCTTTGGAGACCCCGGGTTGGGAGGTGTGCAAGGCTTTGGCAGCTTCAGTCAGGTTGAGGTTGCGCCGGACGGCTTCCTGAACAAAGCGGAATTGGTGTAGGTTCATATCAAATTTCAACTAACAATGAAATTTATTATGCCCCAGTCGCATATATCAATGTCTATCAAGTGTTCAGGAAAGGGCAATCCGGGCCATGAGCTCTATCATTTGCGCCTCTTCACCTATGGCGGGCCTCAGATCAAAAGCAATATGCGGATGGCTGGCCTGCAATGCAGCCATCAGCAGTGGCAAGTCGTCCCGTGCATGCCTGCCCACACCCAAAAACATGGGAACGACCGTAATGGAGGTGACGCCCAGGGCGGACAATTCGGCGGCACTGGTGGGCAGGTCTGGCACGGTGAGTTCCAGGTAGGCACAGCGCACATGTACTGCCGGGGCAAGTTCCTGGATATGGCTGGCCACAGCCTCAATGGGTTTTCGCCACAGGGGGTCGCGTGAGCCATGCCCAAACAGGATCGTGCCGCGCGCTGTTTCAGATTGCATCAAGACCTCGCTATCTCTATCTTTAACCATGACGTCAACGTCTCAGCACCAGCCACCCAAAGGCCGTCAGGGAGAGCAATGAATAAATCATGCCCGGCAGCGCAGCGGTCAGCCAGGGTTGCCAATTCTGAAGGTTCCCGATATAGCCAAAGACATTGTTCAGCAGGAAGAAGCTGATGCCCGCCATTACCCCGCCAAACACGTAGGTCGCAATCCCGCCCGAGCGGAAGTGCAGGTAGGCAAAGGGCAGGGCCAGTACCACCATCACCAGACAACTCAAGGGGTAAAAAACCTTCTTCCAGAACTCGATCTCGTAGCGCTGCGCTGTCTGCGCATTGGCCTGCAAATGCTGAATGTACTGAAACAGGTCAATCGTGCTCATGCGTTCGGGCTTGAGCAGCGCGGCCGATACCATCTCCGAGCTGATCCGGTTGGGCCATCGAAAACTGTCAATTTGTGCGCGATCTATGCGAGCGGTATCCGTGCCACGCGCCGGGAACTCGGTCCGGCCCACGCGCTTCAGGGTCCAGGCGTCATCTTCCCCAAAGCTTGCCGTTTCTGCCTGCACCATGGACATCAGGAAACCCTGATTATCGAATTCGAAGATGCGTACATCCCGCATGCTGCCGTCCGACTCCAGCGCATTGACGTTGACGGCGTACTGCGCATAACGCTGCTTTTCTTTCAGCCATGCGCCGGTTTGCCCTACCGTGATGCGGCCCTGGTAACGCGCCTTGAGGAGTTGACCGGTGCGGTCCGCTATCGGCGAAACGTAGTCGCCAATGGCAAACGTCAGCAGGACAAAGCCAAAACCCAATAACAGCAGTGTTTTCAGGGCGCGCCAGGGGCCCAGTCCGCTGGTGCGCAAAATGGTGAATTCCGAACTTTGCGCGAAACGCGCCATGACAAAGATGGTGCCAATCAGAACGGCGATGGGCAGCAGCTCATAGAGGTGACTCGGAATCATCAGCGACACGTAGGTCAGGGCATGGACGAGCCTGTACCCGGCGGCCGCATAACGTCCGATGGACTGGATTTCCTCCACAAAATCAAAAAAGAAAAACAGGGAAAGAAATCCGAGGGTGACGAATGCCACCGCATAGAGCACCTCGCCGTAGATCAGGCGCCTGATGGTTTTCAAGTCGGTGACTTCCGTAAAAGTGAAGTGGCGGAGGTACGCGAGCGCAGGAAGGTGCGCCAGTGCCAGTTGTTATGCCCTTTGGCCAGCCAGACGGTTCCAAGCACCAGAACGCTGCCGTGCAAGGTCAGCAAAAATCCGCCGAATGTGAACTTGCCCGAGGCAATCCAGCTCTGGCCGAGGTTCAACAGGTTGTAATACATCACGAATGCAAACAATGAAAAAATCAGGTTGGCACTTCGCCCAACCCGCGGGTTGACGCTGGAGACTGCAAGACCGATGATCACAAAATTCACGGCAGCCAGAATCAACCCGATGCGCCATGACAGCTCTGCCAGATTTGGCAGTGTCTGGTTCTTCAACAACTCCACCGTCGGGCGGGTATTGACCGGAACGTATTCATTTCCACCCAGAATATCCACACCCACCTTGGTGCCATATTCCTCAAACTCGCTGATTTTCAGGTCAGACTTGCCAATCACGCTCTCCAGTCGCTGCCCGTTGCTAAGCATCAGGAACCGGTCTTCGCCCAGACTCTGGATGCGCCCGCTGCGGGCGGAGGTGATGGTCTCCTTGCCGTATTCAGTCGTGGCAATGAAGACGTTAGAGCCGGATTGCTTGCTGGCAGCGTTTTTTTCCACAAAAAACACCCTTTTACCCCCGGCCGACTCCTGAAACTGACCGGGTTCAATGCGTTCAATATCACCCCGCTTCTCGTACTGGTCCTTCATGTTTTCAATTCTCTGGTTGGACCACGGCAGGACGAGCAATGCGAGTGCCATCACCACCAATAGCACGGGCCAGGCAAACCGCAACAGGGGGCCGAGCACAGCGGCCAAGCCCCGTCCGCTGGCGAACCAGATCACCATCTCGCTGTCGCGGTACATGCGTGACAATGTCGCAATGATGGAGATGAACAGGCTCATGGTCAGAATGGTCGGCATGTAGGCGAGCACGGTATAGCCCATGACCAGCATCACGTCAGACGGGTTGAAGCTGCCGCGCGAGGCCTGGCCGAGGGTACGGATCAGCGTCATGGTCATGACAACCGTCGCCAGCACGATCAGCGTGGCGCCAAAACTGCGCGCGAGCTCCTTGCGAATGGAGGAATGGAATAACATCAGATGGAAGGAAAACCCGAATTATGAACTTTGAACTCAAGACATTTGACATCAGCGGTGCGGCCAATGAGAAATGCGACGCCCTGATTGTCCTGCTAAGCCAGTCCTTCAAACCCGGAAAAGACGTTTTGTCCATACTGGTGGCTCACGCATTGAAGGCGGGGGACCTGGAGACCAAACCGGGCAAATCAGGCAAACCGCTGGTTCTTTATCGTCCTGAAGGAGTGGCATGCGCACGTGTTGTCCTGGCGGGTGTCGGGGATGGATCGGCCAAAGAGGTACGTCAGTCCGTTGCCGCGGCAGTGGCAGCGGTCAAGGCTGGCAACGTCAAGAAACTGACGGTCTGTTTTGCTGACTTGCCCCGGGAAGACGCAGTTCGGGCCGCCGTGATGGCGGTCGCCGAGGCCAGTTATGTGTTTACGACGACCAAGTCCAAGCCCGAGGGTAGGGCGATCCAGCGCGTTGTCGTGGGTTTGTCGAATTCAGTGAAGCTCAAGCCAGCTTTTGACCGGGCCGTTGCCGCGGTGACCGGTATCGAGTACGCCAAGGAATGGGCCAACCGACCCGCCAAC